>Ga0099364_10001744_pt1 | contig 35439 bp, 24 predicted proteins | sample TergutTh196P3_FD_73070 | JGI IMG/M metagenome (GOLD analysis project Ga0099364, IMG submission 73070) | Microcerotermes parvus P3 segment gut microbial communities from Pointe-Noire, Republic of the Congo - Th196 P3 | ecosystem: Host-associated > Arthropoda: Insects > Digestive system > Gut ... | reverse complement strand
TAAATGGTGAAACTTGCAAAAAAATAATCCTTTAGATGTTAAACCAAAAGGATTTCTTCAAATTTGCTGTTATATATTAAAGCATTTACTGTAACGAGATTATCTTTAGCATTAATTCTCATACGATTTTTTAATAATAATATTTACGGAAAGCATAGGAATATTCATTTTATACCATATCTGCCATTAAAAAGCAGAGTGTTTTTTATAATTAACGATTGAAATAATAAAAACATTGTGATATAATTAAAGAAAGCGCCATTCATTATGAAAAAGGAACGGTTTGTTAAATGAAAACAGCTATAATTGACCGAAGCTTGTCGGGCTTGAGTTTCAATGAAATAACGGGGAAATCCGACGTATATTTATACGCCAAATCACTTATTGAGGCGGGGGCTGATTATGTTGAAATCGACCTGCAAACGCTTGCAAGGCTTCCCGAACCTACGGATTCGGACAGCTACATATTCAGAATAGAGCGCGCCGAGGAATATCAAATCGCCAATGCCCTGCCTTTTGCCTACACCTTAGTTCCTCTGAAATTTTCTAATTTAATAGAAAAGCTTGAAATCCCCGTTATTCTCGAAATAAAAACAGGCGACGCCGATATTTTGGCGTTGCTTAAAATCGTTTCCGAAAGCATTGACCTTACCGGCGTGGCTTTATTGAGGTTAATCGGCGATTTCCGCCGCCAGGCTGATGACTTTCCCACTCTTATTAATAAAATAAGAATGAAATACGCCGTTCCGATAGATATATGCCCTTTAAACACCACGCTTGGCGCCTTGTCAGCGGCAATCGCGGCATATCAGGCGCGGACGGATTCTCTGACCCTTAATTTCGGGAGTAACAGCAACTTTACCTCTCTTGAAGAATTTTTGATTTCAATGGCTACTGTACATAAGTTCATTATCAGCAGTAGCTACATATCGGGAATATGTAAAGCGGCGGTTATGTCTTCGCTTATTAGCGAAATTAAGACTGACAACCTGAAAATGCTGATGAAACGCTACCGCCTTTCGCCGCAAAGGGTTGAAAAGGTGGACTCATCTCCTTTTCAAAGATACCCCAATATAAAAAAATCCCGCCGTAAAACCTTGGTGGAACGCAGATTAGACGGATTAGAGGTCGAGGAAGAGCTTTCCGAGGAAATATTAAATAAACTGAAAAAGCACGGAATGGATTTTTACCGGCTTGGCAAAACAAAAAAGACGGAAAAAAAGGACGATTGCCTTAATTGACATAAAAACGGAGGAACGCTACATGCTTGAAGAATTGAAAGAAAAAGTTTGTTACGCTAACAGCTTATTACCGAAAAATGGATTTTGTTATTTTACCTGGGGGAATGTTTCAGCCATTGACCGCGAAAAAGAAATGATTGTAATAAAACCGACGGGAGTACCCTTCGAAGAGCTTACGACAGGAATGATGTCGGTAGTGGATTTAAACGGAAATTTAATTGAAGGCTTGCCTCCCTCGATGGACACCATAACACATTTAGAACTGTATCGGTCGTTTCCGATAATCGGCGGCGTTACGCACGCCCACTCCAAGTGGGCGGTAATAATGGCGCAGGCGGGTCAGGATGTTCCAGTTTATGGGGTGACCCACGCCGAATATTTTTACGGCGACATACCTTGTACTATACCGCTCTCGGACGAACAGATTCACAAGAATTACCGCCGAGAAATAGGCGTGCAGATTGTACGCTCTCTTTATGAAAAGAAGCTTTCTCCCGAGCGTGTCAGCGCATGTTTAGTGGCGGCGCACGGACCTTTCGCGTGGGGTAAAAACGCGCTTGACTCGTTAAGGAACGCGGCTGTGCTTGAGATGATTTGCATGACGGCATGGCATAACGCGCAGATGCAACCTAAAGCAAACAGAATTTCACAGACATTGTTAGACGAGCATTATTTTACGAGGATTAATACCCAAAAACCCATCGGATAAAAAATGATTTTAGCCAGTTGAAACCGGCGTATTTGCGCGGAATTTTCCGCACAAATACGCCTTAGTTTTTTTAAGTTAATCGTCCGTAGCACAAACTTGTTGACAGAGCGTTAATTTTGTGTTATAATTTATTGCGAATGTAAAGCGCCCCCATAGTTAAATGGATATAACGGGGTCCTCCTAAGACTCAGTTGCAGGTTCGATTCCTGCTGGGGGTGGTCGCGAACTGCGACGGGCAATATCACATCGACCTTAACGGTAGCGGTATTACTCAAATTTCAGTTTCAGGTTTCAAAGTAGGCAAAGTGCGGCTTTCGCCGCGCAAATCAATCACGGTAATATTAATAAAAACATAAGGACGCGTATTTAGCGTCCGCAAGGAATAACTATGATTAAAGACATTTTGGATAAAATTGATGTACTTCGGGACAGCGTCCTGAGTTCAATCAGGGATGGTTGTAATTTAAAGGATATTGACGACGTAAGGATTAAAAACCTTGGCAAGAAAGGCGAATTAACCCGTGTCCTTAAACAAATGGGCAACCTTTCAGAGGAAGAACGCCCCGTTGTCGGCGCGAAAGCCAATGAAGCGCGTGAAATGTTGGAAGAAGCAATCACAGAACGCGTTTCAGAGCTGAAATTGCGCGAATGTGAGCTTAACATAAAAAAAGAAACTATAGACGTAACCCTCCCGGGGAAACGGTTTACAGGCGGTAAAAGCCACCCCATGAGCATAGTTTTGAACGACTTGAAAGAAATTTTCCGCTCTATGGGCTATACAGTGGTAAACGGTCCCGAAATTGAGGAGACCCGCTTTGTTTTCGATATGCTGAATACTCCTGCGGGGCATCCAGCCCGAGACGAGGGGGATACTTTCTATGTCAGTGACGACGTGGTTTTGCGTACCCAGACAAGCTCTGTGCAAATCCGTACAATGTTAGAGGAAAAGCCTCCAATTGCCATTATAAGTCCCGGCAGGGTTTACCGCAGGGACGAGGTTGACGCTACCCACTCGCCGGTTTTTCACCAGTGCGAGGCTTTAGTGGTGGACAAAAACATAACTTTCGCCGACCTGAAAGGCACTCTTGAAACCTTTATGAAACGGCTTTACGGTGATTCTGTCAGACTTCGTTTCCGTCCCCACCACTTCCCTTATACCGAACCCAGCGCAGAGGTAGACCTTTCCTGTTTCAAGTGCAACGGCGTCGGTTGTCCATTTTGCAAGGGTGAGGGCTGGATTGAAATGCTCGGCGCGGGCGTGGTTCATCCTGTCGTTTTGCAAAACTGCGGTATTGACCCCGAAATATATTCAGGGTTCGCATTTGGCATTGGATTAGAACGCATAACCATGATGAGATACGAAATTGACGACATGAGGTTGCTATATGAGAATGATATAAGGTTTTTAAGGCAGTTTTGAACAATTGACAATACCCGAAGTATAGGCGTTAAGCGGTTAAATACAATTACACATGCTTTAAAGCCTGTAAAATCAAATAAAACAATACGGGAGAACACATGAACTTATCAATGAAATGGCTCAACGACTATGTTCGTGCCGATATGCAAATAGAAGAATTTTCGCGCGGTATGACTATGAGCGGCTCTAAAGTCGAGAAATGGGTTGACCTGTCAGCTCCTTTGGAGAAAATAGTCTGTGGAAAAGTTGTAAAAATTGAAAAACACACCGATTCGGACAAGTTATGGGTGGCTCAGGTCGATGCGGGAAACGGCTCGTCGGTTCAAATCGTCACGGGCGCGCAAAACGTAACAGAGGGCGCGTTAGTCCCGATTGTGCTTGAAGGCGGCGTTGTTTTAAACCGTACAGACGGTAGCGTTATGAAAATTAAGCGCGGCAAACTTCGCGGTGTGGAAAGCATGGGCATGATGTGCAGTTTTGACGAACTTGGGCTTTCCCATGAAGACCTGCCCTACGCCGACCCTGACGGGATTTTGATTTTGGATAACGACCCCGAAGCCGATAAACTTACTTTGGGTATGGACATAACCGAGTTCCTCGGCATAAAGGATATTGCCGTAGAATTTGAAATCACCAACAACCGTCCCGACTGCCTTTCGGTAATAGGTCTCGCTAAGGAAACAAGCGCGACTTTTAATTTGCCGATGAACTTAAAACAACCCGAATTTTCAGGTGCTATTCAAAACAGCAAGGACAGCCAAAGTAACAGCGCCTTAAACCTAAAAGTCAAAATCGAAAATAGAGAGCTTTGCTCACGCTACATGGCGGCTGTGGTTAAAAACGTGAAAACAACACCCTCCCCAAGGTGGATTGCCGAAAGGTTGAGAGCGTCGGGGGTTCGTCCGATTAATAATATAGTTGATATAACCAACTTCGTCATGCTTGAATACGGGCATCCTATGCACGCTTTTGACAAGCGCTATGTCGCAGGGAACGAAATAATTGTCAGGAACGCCTTTGAAGGAGAGAAAATTACCCTGCTTGACGGCGAGGAGCGGGTTTTAACAGCGCAGACCTTAGTCATTGCCGACGCTGATAAACCTATTGCCGTAGCCGGCGTAATGGGAGGCGAGTACAGCGGAATTATGACCGACACCAAAGAAATCGTTTTCGAGTCTGCCTGTTTTGACGGCGTTTCAATACGCAAAACTGCCCAAAGAATAGGCAGAAGAACCGAATCGAGCGCCCGTTTTGAAAAAGGTATTGACCCCGCAAATGCCGCAACAGCACTGTTGCGCGCACTTGAATTAATAGAAGAATTAGGTTGCGGAGAGGTCGTAAAGACTATTATAGACGAAGATTATTCAAATAAAGAGCCTGTACGCATAAAGCACAACCCTAAAAAAATCAACGCAATTTTAGGCTCCGATATTTCATGGGACGGGCAAATCGAGATTTTAAAGCGGTTGGGCTTTAAATACGAAAATGGTTGTGTAATTGTGCCAAACATAAGAACCGACATTCGTCTCGAATGTGATTTAGCGGAAGAAATTGCGCGGATTTACGGCTATAACGAAATCCCCTCAACCCTGCCGAGATTAATTTCCGGCGGCGAAGTTTCAAAAGAAGAAATTTTTGAAAAGAAAACCGGCATAATACTGCAAGGGCAGGGCTGTCACGAAATGACGACTTTCAGTTTCATTTCGCAAAAGGCTTACGCAAAAGCGAGACTTCGTGAATCCGACAGTAAAAGCGTTGTTATAAGAAACCCGCTCGGCGAGGAAACAGGCGTTATGCGCGCCTCTATGTTGCCGTCAATGCTTGAAGTTATTGCGCGCAATTATAACAACCGCAACCCCGGCGGGCGATTTTATGAAATAGGCGCGGTATATATTCCGTGTGAAAACCAACTGCCGAACGAGCAGAAAGTCCTCTGCATAGGTCTGTACGGTGAAAAAGAGGATTTCTTAACTCTGAAAGGCATCATTGAAGAGTTTTTTGAGCGTTTGGGAATTAAGCCCGACTTTTCGGCTCTGCTTTCAAATAATTCTTATCACACAGGGCGTTGCGCCGAAATTACCTGCGACAATGAAATTATCGGAGTAATGGGAGAAATTCACCCGTTCACGGCTGAAAACTTTGGTATAGTCGGGAGGGTTTACTCAGCGGAACTTAAAATGGGCAAGCTTATGCAACATAGCTTAGACGTTGCAAAATTTAGGGCGTTGCCGAGATTCCCGTCCATGAAAAGGGATTTAAGTCTGCTCTGCCCCGAGGAAACAACAGCAGGAGAGCTTTCGCGGATTATAACCGAAAATGCTGTGAATTTAGAGCAAATCAAGCTTTTTGACATATACTCGGGTCCTCAGGTTCCGGAGGGTATGAAAAGCCTGTCATACGAGCTGATTTTCCGCAAAGCTGATTCCACCCTGACCGACGAGGAAACAGATTCGGTCATTTCAAAAATTTTAAAAGCTTTGGAACAAAAGGATATAAAACTGCGATAATAATAAAAACAGCAAAAGAAAGGAAACTTAAAAAATGAAAACAAGAATAGTTGCAATTTTCTTAGCATCGGTGATAATTTTAGGGCTATCGGCATTGTCCGGATGCGCCGATACCTCTTATGCCATGAGTGTCAACAACGAGCAAATTCGCGCCGGCGAATACATTCACGCACAACTTGAAGCGGCGCAAAAAGCCGCCTCCATGTTCAGGGAAGAAAACCCCGACATTGATGTTTTTGACCCCGCTTTTGATTATTTTAATCAACAAATCGAGGGGAAAAGCTTTACCGACTGGGTCAATACCGAAGCAATTAATATCTGCCAAGACAGAGCAGCCTACGCCCTGCTTTTCGATGAGTTGGGACTTGAATTAACTCTCGAAGACGAAAGAGAGGCGCGGATTTCTACCGATAACTTTTGGGAAAGCTCGGAAGGGCTTGCGGAAGTCGGTTTGAGCCAACGCTCTTGGGGAGATTTTTTTGAGAGCGCAGGCGTTAGCAAGGCTTCTTTCACCGCAGTTTTGCTGTATGAAAAGAAAGCCGAAATGGTTTTCGACGCTTATTACACTCCCGACGGAGTTGAAGGGGTTTCTGTGGAAACGCTTCAGGCAGAGTTTGCGCGTCAATACGCCCGTTTTCGTATGCTTGAATTGCCGTCGAGCCAGATTGAGGGAGAAGAGGGCTTGAAAGAGCTTGAGGAATTGGCGCAGAGCTATGTTGACAGGCTTAACGCGGGAGAATCTTTCGTTACTGTTTATAACGATAATATGGATTATATTAACAGTTTGAGCGCCGAATATAATGAAAATGACGAATATGCCGTAAATGACGAAAACATTGAAAATAATGAAAATGAAACCGACCAAGACGGGAATTCAGAAAAAGATGAAGATGAAGAAAATGAAAACAGCTCTGACGAAGACGGCGATGATGAAAATGACGAAGTAAATGAGGGTGAATATTACGCCGACGAGGACGGAAATACAGAAGATGATGAAAACCGTGAAACCGATGAAAATAACGATGAAGACGAAAATAATGACGAAGAAGATGAAAACAACCAAGACGAGAACGCTGAATACGAATTCGGGCAGGACGATAACGACTACGACATGGTAGAAAACTATGACGAACCTTATTATTTAGACGAAGAAACGCACGCTTTTCTTTTCAATATGCAAATAGGCGTTGCCGCACTTTATAAAGGTGAAGATTTTTACTTTGTTTTCCAACGTCTTGATATAAATGAGCGTGAAGACTGGTTCGAGAGCGTTTCCGATATGTTGCTCCGTGAATTAAAGGGCGATGAAATGGACGCTTTTATAAGAGAACGCGGGCGTTCGCTTGACGTTATTTTAAACCAAGACGCGATTAAAAGATATAATCCTGCAAAAATAGCACAAAAAGGGCTTTTACAGGAATCCTCGCCAATCTGAAACTTATAAAGTCAAGATAAGTAGCAAAGGGTATTGGCTTTTAGTTAGTGTAGCGGTAAATATAAGACGTGCATTTAAAAAATGTGCGTCTTTTTTATCCCTTTTTGAAATAATGCCTAATATAGCTATAAAATCGCGCTATGTCATTGTTGATATTACACATTGCTATATACTGTTGTATGTGCTATAATAAAACAAATAACCCAGCGCAAAAGCGTTTGGCGACCGCATAGCGGTTTGCGCGGAATTATAGCCGCAAAAATATTAACAGAAAGAAAGAAAGAATCATTATATGCAGTACGATTTTTTATTTGAATTAGCTTTAATATTAGCAATAACCAAAGCCTTTGGCTTGTTTTCAAGAAAAATTCAGCTTCCTCAGGTAGTAGGCGCGCTTTTTGCCGGTATATTACTCGGACCGGCAATTTTGGGAATAATTCAGCCCAGCATTGTTATGACGGTGCTTGCCGAGGTTGGGGTTATACTTCTTATGTTCTCGGCGGGTTTAGAAACGGATTTGAAACAATTGCGTGGCTCGGTAAAAACGTCTTTGGTCGTTGCGTTGCTCGGCGTTGTGTTGCCGCTTGCGGGTGGATTTGCTATCGCTCATTTTTTTGGTATGGATTTATTAAAAAGCATTTTTATCGGCGTAATATTAACTGCGACTTCCGTAAGCATTACCGCCGAAACATTACAAGAAATGGGTAAGTTAAATACAAGAGCCGGAACCGTAATACTCGGAGCGGCGGTTATTGACGATATTTTAGGTATAATTTTACTTTCCATGATAATAAGTCTGGGAGACGGCGGTCTACAGCTTATGACAATCGGTCTGACTTTTGCAAAGATTTGCGTATTTTTCGTTTTAGCGTTAGCGTGCGGTTTCGGCGCGTATAAGCTGTTTAAACTTTTAAGTCAAAAGTACGGTAAAAAAAGAAGGCTGTCTATTTTCGGTTTGGCGTTTTGTTTCCTTCTTGCTTATGTGGCAGAACGATTCGGCGTGGCTGATATTACGGGGGCGTATTTCGCAGGTTTGGCGTTATGCAGTTGCAAAGCGGAAGAATATATTCAGGAAAAAAACACTGTGCTGTCGTATATGTTTTTTTCACCGATTTTCTTCGTCAGCGTCGGAATGATGACGTCGTTTGAAGGGTTAAACAAGAACACCATACTGTTTGCGGTTATATTACTGGTTGTAGCGATTTTGACAAAATTTCTCGGTTGCGGTTTCGGCGCGTGGCTGTGTAAATATTCTAAAAGAGAATGTGCCCAAATAGGCTCGGGAATGATTTCCAGAGGAGAGGTCGCCATAATAGTCGCCGCTAAGGGTATGGTTATTGGACTTATGGATTTGGATTTGTTTTCAAGTATTATTATTGTAGTTGTAATAACCACGCTGATTACGCCTGTTTTCCTGAAATTAGCTTTCAAAAAAAGCGAATAAATAAAAAGGCTTGTTTACAGAATCATGTAAACAAGCCTTTATGCTGTCCCCCTCAGCCTCAAAACCCCCGAATATGCCGCTGCGAACACGACATAAATCTCTAACCTGCCGAGTGTCATACCGACCATCTGTACAATAAGCGTGGCGTTGCCAGTATCGGCATTTATAATACCGTTTGAAATACCCACAGTACCGAGCGCCGCCGCAAACTCAAACATAGCGTCAAATAAAGAACACCCTTCTGTCAAAGTGAGAAGCAACGACCCTATAATAAACACCCCGACATAACATGCGACAAATCCGAAAGTATCTGCAATCAGCGATTCGTCAATCGACGCTTTACCGCGAACCGTGTTGTATTCCGGCGTGATTACCCTGTTATGTGGAGATAAACGTTTGCGTATATTTTCACGGGTTATACGAATTATGTAATAGGTGCGCGACAGCTTAATTCCTCCTGCGGTCGAGCCCGCACCGCCGCCTATTATAATAAGCAGAAACAATAATCCGAGAGCAAAAGGCGGCATAGTGAAAAAATCCATGTTATAAAATCCCGTGGTTGAAAACGCCGAAACTACCCCAAATAAAGCGTTTCTCAAGCTTTCCCCCACCCCCATATTCATACCAACCGCAAGTGAAACGGCAAAAAGCGGTATGAAAACAACCAAAAGCCCCAGCATAAACCTGATTTCGGTAATTTTGAATATTTTTCGGATTTTACCTTTAGTCAGCAATAACAGAACAGCAAAATTGGACGCGCCGATTAACATAAGAATTATTGTAATAATTTCAATCGGAAAGCTACTGTAGTCCCCTATGCTGTTTATTCGAGTTGTATGACCCGCCGTGGAAAGCGCGGTCATGGCGTGACATACAGCGTCAAAAAGCTCCATTCCGAAAATCCTGTAAAATAAAATACCCCAGGCAAGAAAGCCGCTGTAAATCAGAAAAATGATTCGTCCCGTTTGCCTCAGGTTAGGCATAAGCCTGTCAAGGTGATTTTCCGCGTCATAAAGGCTTGCTGATTGTTTCCCGGTCATGAACGCGACTACAGCCATTACAAAGCCCAAGCCCCCGCAGAATTGCATAAAACTGCGGTAAAATAAAAAAATACGCGGCAAAGCGGTTACATCAGTCACAGTAAGCCCTGTTGTGGTCCAGCCGCTTACCGATTCAAACAAGGCGTGTATGGGCTCTAAAAGACCTGATATAATAAACGGGACAGAGCCTATTAAAAATCCGTAACACCAAATAAGCAGAACGTACAGACTGCCCTTTTGGTGTTGCGGATTTTTATTATTCTGAAAATCCGCGCTTTTTTTAAAAAACGGCAGATTTTTAGCCAATTGAGAGCGCGGAATCATTCCCGTCATCATACCTAAAGCAAGGCAAAAAAGCGCCGACATTATAAAAGACGGCGCATATTTAATTTCTTCGGGATAAAAAGGCAGTACCAAAAGCGGAACAACCAATAAACCCCCGATGAACATTATGATTTTCCCGTAATAGTTCTCTTTAAAAGCGTTTTTTATCATAGCTGCTGTCATGCTCCCCGGCACATTTATTGACCTGTAAGAGTTTTTACGACCGACATTTCATGCTCGCCGGTCGTTATGACTATTAAGGTATCTCCTGCGAGTATTTGGGTATTACCTCTTGGTATAATGCTTTCCTCTCCGCGCAAAACACAACCCACCACTGCGTTTTTAGGTATATTAATTTCAGCTAATTTTTTACCGGCGGCGGGAGCTGTTCCGGAAATTGAAATATATTTTAACTGAACCTGCCCTCCGCGCGCCGGAATGGCATTTTCCATAGCTTCAATCAAAACCTGCTGTTCAATGATTCCCGCAATGGAAGTTATAGCGCAAACAACCGCGTCTATACCCATGCGGTAAAAAAATTCGGTTTTTCTCGGGTCTGAAACAATTGCTATGGTTTTTCCGACATTGAACTTTTTTTTGCAAAGCTCACATATTACAAGGTTGTCGGCGTCACTTTCGGTTAAGGCAATGGCTATCCCCGCGCTACCGGCGCTGGCTTGCTCTAAAACGAAAGGCTTGGTTCCGTCACCGTGAAAAACATCTAACTTTTCTATTTCGGCTAAAATGTGACATTTTTCAATATCGCCGTTGATTACCGTTACATGATAAGCTTTTTTAATTAATGAGCTTGCCAGCGATTTTGTCTTATTAAAACCGCCGATAAGCAGAATCCTTGTTTTCATGTTTTCAGCCTCCGCTCATAATGCAGTCATTCCGCTTTATCGTCCTCTTCGGTTTCAGTCTGTCCTAAACTTAACAATTTGTCTATTTCTTTAAGAGACAAAACGGCGGGACAGATTGTTTCAATACCGAACTCCTTATAAACACACTCTTTTTCCGGGTCGTAAAGCCGTGCGATTACGTGAGGCACATTGAAAAACTCCTTTGCGATTTGGGCTATCATTATGTTGGTGTTATCATTATTTGTGACCGAGATAACCGCCGCCGCTTTTTCAATTTCAGCGTCAATCAGCACGCTGACTTCCGATGCATCTCCCAAAATAGTCATTCCCCCAAACGACGGGGACAGCTTGCGGAAAGAACTCTTGTTAATATCAACAATTATTATGTCTTCTCCAATGTCCGATAATGTGTTTGCGAGATTTGCACCCAAGCGTCCACACCCTATAATTATTGTGTATCCCTGCTTTTTTTCGGATTTAAAAAACTTCACAGAAAAACCGCCTTTCCGCCCTGTGGTTATTATACCATATATTAGTTTAAAATGTCAATTCTCCTTGTTTTCAGGCTTGAGTCCTCGCATCTTTTTCCTGCATATACTCCTCCAAAAGGATTTTGAAAACATTCACTATCGGTATAGCGAATATCATTCCGGCTATCGTTCCGCTTATTCCTCCGAACGCCCCGCCTATAGCTCCTCCAACAGTTATGGCTATTATAATAAGCACGGGACTTACCTTAAAGGATTTTCCCATTATTTTAGGGTTAATAAAGTTGCCGTCTACCTGCTGTATTATTAACAAAATCATCGCCGAAAGCAAAGCAGTTTCAAAGCCGTTAGTGAAAAACATGATAATAACAGTCACTACCGAGCCTATAATCGCGCCGAAATAAGGAACTATATTAACTATACCGAGCATCATACCCAAAACCAAGGCGTAAGGCGACCTTAGAATAAAAAGCGCGATTGTCGCGGCAGTTCCTAAAATAAGGCAATCGAGAATCTGGCAGGTTATAAATTGCCGGAAGCTTTTATCGGTAATATGAATATATTTTAACGTTGAGCGCCGCTTATCCGTATTCGGAATCAAACCTATAAGACGTTTTATATAGGCTTTAATGCTTTTATATTCTATGAGAAAATAAATGGTTGAGACAATGGTAAGAACAAAATTGAAAATCCCCGTAAAAAGGCTTGACGCTAATTGAATAGAGCTTGATACAGGAGAAAGATTCAAGTCTGAAAATAAACCATTCACGGTATCCGGCTCCATAAGCCCGTCAATCCAAACGTCGAGTCCGAGCGTTACGACTAAGGGAATCCCCCCTATAAATTCAAGGGTCAGTTCCAAAAACTCCGGCAAAGACATAAAAAGCTGGCTAAGACTTTCATATACCATAGGGACAAGATTGCTCACTCCGAAAATGCCGAGCGTGATAATTAAAATTACGCATAATAAAATGCTTAACAAGCGCGCCGCTTTTTGAAACGGCTTTGCTTTTATTTTTAAAAAAAGTTTTTCAATCCACGCACAGGGAATATTTATGAAATATGCTATAATAAAACCTGTGATAAACGGTGAAAGTATGCTTAAAACCTGACTGATTCCGCCAACGAGCGAACTGAAATTGAATAAAATCTTATATGCAATCAAAACACAGACCGCAAGTATAAATACTTTAAGATATTTTCTGTCAGAGCTTTTTATATTTTTCATGTTGTCGAAACCTTTCTTTTTGGCGGCGTACCGAATAAATCTTTGACAATGATATTATAATATTTAAAACGCACTATGTCAAGAAAGAATTATCAATTTTTATCTTCGGTTTCACTTTTCAGCTACGAAAAGTCATAAAATCCTCCCTGCCTTTCCATTAATTTCTCATAAACGCCGACTTCTTCAATCATGCCGTTGTCCATGTAAACAACATTGTCATATCGTTTCAGATTGTCCTCCCTTAAATTATGGGTAATAGTAATAAGAGTCAAATCTTCTATGTTTAATGAACAGCTCTCGATTTCATAAGCCGTCTGCATGTCAATAGAAGCATCTTTTAATATTAAATTTTCATTGTCATAAGAAAATGTAAGATTTTTTGCAGTCAGCCCCTTTTCATAAGCGTTTTTTAATTTCATACACGCTGTATGTATAGCAACATACAGCGTGTATGTAGTAAATAGTTTTTGAAATTTTTCTTAAAATTTTATTTCCGAAAACCTTTTCTGTTTCTGCGCGGCAGTAAGAATATGCCAATATACAGCAACGCCGTCAGCGTCAATACAGCGGGAAAAGTTCCGTAGGCGCGAGTTTTCGGGTTTTGGTTTTGAGATTCGGGGGTTGTAGCGGGAGGCGCGGTATTAACCGGCAAATTTTCGCCCGCGTCCGGGGGGACGGGATTGCTGTCATTATTAGGGGAATCCGGAATCTGTGCGAGGTTTGGGGAAGAAACATGCTCATAGTGCGCCGTAACTGTCGCGTCATGGTCGGGCATCCTGTACTTTGTCATCATGTCTAATGCGTTAAAGAACTCGCCACCGCTGTCGCTGGTCCAGCCGCTGAACACCATGCCGTCGGGCGCGGGGTCGGCAATGATTTTTTCCATAGTATCGGCGGGGAATTTACCTGAGCCGCTCCCGTGTTCAACCGTAAGGGTGAACACATCGGTATAAACCGCCGTAATTTCAGCGTCGTCATCAGCCATTATAAACTCGGTTTGGGGTGAATCGGCGTTTTCAAACCAACCGTGACCTTTAGTTATTTGCCAGCTGCCGAAAATCTTTCCTTGCGGCGGCTGATTGGCTTTGACGGGTACATAATTACCCGAATAATAACTTCCGCTCCCGCTTCCGTTCAAAACGTTAAGGGTATGCGGATTTCTTGAAACCTGTGAACTCGGCGTAATCGGCGTTGAACCGGTTTCTTCGGATTCGGCTTTGATAATTGCTGTATTAGCAGGCATTATGTAGGTGGTTATAACCGCGTTAGGATTTGAAATCCCGCCACCGCCCTCAACAATTATCCATCTGCCGAAGCGTTCCGCAGCGCTTAGATGTTCTGTAACAACAACCTCTGTACCCTCCGCGAAATAACCGTAGCCCCGCGTGCGGGTTGCGGGGGAACTTATACCGCCGCCCTCTGTCACAAGCCTGTACCTCGGCGCGAATTCAGCCGTAATAGTCACATCGCTTGCCGGCATCACAAAAGCGGAATTGGGCGAAAGCTCATTGGCAAAACGCCCGCCGTTATCCGTTGTCCATTTTACAAATACGTCACCGTTTATTTCAGTCGTCCTGAAATCAAGATTTTGGTTCGGCTCTGTTGCATCGCGGGCTAAAACGCTTACGGTAGAGCCCATTATATACGAGCCGGCGTTTACCATGTCGGTACCGTTTACAACGGTAAGCTTATAGCGTATATAATCAAATTCCGCCGCCACAGTTGCGGGATTTGAAGGCATTACGAACTCTGTTTCGACAGAGCGCGGCTCTGTAAACATGCCGCCGTCATTTGCCGTCCATTTAATAAATTCCATGCCTTCAAGCGGAATGTCGGCGCTAAGGGAGACCGTCTGCCCGAATGTGTATGAACCCGCGCTTGTAATGTCTGTACCGTTTACAACAAAAAGCGGATACTTAATATCACGGTAATTAGCCGTTACCGTGGCGTTCCCTGCGGACATCGTAAACAGTGTTTCGGGGTTAGACGCGTCGGCAAACACCCCCAAATTCCCTGTCTCGGTCGTCCAACCGGCGAACTCCTGCCCCTCGGACGGTTGGTCGGCTGATATTGAAATCTGAGCGGCGGGAGAATATTCCCCCGAACCCGTACCTCCCACAACCGTAAGGCTGAAAGAACCGGTAACGTTAGCTACATACCTGTAATTGCCGACAACAGTGACATTTTCCGCAGGCATAGTAAATGTAGTCAGCATAGAATTCGAGAATGAGAACCGACCACTCCCGCCGCCCGTCCAGCCGCTGAAAACATTACCCGACGGCGGAGCTGAAAACGACACAATTTGAACCTCTGCACCGACAGGGTAGATTCCGGAAGACGAACCTCCGAAAATTGTACCGCCGATTACCGTAAGGGTATAAACAGGCTTATAAACCGCCGTCACCGTTATTTCTCTCTCGGGCATAATGAGCGACGTAGAGGCTGAATTTATGTTGGTAAAAACAACCCCATTGACAGTTCTCCATGTATCGAAAATATACCCCGCAGGCGGAGCGTCAGCAATTATATTCACAAGCGTCCCCACGGGAAAATCGCCGCTTCCCGTACCGTTTTCCACCGTAAGCGAATGATTTTGATGAACCTGAATCATGACATACTTGTCGTCATCGTGGTAAGAATAATGCCCGTCATAAGGAATATTAAACGCCTCCGCTCCGCTTCCGTCAGGATTCGCGCTTATTTTATAGCCGTAAGCCGTCGGCGGCGTAAAATTTTCGTAAATAATAGCGTTACCACCCACAGCCGTAATTTCACCGTCGTTGACTGTAAAATTCATCGTTTTCAGTCCCGCACCTTGATTCGGGTCGGTAGCCGTTGAATTTATCAAGCCGCCGTTTAGGGTTAGCGAATTGATTTCAATGCCATAAGCCTTAGCGGTGGCGCTTAGTATGCCATCACCTGTAAAAATAACATCACCCGCGCCTTGTATGCCATAAGATTCCCCCCCCGAAGCGGTGGAAATAAAGGTGTTTTTGCCTTTTAAATCAATAGCTAAATCCCCGAGAATTATTAAAGCTCTCGACGCGGACGTTGCCCATATAAACCCGTCAAGGTCAAGAACGCCTGTATCGGAATCCCAGTTCCAAGCATCGGACTGCCCGTTATAAAGCGGATTATCGGTGGGCAGTCCTGTATCGTTTACATCGGTGTAAAATTTGCCGTCTGCAACGTTAAAAATAAGAGCATGTTCATTCGGGTCAAAAGTGACAACAACATTAAGCGGGAAAAAGCCTTTATTTGTGCCTTTGGCGTAATATATGCCACCTGTTACGCCGTTATTATGCCAAAACACCGTTTGAGCCGCCGCTACGGGGAATACCGCAAGCGCGGTATCTGTCCCCTCCTTGTAAACTCCCGTACCCGTAGTTGTGTTCCAAGCCGCAACCATTGCATCGGAGGTTATGCTTACATTTGCGGGGTTGGAGGGACTGGTTGAAATAACACTGCTTTGCATGTTCCCCCAAGCAAGTACAAAGCCGCCGCTTATCTTAACTCTGCCTGTTCCCTCAACGCGGACAGCATTACCGGTGGTGGCGGTTACCCGCCCTCCCGAAATGTCAACAGCGCTGTTTGCGCCTGTAACCCGTATAGCAATGCCCGAAGCTTCAGTCGCTGAGACTACTCCGCCCCTTATAATAATCTTTGAATTAGCCACGGTGGCGGCATTGGTGGTGGCTGTGCTTATGGCTGTTCCGGTTGTAGCGGTCACGACTCCGCCCTCAATCGTCGCGACAGAATCCATGCCGACAAGGTTTATTGCCCGACCCGCCGCCGCAATCACCTGCGCGTTATCCTTTACAAGTACGTTGCCCGTGGTTTGTATAACATAACTTATATTAGACGCGGTATTGGTGGTTTTAACCACGCTGTTTCCGCCGACTGTAACATTCAGCCCTGTGCCGCCGTTCATATAAACAGTAGGATTTGAATTGCTGGCGGCGTAGTTTGTGACAATACCGCTTTTAACATCAACCTTAGATTCCGCGCCTGTAGAGCGAATGGCGCAGGCAGTGCCCGCCTCAACGACCCCTCCGTCCGAAACTGTAATTCGGGTATTATTGCCACAAACAGTCATTCCGCCGTCGTTGATTGCGTAGCCGTTGGGAATTGAGGAAACCCTGCCGCCCGCGACATTGACCACAGTATTTAAAACATTTGCCGTGATATTTACAGCCGAGCCGGCTCCGAGATTTTCAACAATACCGGTCGAAGTAACGTTTACCGTAACGCCGTCAGCCACAACGTTTACGGCAGCGCCGCTTGTTGTATTCGATGAAAGCCTGCCTCCGGTAATATTAACGTTTGCGCCCTTGCCGCTTACATTTAGCGCACCTCCAACCCCGGAATTGCTTATAAAACCGTTTTCGGTAAGGTTAAAAACCCCCGAACCCGTAAGATTTAATATGTAGGAGCTTCTGGTCGGGGCGCCGGAAAACACCGCCCCCCAATTAACGGTTAAGTTCGCGGGAACATTAAGTTCCAAAGCCGTCCTGACATTAGTAACCGTCCCGCTTACAGTAACCTCAGAGCCGGAAGAAACCGCCGAAAGCTCCGGATAAGCGCTTAAAATACCCGCCGCGAGTTCCGACGCCGAAGCGGCGGCAGTCACGGAATTGCCGAATAATAACTCCGCCGTCATAAAAACGGCAAGTAAAAACGCGGATAAATTCTTTATTGTCTTCACTCGTCTGCTCATTATACAATCCTACCTTTTTATCGAATTAAAGATACTTTTTCAATTATATCAAAAAAAACAGAAGAAATAAAATGTTTCCTTTAATTTCGTCAAAATTGCATATTGTTTCTGTATAATAATTGTTAGAAATTACCAATATATAGTCGGATTTGCTTTAAAATGTAAAAAATGATATAATTATCAAAAAAAGGAGAAAAAGATGAATATTCAAATTTTCGGAAAATCCAAATGTTTCGATACAAAAAAAGCCGAGCGGTATTTCAAAGAGCGCAGGGTAAAGTTCCAGTCTGTTGATATTTTACAAAAAGGACTCAGTAAGGGTGAGCTTAATTCGGTAATCAGCGCAGTCGGAATAGAGGCACTTGTCTCGGAAAAAGCCGATGAATACCACCTGTTTAAGTATTTGAGCCCCGAGGCAAAACCGGAAAAACTCCTTGAATGTTCGACGCTTTACAAAACCCCAATTGTCCGCAACGGCAAAAGCGCGACCATTGGTTATCGTCCCGATGTTTGGGCAAAATGGGAATAGTTTTAACAAAATTTCTGCTATTTTTCAAAAACAGCGGGTTATTTTCACTAAAACCTCTTGACTTTCGGCATAAAATTTAGTACAATTTTATATGACACTAAAAAATTACGTAAACATTTAAGGTAGGAATAATAATTAACGGAGAAGCGAAGTGCATGAAAACAATTTTTATAGTTGACGACAGCAACACCAACTTAGCGGCGGCTAAAATGGCGCTTGAGGGTTTGTACAAAGCCTATGCCCTCCCCTCCGCCGAGAAAATGTTTAAATTATCCGAGAAAATCATACCCGACCTTATTCTTTTAGACGTGGTTATGCCAGAAATTGACGGCTTTGAGGCTATGGCGATGATGAAAAAGAACGCCAATTTAAAATCCGTTCCGGTTATATTTCTAACCGCGAAAAACGACTCGGAATCGGAAATACGCGGGTTTGAGCTTGGCGCGTTGGACTTTATTTCAAAGCCCTTTTCGCCCCCCGTGCTTATAAAAAGACTGCAAACCCATATTGAAACCGATAGTCTTGTTAAAAAAAGTCAAAAGGCTCTGCGCGACATTCACAATGCCACCATGAGCGTAATTGCCGATATGGTGGAAAGCCGCGACCATGTAACCGGCGGGCATATCGAGCGTACACAGGTTTACTTAGAACTTTTGGTGAGCGAGCTTATCCGAATGGAATGTTATGTAAGCGAGCTGTCAAAATGGGATAAATCCCTGCTTTTACCGTCGGCGCAACTGCACGACGTAGGAAAAATCAGCGTCCCCGATTCAATACTTAACAAAACCGACAAGCTCACCCCGCAAGAATTCGATATAATAAAAGAGCATTGCGATGAAGGTGAAAAAATAATAGACCGGATTATCAGCAGAACCGACGACGACGGATTTTTAAAACACGCCAAGCTCTTCGCAGGCTACCACCATGAAAAATGGAACGGTAAAGGTTATCCGAGAGGACTTGCGGGCGAGAACATTCCTTTAGAGGGGCGGGTGATGGCGGTCGCGGACGTTTATGACGCGTTAGTATCCGAGCGCCCGTATAAAAGAGCTTTCTCACACGAAAAAGCAGTGGAAATAATAAAAGAGGACAGCGGCTCGCACTTCGACCCCAAAGTCGTTGAGGCATTCCTGAACGTTGAGGACAGTTTCCGCAAAGCGTCGTTAGAGGTTGCGGCAGGAGAAAAGAATCCGGAATCTTAAATACCGCTGTACATAAAGCGAGAGGAGAATATTAAGAATATGGTTAAAGTTTACACAGCTATGACGACTGAAATCGACGACCCGCAAGCGGCGGTAAAAGAAATTCGGGAACAGCTGAATCCCGAAAAGAACGCCCTTAAAAACACCGTTGGCATTGTCAATTTTTATCATGAATTCGCGGAAACCGATACATTACAGGCAATTGCGGATGCATTGCCTTTTGAGAGTGCGGGTTGCGTTTCCTCATACATAGGAGCAGGCGGAATGTGTGGAGACATAGCCTTATCTGTAACCATGCTCACCTCCGACGACGCATATTTTTCAATAAATGCGATTGAAAATTTAAGAGACAAAACCGGCGAGCAAATCGGTGAAGAATTCACCCGTTTGTGCGCGGATTTATACGCTGAAGAAAAGCCCCAAATGGTCATTCCGTTTTTGCCGCTTGCCAACCACTTTACAGGCGATAATTTAGTGGAAATCGCAAACGGACTTCCTGAGTCCGTACCTTTATTCGGAACTATAGCCTACAATATGGAGGGGGTAGAGAACGCTCACTATGTCTATGTCAACGGCAAAGCGTCTGCCCAAACATTCGCGTTTATCGCACTTTACGGCAATGTCAACCCAAAATTCCACTACACCAACGCTTTCATTTACGACAACAGTTTCGGCGACATTGCCGAAGTTTCTGATGCGGAAAATACAATCCTGAAAGCCATTAACGGTATAACCGCTCTCGAATACCTAAAGAAAAAAGGCATGATAACTGACGAAAACAACGTGGCTTATTGGACGTCGGGGGTAATTCCCGCTATTTTAACCTATCCCAACGGTACAAAAATCGTCCGCCAGTTTCTCGGCGTTGTCGAGGGTACCGAATATATTCACGCGACAGGCTTTATGAAATCCGGCGCGAAAATAGAATTTGCCAATATAGACGGTGATAAAACGCTGTTAAGCGCTGAGAAAATACTCGGGGAAATGTACGAGGCAAAATCCGATAACACCATCATGTTCAGTTGCGCGGGGCGAGCCTGGTCTCTTGGGGTGAATTTTATTGGGGAAGCTGAAAAAATAGCCGAATGTGTAAACAATCACCGACAAAACAACAATTCCGATTTTAATTACTGCCTATCCTATTCGGGCGGTGAAATTCTACCTGTTTGGGACAACGACGGCAAATTGGTAAACACCCTTCAAAATTATACTTTAATCGCGTGTACTTTTAATTAATTTAATATTAAGATAAAAACAAAAACCGAAACTTAAAGTTTCGGTTTTTGTTTTTACTTTGATATTAACGGAACGCCTGCTCTAAATCGGCAATTATATCGTCAATATGCTCGGTTCCTATTGAAAGCCTGATTGTGTTCGGCTTAATCTCCTGTTCAGCCAGCTCGTCCTCTGATAACTGAGAATGTGTGGTACTCGCGGGATGAATAACTAAAGATTTGCTGTCGGCTACATTGGCAAGCAACGAGAATAATTCAAGCCTGTCTATAAAGGTTTTAGCCTCCTCCGCACCACCTTTGATTTCAAAGGTGAAAATCGAACCCGCGCCGTTCGGAAAATATTTGTGATATAATTTATTATCGGGATGGGTTTTAATTACAGGGTGATTTACCGCCTCAACTTTAGAATGTCCCGACAGGTATTCAACCACTTTAAGGGCGTTTTGGGTGTGACGCTCTACCCTAAGCGACAGGGTTTCAAGCCCCTGCAGAAAAAGGAAAGAATGAAACGGCGAAATCGTTGAGCCGGTATCGCGCATAAGGGTGGTGCGGATTTTTATGATATAGGCTAAATTGCCCGCTACTTGGGAAAATACCGCGCCGTGATAGCTCGGGTTTGGTTTTGACAGTCCGGGGAATTTATCGTTTGCCGCCCAGTCGAATTTTCCCGAGTCAACAATAACCCCGCCTATCACCGTTCCGTGTCCGCCGATGAATTTTGTAGCCGAATGTACAATTACATCAGCACCGTATTCAATGGGGCGAAGCGCGTAAGGGGTCGCAAAAGTATTGTCAGCAATGAGCGGAATACCGTGTTTATGTGCGATTGCCGCTGTAGCTTCAATATCAACTATGGTGGAATTCGGGTTTCCCAGGGTTTCTATGAATATTGCTTTTGTATTTTGGTCAATGGCTTTTTCAAAGTTTTCGGGATTATCTCCGTCAACAAAGGTAGTTTTAATACCGAAACCGGGCAGAGTATGGGCAAAAAGGTTATATGTACCGCCGTAAAGACGCCTGTCAGATACTATATTATCCCCCGCCGACGCAATATTCTGAACGGCATAAGTAACCGCCGCCGCTCCGGAAGAGGTAGCAAGCGCCGCCGCGCCGCCTTCAAGCGCGGCTATGCGTTTTTCAAATACGTCGCTGGTAGGATTCATCAGTCTTGTATAGATGTTTCCCCCTTCAGATAAGGCAAACCGCCCCGCCGCCTGAGCGCAGTCCTTGAATACATAAGAGGTGGTAGCGTAAATAGGAACGGCTCGCGAATCGGTTGCCGGGTCGGGACTTTCCTGCCCCGCATGGAGTTGCAGGGTTTCAAATTTATAATTATTATCTGCCATTTTTTATATTCCTCCTTAACAAAACTAAAACATATATGTTTTATATGATTTAATATAACACAAAATTTTACATTTGTCAATAGTTTTACTAAAATTATTTATTGTCTTGACAATTTGCTGATAATGTGTTAATCTATAATTAAATTAAGTCTGCCGGCGCATAAGCGGGCAGGGACAATGAAAGGAAAAAATTATGAAAAAAGCATTTTCAGTTATTTTGGTGTTGGTCATGATTTTCGCGTTCACCATTCAAAGCGCAGCGGCGTTCACAACCGTTGACGGAACAACCCGTCTTGTAAATCCGGACGGTACGCCCGGAGAAAAATATACAGGCTGGGCTACATCAAGCTCAACCGGCAACAAATTCTACTTCAATGACGGAGTGCGGGTTACCGGGGTTTATGTTATGGACGGCACTCGCCATGTTTTTGACAGTAAGGGCGTTTGGTTAGGCGGACGGACAAATTCAAAAGAGGAATACAGCGTTATTTTCGAAAACGACTATAATGTAAGCGCCGGGGACATGAAAGACGGCAGTATCTCTTTTGATGTAAAGATAAACCAACCGAACGGCAGAAAACCCGAAGACTTCGGCGGCGACCCGAATTTTTCTCTTTTTGTATATAAAGACGGCGCGTGGAGGACGGTAAAGCAGGTTGAAAACAACTTGGCTTGGATGTACAGAATGGAGGCGAGCCAAGACATGCTATTGCACTTCAGTGCACCCGCCGCCATTTTCGGCGAACTTGAACCGGGATTATACCGCGTAAAAGCAAAAGTCTGGTACACCGACGGCACAGAGGTTGACCACGGCACTTATACCACACTCGGGACTGTTGAAACAGAGGTAAGAGGCGAGTTTAATTTAGTTTAGTTTAAAAAACCAAAGCTCCGAAGATTTAATTCTTCGGAGCTTTTAATTTGGGGGATTCGGGCAAACAGACTTTGTTAAAAAATGTTAAAAATTTATTGATTTTTTATTGACTTTTAATGAAAAATATATTATAATGTAATTAAATATAGTAAATTTCCACAAGAGGGCGAAAAAATGAAAAATGAGGGCAATTCGCAAAACCCCTTGGAAAATAAACCGGAAAACAATAAAGCAGGCTTATTTTCACAAGTTACGCTGATTAAGTCGTTGCGGTTTCGCCTGCTTATTTTTGATATTATATTGGCGATTTTACTCAATATAATTATACTGTTTACCTTGACTTATAACCATAACAGGCGTATCGAAAGAGAATACATAAGCAGAAGCGTCGCCACATCACGTATAGCGGCAAATGTAATAGGCGGCGAAACGATTGACAGATACCTTGACACCCTTGAAAAAGACGAGGAGTATGAAAGGACTCTGGAGTTTTTGCAACTCATACAAAAAGAAAACAACGTTTTGTACGTTTATATTTCAAGACCTGTAGAAGATGGTGAGCTTTTTGTTTTCGACGCGGACGAAGATGAAGAGGAGCGCTTAGACCTCGGTGATTACGAAATCTGGATTGAAAACGATTACGACATGAACGTTCTCAGTATGCTTTTACAAGGCGAAACGGTTGAGCCGTATGTAATCACAACCCACTGGGGTTGGATGCTTACGGCACACGAGCCTATTTACCGCGCCGACGGAAGCGTTGCGGGTTACGCCAGCGCTGATATTTCAATGGAGCACATGATGCACGAACGCGACTCCGTTTTTGCTTTATACGCTCTCATGGCGATAATTCTTTTCTTGATGTGCTTTTTATTCAATATGCATGTATCAAGCAAATATATTATTGCCCCTATAAATATGTTATCTAAAAAAGTGAGCAACTTCATGGTTGGGGAAACTCCCACCGCCCATCTGCCCAAACTGCGTATTGATGATGAGCTTTCGATTTTAGAGCGTTCTATTATAGGAATGGAACAACGGGTTATAACTGAAATGAATAAACGCCGGGAGTCTGACAACGCCTTTAGCAAAGCGTTGGAAAAACAGCATAATATCACAAGACTTATGCTGGACACCTGCCCCCTCTGCTGTCAAATCTGGGATGACAGTTTCGTTACAATCGACTGTAATGAAGCGGCGTTAAAAACCTATGGTTTTAAAACAAAAAAAGAATATACCGAAAGATTTTTCGAGTGCTCTCCCGAATTTCAGCCCGACGGTCAACGCTCTTACGCCAAAGCCGTAAGATTAGTTGAAGAAGCCTTTGACAACGGCTACCGCCATTTCGAGTGGCTACACAGAATCCCCTCCGACGGCACATTCATGCCTGCCGAAATCACCCTTGTTCGCGTTGAGTTTGAAGACAGCTACGCCGTAGTCGGGTATACCCGCGATATGCGAGAGGAAAAGGCGTTACGGCAGAAGGCGCTCGAAAGCGCCGAGAAAGAACATCTTTTTAAAGTCCAAAGAGAGGCGGCGCAGGCGGCTTCGGAAATTAAGTCCCTGTTTTTGGCGAATATGTCTCACGAAATCCGCACCCCCATGCACGTAATATTAGGCATGTCAGAGCTGTTGCTTTCAGACAATTTGGAGCCTCAGCAACGCTCGCGGGTGGAAGATATAAAATTATCAACCTCGGCGTTGCTTGAAATAGTCAACGATATTCTTGACATTTCCAAAATACAGGCAGGAAAACTAAGTCTACACCCGAGGGATTATGATTTTAACGAATTAATGGAAAATATAAACTCGATGGTGAGATTTTTGGCGCAGAAAAAAGAGCTTGAATATAATTACAGCACAAACGGGCAAATACCCGCTTGTTTATACGGAGACGATACAAGGCTACGGCAGGCGCTTTTGAACATTCTCAGCAACGCGGTTAAGTTTACTGACCGTGGCGGCGTTACCTTTACCGTAACCTCAGAGGAAGAAAAAATTATATTTTCGGTAAGCGACACCGGAACGGGCATAAAACAGGAGGACGCAGAGCATTTGTTCAACCCTTTCACCCAGGTGGACGTGCTTAAAAACCGCACCAAATCAGGAACGGGACTGGGGCTTTCCATTACAAAAAGCTTAGTTGAAATAATGAACGGGGAAATCACCTTAGACAGCGTTTACGGACAGGGCAGTATTTTTAAAATTACGATTCCAAAGATTTCCGGCGATGAAATGCGGGTTTCCAAAAACGGAAACGGCGTTGCTCTATTCGCGCCTCATGCAAAAGTTTTGGTTGTGGACGATAATAAAATCAACCTTACGGTAGCGCGCGGACTTTTAAAGCTTTGCAAAATTAAGCCCGACTCGGCTATATCGGGCAAACAGGCGATTGAAATGCTGTCTGAAAAGCAATACGACCTTGTGCTGATGGATCACATGATGCCTGAAATGGACGGCGCTGAAGCTACTAAAATCATTCGCGGCATGGGCATAGACATTCCTATAATCGCCCTTACAGCAAACGCCTCGACAGGTATGAAAGAGCTGTTTTTGGAATCGGGAATGAACGACCTTCTCACAAAGCCTGTTGAAAAGGCAAAGTTTTTCAAAATTTTATCCGATTGGCTTCCCGCCGACAAGCAGATTTTTTCACCTTTGGAAACTGAAACCGAATCAAATCCCGAATCCATAACCGAGTCAAAACCAAGCGACAACAGTGAATTCATGGAGAAGGTCGCTAAGATTAGCGAATTGTCGGCAGACTTGGGACTTGAACGCTCATCGGGACAACAAAGTGTTTATGAAACGTCGCTTAAACTTATGATTGCAGAAATTGACAAATACCATAAAAAAGCGGCGAATTTTGAAGACGTTTATGATTTCGAGATTGCAACGCACAGCATGAAAGGCTCACTCTCAAATATCGGAGCTACGCGGCTTTCCGAAAAGGCGGCAGAGCTTGAAGAGGTAGCAAAAAGAAAAGACGTCATGTCTTGTTGGGAAAATTTAACGGGCCTTCTTAAAGAGCTTGAATGTTTGAAAGATGAAATCAAAGATGCTTTAGCGGTAAAAGGCAACCAAGCGACTGAAATACCCGAGGAACTTCCGAAAATCTTTAAGCGTATGGTAGCCGCTTTTGACGAAACAAATTTTGAGGCGATTGACGAGGAGCTTGAGAATCTTGACGCGCTTAATTTAAACGAGGTAATACGCGAGGAAATCGAGAGAATTAAAGAATCGGTTATCATGATGGATTACGAAGGGGCGACACAGATGATGGAAACGCTTTCGAGCGGTGAAAATCAGTAGCTTCTGAAGTATTGTCCCGAAAGGAGGGTTCGGAATGAAATTTAAAGGAAATCGGTTTTATTTGCCCGCTTTAATGCGTATTTCCGCTTTAAATGTGCGTGGGTTTGCCGACCAAAAACCTTCCGTTACGGCAGAAGAATATTTTGAATTACTTTCGGCTCTGCTAAACCAAGCGCCGGCGGTACTGAATGTCTTAGCCAAAACAGGGAAACAGAATTTTTCATGCCTCCCCCTTATAAAAACAGCTTTAGAAGAAATCGGCTGTTATGATTTTTCTCAAGAGCTTGATAAAATTTATAGAGGCGGTGTTTCGGCAAATGAAATTCAAAGCTTTGCCGCACGGTTCTCCGATTTTTATAAACGGATTTTGAATTTAAAAAACGTCCCGAAATCCCTCGTGGGAGAAAACAACGCACACAACCCCGCCTATATCAATCTGCTTAAACACGACCTGCCTTATATAATAGAACAGCTTGACTGTGAGGAAGCACAGCGTAAATTGCAGATTTTGGTGGTTGACGACTCCGCTTTAATTCTGAAAAGCATATCCGCGGTGCTTTCCGATAAGTATAAAGTATATACTTTGGCAAAACCGACTATGGCGGAAATGGTTTTAGACCAAATTGTTCCCGAATTATTTATATTGGATTACAAAATGCCCGGAATGAGCGGTTTCGATTTGGTTCATGTCATACGCGCCCGCCCTGAGCACAAGGACACCCCCATAATTTTCCTTACAGCTGAGGGAACGGCGGCAAACCTTTCTATGTCGTTGGAACTGGGAGCGAGAGATTTTATTGTCAAGCCGTTTAATGCGGATATTTTGTTACTGAGAGTAGCCGAAAATATTGTGAGAAAAAAGACATTTTAACGCAAAAAAGGGGTCGAAAGACTCCTTTTTTTGAACATTTTTAGTTTTTTTTGTAAAAAAAATTACATTTTCAACAAAAAACACTTGACATACCCGTGGAAACATGGTAAAATAGCTATACAATTAAAGTGCCATAATGCGCCCAAATATTGACAGGGGGTAATAAACATGGAAGTTTATACAAACAGGCGACAAAGGACTGTCGCGAAACTCTCGGGATTTATGGAACGGCACCCGCTAATGCTTCTTCCCTGCCTTATTGCAGTTTTATTTGCGGTAATGTACTACGGAGTCATCGGCAAATTCAAAAGCCATAATCCGCCTTCAGGCTCATATACCCGTTGCCCTTTCAGGACAAGGGTGATTTCCTGCCTGCTTACCGTTACATTTTTATTTATGGTAACGCCTGTACTCTTCACGGAGGTGTTCGCATCAGTCGTTGACATGGGCGACGGTACAGCCGAAAAGCCATACAGGGTAGTTGACGTCACAACGCTTAAAGCGGTTGACGACAGCGCTTATTACAGCCTGTATGACGATATTACCATTACTCCCGCTAACGCTTGGACGCCTATAACATCGTTTTCGGGCGTTTTTGACGGACAGGGGTTTACTATTGTGGGTTTGGACGATAGTTTATTCACCACAAACGGCGGTACAGTGAAAGACCTTATAATAGAGGGCGCAAATGTTGTTGACAATTCGCCAATAGGGATAATAGCCGGAACTAACGTCGGCACTATTGAAAATTGCCGCGTTTCCGGCAGTGTCACAAGTACCGGTAATGCAGGTACAGGCGGTATTGCAGGCGCAAACAGCGGTATTATAAAACAAAGTTCTTTCTCCGGCAGTGTAAACGGCGGGTTTTGGCTCGGCGGTATAGCCGGAGTAAATAACGCAACTATTGAAAACAGTTACACCACCGCTAACGTAACCGGAACAGGCAACGCTGTCGGCGGTATAGCAGGCGTAAACCGAAGTCGGATTCAAAATTGCTATACTACAGGGCAGATTAGTTCTTCGGGACAGAATATAGGCGGCATAGTCGGTAACAGCGACGACTCATCAAGTCGGGTTTCAGATTGCGTAGCGCTTAACGGTTCGGTAAGTGGCAGTACAAATGTCGGTCGTATTGCGGGTACAGCCACCAATACTAACCTGATTTTCTCTCTCAGCAATAACTACGCCAACATGGGTATGAATGTCTACGGAAACGATACGGTGATTGACGCTAATTATCTGCAAGGTTCAGATTCAACGCAGGGTATTAGTTTTAACTCGAGTACTACCGGTCAGGCGGAATGGGAAAGCTCTGCAAATTTCGACTTTTCAATCTGGAGTTGGGACTCCTCATTGAACCGTCCCGTTCTCCCCATGCGCCCTACTCCGGGAGAAAAATTCACAATTACTTATTACGGCAACGGTCATACAAGCGCTTATAACACCGTGCCTCCCCCGGAAGACTACATAATAGGCAAGGAGGCAAAAATCGCAAGCCCTACCGACCTTGAAAGACTTGACTATGAGTTTGTCGGTTGGAATACTGAAGAAGACGGCTCGGGATTTGATGTTGGAGCAGGCGCATTTATAAGGGTTTTTGAGAATTTAGAGCTTTACGCGGTATGGGAAAGAAGCGCGCCGACGTTTTGGCACACCGTAGCGGTAATAAGCGAAACGACAGACGCGACAGGCGCAGGGGCATACCGAGGCGGAGATATTATTCCCATACATGCGGGAACACCGTTATTCGGACGGCAATTCGTCAGGTGGGAAACCGTCAGCGCGGGCGTGCTTTTGACAGACGCAACCCAACCCGCGACTACCTTTACAATGCCGCGCAACGCTGTAACCGTAACGGCTGTTTTTGAAGATGTACCTACATACACTGTTACAATGGAACACGGAACAAACCAATCTTTAAGCAGTGCGCCTTTCTATGAGGGCGATGTAATATCTATCAGCGCCGACAACCCGCCGCAGGGTATGCTTTTCATCGAATGGACGGCAAACGTTGAGGGCGTGGTTTTCAATAACAAGAGCAGTGCAGACACAACCTTTACAATGCCCGCAAGCAATGTAACAATCACAGCTAATTTCGGGCAGACCGAACCTGATACCTTTCAGGTGACTGTAAGCGGCGGCGACGGAGGCGGCTATTACGCGGGCGGCGCTACAGTTACAATAGAAGCGGGAGAACCGCCCACAGGAAAGCAATTTAAAGAATGGGCTGTGGTTTCAGGCGGTGCAACGTTAGCTGACCGTAACAACGCTACAACTACCTTTATAATGCCCTCGAACGCTGTAGCCATAACGGCTGTTTTCGATGATATACCCCAATACAACCTAATAATAACAGGTGGCACGGCTGACGGCGGAAGCAGTTTCTATGAAAACACGACGGTTACAATACGTTCTACAAGCTCCCCGCCCACAGGAAAGCAATTTAAAGAATGGGAAGTGGTTAGCGGCGGCGTAACTTTAGCCAATTCTCAAAGCGAAACAACTACTTTTACAATGCCCTCACATGATGTAGAAATCAGGGCAACATTTGAAGATATTAAATACACCGTCACTGTAAACAGTATCGGAAGTACAAACGCCATCGGAGGCGGCGAATACGCTTTCGGCGAAACGGTTACAATAAACGCGGGAACGCCTACTTTTAATAATACCAAATTCGTAAGGTGGGATACCATAAGCGCGGGTGTAACCTTTGAAGACGGGGAAAATTCGATTACTACATTTGAAATGCCTGCAAACAACGTTACAGTAACGGCGGTTTGGGACAACCTGCCGCCCGAACCTGACCTTTTTACAGTAACCGTGGAGAGTAACGCACCTAACAAATCGGGCGACGGTTATTTCAAGGCAGGTACATTGGTTGAAATAAAAGCAGGCGATGATTATGATGGTCGTGAATTCTCATACTGGACGACAAACAACTCAGACGTAATTTTCGCAGACAGGAACGCCCGTGATACTCATTTTACCATGCCAAACGGCAACGTCATAGTACACGCGATTTTCAGCCAGCCTACAACGCCTACTTACACTGTAACCGTATACGGTGGGACAAGTGACGGCAGTATATTTGAGGAGGGCGTTACGGTCGAAATAACCGCAAGCACGCCCGAAGGACAGCTCTTTGACAAATGGACGGCTGACAGCGAAGATGTAAGCTTTGATGATGAAGAAAGCCCGACAACTGCCTTTATCATGCCTGCCGAAGACGTAACCGTAACAGCGCATTTTAAAAGCCCACCGCCTGTAATAACCGACGTGGTTATTTATCCTACTTCGGTAAACATTGTGAGAGGTACGGAGTTTGGGTTCTCCGCGACAGTCTTAGGCGAAAACTCTCCGTCGCAGGACGTTGAATGGAGTATTAACGGCAATGTACACCCGAATACAACCATAAATCAAGAGGGCAGGCTCACCGTACACCAAGACCAGGCGTTAATACCGTTTATTGTTTACGCCGTATCAGCGGATAATCCTGCAAAATGGGCTTCTGCAATAGTTACGGTAACAGAGCCTCCGCCCGACCCTCCCAAGCCTCCTGTAATAACAGTAACTTCTGTCACCGTAAATCCGGCTACAGTTACCTTGAACAGGGGCGGGACACATACGTTCAGCGCAGTTGTAGCGGGTCAAAACAACCCTTCCCAAAGCGTAACCTGGACTGTTTCAGGCGGCGCTACCGGAATGAACACAGCTATTACGAGCGGCGGTGTTCTTACAGTAGCTACGAATGAAACCTCCGCAACGCTTACAGTAACAGCTATTTCAGAAGTTGACAATACAGTTTCCGGCAAAGCGACCGTCACGGTGAATCAACCGCCGCCGCCCCCGCCGAATCCATCGCCAAACCCGCCGCCGAATCCTTCACCCAATCCCTCGCCAAGCCCAAATACCAATAATACGGACTCGGGAGGTTCAGGCAATAACCAAAACGACAGTACGGGTGAAAGCGCTTCGGGTAACAAGAGCCTTAATTCGCTTGTTACACAGTCGCTGAGTGAAAATAACCCTCGTGTCGTTCTTGACAGCGGAACAGGCACTATAATAAGCGCAAACACCCTTCAGGCGATTAAAGCCAACGGCAAAACCGTTCAGATTCAGCTTGAAAACAATTTGGTAATCTCAATTGACCCCGCCAAAATCACAAGCAACGCCCGCACTATTGACCTTAACATGAATGTTGTTTTTGTAGGCAGTTACAATCAACTTAATATCAGCGGGGTGCAAATCGCCGCAAACAGTATCGTTATTGTTCCTGCCGCACATGGTGAGTTCGGCTTTGAGGCAGCGTTTTCGATTTCAAGCTCGCAGCTTAAAGAGAACGGCATAAACGCACAAAACGCCAGACTTTTCTACGTAAGCGAAAACGGAAATGTAGCGCTTGACGGTTCTCTTACGGTGAATCCCAACGGCTCTGTTACGATTAGAATTACCCACGCGTCAATGTATGTTTTATCCGAAACCGCACCTATGAGATTCAGCAACAGCAACAGTAGCGGTAATAATGCCGCTAATTTAGGCGGAGGAGGCAGTTCTAATTTAAGCAGTCCTAATTTAAGCAGTTTTGTTGGCAATGCAAGAGACGGTAATCCTTTCACAGGTGAAAACGCCTCAATTACAATTATCAGAATCGCATTAACAGGAGCAATCGCTACCTGCACCCTAATCGGAATCTACAACAGCAGAAAACGCGAAAACGGGGAATTTGAAACTTAGAAAAATCAGGTAAAATAAAAACCCTATCCCGATTTATAAAATCGGGATAGGGTTTTTATAAATAGAATCCATACTTCATGAACCGGAAAGAGTCTTATAAACAGGATTTTATCGCACGAGGGTGTTTCTCCCGCAGATATTCTTTAGAGTGAAAGCTTTCCTGTTGAACACTGTCTGCCGCTTTTTATAAAAGTATTCCGTATCCGGCATTTTCATACCAAATACGGAATACTTTGCTTCTGTAATAATTATACCGGATTTAAGAACGCAATAACTTAAAAAACCAATCCCACATTCCGCTCCCCCCCTTACTGCTTTTGTTCATAACTTTAGACAAAAACCTGAATCTTGTCTATAATTTCAGAGCGAAACCGCAAAAAAAGAGAGCCAAACGAAAGTTATTGATTTTTTTGCCGAATTATGTTAAAATAAATTAACGGCTAAATAACGATGGGGGAGGAGATTCTTAATGAATATAGCAATATGCGATGACGAGAAATTTTTTCGTAATACCTTGAAAGAAAAACTGCGACTGTATGCGGAAGATAGAGCTATGGTTTTTGTTTTTGATGAATTTTCCGACGGGCTTTCTTTTATAGAAAGTAAAAAACAATATGATTTAATCTTTATGGATTATAAAATGCGTGATTTAAACGGTATTGAAACAATCAGAATACTCAGAGAAAATAATCAAAAAGCCGCTATTATATTCCTGTCGAGCTATCCTAACGCCGTATTTGAAAGCTTTGAGGTCAGCGCGTTTAGATTTTTAACCAAACCAATTGAAGATAAAAAGTTATTTAGAGCACTCGATGATTATTTAAAGTCATTTAGCGGGAATGATTATTTGATTTTGAACCAAAAACCTAAAATAGTGCGAATAAGCTACGATGATATTATATACATAGAAGCAAAAAACAAACGCTCCTTAATTCGCGTTGGTGAAAAAATAATAGTATATCCCTGTATTTTATCCGAGCTTGAAATTAAGTTGCCCGCCAATCGGTTTTTCAGATGTCACAGGTCTTTTATAATAAATTTGGCTCATTTAAAAGAACGCAAAGGCTATGAAATAAGGCTTGGTAACGGTGAAAAAGCAACATTGAGCAGGTCAAAGGTTACAGAATTTAAGTCCAAATATTCGGATTATTTAAAAAGATATTGTTTTGAGGTAAACTGACATGGGTGTTATTCAGGTGGTACTCATATCAATAGCGGCGTCGGTTTCTATGCTCGTTAATATTGTACTCACCTGCGATACAATATGGGGCTGTAAAAACTTAAAAATCAACGGCTTAAACGCGGGCGCTTTATCCTTTTTTGTGCTAGTATCAACTTTCGTTCCCTTTTCAACAATTACCGATATAATTGCACCGTATTCCGCAATTATTATGCCGGTTTATTACGCATCGCTTCTTATATCCGTAAAAATACTGACAAGGTCAAAAATAAGCAGAGTAGGTTATATTTTTTTGCTGTATATTTTTTCCGATTCGCTTTTTCGTTCTGTTGCCGGCATTATCTTCGGTTTTTTTCAACAATTTAATATATATCATTATGAAATGATGTATGGTTATTCTTTGTTTTTTAATCTGCTCTGCATAACGGCAATGCTACTTTGCCGAAAGGGAATTATTCTAAAAAATTTACAAAATAATATATCGTTAATGCCTAAGCGTATATATGTGTTATTGCTTATAATAATATTTTTCGGCGGCGGACTTGCGGCAAGTCAAATAGATGAAATTTTTCATATTGAACTAAGAGCGCCTTTTTTAATTTTTTTCACCTTAATAAACATACTAATTTTGCTCATAACCACTATATCCCTATTATTTAACTCCGTTTCACGAAAATATTACGAAAACATTTCCTCTATTCTCGACCTTCAATTAAAAAAACAAATCAGGCACTATGAGCAAATCGAAGAACTGAACAGTGATTTGAGAGCTTTTAAACATGATTACAATAATCACATGCTATGCCTTAAATCCATGATTGAATCCCAAAACAATATTGAAGCTTTAAAATACATAGAAGATTTAACGTCTTCTTTTAAGGAGACCCAGAAAACCTTTGATACGGGTAACTCTATCGCCGACGCTTTGTTAAATGAAAAGAATGATATTTGTATAAAAAACGGCATAACATACGAGCATGACGGGCATATTCCCCCGTCAGGAATAACTGCTGTTGACCTTTGTATACTACTCTTTAATATGCTTGATAACGCCATAGAGGCTTGTGAAAAAATAACGAACGGCGCAAAAGAAATAAAAACCGTTTCAGACTTTAAGAATAATTATTTTTACATAAAGGCTTCAAATACCACAAAAGAGCCGGTCAAAATTCAAAACAACTTCATACCCTCTACCAAGCCCGGTCACGGGTTCGGGCTGACAAATATTCGCCGCGTTGCCGAAAAATACGACGGGAGCATAAAATTGAACTGTGACGGAGGATTATTTCAAATTGAAGCCGTGCTTAATGTACCATAATAAAAAAATCCCGTTTCACTCTTGTGAAACGGGATTTCCCTAATGATTAAATAACATTTAATAATATTATTTCCTAAAAAGCATATCGTCAAGCGCCGTCATACCTAAAACATTGGCTACGCTTTCCGACGGTTGCTCAATAAAAAAACCGCCGCCGCTTTCCATTGCTCTCCTGTGAAAGTCCAATAGCACCCTTATGCCTGCCGAGCTCAAAAACTCAATATTTCGCATATTAAGTATAAAATGCTTTTGTCCGCCTCTTATTTCGGCTTCAAGTCCGTGTTGAAGCAAGTACGAACCCGCAGAGGTGATTTTCCCTTTTAAAATAACCTTGCAGAGCATATTATTGTCTTTTTCAATATAATCAACATTAAACAATAAATCTTTATCCATGATTTTCTTCTCCCCCAACGGCAGTTTTCCGCGGTTTCCTTTTCGGCTTAATTAAGTTATAGCTGTTTTCAATCATACGCTTGATTTCAGCGTCTGCCGCAATATTTCCCGAGAAGTCCCCGTTATCCAAAACCACCGTGTTCCAATGGGTTTTATTCATATGATAACCCGCCGTTACATTATCAAACGTCCGCCGTAAAAAGTCGGCTTCAAGCGGCTCGCATTTGAGATTTACGCAAAGTTTGCCGTTTTTTTCATAAATAAACGCGGCGCTTTTTTTATTGGAGCGATGACGTATAACGCACCATTCGTCACCAAAAGGGTAATCCTCATAGGTAAAAGGCAGGCTAAGGCAAAAGTCAATAAGCTCTTGTCGGTTCATATTTGCGTCCTTTTTATTTTATATAATAATTATACAACATTTACCTGAATTTGTAAAGTGTCTGCCGTAAAAGGAACAACAAAAACAAAATTGTTCTTCCCGTTTCCGTCGCGTGACCATTTCGTAACAAGCCTTCGTGCAAAGTAAATAAAAACGCCCCGATATATATTATTATATATCCTATAGTAAATATTGCACAAATATGGTAAAATTATAGCATGTTCAAAATGGGGGGATTTTATAATTTTTAAAATGTAAGGAGAAAAATTCATGAAAAAGATTTTAAACTTACTTCTGGTGATTTCGCTCGCGGCGACGATGTTCGTCTTCCCCGTTGTAGCGGCGGAATCCTCAACCACCTTGCAACTCAACGTATCGTCTTTATCTTTGGGTGTTGGGGAAACATTCACGATCGCGACAAGAACCAACTCCACAGGCACAATTTCTTGGCGTTCAAGCGACACTTCGGTCGCTACGGTAAACAGCTCGGGCAGGATTTCCGCGCTTAAAGAGGGAACGGCGACAATCAGGGCTACTGTTGGCGGCGTTTCAAGAGATGTAACCTTAACAGTCAGAAACGCACCTACGGCAATCCGTGCAGACAACGTGAGCGTTCCAAGGGGCAGTACCGCACAAATCAGATT
>Ga0099364_10001743_pt1 | contig 35451 bp, 28 predicted proteins | sample TergutTh196P3_FD_73070 | JGI IMG/M metagenome (GOLD analysis project Ga0099364, IMG submission 73070) | Microcerotermes parvus P3 segment gut microbial communities from Pointe-Noire, Republic of the Congo - Th196 P3 | ecosystem: Host-associated > Arthropoda: Insects > Digestive system > Gut ... | reverse complement strand
GCCAATTTCCAAATCGAAAAACCCGCACCCAATCTAGTTTTCTGATACCTTCCCTGTACGGCTCCTGTACCGATCTCTAAAATAAGCAGGATAGAAGCGGGAAAAGCACAAGGGGGGTACGACACTTTGTCGTTGATGTCGCACTTCGACTAAACGCCACACGACTTCAGCGTGTGTAAGGTATATTCATTTTTGTGCTGTTATTTACAAGAAGGCTTTGTTAATAGCAAGCATGCGGGATAAAAGGGTTACGGGTAAAATACGAGTGAACAGTCTCAAAATTATTTTAAAAATTTATGAAAAAAATCTTTACAAAAACCCCCTTGAAAAATATTTTGGTACTTATAGATGTGAAATACTGTTGACCAGAAAAATTAGTCGGTCAGTAGTGATAAAAAATAAAAGGAGTTATGTTTTTATGTCAAACAAAAAAATTTCTATCCAAAATAATGATAGTAATAATTTTAATAAACTTTTAAATCCCCTGACCAAATTAAACATAAAATCAAATTTAGAAGAAGTTTTAAAAGATATTGAGAACGATCTTGTAAAAGATGACTAATATCAAAAATACATTAAAAAATAATATCATCATCACGGATATTGGTAGCACTACAACAAAAGCTTTATTGCTTAGAAAAATGCATGGCGAATACAAATTTGTTGATTACGCTACTGCATACACAACAGTTGAAAAGCCATATGAAGATGTAAAAATAGGCATTATAAATGCATTAGCAAAACTCGCAAATAAAACTAAAAGTGAAGTTTTCATCAACAATATTTCGGATACATCTAAAGAAAACCAAGCTATTTTTAACCTTTTACATGATTATTCATATTTATCTACTAGTAGTGCGGGAGGAGGGTTGCAAATACTGGTGATAGGTCTCACAAAAACAGACTCCGCAAGGTCTGCTACGCGAGTAGCGTACGGTGTCGGGGGAGTGCTGCTGGATATTTTGACTGTGGAAGATGGAAAATCAAGTTTTGATAAATTAAATATATTAAACAAATCTCGCCCCGACATCATACTATTTTGTGGTGGTGTTGATGGGGGTGCATTGCTAAGTATTTATAGATTAGCAGAAATACTAAAAATAGCAAATGTTAAACAAAAGTTTTCGGACAAAGAAAATACGCCTCTTGTCTATGCAGGAAACCAAGAAGCAATAGATTTCATAAAATTGGTGTTTCGGAACAAGTATGACCTGCATCTAGTCTCAAATATCAGACCTTGTAATACAAGTGAAAACCTTGTACCTGCTAAAAAAAAGATACACGACTTGTTTTTAGAAAATGTGATGGAGCAAGCTCCCGGATATTGTCATGTAAAAAAGATAGTCGATTCTGATATAATACCTACTCCGTCTGGTGTTTTAAAGGCACTAAAGCTAATGGGTAACACACACAAAAAAATCATCACTTTTGATATTGGGGGGGCAACGACCGATGTATACTCGCGAGTATACGGAGAACACAACAGATCAGTGAGTGCCAATATTGGGATGAGCTATAGCATCGGAAATATTTATTCATTGGCAGATTATCATGATTCCTTTGAAGAGTATATACAGGCTTTTGTGACGATAGACAAGCCATTTGACACATCAGATTTTAAAAAATATTTTCAAAATTATGTAGGAAACAAAATATTATATCCGGATTTTAACCCTTGCCGTGATATAGACAAGTTCATTGAGCATATCATAGCAATATGTGGAATAAAAATATCAGTAAAGCAACATTTTGATAGCCATTACAAGAAAAAGCAAAACAATGTTTTTGAAGACCTCAAAAAAATTGTTTTTTTTAATAAAGATGAAAAGATTTATACATTACCTTTTGATGAAAAAAAGACTTTCAAAAAGTCTGATTTTGAGATGATAATCGGAGCAGGTGGTGTCATCAGCCATGCTAGTATAACGCAAGCGGTTTTTATTTTAATAGAAAGCTTTAACCCAAAGGGTGTTGTAGAATTATGGAGAGATAAACATTTTATTTTACCACATTTGGGTGTACTTTCTGATGTCGATGAAACAGCAGCAGAGTCAGTATTATATAATGATTGTCTGGAAAAGCTGGCTTTATATATACGCCCGCAAATATCAAAATATAAAACAAATGATACCCTTTTGATGGTGAGGATAGATAAAGACTATCATGTTAAAGCTAATGATATTTTTTATTTTGTCAGTAAGGAATCTCAGAAAGTATCACTTTCTCGTCAAAGGTACTGTGATGTAACACAAACAGAATTTATTTTAGCAGCAAACATACCCCTAATAATTGATACAAGAAATATTCATGATTCCAATTCGCAAAAATTGATACTTGAAAAGCTGCGACCATATGACTTTGAAATTCCTGAAAAAAAAATGGATTTTGTAGATTTTACTACTCAATACAATAACTCTATTAGTGTAAAAAAATTAGAATCGATTAATCATCAGATACCAGTCATGCTCCCAGCTACTGGGACTATTTATGTCAAAGTAGGTGATGATGTAAATCCCAGTACACTGATTGGAGAAATTAGATTTGACCCACCCAGAATTTATTTAGTGCTCGTTTCTAACGTGATAAAAAATATTTTGTCTGAGGATGATATTCGTGAGGGGCTGCAAGTATCTGTAAATGATATAGTAGAGATAGGTTCGCCATTATTTAAAGCAAAGAGAACTAGATACTTTGTTCGCTCTATATATCGCGGGATAGTAGGTGAAGCTGCTAATATGACTGAAAAAGAATTGTCTGATGATGACATAAGAAATGGAGAGCTGGAAAAAATACAAAATCAAAGATCTCAATCAAAAGGAATATTTAAAGCGACTGTTACGAAAGAAATAATAAAAAAAGAAGATATTGTATTATCACCCATAAGAGGAACTGTGGATCAAATCGACTATCAGACAGGAACAATTATTTTAAAAGAATTACAAGATTATCCTCTAGAACCAGTAGAGATTGACGTAGCAAAAAAATTAAACATAAAGCCAACGCATATTTTAGGTTATATGAAAAAAAGAGAAGGAGAGTTTGTTTATACTGGTGAAATACTAGCTAAAAGAATGTCCACACCAAGCCCTATTATGACTCAATTGTTCCCAGAATCATTGGGAAATTTATATTCTGATATTCAGTCACCGTACACAGGTCGAGTCCAAGAGATAAACACTACTACAGGTGTTGTAACAATTTGCTATGACAAACCCCCTTTTCGTAAATATTCATTGTGTTATGGAAAGGTAGAAAGTATTGTGAACAATCAAGAGGTCGTATTAAATGTTAAAGCTGTAAAGATTGAAGGCAAGATAGGTTTTGGGAATGATGTAGGTGGTAAATTGATCATGTACAACGATGACAATATCAGTGCAGGATCTATAATTTTTGCAAATAATTGTGTGACTTTTCACGATTTATTGATTTTCAAAGAAAGTGGTATCGGAGGTCTTGTTTGTAACAACATATCTTATTCATGCTTAAAAAAATATTTAAACAAGGATGTTGGGGTTGCGTTAACTGGGAATGAAATTTTGCCATTTCCAATAATTATTTTAAGAGGGTTTACTAGTGAGTTTGTTAATCTAGAGACATCTTTATTTGACTTGTATGTTGGAAATTATGCATTATTAAAGCCTCAAACACAGATTAGAGCAGGAGCAATTAGACCTGCTGTCTATTTAATGAAAAAGCATTAAGCTGTTATAGGGCACTAAAAAGTTAGGTTTGAGTTTTTGTCAAATATCAGTCCCAAATTCAATTGTGGCAGATGCTCTCATAAAAAAACATACAAATTTTAAAATACTATTTGACATAAAACCAACGGTTTATATGTTGGCACATAAATAATGAAATCCAATATGAAAGGAGTTCTTGATATGGCTAAAATGACGGTAAATCCTTTTTACTGTAAAGGTTGTGGATTGTGCGTAGCAACCTGTCCTAAAAAAATTATTAAATTTTCGGTAAAGATTAATGCTAAAGGCTACAATTATGCCGAAGTAGAGGATCAAGCATCTTGTATTGCTTGTAAGCTGTGTTATCAAACTTGTCCAGAAGTAGCTATTACTATCGAGAAGTAAGGGAGGAAAATATGGGTAATAAAGTATTAATGAAAGGCAATGAAGCTGTGGCAGAAGCAGCCATCAGAGCAGGTTGTAGGCTATATTTTGCTTATCCTATCACGCCTCAAAACGAATTGGTAGAGTATATGTCGAAAATGATGCCTAAGGTGAAAGGTACATTTATACAGGCAGAGTCTGAAGTCGCAGCTGCAAATATGGTTTATGGTTCCGCTGGCTGTGGAAAAAGGGTGTTGACATCATCATCATCTCCGGGCATTTCTTTAAAAATGGAAGCAGTCTCTTATATGGCAGGAGCAGAACTGCCAGCAGTAATAGTCAATGTACAAAGAGGAGGCCCAGGTCTAGGCGACATACAGCCAGCTCAGGGAGATTATTTTCAAGCTACCAAAGGTGGAGGGCATGGAGATTATAGAACTATAGTTTTAGCACCTAGCACAGTACAAGAATTTGCAGATATGGCATCAGAAGCTTTTGATCTAGCAGATAAATATCGGACTCCTGTCATAATCTTAGCTGATGGAATGCTAGCTCAGATGATGGAACCAGTCGAGTTTAAACCACATAAAACAAAAGAAGAAATGGAAGCTTTAGATAGGCAGCATTTTAGCTGGTGTGTTCATACCAACGTAGAAGGTCCTGATAGACATCACAACGAAATTAATTCTCTGGAAATTGACCCAAAAGTTCATGAAAAGCATGTATTAAAACTAGAACAAAAATTCAATACCATAATAAAAAATGAGACACGATGCGAAGAATACAATATCAATCCAGACAACGAAATGATATGTGTAGCTTTTGGAACAGCTGCTAGGATAGTGAAATCTGCCATTGATGAACTCAATCAAGAAGGTAGAAATATCGGTCTCATCAGACCTATCACTGTATGGCCTTATCCATATGATTGTATACAAAAAGCTGTAGGTGCAAAAGTAAAAAATGTGAATGTGTTTGAACTAAATTTAGGTCAAATGGTCGAGGATGTCAAACTGGCAGTTTGTGGCAAAGTCCCCGTAAATTTTATGGGTAAAGTAGGTGGAATAATATTTACCCCAGCTGAAGTTCTAGAAAACATAAAAAAATATTTACACGTATACGGTACAGACACCGTCGTTTCAAAATAGGAGGCTCTTATGCAAATAATAGCACAAAGACCAAAATCTCTCAGAGATTTACAATTTACTTATTGCCCCGGTTGCTTGCATGGGGTAGCTCATAGGATCATTGCAGAATGTATTGATGAGCTTGATCTAATAAATACTATGACAGGTGTCGCACCCGTAGGATGCTCTGTATTTGCTTATAAATTCTTTGACCTTGACATGGCTCAAGCAGCTCATGGTCGTGCGCCTGCTGTGGCTACCGGTATGAAAAGAGCTAGACCAGAAATAAATGTTTTTACCTATCAGGGAGATGGTGATTTAGCTGCTATAGGAACATCTGAAATAATTCATGCAGCAAACCGTGGTGAACATATCACTGTTTTCTTTATAAACAACGCCATCTATGGAATGACAGGTGGACAAATGGCTCCCACAACACTACCCGGGATGAAAACAACTACTTCGCCATATGGTCGTGATGCTGCTGACATCGGACACCCTATCAGGGTATCTGAAATGCTGGATACTTTAGAAGCCCCATTCTTTATAGAAAGAGTTTCTCTTTTAGCACCAGCTGATCTTTCAAAAGCGAAACAAGCTACTTTAAAAGCCTTGAGATACAACAAAGAGGAAAAAGGATTTACATTTGTCGAATTTATTTCTACATGTCCTACAGGATGGGGAATTGATCCTGATAAATCACGCACATGGGCAAAGGAAAATATGCTGCCCATTTTTCCTATAAAAAATTTTAGAGATAGAGGAGCTACCACATGAAAAAAGAAATGATATTTTCTGGATTTGGAGGACAGGGAGCTTTAACTATAGGAAAATTTATCGCCCAAGCAGCTATGGAAGAAGGGAAAAATGTCTCATGGATGCCTTCTTATGGACCAGAGATGCGTGGAGGAACAGCAAATGTCTTTGTCGTTGTTTCAGACGATCCCATTGCTTCACCTCTAGTAGACCATCCACATCTTTTAGTAGCTTTAAACCAGCCTTCGCTCGATAAGTTTGGACCTGGTGTCCTTTCAAATGGGCTCATCATTGTAAACTCTGACATGTGCCCTAATGTAACAAAAAGAGATGACGTAGAATATGTAATCTCTCCTCTCAACACTATCGCCAATGATATAGGTTCTATGAAAATCCTCAATATGATATGCATAGGAATCATCATCGCAAAGACAGGACTGATAAAATTTGATACTATTGAAAGCACCTTGAAAGCGTATATGGGTGATAAAGACCCTGCATTACTCGAAATGAATATGAAAGCTATAAAAAAAGGGATGACCACTTAGAGACAGTCGCTCAAATAGATAGTCAAAAACCGAGTTTATTATCCCCCTCAGAGAAATTTAGACAATGCTGTTTCTATGAGGGGGTTTTTATTAGCACTTACACGGATCTTCGTTTAAAATTGTTCTAATATTTTAATTCTTTTTGCAATAGGTGGATGTGTCGCAAATATCGAAGATAGAAAGGAATTTTTATCAGGGTCGTGCTCTATAAACAATTGTGCAACAGTTTCGCTTTGTTTTTTAGATAGGTTTGAGTTTCCAGATATTTTCCTTAAGGCACTTGCCAACGCAGGAGGATTTTTTGTCATCATTGCAGCTCCAGCGTCAGCTAGGTATTCACGGTTTCTACTAATAGCAAAGCGCATTAATATCGATATAAAATAACCAATGATAGCTAGCAACAGAACAACCGTCATGACTACCAAAGTTCCCCCTGACGAGTTTTTACTACTCCTACTGTTTCTCCTGCCACCAAAGAAAAATACACGAAGGGCTATCTGTGACAGCAGAGAAAAAATACCCACAAATACTATGGAAATAATCAAAACACGTACATCATTGTTTTTTATATGGGCTAGTTCGTGGGCGATAACGCTTTCAAGCTCTTTATCATCCAACCGATTTATGATACCTTTTGTGAGTGTGATGGTGTATGATTTTTTACTAACTCCACTAGCAAACGCATTCAACGACTCGTCGTTTATGATATGTATCTTTGGCATCTGAAGCCCATTTGCTATACAGAGGTTTTCGACAAGATTATATACCCTTTTATTCTCAGAACGATTTAGTGGCTGGGCTCCAGTAGCTGAATCTATAATCTTTACATTTGTAAAATAAGCTATACAAAACCATAGCAATACCCCTATTAACAATAAAGGAGTATTCGCAAGGAAAGATTGCATAGCTTCCGAAGCTGAATTTGTCAGCATCAGACACCCCGTGTAAAGTAACAACAGCAAAAGTAGTGGAAACGAAATCAATAAAAGTATAGATTTTATGTTATTTCGACTCTGTTGAGTAGCAATACCTACATAACTCATAGTATTAAAACTCCACTTTGGGAGCTTGACTCACTGTGGCGCGCTCGTGTCCTAGATCAAAGAAACATTCTTTGTTAAAATTAAACATCCCTGCCATAATGTTTGTTGGAAAAGTCTGGATGCGTGTGTTGTATTCTTTTGTGGCTGAGTTAAAAAATCTCCTACTAGCAGCAATTTTGTTTTCAATATCTGCAATTTCCTCTTGCAACTTCATGAAATTCTGATTTGCTTTTAGATCAGGGTATCTTTCAATAGTGACATTAAGTCCTTGTAAAGCAGAAGCAAGCTGATTTTCTGCTGTAATCTTTTCATCAATCGAGCGTGCATTAACAGCTCCATGTCTTGCTTCAGTTACGGCTAACAATGTCGAAGCTTCATGTTTCATATATCCCTTTACTGTCTCAACAAGGTTTGGGATAAGATCATGCCTCTGTTTGAGCTGAACATCAATATCAGCAAAAGCATTTTCTCTATTGTTTCGCAATTTAATCATACTGTTGTAAAGCCCTACAATGAAAAACAAAGGTACTGCGACCAACAATACCCAAAAAATAGTTACTGTCATAAATATTCTCCTTTTAATTTATGTTAATTTTAAATACAGGGACAATTATTTTTTATTTAGTTTTTCTGTCAAGAGCATATCAAAGATTAATTTATTAAACTTGATTAGCGACATCGCCCAAACTTTTTATCCTCGCCCCCGATTGATAAAAAACACCCAATTTACAATCGATAAAACCGCACCCAATCTCGTCTTCTGATACCTTCCCTGTACGGCTCCTGTACCGATTTCTAAAATAAGCAGGATAGAAGCGGGAAAAGCACAAGAGGGGTACGACACTTTGTCGTTGATGTCGCGTTTCGAACAAGTGAACAGTCTCCTACCCTTTTTTGCTAAAATTTAAAAAAAACATTTGACGACTTTGCCTAATAAAAAAGATTGGTGTCCAACTCAATAGACTAAAGGAGAGAGTATGTCAGAAAAAATAGGATTTAATGTAGGCTTTGTAAGAGTATACAATGTATTGTTGATTGTAATAATGGCTTTCAGCTTTATCATGATCGGATGTTCTGGTAGTAAATCAGAACCACCCACATCAGGTGGAGATGGTAATAATGGTGCTGTTTATCTAGGTGAAATTATGAAAACAAATGGACAACTCTATGTGGCGAATATCGCTGTAAATGGTGTCAGATATTCGAAACTCACCGGGTACAGTGGATTAGTTCACCAATATTATAGTGATGATGTAGCCGTGGGTTTAATCAATGACGGAAAGCTTCTATGTGTAATAGAACCCAGTATGATAATGTTTTTCTACCCAGAAGATATGTCTTGGCTTATTTTTGAAGATTATAGTCATGCCCATACACAAATCAGTAAAGATGTGGATTTTGGCGTTGTTGATTTGTTCATGACTCCTGACTTCTATATTCACAGAGCTTACTACTCAAATGTTAAAATGACACCATACGTATCTTTTGTTCAGGAACTGGTTCAATATGTTTATGTGGAAGAGGATATCGTTGTCTCAGGACAAAAGTTTACGGATGATTATGATTTTACTCGAAATGCCTTCAGCTTCACACTTAGAGGTGGCTGGAACACTGTCTATAAAAAGATTGAATTTACTGGTGATGCTTACGCAGTTTCTATTGACTTAAAAAATCCAGATCACGTAGTCTGGCTTTGTGTATCACGGGAAGCTGAAGAAGATGCACAGATCTCAAACCCAGAAGTTATAAATTCTCTTGATAGCTTCTGGAAAAACAGAAAACTAAGATTTGAAGAAGCAATGAATAATAGAAATAGCCAAATAGGTAAATAATACTATAGGCAAACTATCGATTGTAACAAACTTTGGTAACGAGAGTGGAGCGGGTGAAATATAAAAATATAAATGATTACATAATGAAAAATACCCCTCAAAAGTTTAAAAAAAGAATAATTGCTTTGGTTGTAGCGGTTTTATTTTTAATTATTCATCTCTATGTAGGGCAACCGGCGTTTTTAAGGTCATACATATCGATGTACCCAACACTCCATGCGTCTGATGTTTTATTCGTAAACAAAATTGCGCTTCGATTAGATCCCCCAAAACGTGGCGATGTCATTCTAGCGGTAGAACGCAACGGTGAGCATAGAGATATGCCCAAAGATAGGTTTGTCAGACTATTGCATCCATTTTATTGGAATAAAGCAAATAACATAATAGCCATAGCATCATTTGGTCCTTTCAAACCTACTAATGTGAAAAGAATAATTGGGATGCCCGGAGAAACTATAGAAATAATTGATAAACAGGTTTTTATCAATGGTGAGAAATATGTGCATGGTTCAGAGGTCTTTGTTGATGAGAATATTTTTGAGAGTTTTTTATGCATTGAATATGACTTTGAGATGAGAGTCAACATGCCATCTACATCAATACCTGATAGGTATTATTTTTTATTAGGCGATCATAGGGATTTAAGTCGTGATAGTAGAACTTTTGGATTGGTGCATGAAGATGATATAAGAGGAAAAATTTCTATGCTAATTTACTCACGTAGAGATGATAAAATAAGATGGTTCAAAAAAGTATAAAATTTAATATTTGTCAAAATAAAGTTGACTTTTTGACAACGTAAAATTATCTTGAATCTGGTGAAAATTATATTTTAGGGTGTGATATGTTTAGTTTCAAAAAGATTATTTTAATATTGGTTTTTGGACTGTGTTTCTTTTCGTTAAATTCTTATTATTATGGTAAAAATAAAATCCAGCAGGAGAAAATAAACTGGTCATTGATAGAATCTCGGCATTTTGATGTGTATTTTGTTAGCGGTCATGAGGAGTTTGGAAAGTTAGTAGTTCTGATGGCAGAAAATGCATATTATCATTTAAATCAGTTTTTCCGACACCCTATATTAAATAGAATACCTATTATTGTTTATTCTTCCAAACAAGACTTTCAATCGACAAATATCATTTATCCACTTCTAACAGAGGGTATCGGTGGTTTTACAGAAACTTTACGAAATAGAGTATCTTTACCTTTTGATGGAAGCTACAAAAAATTTGAGGAAATTTTAATCCATGAACTAGTTCATGCATATATCAATGATATAGAAGGGGCTTTTTTTCGAGACCCTTTCTTGAGAAGTTTATCCAGTAATCTTCCTTTTTGGTTTTCAGAAGGCTTACCTGAATACCTTGCATTAAAAGGAAATGATATATCTAACCAAAAATTTATAATAGACATGATCATCAATGACCAGCTACGAGATATGGAATTTCTAGGAGGTTTTTTTGCATATAGACTAGGAGAAAGCTTACTTGTGTGGATAGCAGAGGAGTGGAGTGACACAAAAGTAACTGAATATTTTTACAACATACGCACGTATCCTGACATTCATAATGCGACAAAGGTTACTTTTGGATTTGATTTTACAGAATTACAAAATAAGTTTAGACTTTATGTAAAAAGAAAGTATTCTCACATGCTAAATGATACAAATGTGCCGTGGGAGATAGCAACAAGGCATACTATCGCAAAAGAAACTCATGCATACCAAAACATATTCCCCAGATTTTCACCAAATGGTAATGACTTTATTTTCTTTTCTTCACATAAAGCGAGAACCTCTATTTTAAAAGGTTCTACTTATAAATTAAATAACGACAAAGTGGTACTGATAGGAGAGCGGACAGCTAGATTTGAGGAGTTTCATTTTGACAGGAATAATATCGTTTGGTTATCAAATTACGGTATTAGTGCACAATCAGACATTAGCAATGCGAATTCATTAAAAGACAACGGCACAAATACCGCAGAGCAAAACAACCAAACAATAGCTTTTGTAGCTAAAACTGCTTTTGCGGATGTCATATACTTCTATGATGTAGAAAGGAAAAGAGTCGTCTCAGAGTTTTCATTTCCTGAATTTGATTCGATATATGAGATTGATGTATCTCCATGTAACAATTTTATCGCTATTACTGCTCAAAAAGAAAATAAATGTGATTTATACATATATAACATTTCCACTAATGAATTAAAACAATTAACAGATGATTTTTATTTTGCTTACTCGCCAGCGTGGTCAAGTGATGGTCAAAATATTGCATTTGTGTCAGAAAGATACATAGGTCCGCTTATTAATAACGATAATGAAAGCATTGATTCAACGCATTTGTTTGGAAAAATGGCAAAAAATATCTACTATTGCAATGTTCATACTGGAGATTTCTTTCAAATAACGCATGATACATATGACAATTATCATCCTAAATGGATAAATGATGCACAAATAGCTTTTATTACAGACAAGTCAGGAATATCCCATATAAATATTATAGATATTAATGAAAATACAAGAGCGACTGTCACAAATATGTTGTCAGGTATTCACTCGTTTGATTATTCAAATGTAAATGAAACATTAATATTTTCTGTTTATTTTGAAAATGCATTTGACATTTATTCACTATTGAAACCATTTCAAAAACTAGATTTTTATGATTATAAAACAAATACAATTATTAAATTTATTGATGATTTTCACAGCGTTTTTAACACAGATAGATACCAGTATTATGGTAGAGATTTTGAAGCAGAAGAAAACCTTCGAAATCAAGTAAACACTGGTAGGCAAAGGAGAAATAGAAGTAGGCAAGAACGCCCAAGCGAAAGTGTGCCAGAACCCATTCAGTCTTTGTCAGATGATTCAGACACCATCAATGAACCCTTTTCGCCTGCATCAGAACCACAGTCTTTACAAGAGGGAAAAGACAATGACCTAGATATAATACTTTCAAAGTTTTTTCCTTTAGCATATCAGGTAGATTTACGACCTGATACGTTAAATTTCAAAACACCTGTGATAAAAAAATACAAACCTAGATTTCAAATTGATAATTTTTGGGGTGGATTTGCATATTCGCCATCATATGGGAGTGTTGGGATGCTGCAGCTTGGGTTGAGTGATATTATGGGTGATCACGGGATAGGCGTTAGTATGGATTTTAATGGTGCGATAGAAGAATCAAATATAGTTTTTAACTATATGTATTTGCCGCATAGATTAGATTATGGCTTTGCAGTGTATAACTTTGTGGATTATGTGTTGTATAGGGATCGTAGCGTAACTCCTACAAAATATTTCGAAAATAGGGAATATCAAACAGGTGTCTATTTCACGACCAGATATCCATTGAGCAGATTTTTTAGATTAGAATTGGATCATCAAGTATATAGGTATCGGTCAGAATGGCATGAATGGGAAAGTACATTTGGGTCTTGGCAAAAAATCACATCAGTTTCAGACTATATTTATGTACCGCAGTTTGGATATGTTTTTGATAATGCGTTATATGGCAGTACAGGTCCTATGGCAGGCAGCAAGTTATCGAGCTTTATTCGACATGGATTTAGCCAAAAAAATAATTCTTTTACCACTGTTTACAATGATTTGAGGCATTACAACTTGTTTGCAAATAGATATGCGTTAGCGCAGAGACTTGTTTTTGGTTTTAGTGAAGGTCAAAACCCTGAGAGATTTTCATTAACAGGTTTAAATGGAATACGAGGTTTTGATGACAGAAGCCTCAGAGGAAATAGAAAAGCTATGACAAGTGTCGAATTAAGATACCCATTTGTCGACATTCTTAGAATGTCGTTTCCTCTACCAATGACTATTACCAATATTAGAGGTAGCTTGTTTACTGATTTTGGCTCAGTATGGAGTAGTGAAGACTTTAGAGGAATGAAAGATGGTAAACTAGAAGATTTAAAAATGGGATTTGGTTTTGGACCTAGACTAAATTTAGGCTTTTTTGTGTTAAGTTTTGATATAGCATGGACCACAGATTTTATGAAACACAGTAAACCTTCTTTTTATTTTTCATTATATGAGGATTTTTGATGAATAAAAATAATTCAATAAAAGTTTTGGCAGTTATTATAGCTATCGTAGGATGGTTTATGATAAATTTATTAAAAGAGCATACTACTGTAATCAATTTTCCTATTAGAATAGTAAATATACCTGATAATATCCACCTATTCGAAAATGAGAGCATTAGATTACCCGTAATAATTCAGGGTAAGGGGATAAATATACTACATTTTTATTTTACGACTCCAACAATTGATTATAATGGTTTTGATATTGTAATGGGTGACAACCTACTAGATCTAAATCGAGTGGAAAGCTCGTTGCCAAACTATAAGGGTTTGGATATCTCGTTATTACCCATAGAAAACACGTTGCTGGTAACTACAGATAGGATTCTCCAAAAGAGAGTTCCTGTTTACTTTGACTTTTTCTCAGAAAGAGACAGAGAAATATTAATAGAAAATCATTATGGTTTTGATGACCATTTTGTTACTTTATTAGGTCCAAGTGTTGAAATTCAAAAAATAGATAATGTTTTGACAGAAAGAGTTAGTGCAGATATACTCAAAACTAATAGAAGAAATATTCGTTTAAAGTCGATAAATGACTTTGTTGCAATAATTCCTAGTTTTATTGAGCTAAAACAAATCACAGAGACAATTAGTACGAGAACGATTTCCTTCATTCCCATTGATTTTAATGAACTCAATATTTCAATTTTTCCTAAGAGAGTCTCAATAATATTAGAAGGTAAACAAGATTCATTAAATGTAATAACACCAGATGATATACATGCCTATGTATTGGATCATGAAATCAATAATTTAATGGAGTTAAATATATATTTCCAAGTTCCAGATTTTGTAAAAATTGTAGATTTTACACCTACAAAAGTAAACGTGATATTCAATCAAAATCAATAGAAAGAGCTATTATATCATGAAAAAATATATTTTGGCTTTTGAAACTAGTTGTGATGACACATCTGTTGCTGTCATTGACACAGAATATAAGGTTTATTCAAACATTATTTCATCACAACCAGATCATGAAGCTTTTGGGGGTATCCTACCGGAATTAGCCTCACGACTTCATCTGCGCAATATCAACAAATGTCTTGATGCTGCGCTTTTAAAATCAGGGATTGACTTACAAGATATCTCAGCTATTGCTGTGTCTATAAATCCGGGTTTGATAGGCTCATTGATTATTGGAATGTCTTTTGCGAAGGCGTTAGCATGGTCATTAGACAAGCCATTAATAGCAATTAATCATATGCTCGGACATGTTATGGCAAATAAAATAGAGTATCCACATCTCAACCCTCCGTGGATTGCTCTAGTAGTGTCAGGTGGGCATACAGAGCTGGTTCTATTTGAAAGCTTTACTAATTTTTTTATTATAGGACAAACTCTGGATGATGCATCAGGAGAAGCTTTTGATAAAATAGCAAAATTACTAAGTCTGGGGTTCCCCGGTGGTCCTATAATAGACAAAATAGCGAAAAATGGAAATCCTAATTTTCACAAGTTCCCAAGGGCATTGAATAGAAAAAATAATTTTAATTTTAGCTTTAGTGGGTTAAAAACCTCTGTGTTTAATTGGTTATCAAAACAGCAATCAGGCTATATAAATGATCATTTAAATGATATCGTAGCCTCTGTTCAACAAGCTATAGTTGATATTTTGGTTATCAAAACAATTAATGCCGCTCAAAAATATGATATAAAAAAGGTTATAGTAGCTGGTGGTGTTTCTGCAAATAGTTGTTTGAGAGCAGAAATGAGCAATCAATGTGAAAAAAATGATATTAGTGTGTATTTTCCAAAAATACAGTATTGTATGGATAACGCTGCAATGATAGGAGCTGCAGCAGTGATGAAGTTTTTGAATAATGAATATGCTGATTTAAGTTTGAATGCTTTTTCTACAAAAGGGATTCGGTATATATAACAACAGAGTAAAGCATGGAGCATCAGAGGAAAACGAGTATACTAAAAAATAATACAAATTTATCGATTATCTGCGATATACGGAAAACACTTTGTAACAGAGTTTCGCTTGGTATATTGGGGTTACTCTTTTTTTTTCTCAGCGTCACTACCAATCTTTTTAGCACAGAAAAGCCTAAAGTCGCTTTAGTTTTAAGTGGAGGGGGTGCTAAAGGTTTTGCTCACATAGGGATGTTAAAACTCATTGATGAGATGAATATTAAAGTTGACTATATCGTTGGTACTAGTATGGGAGCTGTCATAGGTGGGATGTATGCTTCTGGTTTATCTGCCCTTGAAATAGAAGAGATTGTTGTAAATCTAAATTGGAATAATCTATTAAATGACAAGGTGTCTAGGTATGACTTGCACACTGGTCAGAAAAAATGGTTACCCACAGGTAACTATTATTTTGGGTTAAATGAAAGAAACTTACCAGTTTTACCTAAAGGACTCATTATCGCAAATAACATTCACCTCCAATTGTTTTATGAAACATGGCATGTTGCTCACTTATATGATTTTACAGATTTATATATTCCATTTGTTTGCATAGCCACTGATATAGAAACAGGTGAGATGGTATTGTTTGATAGAGGTTCTTTAGCTGATGTAATGAGAGCTAGTGTCTCTATGCCAAGTTTTTTTGAACCAATTGAAATAAATAATCGATTGCTTGTCGATGGAGGGGTCTCTCAAAACTTTCCTGCTGATATAGCAAGAGAACTGGGAAGTGACTTTGTTATAGGGCTTAAAACTAGCACGGAGATGTTTAAAAGGAACGAATTAAATAGTCCGATCAGGATAATAAATCAAACATTGAATATCGCAATGCAATACAAACAAAACATGGCAGAAAAACAGGCAGATATTATTATCTCTCCAAACACAGATGAGTTTTCTATCATGGATTTTCATCTTGCAGAAAATATTATTAAGGTGGGTTATATAGAAGCTTTGAGGTATTATGATGAATTAAGAGATTTTGAAAGTTTATTGAAAGAATATGAACAAAATGATAGTGTTCTTTGTCAGGAAGAATCACAGAATCCACAAACAACAAGACAGAAGACAACAGCTTTCTTTAAACTTCCTAATTTAATTAAATTTGATTCGATTTTAATACAAAACAATGAATATTTGACCTCGCAAGCTGTAAGAGATTATTTGGGGTTGTATGTAGATACTTATTATGATAGAGATGACGTACATAATGCTTTCAAAAAAGCTTTTTCGACAGAGTTATTTGATAAAATATATCCTAATATAGTTTATGATAAAGGTAAATATGACCTCGTAGTGATTGTAAAAGAAAAAGAAAGAAAAAATGTAGGCGTCAATTTGATATACAATCAATACGATTCTCTAGTGACAGGAGTGATCATTGATTTTAGAAATGTTCTCTTTAGAAACTCAAACTTGTTGGTAAATTTTCAGCTAGGAGGGAGGTCAGCCTTTGAAATAGATTATACCAAAACGTTTAATAGAAAGTTATCTACGTATTATAGAATATTTCCGTATATCAAAGAAGAAGTTTTGTATGAGTATGATGATGATTTTCATAGAGTAAAGAGTTTTAATCATTTTGAAACTGGCTTTACCGCTGGTGTCGGTACGCATGCAATAAAAAATACATTTTTTGAGCCATTTATATATTTTTATAGATTAGAATTTACGAGAAAAGTGTCTGAAACAGAATTGTTTGATAGGACTTTTTACTCATCTGGAATAGGAGTAAAGCTATATTATGAAAACATCGATGATTTTCCATTTTATAAAAAAGGGAGCAGGTTTGTTTCTAAATATATACTATCAGGAACCAATGATTTGAGTGAAAAGGGATATCAAAAGCTGATGTCATCACTGTCAATAGCAAGACCAATAGATCGAAATTTGTCCCTAATAGCTGGTATAGAATATGGTACATATTTTATGTCAGAACCCGTTCCACAAGACCCATTTTTTATAGGGGGGTTAAATAGTTTTATTGGACTATATCCAAAAGAAGTTTCAGCACCATTTTATAGATTATCAAATTTTGGATTTAGAATAAATCCATATCAAAATTTTTTTTTAGATTTAATCACAAATGTAGTAACTTTTGGCAGTATTGATTCTTGGTTACTGATGGATGAAACGGTGTTAGGAATTGGGGCTATAGCTGGATATAATACATTGCTAGGGCCTGCTCGTATTGGGATAGGTGTAAATCAAAATTCTAGAACCTTTGTATACTTGTCTATTGGATTTGATCATGATGCTTTTTTCTTTTCGAGAAGATAATAAATAAATAGGAGTTTTTTATGAAAAAAAGAGTGCTTGTGTTAACAGGTGGTGGTGATTGTCCTGGATTGAATGCGGTAATTAGAGCAATAGTAAAGAGGGCTAATCAACAAAAAGATTGGGAAGTAGTAGGTAGCATCAATGCTTTTGACGGAGTATTGAATGAACCAAATGAGGTTGTCGTACTAGATGATAAAAAAGTGGCTGGTATCCATGTCAATGGTGGCACAATAATAGGAACTACAAACAAAGGAGGCCCTTTAGCATGGCCTGTAAGGGATAGTCAAGGCAATTGGTCGACAGTGGATAGATCAGATGAGTTAATCAGGAGATTGCAGTATTTAGGAGTAGATGCTGTGATAAACATAGGTGGTGATGGATCTCAAAGGATTTCGCAGGTATTGTTTGAAAAAGGGCTAAATATCATTGGCGTTCCAAAAACAATAGACAATGATTTGAGTAGTACTGATTATACTTTTGGCTTTCAAACAGCGGTTGAAGTGGCAACCGATGCTGTTGACAAACTAGTGACAACAGCTGCAAGCCACAATAGAGTACTAATTTTAGAGGTTATGGGTAGATATGCTGGGTGGATTGCTCTTCACTCTGCGATAGCTGGTGGGGCTGAGGTTTGCCTATTACCTGAGATACCTTATGATATACATAAAGTCTATGAAAAGCTACAAAGACGTATAAATAAAGGTAGGGGTTTTGCTATAATTGTGATTGCAGAAGGTGCAAAACCAAAAGATGGAATATTTTCATATCAGGATAATGATGAAGTCGGCTATCAAAATAAAAAGCTAGGTGGTGCTGGTAATAGATTGATGGAAGATTTGAAACAGTTTGATTTAGGTGTAGATATCAGAATCACAAACTTAGGGCACATCCAAAGAGGAGGTTCTCCTTGTGCATTTGATAGAGTGCTCGCTACTCAATTTGGTGTAGCTGCTTTTGAAATGATACTTGATGGGAAATTTGGACACATGGTAGCTTATGAACACACAAATATCGTTGCTGTTCCAATAAAAGAGGCTATCGAAAAATATCATTATGTAGATTTGAGCTCGCAATTGATAAAAACTGCGAGAGGATTGGATATGAGCTTAGGCGATTAGTCTTTTAAAAATACGCTTGACTTAAAAACCATGTTTTATTTTATGGTTTCTGATGGGGAATGTTACAAATGAATATATAAAAGGAGGGCATTATGGAGCTGAGCAAAACCTACGATGCTAGTCAGATAGAAAAGAAATGGTATAAAATATGGGAAGAAAGAGGATATTTTGCACCCCAAAAAAGTGAAAATTTGCAAAAGCAAACAGGAGAGATAGAAAAGAAAGATAATGATCCTTTTACTATTCTGATTCCACCCCCTAATGTCACTGGTATTTTGCATATGGGTCATGTATTAAACAATACTTTACAAGATATCGCTATCAGATACAATAGAATGGCACAAAGACCCACGCTTTGGATTCCGGGCACAGATCATGCAGGGATTGCTACCCAAAATATGGTAGAAAAAGAATTAGCAAAGCAAGGATTAAACAAGCATGATTTAGGGCGTGAAAAACTGATAGAAAGGATTTGGGACTGGAAGAAAGAAAAAGGTTCACATATCATACAACAACTCAAACAGCTAGGAGCATCATGTGATTGGTCTCGTGAAGTATTTACAATGGATGAAAACTTAACGATAGCTGTTAATGAAGTTTTTGTTCATTTGTATAAAAAGGGATTAATTTACAAGGGGAAATATATCATCAATTGGTGTCCTCGTTGTGTCACTGCTCTGGCAAATGATGAAGTAGAACATGAGGATAAAAAAGGCAAATTATGGTATATTAGATATCCGATAATCGATACAAAAAACTCTATATATAATTCATCAAAATTAATAAAAAAATTCGACAATAATATAAATTCCTACTTGGTAATAGCCACTACAAGACCTGAAACTATGTTAGGAGATGTGGCTGTCGCAATCAATCCAAAGGATGAAAGATATACACATTTGATAGGAAAGCATGTTTTATTACCTATCACAAATCGAATTATCCCTATCATCGCAGATGATTATGTAGATAAAGATTTTGGAACAGGTTGTGTAAAAGTGACTCCAGCTCATGACCCCAATGATTTTGAAATAGGTTTACGACATGGATTGAAGCAATTGGTAATAATGGATGAACAGGGGCGAATAGACTTTTACTTAAATGAGAAAGGGGAGTTTGCCGAAAGCACAACAGGTCAGCTCGCGGACAATGAAACAATAGAGGATTTACAAGGACTTGATAGGTTTGTAGCCAGAAATAAGATTATTGAAAGGCTTACTTCGGAAAACTTGTTAGACAACGTAAGAGATCACGAAAATTCTGTAGGGCATTGTTATAGATGCGATACAATAATAGAACCATATCTGTCCGATCAATGGTTTGTACGAATGAAACCACTAGCAGAAAGAGCTATTAATGTGGTAGAAACAGGCGAAATAAAGTTTTATCCAGAACGCTGGACAAAAGTTTATATGCATTGGATGCACAACATCAGAGATTGGTGTATTTCTAGGCAGATATGGTGGGGTCATCGAATACCTGCTTACTATTGTCAAAAATGCAGTGAAATGACAGTATCGATTGAAATGCCTGATAAATGTGGAAAGTGCAACGGTGCGTCCTTTGTACAAGATGAAGATGTTTTAGATACATGGTTTTCATCATGGTTATGGCCATTTTCTACTATGGGGTGGCCTCAAAGTACTGCGGATTTGAAATATTTTTTGCCTACAAATTTGTTGGTCACTGCTCCTGAGATAATTTATCTCTGGGTAGCTAGAATGATAATGGCAACTCTTGAGTTTCAAGACAAAATACCTTTCAAAAATGTTTTGTTGCATGGTATTGTGAGGGATGCTCAGGGGCGAAAAATGAGTAAATCTTTAGGGAATTCTCCTGATCCCATTGATATTATTAACAACGTGGGTGCAGATGCTTTGAGATTTAGTATTATTTTTAACACTCCCAAAGGGCAGGATTCATACTATTCGAGCGAAATATTAGAAACAGGTAGAAATTTTTGTAACAAAATATGGAATGCCTTTAGGTTTATTATGATGAGCATAACCGATTGTGACGTAAATTTTTCTACAGATAGCCCACTAAAAAGTCACAAGATAAGATCTGATAATGGAGATTTGGCTGATAAATGGATCTATAGCCGCTTGAATCAAGTGATTGATGAAGTTAACCAACATTATAAAAACATTAGATTTAATGATGCGGCACAGCTATTGATGATGTTTATCTGGGATGAATTTTGTTCTTGGTATGTAGAGATGGCAAAAGAAAAACTGAGAACTACGAAGTTTGATAATGCAGAATCTATCTCAAAAGATGGATGTGAGAATGTCAATACACAAAAAGAGACATGTTTTGTTTTGCTGGATATTATGCAGGCTTCTATGAGACTCCTGCATCCTATTATGCCTTTTATTTCAGAAGAGGTGTGGCAAAAGATAAAAGAAATAATGCCTATGGAGGACGAGGCATTAATAATAGCAAAATTTCCAGAAACAAATGAAGATTTGGTTGACTACAAGATAAACAATGACATGAGTTTAATAAAAGAGATAATAGTCAGTATCAGAAATATACGAAAGCAGATAAACATTCCTCCTGCTGTGAATATTGATATCGTGTTAAAATTATCAAATGACAGTCAAAAAGAACTTTTTACTATTTATAAAGGGTATATCTGTAAACTAGCAAAAGTAAAGAATATCACTATGGGAAATAATATAGAAAAACCTAGCTCCGCTATGGTATCTGTGGTTCAGGACATACGGATTTATTTCCCTTTAAAAGGGCTGATCGATATCGAAGCAGAAAAAACGAAGCTATTAAAACAAAAAGAAAAGCTGTTAATGGAATTATCTGTGATACAAGGTAAGCTAGAAAATGAAAAATTTATAAATTTTGCTAAAACTGAAGTGATAGAAAAAGAAAAAGAAAAAAAGATTGAAATAGAGACAAAACTAAATACAGTTTTGGATGTGTTGCATGACATATCATATTCAGTAGAAGAGAGTTGAAAAGACAGATTAATCTGAATGTTGCAGGTGTGGCAACAGTTCCTTGTTTGTTTTCCTGCTCGCTTTTGAAGCAGGGTAGTATTAGAAATACAAAAAGGAGGCCTTTTTATTGAACATTTTAGTGATCCAAATGGCAAGAATGGGCGATATTATACAATCAATCCCTTTGGTTAACGATGTAAAAAAACATTACCCAGAATCAAACATTTTCTTACTAGTAAATGAGGTGTTTCATGATTGTGGTTTTCTTTTAAAGGATGTTTCTTTTATTCCAATAAGTTTAGGTTTTTTTATACAAAAAAAAGAAATGAAAGATATTTTACCTTTGCCTATTTCTGGCATTTCGTTCGATATCGTTATCAATTTAAACAATTCAACATATGCAAAACAAATATTAGACTATGTAGTAGCTGAAAAGAAAATGGGATTTGGGGTTTCAGATCGACATAGTTTCGAATGGGCGATGTATGTGACCTCTTTTTTAAAGACAAGACACCTAAACTCTTTGAATTTAGTGGATATATTTAGAAGATTTTTTAGTGTGTTTTATTCAGCAAATGAAGGCTTTGAATTAGAAAATAATATTATGATCAATTTGGCACCGAAAAAAAATATAGCTATACAGTGTGGAGCAAGAAATATAAAGAGACAATTCTCAAAAGATAATTATATTGATATTGCAACGCATTATTTAGAAAAAGGCTATCAGGTAAACTTATTAGGGGTTCAGAATGAGACACAAACAGCTAAAGAAATTGTAAAAAAAATAGGACACAAGAATCTGATAGACATGACAGGTAAAACAGATATTAAAAAACTCATACACATTGTATATAGTTGTGAAAGGGTATATACTCCTGATACAGGTACGATGCATTTATGTGCATTTTGTAATACGCCATTTACTGCTTTATTTTATGGTCCTGCTTTTCCATTTGAAACGATGGGCTATTTTAAAATGGCAGATGTATATATGCCGGATAGAGAAATATTTTCGTGCTATCCATGTAAAGATGATGAGCTGTGCCCAAACAATTTTTCTTGCCATAGCTTCAGTTTTCAGAGCTTGTATTTAAATAAAACAAACAACAATTTTATAAAACTATGTGTTGATAGAGATCAAATAGGACAGGTTTTAACCCCAATGAATGAGATGGCTACATTGTGGAGAAATTTTACAAAGATGTATTTTTTTAATATTGATATATTCGATTTACAAAAAAAACACGTAATCACTCAACCAGAGACAAGAGCTATTATACAGAGAGAATTAAAACTCTGGAGCAAAATCGACATAAAAAACCTAGAAGTTGCAAGAATAAATTTCTATTTTTTAAAACCTTTGATATATTTTAATAAGTTATCAAATGAGAAAACTTTGATACACAAGTCTCTAGAATTTTTTAAAAGTTATATATAAAAAATGATAAGAACATAAATTATTGATTGATTTAAAGAAAAGACTTGACGAAAATTGTATGTATCTTAGAGTTGTCATCGTATTTGAGATTATAATTTATAGAGGATTTTAAGAATATGAAAGATGACGAGAGTCTGATGTTTTTTGGATATGTGATTTATGAATAATAAGTATCGAGATTTTTACATTATATTCTCTACGGCATTTGCATTGACGGTGTTGCACTACTTTGTCACTTTATTTGGATATAATGTCCCTAGATACAGCTATTCAGCTGGTCAAATAGCACAATCTTCTATTAGAACACCTATTGCATTCAATGTGATGAAAAGCAATAGAATGATAGAGGCGGAAGTCGCTCTTGATATGCTTAATTACCCGTCGATTTACATAGTTTCAGAAGAAATAAATTTTAACATTTTAAGACAATTAGATAAATTTTTTATAGATTTTAATAATTTGGCTATCTCAAATGATGAAATATTCATAAACAATTTTTTAAATTTTAATGGACTGTACTTTAACGCTGATGCAATCGAATATTTCATGGATACACAATCCAGAAATAGACTTTATAATTATATATTAGAACAATTTTCTGTTAATTTAAACCTGCCCCTAATAAATGATGACGATAAAGGCAACATAATGCGGATAACAGACCCATCTAAAGTCTCAGATAATATTATTTCCAGATCTAGAACTATTAGTGAGGCAAAGCTTCAAATGCTTCAAAGGATATCGGATCCTATCCAAAGACATATCACATCAGAAATCATTGATATATTTCTTGAACCTAATATTATTTTGGATTATGAAGCCACAAATATAGAAAGGGAAAATAGAAAAAGAAGCATAGACCCTATCATTACAAGAGTAGAAATAAATGAATATGTAATTTTAAAGAATGATAGACTCACAGAACATGATATTTTAAAATTGGAATCGTATAGAAATGCTATGATAGAAATGCAAGGCATAGAAAACTATGGAAAACTGTTTATCTCTACAATAGGACAATTTTTTTATACATTCTTTATATTAATGTTATTTTATTATTTTACAAAAGTATTTTTTAGTGAAAAATTTATGTTAAAGAAAAATATTTTATTAATATTTTGCACTTTTTTTTCCTCAATACTTTTGTCAATAATCCTATTTTATGTTTTTGATATTAGAAATATAATGATTTTTCCTATCCCTATGTTTATACTAATAATATCATTGTTATATCGCCCAAGATACGGTGTGATATTTAGCTTGTTCATTGTATTAATAATAGGTCAGTTTCTGCATTGGGATATGATCTCTATCAGTAATTTAATTATAGCCTCTCTAGTATGTACGATAGTATTACAACAAACAAAACAAAACAATTATTTGCTTATTTTTATTTATATGCTCTGTAGTTTAATTGCGACATCAATAATCACTACACTTTATAGAAACGAGAGTTTTGTATTTCTTTCTATGAACCTGCTTTATAGTTTGACAAACACATTTGTCAGTGTAATAGGTGCTTACCTGATAATACCTAGAATCGAAAAATTGCTCGAACACACCACAAAATCGACACTGCTAGATTTGATGGATTATAACAATCCACTTCTCAAAAGACTTTCCAAAGAAGCCCAAGGTACGTATTATCATTCTTTAATAGTAGGTAATCTCGCCGAAGAATGTGCAGAAGTCATTGGTGCAAACTCTATGATTGCACGTGTGGGTAGTTATTATCACGATATAGGAAAACTAGAGAATCCTGAATATTTTATTGAAAATGTCACAAGCGAAAACTTGCATCAAACGCTAAACCCTATTGAAAGTGCGAATATTATCAAAAGGCATGTGAAATATGGCATAAACTTAGCTAAAAAACATAAAATACCTTACCAGATTATTGATATTATACAACAACATCATGGGGATAGTAAAATCAAATATTTTTTGCATAAAGCAAATGAGCTGGAAATGGATTTTAACCCTGACGACTTTCAGTACGTTGGACCTAAGCCTAAAACAAAGGAAGCAGTCATCGTGATGCTCGTAGACATCATAGAATCAACCGCGAAATCTTCAAACGATCAGAGTGAAGCCAATATTAAAAAGATAGTTGATGACACAATAGACAATTTATTAGCAGAAGAACAGCTCGCAGAAGCACCGATAACACTAAAAGAAATAGCCCTGATAAAGAAAACTATTTTACCTATTTTATGTAGTTTACATCGAAAAAGGATAGAATATCCAAAAAACGAATAGGGCAATTATTAGCAATATTGTGTGATTAGAGAAAGTATGAAAATAGAGATAATTAACGAGAGTGCAAAAAGGCTAAACAATAAACTTTTTGAGAAGATATTTGACTGGTTTATAGATGATGAGTTATTCAAAAAAAAAGATTTTTGTTGTTTAAAAATAGTGGGTAATGATGAAATACGATCTGTGAACAAAAAATACAGAGGTATCAATGAAAATACAGATGTATTATCTTTTCCTTCTCAATGTAAAGTCACTTCATTTATAGGGGATATTTTGATTAACATAGAAATAATAGAACAGCAAAAGATTGCTCACACGCTAGAACAAGAACTAGCTATTTTATTTATACATGGATTGTTACATTTGAAAGGAATGGATCATATTTCAACAAAAGAAAAAGAAACAATGTTATTTTACGAAAATAAATACAGAAACAAGCTGGTATCTTTAATTCCTTTTTACCAGCTAAAGACAAAGGAGTGAGCGAGCAAATAATGGAAGATATGGGATCGAATATAATAATTTTATCTGTTTTATTGATATTTTCTGCACTATTTTCTGGTTCTGAAACAGCTTTTTTCTCACTAACTAAAATTCACATTAAAAAACTTGAAAAAGAGAATAGTTCTGTGACCAAGCGAATAAACAAGTTGTTAAAAAAAACAAAGCAACTATTAATAACTATACTATTAGGGAACACTTTGGTTAATATAGCAGCGACTTCGATAGCTACACTTTATTTTCTTAGAATCTCGGCAGGTTTTTCTCCTACAGCAAAATCCCTGATAATGACACTGCTTGTGATCATTATGACAGTTCTACTTTTGTTTTTTGGAGAAATAATACCGAAATTGTACGCATTATCATCTCCAATAAAATTTGCGGGGTTTACTTCTTATCTTTTAATTGTTGTTAGGTTTATTTTTTATCCAGTAATAGTTACACTAGAGTGGTTTATTTCAAAGATTTCAAAAATAAAAGAGACTCAAAATGCAAATGTATTGGGACTAAGCCATGAAGATATCAGAAATATGGTTCAATCAGAGAGTAACAAGCATCCTTTTGAAGAAAATGAAAAGAGAATTATAGATAGTATTTTTAGATTTCCATCAACAGAAGTGAAAGAAATAATGATACCTAGAGTCGACATTAAAGGTATAGAGATATCTGCTACTATCTTAGAAGCAAAAAAGACTATCGTAAATTCAGGCCATTCAAGAATCCCTGTATATAAAAAAACTATAGATGATATCTTGGGCGTGATACACGCAAAAGACTTTATTTTGTATCCTGAAAAAAGCAGTTTGCATAATCTGCAAAGACAGGTCATGTTTATTCCTGAAAATATGAAGATACAAAACCTTCTAACACAATTTCAAAACAAAAAAAAACAAATAGCTATAGTCGTGGATGAGTATGGGGGAACTTCAGGTCTTGTTACTCTAGAAGACATTCTAGAAGAGCTTGTAGGTGAAATTATGGATGAATATGATGAAGAACATCATAAAATAACAAAACTAAACAAAGATAATTATCTAGTATCAGGAATGATACAAATATCAGAGCTAAATAGAGATTTTGACTTGAATCTAGATGAAAATTTTGACAATTTAGCAGAGCTACTTTACGCAGAATTGAATCATATACCTCATAAAAATGAGAAGTATGTCCATGAAGGCACTGTCGAATTTGTCATATCACAGTTAAAAAAACAAAGAATAAATTTTGTTAAAATGAAGATTCTGGACACAAGTAAGGAAGATAAGTAATGAAGGGTGTATTGACCATCTTTTTGTTATCAAGTTGCTTTTATTTGTTTGCTGAAAAATTAAGTTTTGATATAGATTATCTGGGTTTTAATGTGGCTACTGTAGAAATGTCAATTTCTATTGATGAACATGAAACTATTTTTGATAATAATAGCAATTTCAAAATAATGGTTTATTCCAAATCATCAAGATTTATAGATTTCTTTACCCATAGTTATGAAAATTTATATACAGTGTATTCAGATGCTCACCTGCGTCCATTAAAATACATAAAAGATATTAAACAAAAGAATTTCCTAGAGAAAGCAGAAACTCTGTATTCTTTTGAAGAACATGAAGCGATTTATTTTGAAAGTATCTCGGATAGGGAACATAATTATATGATTCTGGATGACACAAAAGATTTTTTTTCTGCTCTATATTACATCAGAAGTCTAAACTTGAAAGAAGATATTAATTTTTCGATTGATGTAGCGGGAAAAATAGTATTAGTATCATGCCAATATATCAAATCAGAATCCCTGAGGACTAATATAGGGACATTTCAGACAAATAAAGTAGAGTTAACCTTTAAGTGGTATGATAATGTCAGGAAAATGAGAAGCGACATCTTAACAAATAATTTATGGCAACAAGAAAACAAATTAAATTTTTGGTTTACAAATGACAAAAATCAAATCCCTGTAAAAGCACAATATGTGATGAAACCATTTAACGTAAACTGGAATATAAAGGGTTACAAAGAGTGAAAGGCAGATTTACAAACGATACGCTTAAATACACTTTTACATTTGTTATTTATAGTGTGATAATGTTGTTTTTTACGCTATATCCAAAGATTGAAGGATCTCAAATTTCAGAAATATTTGCTGCTGATAAAATAGCTCATGTCATCCAGTTTTTCCTTTTTTCTTTTTTATATTATAAAATGAGGCTGTCTGCATGCTTAAAACAAAGAGTCAATGATGGTTTTAAACAGGATTTAACATACAACAAGTATATATTTACAGAGCTGTTTTTATTGGGGCTACTACTATCAGTCTTGTTTGAAACTTTACAAATTCCAATTACAGGTAGAACTTTTGATTGGTATGATGTTTTAGCAAATCTGATAGGAATACAGCTATTTATCCTTTTGTTTATTATAATTCAAAAGAAAAAAATATATAATAAAAAGCGATCAGATAAAAATTCTGATTTTAAAAACTAAATTTATGGAGGAATGATGAAAATCATAAACACAGAAAAAGCGCCCGCAGCGATAGGACCTTATTCGCAAGCTGCAATGAAAAATGGAATATTATATGTGTCTGGGCAGCTCGGCTTTGTACTCGAAACAGGAATGCTAGCGGAAAGCTTTGAAGAACAGGCTGATCTAGTGTTCTTGCATCTAAAAAACATATTGGCAGAAGCTAATATGACATTTTCAAACGTTATCAAAGTTTCTGTTTTTGTAAAAGATATGGGAAAATTTCCTGTATTAAATGAAAAGTACAAGAAATATTTTTTAGAACCTTTCCCAGCAAGAGAAGTAATAGAAGTAAGAGATTTACCTAAAAATGGAGAAGTCGAAATTTCGTTGATAGCGATGTTGTAGTTAAAGAACGTATCTATCGGTAAAAAAATACCCAATCTAAGATTGGCGCTCCCGAGCCGATTCGAACGGCTGACCTTTTCCTTCGGAGGGACCTATTCTATCCATCTGAACTACGGGAGCGTTTCATGTGTGAACATGTGATATGTGATTTATTTTTCAGAAAAAATTTCCGCTTCAAATCTATATATTTTCATTTGTTTATCAAAAAGTAAAGACTCAGCCAAGCCAGCTTTACGACAAGTTTCTTTAAAGAATGTATCTCTATCCCAATTGTATTTTGTCGCGACCTGGGGCAATAGCAATCCCGATCCTTTGGGGTGCTGAATATATAATCCATCGCGTCCAACGAAAACCTCTGATTTGTCAGTTATTTCATACAGAGGGCTCAAAATAGATATTTCGACACATAATTCGTCAAATTCTTCTTTTGTAACAGGGTCAAATCTGTTATCTTTAAAAGCCGCTGCGATTGCCAAATCTAGCAAAGTCTCATACAATGATTTATGTGGAATAATATAGCCTATACAACCTCTGAGGCGACCCCTCTTTTCTAATGTCACAAAAAGCCCAAAAAAATCGCTAAATACTTTCTCATTAGGACAAGGACTCATTTTATCTAGTAAATTTATTTTTTTTGCGATAGCTTCTCTTACAATGTTTATGCACAGTATTTTCTCTCTTTCAGAAAGCATAATGTTTTTACCTCTTTTTTATATTAGACGTTGTCAAAATCATATGTAAAATCCACAACTAAAATAACCTACAACTTGTTTAAAATCTTTTGATGTATAGCCAGAATGCGTATACTTTATATTTCCTATCTCTACTGATTCATATGATTTTAATAAATGTAACAAGGTCATTATCCCACCTATACCACATGCTTCTATTTTGTTTTGAGCCAGATTTTCCAATAAGGCTTCTAAATCAAAATTTCTAATGTTTTCTATGAGCAGTTTATCTTTTTCTTCTGCTACTGTAGATTTATGGAAATGTGACAAATCAGTACTTATTATCAGTAAAGTTTCATTGTTTAAAAATTCTTTTAAAATGCCAGAGAGCAGTTTGGCATTTGATATATTTTGTTTAACAAAGATGATAGGCAGGATCTGTAGCATCGGATTAATATACTGTAAAAATGGAATATGCACGTCTAAGGAATGCTCCCTTAAATCGACCATTTGGTCAAAATAAAATCCTTTTTTTGAGAGTAGTTTATTAACCATTTCTTTGTTTGTATACGTGATACCCAGAGGCGTTTCATAGGCATCATACTTTCCAACAAAAAAATCAATATTATTGCTATAATGTGATGGGGTTACAATAACGGCATTCTTGTAATCATACTTCATTGCGATAGAGTATATGTCCGCCGCTGTTTGACCCGAAAAAACATAGCCTGCATGCGGTACGACGATCGCAAATAATCTCTTGTGTTCATGCAAATGATTTGTTCCCTTTGCTTTTTCAAAAAAATCACCAAGCACTTTGACAAGAGCCGCCTTTTCTTTTGGATAAAATGTTCCTGCTACGATTGACTGCTTTATCATATTCTCACTCCTAAAAGCACTATCTCTGAAGCAATAGTTTGAAAAAGGCTTTTTTTGTCAAATGAAAATTACTTATTCTGTCAATCTCTCTAATGCTTTATCCATAACTTGTTTTTCTATCTGTACTTCAGTGCATTACTTATAAAAACACTATTATATTTCAGATTTTATTACAAAGAAAACTCCTATGCAGAAAAATAGAATATGTGGAAACCAAACAGAAATTAAAGGCTTCATTATTTCATTATAACCCAAACTTTGGCAGATTCTCAAAGTAACAAGATATGCAAAACATATCATGACCCCCATAACAAATATAAGTCCTCTACCTTTTGAGCGAACCGATGCTGTAGCTAGTGGTACACAAAATAGTAATATAATAAAATTTGCGAGAGGATATGATATTTTCATATATAGGTCTATTAATTCTCTATGATACTTGTCTCCTATCTTTTGGAGCCTTTCTATATATTTCTGTAATTCTAAAAAATTCATTTCCATAGGTGACCTGCCACTTTTAACAAAATCAGTGGGTGTCACAGCTATATCAGGCAATATGATGCTAGGATAATGCACATAAGACAATAGTTTTGAGTCTTGAAAATCTCTGATATGAGTATTGTTAAACATCCAGTTTGAGCCATCCCATACGGCATCATTTGCTTGAATTTTTCGTATTATTTTATTATCTGCATCTATTTGAGTGATATCTATCACTCTTTTTCTGTTTTGATAGCCATCAAAAAATCCCACATAAAATATATGTCTATCATCAGAATAGTAGACATTTGACCTGATTCTAATGTCTTCTATTTCTTGTTGTCTCATCTCTACGTTGTAAACATGATTTTTTTTGCTTTCTGCTAAAGGCATGACATATTCACCAAAAAAAGCAACTAAGCCACTGATAATGATACCAACAAGCAACAAAGGTGTAATCATTCTAAAGATACTGATGCCAGCTGCTCTGATTGCTATTGATTCGTTATACTTTGAGAGGCTACTCATCAAAAAAAGACCTGCTAACAAGACATTCACGGGAGAAACTAATACAAATAAATAAGGTAGTCTTAAAAGAAAATATTGTGATATGAGCCAAAAGTCACTAGTGTACCTCAAAACTCTAGGTAATCGATCAAACACATCGATCACTATAAACAATACAGACAATGAAACCAATATAATCAAAAAGCTTACGATAAATTGTTTCAAAATATATTTATCTAATACTCTCAATCATTACCTCTTATTATAGCAAATATTTTTGATTTGCTTTGGTACTTTTTTTAGCCAGTTTGTTATGATCAGGATGTTAATTCTTTTCTCTTTTCGAGCAATATGCAACAAAAATAATCCCACAAAAAAATAAAAGATACTAGGTAACCACATAGAAAGTACTGGATTCATTGTTCCTTTGCTACCCATCTCTTCACCTAAAATCAAAAAGATATTATATATCACTGTGATGATAGTACTAAACGAAAACGATACCCAGACAGGGCTTGTTTGAGTCATCATACCTATGGCAATGCCCACTCCGAAAAATATTATACAAGCAGCAGCTAAAGAGTACTTTTTGTGCATTTCTACCTTGAATCTACGAATTTGCCTTTCTATTTCGGATTTTTGAGACTGTTTTAGGTTTAAAGTGATATTGTGCCTACGCATTTCTTCATTAGTATTCCTCGTAATCACTGTGCTTTCAACGTTTATTTCAGACCGAGCTGGGTCAGATTGAATAGCAGGCTCATCAGTTGTTTGTAGTTCTATTAGTGCTATTCTATTGGTTTCAATTTCTTGATTTAGCATATCTATTTCTTTTCTCTTTTCTGACATTAGAGAGAGCATTTGAATAGACGTCATTTCTCTATCACTTCTATAATCAGTCGAGGTATCGTCTTCGCCATAGCCTAGGTCAGATAGTATAAACGTGTATTTTTCAAAGGTACTGATTTGATATTTTTCAGCTTCTGCTACATCACGTTCGTGCATTTCTCCATCGTACAACACGACTTTGAGCTGGTCTGACACAGGATCGAGAAATATCTCGCCTTTTTCAGCAAATATTGTTTGAGGGAAACGGGTATTATCTAGATTAAATATCAACAGATCATATAATGCTTCATCTATTCTTTCTTTGGCATATATTGTGATGTTGTTCATTGTTGTAAAAGTTCCGGGTTTAATAGCAGTAATGGGTTTTTTATAAGTTACTTTTATTATGACATTTTTTAATAAATGGTTTGTTTCAGGCAATATATAATCATTGAAATATGCCATCCCAAAAGTAACTATCAGCATAAATATTGTCAACAACCCTGTCATTTTTAAAAGATTGATACCCGTCGATTTTGCAGCCGTGAGCTCTCTATCTACTGACATACGACCAAATGCCCAGATAGATGATGTCAGTACAGAAATAGGGACAGAAAGAGCAAATATAAATGGAAAACTCAGTGCAAAAAGGTTTATTATAGTGATCGCATCTAGCTGTTTTTCCAATATCATATTCATTAGTTCCATCAGTCTATCTATCATCATCAAAAAGGTTATCACAAATAAACAAATGATAAAAACCTTTACAGTTTCGTAGAGAAAATATCTTTCTAGTATTTTGGATTTAATAAAAAAAACAAAAAACAATGCTACAAAAAAAACTATACTATATAGTAATATATCAGGATGTATCATTGTCTGCTGAGCATTTCCATAAAACTATTTATATTTAATATATTGATATTCTGTACTTTCATAGCTTTGTCTAGTTTACTACCAGGGTTCTCACCCACCAAGATAAAATTTGTATTTTTGCTAACTGATGCGACTACCACTCCTCCATGTTTTTCTATTAGATCAGTCAGCTGTTCTCGAGTAAATCTTTCAAATGAACCTGTGATAACAAATCTATCTCCCATAAAAACATCTTTTTTCACAATTGGTTCACCTCTACTAGTATTTACTCCCATTTTCTTTAGTCTTTCTATCAAAACTATATTTTCATTGTCTGAAAAGAAATTTACGATAGACTTTGCGATTTTTTCTCCTATCTCGTTTATATTTTTTAGAGTATCTACATTTGCAGAAACAAGGCTATCAATACTATCAAAGTTTTTTGTTAAAATTTGTGAAGTTTTTCGTCCGACATGCCTGATTCCTAGTGCATATACAAACCTATCAAATTCTCTTTTTTTTGAAGCTTCAACTGATTTTTTGAGATTATCAGCAGATTTTATGCCTTGTTTCGTGAGCTTTGCAAACTCGCCATAATCTATTTGGTATAAACTGTCTATAGTATCTATTAGTTTATGCTCTAGCAATTGCAAGAGAACAGATTCTCCTAAACCCTCTATATTCATAGCATCTTTTGAGCAAAAATGTTCGAGACGTCGATGCCTTTGAGCTGGACAGTTTTCATTTTCACAATAATGGACAGAGCCTTGATTTTTGTGGGTACCTTTGTCGCCTGTAGATTGTGTTTCCTCAAAAAGATTTTGGGGGATTGTGGTCATTCCTGTCTCTGCACTATTTTTGTTTATATCTAGATTTTTGACAAGTTTTGATTTACAAATAGGGCATCTATCTGGAAAAATGATCTTTTTACTTTCAGCAGATGTATTGATTGTGGGCTGGGATACTACGGAGACTATTTTGGGTATTATTTCACCTGATTTTATCACTTTTACTGTATCCCCGATGTTTATATTTAGCATCTTATCAGCGTTGTGTAGTGTGGCTCTACTAACAATTGAGCCTGAGATAAACACAGGTTCTAGTATCGCAACAGGAGTAATAGCACCTGTTCTACCGACCTGAAATATTATATCATTGAGTACAGTAGTTTTTTCTATAGCTTTAAATTTGTATGCTATTGCCCATTTTGGGCTTTTAGATGTAAAACCAAGCTCTTCTTGAAGAGAAATGTCATTTATTTTTAAAACTACTCCGTCAATTTCATAATCAAGTTTTGACCTCTCTACTTCCCATTTATCACAATGTTCGTATATCTCTTTCAGAGAATTTACTACTCTAAAATGTTTATTTGTTTGAAACCCAAAACTATCTAATAATGCGATTGTATCTGAATGCCTATTGGTGAGTTTGCTTTTTTGAGAGGCTATATCAGAATGGCCTACTCCATAAAAGAAAGCTTTTAGATTTCTTTCCTTCACTAGGTTTGAGTCTTTTAGTTTCAATGTTCCTGAAGCTACATTTCTCGGGTTTGAAAATATTTTTAATCCCTTTTGGGCTCTTTCTTTGTTGAGGAGAGATAGGTCTAAAAGAGACATAAAAACTTCACCTCGAACTTCTAGAATGCCTTTAAATGGGATGTTCCTAGGGATGTCTTGTATTGTTAAAACATTTTCGGTGACGACCTCGCCTGATATCCCATCACCTCTCGTCAGAGCATGTTTTAACGCTCCCCCATTATACAAAAGATTTAAAGATAATCCATCTATTTTGTGTTCCATACAAATTTCCGGAAAAATACCTGTGTCTTTTATTATTTTATTTATAAAATTTTCTATTTCGTTAAAAGAAAAAGCATTGTCCAGGCTGTACATTCGTTGCATATGTTTTATAGTTTTGGAGCTTTCGGCAATGTCAGAGCCGACCCTTTGTGTAGGAGAGTTTTCAAATATCATCTCTGGAAATTGATCTTCTAGACTTTTTAGCTCGCTGTACAAAATATCATATTCAACATCTGATATTTCAGGCAAACTCTCTATATAGTACAGATGATTTTGCCTATTCAGATAGTTTACTAAATATTCTATTCTTTTTTTTGCTCTTGATTCTATATGCATCTCTATAGATACGCTCCAACATAAAATCTTTTAATATTCACATTTTTTTTCACAACTACATAAAAGTCAAGTATAAAAAATAAAATCAATTAAAAATCCGTAATTTAAAACCGTAGCGGAGCTCGGAGGGGCTACGACAAAAATCAACACCCCCGCCCAAAATCGATAAAACTGCCGTTGACAATATGATAAAATTTACATTTGTGTCTCGATAAAAAACTATTTCATAAAGGTCATTCTCTTTACTTGATAAAAATCATCCG
>Ga0099364_10001742_pt1 | contig 35452 bp, 26 predicted proteins | sample TergutTh196P3_FD_73070 | JGI IMG/M metagenome (GOLD analysis project Ga0099364, IMG submission 73070) | Microcerotermes parvus P3 segment gut microbial communities from Pointe-Noire, Republic of the Congo - Th196 P3 | ecosystem: Host-associated > Arthropoda: Insects > Digestive system > Gut ... | reverse complement strand
CGCAAAAGTATTTTTTTAGCAAACCGCTCCACCGTATTTTGCCAATGGCGGGCTGCATACCAAAATGTATGTTTGACCCGGATTTTGGCAGTGTCGTTAATATCAAGGCGGTATTGAAGCGGGGCGGCGGCATACTTTTGTTTCCCGAAGGCCGCTGCTCCTACACGCAAAAATACGCGGGCATACACAAATCAACGGGTAAGCTGATCAAAAAACTCGGCGTGCCCGTAATCAGCAGCTATATAGAGGGCGCGGCAACCTGTGTACCGCTGTGGCGGCGCGGTATCCGATTTGGAAACACGCGTGTAACACACAGAAATCTTTTTTCCGCTTCTGATCTGGATTTGCTGTCGGTTGATGAGATAAATGCCGCCATTGGCGCGGTGCTCAGCGGCGCGGACGGCATACACAGTGCTACGGGCAGAGATACACCCGCGCACCACTCCGCGAATTTTCGCACATGCTTTTCAAGGCGGCTGGCCGAAGGGCTTCATCAACTTTTGTATTATTGCCCTGTATGTAAAAGTGAATTTACCATTGAGACCTTAGACTGCGAAATTCGCTGCTCCGCCTGCGGGGCTTTTGCAAAGATGAACAGGAGCGGCAAATTGGAATCTGCGGATGGTTTTCCGCAATATATTACCCTCTGGGTGGCGGAGCAATCGCGCCGCGAGATGAGCCTCCTTTCTGATGATATGAAGCCTATCTCCGAAAAGGTAAAAATCAAAATGCCGTCTTCAAAACCGGGCGGAGGTATGGTGCAGTGCGGTGAAGGTACGCTCTTGATTGACCCGTCCGGTTTGCGTTATGAGGGGACAATACATGATGAAAACGCAAGCCTTCTTTTCCCCACAGACTTGGTTCCGGCAATTTCTTATGACCACTGCAACAATATCCACTTACATCATGACGGTAAGTTTTATATGTTCGTTCCCGAAGATACGCGCAAATGTATTAAATATGTGATTATCACAGAAGCCCTGCATTGGAAATTCGCCTCAAAGCCGCTTTTGACCCCGGGTGTAAACAGCGGCTTCGTAATCGAGTGAAAAAAGCGGTCATAAAATTCATTCCGAGAGCGGAGCATGGACGCGGAGCGTCCGAGCCGTCTGAGCAAGGATGACGCAGTGGCTCGGGGAGGAATGATTTTATGACCGCTTGTTAGACGCGGCCAATGCCGCGTCTAACAAGTATCATATGTCGGTCTGCTGCCCTATGTCCGCTGACTTAGTACATGCCGCCCATGTCGGGAGCGCCGCCGGGCATCGGAGCCGGGGGTTCGGGAATATCGGCGACAAGCGACTCGGTTGTGAGAATCATGCTTGAGATCGAAGCCGCGTTTTCGAGTGCGCTCCGGCAAACCTTTGTCGGGTCTACGATGCCGGCTTTTATCATGTCGCAGTATTCTTGATTTGCCGCGTCAAAACCGAATGTTGCATCGCTGGAACTCTTGATCTTATCAAGAACAACAGCGCCTTCTACGCCCGCATTCGCGGCAATCTGCTCGATTGGCGCTTCAAGAGCCTTTGCCGTGAGAGCCATACCGGTTTTTTCGTCGCCCGATGCGCCGTCAAGCATTTTCTCGACGGCTTTTGCCGCGATAGCGTAAATCGTGCCGCCGCCGGCGACAATGCCTTCCTCGACGGCCGCGCGTGTCGCGTTGAGAGCATCTTCAAGGCGCAGTTTCTTTTCTTTCATTTCCGTTTCGGTTGCGGCGCCGACTTTGATGACCGCCACACCGCCGGAAAGTTTTGCAAGCCGCTCTTGCAGTTTTTCCTTGTCGTAATCAGAGGTCGTAAGCTCGATCTCCGTGTTGATCTGACCGATACGAGCCTTGATATCTTCGGGTTTGCCCGCGCCCTCGACAATGATTGTATTGTCTTTGGATGCCTTGACTTGACGCGCCGTGCCAAGCATGTCGGTTGTCGCTTCTTTTAGCTCCATGCCAAGCTCGCTTGAAATAACCTCGCCGCCCGTGAGCGCCGCAATATCGCGGAGCATTTCTTTGCGCCTGTCGCCAAATCCCGGGGCTTTTACGCACAGGCATACGAACGTGCCGCGGATTTTGTTGAGTATGATGGTCGCCAAGGCTTCACCCTCAACGTCTTCGGCGATAATAACGAGTTTTTTACCGGCTTGTACGACAGATTCCAATATCGGCAGAATCTCTTGAATGTTTGAGATTTTCTTATCGGTGATAAGTATGTACGGATCGTCAATGACCGCTTCCATTTTCTCCGCATCCGTAACCATGTATGGCGTGATGTATCCGCGGTCAAACTGCATACCCTCGACAACTTCCGAATATGTTTCAGCCGTTTTTGATTCTTCGACAGTGATAACGCCGTCGCGGGAGACTTTGTCCATCGCCTCCGCGATCAGAAGGCCGATGGCTTCATCGCCCGACGATACCGTGCCGACACGCGCAATGTCTTTTGAGCCGGAAACCGGATTAGAGTTTGCTTTGATTGCGTCAACAGCCGCTTTGACGGCTTTGTCAATGCCTTTTTTCATAACCATCGGATTGGCTCCGGCGGCCACGTTTTTAATGCCTTCTTTTACCATGACTTGCGCCAAAAGCGATGCAGTCGTTGTGCCGTCGCCGGCTACGTCATTGGTCTTTGTCGCAACTTCCTTTACGAGCTGTGCGCCCATGTTTTCAAATGGGTCTTTGAGTTCAATTTCCTTTGCGATGGTCGCGCCGTCATTTGTGATCAGCGGGGAACCATATTTCTTATCGAGAACAACATTCCTGCCCTTGGGTCCGAGTGTGAGCCGCACCGTATCGGCAAGTTGGTTGACTCCCTTTTCGAGAGCTCTGCGAGCTTCTTCTCCATAGACTATTTGCTTTGCCATAATTTCAAACTACCTCCTATTGTACTATTGCAAGGATGTCGCTCTGACGCACAATAGTCAGCTCCTCGCCATCAATTTTGACTTCTGTTCCGCTGTATTTTCCGGTGATGATGCGGTCACCCGGTTTAACGACCATGGTTACTTCGTTTCCGTCAACGTTGCCGCCGGGCCCGACTTCAAGCACTTCATACACTTGAGGCTTCTCTTGAGCCGCGCTCGTGAGGATAATGCCTGCTTTTGTCGTTTCTTCGGCTTCGACTTGTTTGATAATCACGCGATCTGCTAATGGTTTTAGTGTCATTTACTGTTCCTCCTTATGAATTTATGTAGCGCTCCGCTTTGGCGCGGAGCTGGCTCTACAGCTTGGGGCAACGCCTCATATTGCCGGGTAAAGACGCGGTATCAGCGCGTCGGGGACATAGGCAAACCGGCAATTTAGCGCGTCTGCGTTATTATTGTGTTGGCACTCTCCGGACAAGAGTGCTAACGCAAGTATATAATAAATGATATACGCATATTTAGCAACTGATAAATTTGCCGATATTGCAAATTATGGGCGATTTTTGAGCGAATACCGCATACAGTCTCCGCATATCTCTTTATTTTTCGATATAACTGCGGTTATCTCGTGTTTGCTCGATATTCGCATTATCCCAAATCGGCGGTCAAATCTCGCGGAAAAATAAAATTCACCCCACCCGGCACGATCTTAAACGATATTTTATCCGTGTAAATTCCCTCACCGTCTATATTTACGACAAACTCCCTGTCCGCGTCTATCTCCATCTGTGTACAGCGAATGTAGGTAAAAATATCGGGAAACTCGCTAAATTTGCCTTTGGAGTATTTTCCCACTATTTGCGCGACTTTGAAGCGTGACACGGGCTCGGCCACAAGACATTCCAGTATTCCGTCATCGGGCAAGGCATCCGGCACCGGATTAAAGCCTCCGCCGTAATAGCGGCCGTTGCAAGCGCAAGCGAGGGTTATCTTTTGGTCGAACGTCTTACCGCCAGCCGTGATGCGAAACTTTGAGGTTACGCCCTTTATCACGTTTACAATAAGGGACACAACATAACCCATTGAACCTCCGATTATCGGGATGCGGCTGTATTTGTGAACGTCGTTGCCGACACGCGCATCTATTCCCACAGAGCAAATATTTATTCCAAACCGCCCGTCGCAGTCTATGAGATCGATCGGTTTTATAATACCTTTTGAAAGGGCGTCCAAATCATGAAACCTGTCCGTGTCAATTTCAGGGAATGTTTTAAGAAAGTCGTTGCCCGTGCCGCAAGGATAATGCGTAATTGCGACATTTGCGCGGCCTGCCGCGCCATTGGCACATTCGTTGAGCGTGCCGTCTCCGCCGCAAGCGTAGACATAAAGCATTTCGCGCGGGTCTGAGTGTTCAAGCCCGGTAGCCTCCAATATGATTTTGCTGCAAGCATCCATAGGAGCTTTTGTAATATAAATTTCGTATGGGTCTGAAAGCCCCTTGGCATATTCGCGAATTTTTGTTTCCGTTTCGGCAGGACGGTTTAGATTGCCGCCGGCTACAGGATTGATGATAAACAAATGTTTCATAGTAAAGAGCGTTCCTTTCCGGCATCAACACGCCATAAAAATAATATGGTCAAAAATACATGAATAAATCGCATTTTATCATACCGTTATATAATTTGCGTTTTTTTGTCGCTTTTTTGCCGAAAGCCCGCTCAAATTCCGTATGCGACGAGAGTATGTACATTTTCATTTTGCCCGGTACTCCGGTCCCGGCTTCCGGTTGATTGCCAAGCCGCTCGCCCAAAACGCGATAAAGTTCCTGCGCCCGGCTCTTTTCCATAACGCGCTCGCCATATGGCGGGTTTGTAATAATTATGACGCCCGCATTTTTGTCTTCCGCTTTATGCCAAAATGCTCCGGCATCGGCTGTCTCAAAGCGGATGTGTTCCGCCACCCCCGCGCGTTTTGCGTTTTCCTGTGATATTTCTATACATTTTGGGTCAATGTCTCCGCCCCAAATGCTATATGCCCCCCTGTATTCCAAGTCGCGGGCTTCGATTTTTGCCAAATCCCATATTTTTTTATCCGCCCATTTCCACTGCATAGCGTCAAAACACCGGTCAAGACCGGGCGCGCGATTTAACGCGCAAAGCGCCGCCTCTATGGGTATCGTCCCCGAGCCGCAGAAAGGATCATATATTTCTTCCTTGCCTCGGTATCTCGAAAGTTTTACCATAGCCGCGGCGAGGGTTTCCCTAAGCGGCGCCGCGCCGTGAGCCGGGCGGTATCCCCTTTTGTGCAGCCCCGTCCCCGATGTATCAAGATACAAAGTAGCAATATCGTCCATTATCGCAAATTTGATTTGATATGCCGCGCCGCTCTCGTTTAAAATATCTCCCGCAATACCAAACGCCGATTTTAGGCGCATCGCGACCGCTTTTTTGATAATCCTCTGACAGTCGGGTATGGAATACAGCTTTGAATCCAATGAGTGACCTTTTACGGGGAACGCCCCGCCCATTGGAACGTAGTCCTCCCACGCCATTTTGCGCACGCCTTCAAATAGCTCGTCAAAGGTTCGGGCATTCGTTTTGCCGACGACGATCAAAAGTCGCTCACCCGTTCTCAGATTGATATTGGCTCGCGCAATATCACCTGCCGTTCCGGCAAACATGACCCGGCCGTTTTCCGTTTTCACGCTATCGTACCCAAGCCGCTTTAGCTCATCGGCGCAAAGACCCTCAAGGCCAAATAAACAAGGTACGCAAAAATCCAATACACTTTTCATTGTTACCTCAGCGATTTTTCAAGCCTTCAACCATTTTTGCTATTTCAGGCTTTGCATCTTCCATCATCTCATCCCACTCGCCGATATAATCGTATGTAAGCTCGCCGCCCGCTTTTATGCGGCGGACATATCCGTCAAACATATCGTAATCACGCTCATATACATGGAAGCTGTTTGCCCTGTGGGTGTAAGTACCCATATTTGCGCCGACGGCATCCGCGACGCGCTTTTGCAGCATGATGAGCGCGAATGCGTTCATATAGGTTGCTTTTGTTGAGTCGTTTGAGCGAAACAATACCTTGCAGTGCAACGCCCCGGAGCGCAGGAAATATTGAATATGCTGGAGACAGGCAGGAGAGTCTGTAGTTTGGTCATACTGTGCGCGAATAAGCACGACCGCCCTGCGCGTTTCTTCCGAACGCTTCAGTTCCTCAATAACCCAAGGGATTTGCTCTTCCATGCGTTGGTGGTAAGTGTACTCCCAGTTTCCTTTTGACACTTCAAAATCCAAAATGCCATCGAGCATTTCTTGGCGGTACTGCTCAAGAGAGCGCGGATCGCCGACAAACATCTTGCTGATCATCGGCTCTTGCAACGGATTTTCTACGACAAAAGTCAGCGACGCTTCTTTTTGACGGGTGTTATAGTCAGGACACGCAAGCTCGCTGTGGTTTTCGTGCAACGCCACAAGCGCATTATGATACGCCTCCGGCAACGTTTTTCCTTTTACAAATAGTTCGTGCATGATAAATCCCTCCGATACAGCAATATCACTTAGAGCATTATACTGTGGCTTCGCGCAATTAGCAACAAAATGGAAAAATCTTTACAAATCCTTCAAAGCATGGTATAACTTCGTTGTATTCTTCGTTGTAATCTTCGCTTATCATTTCGCAGGCGACAAGTGATAAGTATGTGTGTTTGTGAGCGGTTATGTTGCCTGAGAAATGGCGGTTTAATATGTCAAAGGATAAAAAAGTTCAGCAAATTACCGATATGGAGCAAGACTTCGCAAAATGGTACACAGATGTAGTGACCCATGCGAAGCTCATTTCATATTCGGGGGCGAAAGGCTTTTTTGTGCTCAGGCCGTATGGATATGCAATATGGGAAAACATTCAGGGAATACTCGACAGGCGTTTTAAGGAACTCGGGCATGAAAATGTTTCTATGCCGCTGCTCATTCCACAGTCACTGCTGCAAAAAGAAAAAGACCATGTTGACGGATTTGCGCCGGAGTGCGCTTGGGTCACATATGGAGGCAGCGAAGAGCTTGAGGAGCGTATGTGCATACGCCCGACGTCGGAAACATTATTTTGCGATCACTGGGCACAGGTTGTGACCTCTTGGCGTGACCTGCCGATGTTATATAACCAGTGGTGCAGCGTATTGCGTTGGGAGAAATCAACGCGCCCGTTTTTGCGCCACCGCGAATTTTTGTGGCAGGAAGGGCATACGCTTCACGCTACGGCAAAAGAAGCCATCGCGGAGACTTTGCAAATGCTTGAAGTCTATGCGGAGCTTTTTGAGGACTATCTTGCCATGCCCGTAATCAGAGGCAAAAAGACTGAAAAAGAGAAGTTTGCCGGAGCTGTAAATACATATGCCATCGAATGTATGATGCATGACGGAAAAGCATTGCAGGGCGGCACGTCGCATTATTTCGGCGACGGCTTTACAAAGGTGTTTGATATCTCTTTTGCGGATAAAAACAACACGCTCACGGCGCCGTTCGAGACGTCGTGGGGTCTTTCGACCCGCTCCATCGGCGGCCTTATCATGACTCACGGAGACAACAGCGGATTAAAGCTGCCGCCGCGCATTGCCCCCACACAGGTTGTCATAATTCCGATAGCGGCGCACAAAGAAGGTGTGCTAAGCAAGGCAGAAGAGCTTGTCTCTTGCCTCAAAGCTGCCGGTGTGCGCGTAAAAAGCGACACATCAGATCAAAGCCCGGGCTGGAAGTTTGCCGAGCATGAGATGAAAGGTATACCGCTTCGCATTGAGATAGGGCCTCGGGACATAGACAGTAATGAGTGCGTTGCCGTGAGGCGCGACAACGGCGAAAAACTGCGTATAGCATTGCCAGAGTTAGAAAAGACTGTGGATAAGCTGCTTGAAGATATTCAAAAGAGTATGTTTGAGCGGGCAAAAGAGAATTTAAGGAAAAATACCCGACAGGCGCACAATATGGACGAAATTGAGTCTATTTTGCGCGAGCATGGCGGCTTTTTTGAATCTATGTGGTGCGGGTCTCGCGAATGCGAAGTACGGCTAAAGGATGAGCTTAGCGTCACTTCGCGCTGTATTCCGTTTGAGCAAAAGCGGCTTGGTGATGTTTGCGCCATATGCGGAGCTAAGGCCGACACAATGGTTGTCTGGGGCATAGCATACTGATAGGCGCACTGAGGCATACTGCCTAAAGCACGCTTTTGAGCATATTGATACATTTTTCGGTTTCAAAGATGGTCTTTTCAATATCGCCATTGCCGTCAAAGGTATGGACAACGCCTTCGGCAAACTTGCTCATGACGGCAATTACTTGCTCCGGGTTGATTCCGGCTTTGAATATGCCCTCTTCGCCCGCGGCAAGGCATATGCCCGCGTGCATATCCTTAGCGATCGCAAGCAGCCTTTCAATATCAGAAATAACCTCGTCGGAGTCTTCGTTAAAGACACTTTCAATAAAGGCATTCATGGCGGGGTAGCGTTTTTTCAAAGACAACCTGAATCTGATCGTAATCAGAACCCTTTCGTAGAAGCCAAATCCGGCGGTATCGCGGTCATGCTGCGCTTCGGTCATTATTATTTTGCCGGTATAGTAGACAAGATATGAGTATAATCCTTTTTTGCTGCCAAAATAGTGAAAGATAAGCGCCTTTGATATACCTGCGGCTGCCGCGATTTCACTTATATAGGCTTTTTTATATCCGGCTTCGCCAAACAGATTCATAGCGGCGGTAACTATTCTGTCTTGCTTTTCCTGCGGCAGAGATAGGAATTTTTTCATGACTACATAATCCTTTCCGGTTTACATTTGTATTATCGCCTTACGCCGTATCGGGCGCAGATGTTCTCAAACTCGACAGAATACGCAAAGCCGCTGAATATTGTCTGTCTTGGCGTCCCGTTTTCTAATCTGCCCACCCAATGGGACTTGCCCGCGCTATCGGAGCTTCGGCCCAGCAAAGACCTGTAAAGAATTTCGACAAAATCCGCATTTGACAGATTTCGATTATTCATTTCACTGCTAAAAACAAATCCATGCGCGACTGTGGAAGCCGGTACTCCGGCAAGTATGTTGTTTGTCCAATGCTCGAGGCCGCTCGGGTCGGGGATTCTTTGCAAGGTCTCGGCATAAAGGCGGGTCACAAAAGCCTCTACTTGCAGATGTGACGGCGTATTGCCGCCGGAGCCGCCGCCGTTTTCAGGCGGAGGACTGTACACGCCGCGAAGTATTCCGGCGGCCTTGCACAAAGCGTCAAATTCGACTGAGTTTACAAAGCCCGCGAATACTGTCTCGCGAGAAACGCCCAAATTCAACTGATTGACCCAGTTTTCTTTACCGGAGCTGTCGGAAACTCTCCCCATTAACGCAAGATACAAATGCTCAACAAAATCTTCGTCAGACAGGCCGCGATTTTTCATTTCCGTGCTGAAAAAGAATCCATACGCAACGGCGGCGCCGCTCGTATCGCCGTTTACAAGCCCGCTTACCCAGTTTCTTTGCCCGGCGGCATCCGGTGTACGTTCAAGCACGTACAGATACAGGCGGCTTACAAAATCTTCGATTTTTTGGTTATCTGTTTGAGGAGAATATAGGGGAAGGTCGCGAAAATATTCGGCAATTGCCGTTTCATAAGCGAGCGCCAGCGAGTTTATATAGGTGTTGCTTTTGAGCAAAGCAAGCTCTGTGGCGTTAGTGTGAAAACCGTTTTCCGCAAGGACGCCCGGAATACCTACCTCACGGATTATCATGAGGTTTTGAGCGCGCAGACCGTTTGAACGCCGGGGAATGTTGTTGCCGTTATAGTAGACGCCCCGAATATGGTTTAGCAGAATATCCGCAAAGTTTCTGCTTTGCGTTGCATACGCGTAGCCTGTGAAGTAAGTCCGGGTCTCACTGTGCTCTGTGGGGCTGATGTATAAGACCTCGGCTCCGCGCACATTTTCGGGGTTTTCTACCGAAAGGGCAGGGGCGTTTGTATGGAGCGATATCAACAAAAAGTTATTGCCGATGATTGGATGGTTTAAATATTCAATGATTTTTTGCATATCGGGATGGATTTTGCGGCTTGCACTATAGGGCGTGTTCATGAGACGCCGCCCTTCGGCGGATGGGTCGGCGATAATCCCTTGCATTACCTCAATGAGCCTGTCAATCTCTTTGATATCAGCTTCATTGTCATATGTCTTTTGGACGGTTTGCAATGCGATGATGTTAATAAAAGCGGCGCGCGATTGCAGCAATATGTCATATTCGTCGCTGCGGGTGAGATAGACGGTGGCTCCGCGCGCCTCCAAGAGCGGCTTTATCAAAGCTGCCAAGTAAAACATGCGCACATGCTCGGTATATCCGACAGCGCCGCCGCCGCCGAGAGAACCTATGCCATGACCCGGATCGAGAAAAATGACTCTGCCTGTCAAGTCTTGCGCAGGAGCGGCATCCGCTCTTGTCGGCATCACATGAGGCGCAAGAGAAAATAACAAAGCAACGAGAACCATAGCCGAAACCGCGGATTTTTTTAGCATCATTTGTCGTCTCCGTTCATTATGATAGGCTGCTCGTAGTGAAAGTTTTAGCTGATGTGCGCGGTAAAATCACTATCCGCCGCTCAGGCGGGAATCGCTAAAACAGCAAAGTATTTATGAGCGCGGCAAACTCCGCCGGATCGTCAAGCGGCATACCGGCAGTGAGCAATGCCTCGTTATAGAGTACCTTAGAGAGGTTTGCCGCCCGCTCTTTGTCGCTGTCAAACGCGTCTTTGAGCACCGTAAATGAGGAGTGCTCGGAGTTTATTTCCAGCACACGCTCGGCGCGCATCGCGGGGAGCATATCGCCGCCCGCCTCGTCTGTGTCCGCCGCGCCGCGCTGGGAGCGCATGGCGTTGAAATACTTTTCCATCTCGAAGCTGATTTCACCGCCGGCGGCAAGGCATACGGGGTAACTTTTGAGCTTTTGTGAAAAGCGCACGGCTGTAACCTTGCCGTCCAACGACTCTTTGACAAAATCAAGCAAGTCTTTATGCTCGGTTTCCTGCTTTTCGATTTTTTCCTTATCTTCGTCGCTGTCAAGCCCGAGATCATTGTCGTTTACCGAACGAAATTCCTTTTCTTTAAACTTGCCGAGCGTTTTTACGGCAAATTCGTCAATTTCATCCGTGAGATAGAAAATCTCATACCCGGCATCGCGCACTTGCTCGGCTTGCGGCAGTTTATCAAGCATGGAGATTGACTCGCCGCCGGCATAGTAAATAAACTTTTGATCTTCGGGCATATTCTTTACATATTCCGAAATAGGGATGAGTTTCTGGGCTTTTGATGAGTAAAACATGATGAGATCGGAGAGCATATCGCGATTCATACCATAACTGCCCGCAATGCCGTATTTTAGCTGAATACCAAATGCCTTGTAAAATGTATTATACTTGTCAGGATCGTTTTCCATAAGACGGGAGAGCTCGGCTTTTATTTTCTTTTCGATGTTTGAGGCAATAACCTTGAGCTGCCGGTCGTGCTGGAGGACTTCGCGCGAAATATTGAGCGAAAAATCAGGCGACTCGACGACACCGCGCACAAAGCGGAAATGCTCCGGCAAAAGGTCGGAACAATGCTCCATAATCATGATTCCCGACGAGTAGAGCTGCAAGCCTGCCTTAAACTCCCGCGTGAAATAATCATACGGGCAGGCGGCCGGGATAAAGAGCATGGCATTATAGCTGACCGTGCCTTCGGCGGCAATGCGTATAACGGATACGGGCTGGGTATGGTCATAAAACTTCTCTTTGTAAAACTCAAAGCACTCCTCGTCTGTGACTTCGCTCTTGGCGCGCTGCCAAATCGGTATGCGGCTGTTTACGACTTCGCGCTCCGTGTAGCTTTCCCACTTTTTCTTTGGCTCACCTTTGTCGTCTTTTTCGTCGGTCTCCACTTCGCGGCTCTTTGTGGCGTCTGAATATATCGGCCAACGGACATAGTCGGAATACTTTCTGATAAGGCTTGTAATCGTATATTCCTCAAGGTATTTGCTATATTTTTCATCGTCGGAGTCGTTTTTAAGCTCGATGATGATGTCGGTGCCGGGCGAATCTTTTTCGCATGAGGTGATGGTGTAGCCGTCCGAGCCGGACGACACCCATTTGTTTGCGCTTTTTGGGCCTGTGCCCTCTGGGTCATTATATGCGCGTGAAATGACAGTGACCTTTGACGCCACCATAAATGCGGAGTAAAAGCCCACGCCAAACTGCCCGATAATATCAAGATCGGAAATACCGTCAGAGTCGTTTTTGTTTGTGTTTTGTTCGTCTTGATCGTCTTGCCCGGTATCTTTGCCGTCATCTTCGGAGCTTTCGCCTTTGGGATCATCTCCGAGATTCTTGTTTTCGTCGGCTTGCATATCTTTTTTAAACAAGAGCGAGCCGCTACGGGCGATAACGCCAAGATTTGAATCGAGGTCGTTTGCCGTCATGCCAACTCCGTTGTCGCTGATTGTGAGGGTTCGCTTCTCCTTGTTGACAAAAATGTCTATTTTGAAGTCGTCGCGGGAAAGACCCACATTTTCGTCGGTCAAGGAGATGTAGCATAGCTTATCAATAGCATCGGATGCGTTAGAGATAAGCTCGCGCAGAAAAATCTCTTTGTGGGTGTAGATGGAGTTGATCATTAGGTCGAGTAAGCGTTTTGATTCGGATTTGAATTGTTTCTTTGCCATTGCGTGATAAACCTCCCGGTAAAAATTATTATATCTTAGTCTTAAATTTTGTTATCTCATTTGCCTCTTGCGAGCCAGATTTATTGTGCCCTCAACCATGTCGCCGACCCAATTGAGCGCTTTGGCAAGGCCGTTTGCGACGCATAAATCCGCGTCGTCAGCCACATAGGTTACTATATTTGTACGGCTGGATATCAGCTTATCAAAGCCCCAGAGCTGTGCGTTGCCGCCGGTGAGAATGATGCCGTTTGCCGAAATATCGGCGACGAGCTCCGGCGGGGTAAATTCCAATATACCGTGCACGGCTTCGACTATAATCTCAAGGGTTTCTTCAAATGCTTCAAGCACGTCTGTCGAACTGACCGCGATAATACGCGGCAGACCGGTGAGCAGGCAGCGCCCCTTTACCTCAACGGCTACGGTTTCGGGATGGGGAAATACACAGCCTATGCTCTTTTTCAGCTCTTCGGCGGTGTTTTCTCCTATGAGCACGTTGTGCTTTTTTTTGATGTATTTTATAAGAGCGTTGTCGAAAGCGTTACCGCCGGATTTTAGCGAAATAGACTCTACAACGCCGGACAATGACAATACGGCGATGTCGGTTGTGCCGCCTCCGATATCTATTACCATATGACCGTCCGCTTTGGTTATATCAAGCCCCGCGCCGATAGCGGCAGCCAAAGGCGCTTCCATGAGGAAAACCTTTCGGGCGCCGGCCGCGACGCCGACATCAATGACGGCGCGTTCTTCAACCTCCGAAATGCCGGAAGGTATGGAAATAATGATTCTGGGCTTGATCAATGAAAATGACAGGGCCTTTCGCACAAACTCCTTGAGCATACGCTCGGTCATATCGTAGTCTGATATTGCGCCGTCGTGCATTGGGCGAATGGCGACGATATTTCCCGGCGTGCGGCCGAGCATTCGCTGAGCCGCCATGCCGACGTTTAACAGGCGGCCTGTGTTTTTATCCATGGCGACGACCGCGGGCTCACGCATGACGACGCCTTTGCCGCGTGTGCTGAGCAAAACTGAGGTCGTTCCCAAATCTATTCCTATATCTTTTCCAAATACCATTTATCAAACATCTCTTTACTTTGGCAATCTATAATATTATGCCGTCGGCATATTTTACTGCCCTCGTGCCAGTGTCGCGCAAACTACGCCGGCTGCCCCCGCGTCAAGCAGCACCTTGGCACATTCATCAAGAGTCGAGCCCGTTGTAATGATGTCGTCAATCAGGAGCACCCTCTTATCTTTTACGGTTGCGGGATCGGATGCCGTGTAAGCTCCGACGATGTTTTGATTGCGTTCGGTTTTGTCACCAAGCTCGGACTGTGCACCGACATTGCGGGATTTTTGGAGCGTTTCTACCGCCGCTTCATCAAGCCGGAGAGCCGCGCCAACAGCCAGCAGCATAGCTTGGTCATAGCCTCTTTTTTGCTTGCGCTTGGCACTTAGCGGAACCCATGAAACGATGTCATAGCCCATAGAACTCGGTTGATCCGCGAAGGCTTCCCGTACGCACTCTGCCAGCAGCTTTGCAAACACCGGAGCATAATGATATGCTCCCCTAAATTTATAACGCAAAATACTGCGGCGCACAACACCAATATAATACAATGGCGAGACGCAAAAGTCAAAGACTTCTCCGTCTTGATACCCATGATTTTCCGCAAAAGGCAATGATTCGGTGCAGTTATCACACCAATCATCGTCGGCCTTGTTTAATATCCTGCCGCAAAACACGCATTTTGGCGGAAAAAATAAATCTAAAAATGAAGAAATAATACCCATATCAACTACCCGTATTTTGATACTTCACTCTTCGAGACTGTTTGCAAGCCGCGCCCTCAAACCGCTGTATCGCTTCTGCCGCTTATCGTTTTGCACCATCTTGCTCATAACATCCATGCTGCCGACAACGATAAGCAGACTTTTTGCCCTTGTCATTGCGGTATAGAGCACGCTGCGCGTGAGCAAAACAGGCGCGGCGGCGGTCATGGCAAGAATCACTGTATGATATTCGCTGCCTTGAGATTTATGGACGGTCACCGCAAAAGCGGGTTCAAGCTCCGATAATCGGTCAAATGTGTAGATAACTGTTTTATCATCAAAATCAACGGTGAGCGTTTCCTTATCAGGGTCAATTTCGGCTATAGTGCCCACATCGCCGTTTAAAACCCCGCTGCCGTCGCTTTGCCCTGCCCGGTTTACCCAAAGTATATCATAGTTATTCTTAATTTGCATGACTTTATCGCCGACCCGAAAGAGCGTATCGCCAACTTTCTTTTCCCCTTTTCCCACAGCGCGCGGATTTAGCTTCTCACGGAGCAGCTCGTTGAGCGCGACGGTTCCTGCCGCGCGTTTGCGCGTTGGCGAGAGCACTTGAATTTGCACAGGGTCTATGTTCATTTTTTGAGGCAGTCTTTCCGCATAAAGCTCGGCTATTGTCCGGGCCAAGTCTTCTTCCGTTTTTCGCCAAATGAAAAACAAATCGGGATATTTCTCTTTTATATCCGGCATGATGCCCCTGTTGACACTGTGCGCGCCTCTTACGATGCCGCTGTCCTCGGCTTGCCTGAATATCTCGGTCAATCTCACAACAGGCACAGCTTCGCTTCTTATTATGTCCGTGAGGAGGCAGCCGGGACCTATTGACGGCAATTGATCGGCATCGCCGACCATGATTATTTTGCAGCTTTGCGGCACTGCGCGAAGAAGAGCTTCCATGAGGAGTATGTCAATCATAGACGTCTCGTCAACAATAATGGCGTCCGCTTCAAGCGGATTTGATTCATCTCGCTCAAAAATAGGAACTGCGGCTTCGTCAAGGGTCGCGCCAAGCAACCGGTGGATAGTGGATGCATCGCGCAGGCATAGCTCCGACAAGCGTTTTGCCGCACGTCCCGTAGGGGCGCACAGATACGTTTTTAACCCGGCGTTATCAAAAAACTCAAGTATTCCGCGCACAGTCGTTGTTTTTCCGGTACCCGGCCCGCCGGTGAGTATCAAGGCTTTGTGACCGGCGGCAAGCGTTATGGCTTCTAATTGCTTTTTTGAATATGTTATGCTTTGCGCGCCGGAGGCTTTCGGATAAAGGTTTTTAAAACAAAGAGGCGTACTGTCTGCGGCAGAGCCGTCCCTTTGTGCGCTCAGACGGCTTGCGACATAGCTCTCGGCGTTGTATATATGCTCCAAATAACATGCCTCGACCCCCGCAATGGCCTCTATGACAATATCGCCGCGCTGGCCGAGTGTGTGTAAGGTCTCAAGTATACGCCCGCCATTTATGCCTATGAGCTCGCTGACCGCAGCGGTCAATTTGTCTTTTGGTATGAATGTATGTCCGTTTGTAAGGTTGTGTGTCAACGTAAATGTCAAAGCGGCGGATATGCGCTCGTCGCTGTCGCTGTCAAAGCCAAGACTCTGTGCAATAAAGTCGGCTTCAAAAAAAGCGGCGCCGTAGGGCTGCGCGGCTATGAGGTATGGATTGTCATGCACCGCCTGCAAAGCATCCGCGCCGTAATCTTTATATAGGCGCGCGGCAATGAGCGGACGGATACCGTAATCGCGCAAAAAAGATATAAGCCGCCGCAGCGTTGCGCTTTGACGATAATCGTCGCCGATTTTCCTGGCCGTCCTTAGCGATATGCCTTTGATCTCGGCGAGCCTGTCAGGGCAGTTTTCTATGATACTCAAAGCCTCAGCCCCGAATTTGTCTGCAATATCCCGCGCTCTGCCGGGACCGATATGTTTTATCGAACCCGAGGCAAGATAATCAAAAACCTCATGAGTTTCGGTCGGAGGCTTTATTTCAAATGTTTCAACTTTAAACTGCTCGCCATATTGCGGGTGCGTGATCCATGCGCCGGTCATTTGCAGCTTTTCCCCGACGGATATACCGGGCATAGTCCCCGTGGCGGCGACGGCGCCTTCGGCTGTGTCGAGCCGCAGCACCGTATAGCCGTTTTCGGCATTTGAAAACATTATTGAAATTACAACGCCTTCGATTATATCTGTCATATGAATTTTCCGTTACTGTCCGCCGGGACGGCGGGGTTCAGCCTCCGGGGCGGCTCACGTCCGTCACGCCCGAGATAGCCATTATTTTTGCCATTGCCGAAATAAGCTCGTCGCGGTTGTTGATATCAACGGTTATCGCGATATGCGTCATGTCGTTAGAGATTACCCGCGCATTGAATGATATGATTTTCAGGTTCAAAACATTGAGGATAGAGGCAACGTCGGCGACAATGCCGGACCTCTCGTGTACCGTCACTTCAATTGTGGTTGAATAAAAGATACCATCAACAACGCCCCACGAGGTGCGTACCCATCTGCCTTTTTCGGATTCGGGTTCGGTGAGCGACTTAATATAGTTTTGACAATCCTGGCGGTGCACGGACACGCCAAAGCCGCGCGTTATAAAACCGACGATAGGATCGCCGGGCACAGGAAGGCAGCAGCGGGCAAACTTGAAAAGGCAATTATCCAAGCCTTCAACGATTATGCCCTGAGGTTTCCGCTTTTCAATAACTGTCTTTACGCTGTTTTGCGGGGGAATTGTCTCGTCGGATTTTTTCGTTTTCGAGGCAAATCTAAGCTCTTCGCGTATTTTATTGACGATCTTCGCCGCCGAAATACCGCCATATCCGATAGCGGCAAACAGCTCGTCAACCGACTCAAACGACGTGCGGGAGAGGATCGTGCGAATTATGTCGCTGGTCATTGTTTCCGCAAGAGGGATGCTTGCGTGACGCAGCGCGGACTCAAAAGCCATCTTGCCGTGTATGATGTTTTCATCCCGCCTTTCACGCTTAAACCACTGGCGAATCTTGTTTCTCGCTTCGGGGCTTTTTATCATGTCGAGCCAGTCGCGCCCCGGCCCTTTCGCGCTGTTTGAAGTCAGAATTTTCACGATGTCGCCGTTTGCGAGTACGTGAGAATACGGCACCATGCGCCCGTTTACCATTGCCCCCGTCATTCTGTTGCCGACTTCGGAGTGTATGCTATACGCAAAATCAATGGGCGTAGAACCGGCAGGCAGGTTTACGACGTCGCCGCGCGGCGTAAAAACAAAGACTTCGTCGGCAAACATATCAACCTTGAGCGCCTGCATAAACTCCTGTGTGTCGCTGTCCTGCTGTGATTCAAGCAGACGCCTGACCCATGCGAATTTTTCTTCGTCGGCGACCTTTCCGACCTTGCCCTCCTTGTACTTCCAATGCGCCGCAATGCCGTATTCGGCGGTATGGTGCATTTCCCATGTGCGTATTTGCACCTCAAAAGGCACACCCTCTCCGCCTATGACGTTGGACAAGTATTTCCGCGGCGCCGACAGGGTGAGAGACAAACGCGTTGCCGTCTTTGCGCATTTGCGAGCCGTGAGCAGAGCGGGCATAGTCAAAAGCCGCCCGAATGCGCTCTATGTCGGCGCCGGGCAAATATTCTTTTATTGCCGCCTCAAGCCGGCAAAATTGGTTTTCTACATTCGGCATGATGACCTCACAATATCCACAAGCTGCAACTGAACGCTCCTGCGCCCTCCGGGACTGGGTCTGTGTTGATAGCTTTTTCTCTGTCAAACCCTGCGACATCCCATTTATCAGATCTCATTGTTAATATGCCGCCTTCCCACATACCGCCCCGAAAGGAACGGCCATATACTCTGCTTGGAGCAAAAAGAGTATACCAAAACGCGCCCCCATTCACAAGTGCAATTTTGACTATTGTGTCAATATTCTGCAATTGTAAATTCCACACCCTCTTCCACTATGGAACTTAAAGCGGGAATTTACCGGAATTTACGACCGCATAGAATTTCCCTATTTTGCACTATGCACTATACAAGCACAATTGTCATATGGTACAATGATTTGCCCGCTGTTTGTAATCAGTAAAGATAAAAGAATGAACCGGGGGCAATGATGTATATTTAACAAATGATGTGCTAAAGGAAGCCGGCAAAGTGTTGTTTTAGTTTTTATTTGCCTGATTAACTGTACTGTATGGGAGGTTGTCTGATTTGAATGAATATGATAATAGCGGCAAAGGTTCAACGTGCGAGTTGTTAACGATGCGGGGCATCGAAACATTCAGCGGCAGGGTAAGATACTATCTTGAAGATTGGCACATTGTAAGCACATCAGATTCAATAATGATAGATTGCCCCCGGTTTTCGTCGGGAGAGGCAAAGGGTATAGTGCTAAATTCAATTAGAGGCAAAGATGTCTTTATATTATCCGATCCTTTCAATTACAGCATAACTTATAAAATGCGAGGGCAAATCAACAATATGAGCCCGGACGACCATTTTCAAGACCTTAAACGCATTCTGTCCGCTATCGGCGGCAAGGCAAAGAGGATTTCAGTTATTATGCCTATGCTATATTGCGGAAGGCAGCATCGCAAGCAATCCCGAGAGTCCCTTGATTGTGCAAACGCGCTGATAGAATTAGAAATGATGGGTGTTTCAAACATTATAACATTTGACGCGCACGACGCCCGGGTTCAAAATGCAATCCCTTTTCGAGGTTTTGACGACATATCGCCAAGATATCAAATGCTGAAAGCATTTATAAGCGACTACGGAAAGGAATTCATTGCCGAAAATAAAATGGTAATTATTTCGCCTGACGAAGGGGCTTTTGAACGGAGCAACAATTATTCTTCCGCGCTTGGCGCCGATGTGGGAATGTTTTACAAGCAAAGGAATCAGAAAGTAATTGTTTGCGGTAAAAATCCTATTGTTTCACAGACTTACATTGGCGGGAATGTCTGCGGAAAAAATGTTATAGTTGTTGATGATATGTTATCATCCGGAGCTTCTCTACTGAATGTTTTCCAATTATTAAAGGAAATGAATGCTGTAACAATCTGTGCTTTCGTTACATTTGGTTTGTTTTGCGAGGGGGCATCCTTATTTGACGAAGCGTATGAAAAAGGTCTTTTTGATAAAATCTATATAACTAATTTAACCTATACCCCGGAAAATATCAAAGATAAGCCGTGGCTTAGATTGGTTGATATGTCTAAATATGTCGCATATATAATTAAAGCGATCCATAACAACAGTTCCGTTGGACGTATGATTGCCCCTGACAGCAAAATCCACAATCTTATGAAACAGGTTGAGTTATTGTAATAGTTATGAAGATGAAAGCGCAATACTATTTTACCGCCATCCGCTTAGGGTTAAAGTCGAAAACGATATATCGCGCAAGTGCTTGGATTGGTTCAGTAACCGGTATATTTGGGCTACTTATACAAGTTGCGATATGGTATGCTTTATTGGGAGCCGGAGCGCGTTTTGATACAACATTTCAAACCATGCTTACGTTCTCTATACTTATGCAGCTTTCAAATGCGTTTGTTGCAACATTTTCCGGTGACGCAATATCCAGATTAATTCGTAACGGTGATATAGCAATTTACATGGCGCGGCCAATTAAATTGAAGCAGCATCTTTTTTTAGGGGATTTCGGCAGGAATTTATTTGCCGTATTTCTTGTGAATTTACCTGTCTGTATAATACTCATTCTATTTTATGGTTTTACAATACCCCCCGATTGGCGTACAATTGCCATTTCGATAATAATGCTAATCAATGGCATGATTATTCTCTTTCATTATCGCTACATATTAGGTCTTGTTAGTTTTTGGTTGATACAAAATCCGTTTACAAGTTGGGGATTTCAAAATGTTGAATCAATATTTTCCGGAAGAGTGCTCCCCATCTGGCTGTATCCAGTATGGCTGGCTGACCTGACTCAATATTTACCATTTCGATATTTTTTCTATGAGCCAATTGCGCTGTTTGTGGGAAAATCAACCTTAGGCAACTCTATGAATTCCCTGCTGATTCAGTGTATTTGGCTTGTCATATTTGTTGCATTAGAAAAAATCGCATCTCATTTTGCCTTGCGAAAGCTGATTGTTCAGGGTGGATAGTATGTTGCTCTGCTCAAATTTCCAAAATAACACGGAGAAAGGAATGTGGTTAGCTTGAAAAAATACTCAGGTACTTTTTACATTTTCTTAAAAAACCAAACACTTACAAAATTTCAATATCGGGGCACATTATGGGCTGATATCCTTTTCTTCATATTTGGTTATGGCACGCAATTTTACTTGATTTTCTTGCTGGTCGGTAAGTTCGGTACACTCGGAGGGTGGACTCAATATGAAGTTATGTTGCTCTATAGCATGTCTATTTTGTCTTATACAATAGCGTGTACTTTCCTTATGGGGTTATATAACCGCACGCCTGAAAAAATCAGAAATGGTGAATTTGACCAGACCCTTACCAAACCGATGAATCCATTGATTTATGAGGTCATATCTTCTTTTTCCGCCTACTATACGATTCACGTTATACTGGGGATTGTTATGGTGTGCGTTTCATTTGGCCTATTAAATGTTACATTATCTATAGGTAATATGTTTTTTCTTATTCTTGTTGTAATAGGCGGCGCAATGATTCAAGGCGGGGTTTTGGTGCTTTTTTCTTCCGCGTCTTTCTTTTTGATTGGGGATAACCCTCTTGTGTACAGCGTATTTGTCACCTTGCGTTTGTTGAATGAAAATCCGATTTCAATTTACCCGCCCTTTGCACAAATCTTCTTAACTGTGATAATGCCATTTGCTTTTGTAAGTTTTTATCCCGCACAATATTTTCTAGGTAAAAATGACTTTTTAATGTTTCATCCTATGTTACAATATCTTACCCCATTAGTTGGATTGTTGGTGCTATTGGCCGCCGCTGCGCTTTGGCTGTGTGGCATAAAGCAATATAAAAGTTCAGGCAATTGAGGAGAAAATGATGATTGAAGTTAACAATGTTTCAAAGGAATTTAAGGTATATACGCGCCCAAGCGGTTTTATAAATACAGTTAAGTCAGCTTTTTGGCGAGAGCACAAGATAAAACGCGCAGTTACAAATATATGCTTTAACATTGAACCCGGCGAGCTTGTCGGATATGTCGGGCCAAATGGTGCGGGAAAATCCACAACTATTAAAATGCTTTCAGGTATCTTAACGCCATCTGCGGGTGATATTCGAGTGCTGGGTATCGTGCCTTATAAACAACGAATGAAAAATGCAAAAAATATAGGAGTGGTGTTTGGGCAAAGGTCTCAATTATATTGGGATCTTCCGGTGCGCGATTCTTTTGTTCTGCATGAAAAAATGTACGATATTCCAAAACCAATATTTAAAGATAATGTTAAATTATTTACTGAAATTCTTCAAATGGAAGAGTTTATAGACCAGCCCGTGAGACAACTCTCTCTCGGGCAAAAAATGCGGGCAAATTTAGCGATTGCCCTGTTGCACAATCCGCCGGTTATTTATTTAGACGAGCCGACTGTTGGATTGGATATTGTCGCAAAGGCCGCGATAAGAGAATTCATCAAGGAAATCAACAAAATGCAAAAAACCACTGTTATTATTACAACGCACGACATGACAGATATAGAGGAAATTTGCCAACGATTAATTTTAATTGATAAAGGGCAATTGTATTACGATGGCGATCTGCACTTTTTTAAGCAGCAGTATGGCGGAGACTATGTTATCACTATCCAGGTAAAAAGCAATTCTATCAATCCGCAGCATCCGATGCTTTCTGTTGTTGAGAAAGAGGCTAATCGCATTGTTATAAAGGGAAACAGCGCAGAACTTAGTCTCGTGGATGCAATTGATTTTTATAATCGGAATTATGAAATTATTGACATTGGAATTAAAGAATCGAGCATTGAGTCAATATTAAGGGATATTTATACAGGATCAATTCAGATGCAGCAATAGCATTTACCAATTTACATTTTCAACCGTTTTATAAGATTACGAACGGATGCTATGGACCGTGGCTATATTCGGGTGACAAAGATTTCTTTTATAAACTGCCACACCGAACTTTTCATAATACCATGAGCGAGATGAGCACGCATTTATTAACTTTGGGTAAAATTTACGATACTCGAGATATCTCTGCGGTATATCGTTCTCCGGAAAAAGGTGATGCGTGTAATTATACGATTTGCATCACACATGAGAACAATCGGTTGAAATTTCACTTTGTTATTAAAGGGGAATTATTTAATGAAGATAATATTATTATTAGAATGAACGATGTTGGAGTATTGCTTAAATTTATTGCAAACGATGGTGATTTTCACTTTTATTATAGCGGTAAAAAAGAAGATGCCAAATATACATTTTTTGAACGAACAAATTTTCAGGAGTTTTTTATTTTTATAGCAAGAGAAGAAGTTTGTAACCTTAGATTTATGGTAATAGTCGAACAACATATAGGGGACAATATAGCTCAAACTATACTGCCTATTCAGATTTTATAATTGTTGGATTTACGGCTTCGCTGCAGCGTGAGCCGCAGCCTTATGCTATCCCCAAAAAGCCTCGCCCTCGACATGGCGTTCTATGTCGGCGCCGGGCAAATATTCTTTTATTGCCGTCTCAAGCCGGCAAAATTGGTTTTCTACATTCGGCATGATGACCTCACAATATCCACAAGCTGCAACTGCACGCTCCTGCGTCCACGGTATTCGTTGATGTGCGGCTCAAAGGCAATGTCTACGGAATCTCCCATAGACGCGTCTATGTCACCCGGTGCTTTGGAGAAGAAAATGCAATCGAGCGTTTGACCGGATTTCACTGCTTTGATGCGCGAGTGACGTCCGTCGCCGATTGGAAAAAGCCCGCTAAGCGCCGCATTTTTGATGCAAAGGCAAGGATATGTATTGCCGTGTCCAAACGGCTCTAAAGAAGTAAGAGCCTCGACATTACTAAGTTCAAGGAGACTGGGCTTGGTCACTTCAAAATCAATCTTTAAGACTGAGCCTTTTGCGTCTCCTTTTTGCGAAAAATAGTAGTCCGTGACGCGGCGGCGCAGCTTCTCAATATTTTCCGCCGCAATGTCAAGCCCCGCGGCCTTGTCGTGCCCTCCAAAAGTGATTAGAATATCCTGACAAGAGAGTAACGCGCTGTGCATATTAAATGAGTCGTCGCTGCGGCATGAGCCGCGCCCTATGCCATCTTTGTCAACGCTGATAATTATTGACGGCAGCTTGAAGCGGTCGGCGATTTTGGACGAAACGATGCCGGTCACGCCCTGATGCCACGGCTCGCCTGTTTCGTTTGAGAGAATGATCGGCTCTTTCGGCCCGTCGGGTGGGAGCAAAGTCAGTATTTCGCTAAAAAGCCGATGTTCCAGCTCGCGCCTTTGTGTGTTTAAGAGATTTAGCTCGCTGACCAATTGCCCGGCTTTTTCGTTATCGGTGCACAGCAAAAGATCAACGGATAATAAGGGATCGCCCATCCTTCCGGCAGCGTTCAGCTTGGGTGCTATGGAATAACTGATAGTTTTTGCGGTTACAGCATTATAATCTGTGCCGTCATCCCCGATGAGCCTGCGCACACCCGGACTGGGGTCTGTGTTGATGGCGCCAAGCCCCCTGCGTATCAGCTCGCGGTTTTCACCCACAACGGGCATAACGTCCGCGACCGTGCCGATGGCCGCAAGCTGCGCAAATTGACGGAAAATTTCATCGGATAAATAGTCGCCCTCGAGAGCGCATATCAACTTGAACACGATACCGACGCCCGCAAGAGATTTAAAAGGATATGCGCAGTCCGGCCTTTTGGGGTTAATTACGGCATACGCGCACGGAAGCTCCCCCCGGCATTCGTGATGGTCGGTTATAATGAGATCAAGACCTATGCTCATAGCATACGCGGCTTCGTTAGTGTCTATTATACCGCAGTCAACCGTTATGACAAGATCGGCGCCGCGAGACCGAATAGCGTCAAGAGCTCCGGTATTTAGGCTGTAGCCTTCGCCAAAACGTTTTGGTATATAGATTTCATATTCCGCGCCCTGTGTGCGAAGCCACGTTGCGAGCAAAGCGGAGGATGTCATTCCGTCAACATCATAATCGCCGTATATTGCGATACGCTCCTTGTCTGCAATGGCTTTTTTTATGCGCCGGACAGCCTTATCCATGTCGGCCATAAGAAAGGGGTCATATATGGACGGCGATTTACCGTAAGCTAACGCTCCAAGCTCATCGGGGCTTATACTTTTAGATTGCAGTCTTGACGCCAATAATACGGCAACAAGAGGGCTAAGGCCGCTATCTACAAGCTCAATGGCTTTTTCTCTGTCAAACCCTGCGACATCCCATTTATCAGACCTCATTGTTAATATGCCTCCTTCCCACATACCGCCCAGAAAAGAGCGGCCGTATACTCCATTTGGAGCAAAAAGAGTATACCAAAACGCGCCCCCATTCACAAGTGCAATTTTGAAGATTGATTCAATATTCTGTCAATTCTTTGCAATCAGCTTGCGGCGGCAAAAATATAATCAGACGGCAAAAACAGCGTTCCAAAAGGTACACCTTTTGGAACGATGTTGAGCTTTGGTGATTTTATCACATACCTTAAGCAAAATGCAACAAAATTTCTGCTAATTTTACGTTTTTTTGTGCGAAAATCTTATTATTTCAATGAAAACAGCCCAGTCTCAAAAGGTGTACCTTTTGAGACTAACCAAAGTGCTATGTTTTGATGATTGGATAGAATATGCGGCTGAAATTTCGTAAAAATATGCTATTGAACATAGCCGTATAATGCGCCAAAGAGGTTAAAATGTCTAAGAGTGTGAGTAATAAGCGTATCAATATAATGACATCTTGTGATGATAATTATGCAAAACTTATTCCGGTACAGCTTTTGAGCATTGCTGATAATCTTATAAAATGCAATTTTGACGTTCCAATCGGATATGAAATACACTTCTATTTATTTTATAGCAGAGTGAGCGAAGAAAAAATCAGCTGCATACGCTCATATTGCAATACTCTTGGCATTGAATTTCATCAGGTTTTTATAGCTGACGCTACCCCCTATGCTGAACTTGCGTCGAAAGGCGGCAAGTGGACGTATGAAGCGTATTTCTCGATTGAATGTCAACGCTATCTTCCAGCCGAAGTAGATCGCATACTATACATTGATGCAGCAGATATTCTGATAATCGGTGACATCGGCGAGTATTATTTCACTGACTTTGAAGACTGCTCCATTATTGTGACTTGCTCACAATACAAATTTGACGCCAACGGCGGTTTGACCGCTATTGAAAGCGATGACCTCTACAACGATGAATTATTCCCGAGAATCTTGCGAGGAATCTTCAACTCTGGCTCATACGTAATAAATGTCAATAAAATGCGTAACGAAAATCAATCCCTTAACGATTACATTGCGTTAAAAAAAGCTCTTGAGAATATCTATCCCGATAAAGAGGAAATTTATTTCGGCGACCAAGGACTTCTCGCGGCGGCAAACGTCGGAGACATAAGATATTACGCATACCCTGAAATAAAGAACTTATGGTTTCAGCCGTACAATTTCTGTATTTGGTTTTTTGACCGAGCAACAGAGATATGCGGCGGCAATCCGTGGTATATTCCGCGAATACTTCATTTCGCGGGAGGTATGAAGCCGTGGCAACTCACAAGCAAAAATGAAAGTGAGCTTAAACCGGGTCAGTGGCCTTTTTATAAGATATACAAACTCTATGCGAATCAAATTCCGAAATCTGTATTAGAACAAATGAATAGATAATACGTAAATATAGGTACGATGACCGGGTTAGGACGGTTTTCGTATTTGATGATATTTTTATGACCGAAGTGCATATCCGCAGTCAAAAACACTTTGTAATTATTTTTCGCACAGCCAACGCAGTGCGTTGGTGCGGCGGATGCCGTCGTAGTCGCTGTCAGGATCATCGTCCAGCGTAAAAATGTATTTTGGGTAGTGGTCGCTTATTTTTTGTAAAGATCTGAGTTCGCGTTCAAGGGTTTTCGGGTCGCGAACAGAAGCGGCAACCTGAATATACATCCTTTCACTTGGACTTTTGGCGACAAAATCTACTTCGAATTCATTCCACTTGCCGACGGTAACTCTATATCCCCGGCGGATCAGTTCTAAATAAACAACATTTTCTAAAATATGCCCCACATCTGCGCCTTCATTGCCGAGAATCGCATAACGTATACCAATGTCGACAGCGTAATATTTTTCAAGCGTTTTGAGGTGTTGTTTGCCTTTGATATTGTAGCGGTAAGTGCGATACAGCAGAAAGCTCTCTACAAGTGCGGTTACATATTTTTCAACGGTCTTCACATCAATTTTTCGGCCATTTGAATTCATGTAATCGCTGATGCTTTTTGTGGACAAATGACTGCCCACATTGTCAAAGACAAAACAAAGGATTGACCGAAGCATCATAGTATCGGTTATTTTTTTTCGTTTTACAATATCGTTCGTCACAATGGAGTTGTACAGACCGTCCAAGTAATCCAAAATCAGCTTTCGGTTATTTTCAAACTCCAATGCAGCCGGAAACGCCGAATTTTCAAGGTATAGCCGATATTTGCTTTGCAAGTCGGCCATCCCGCCTTTGGTTGAAATAAATTCAGCAAAGGAAAGCGGAAGCATCTCTATCTCCACATACCGCCCGGTCAGCAGCGACGCAAGCTCGCCAGAAAGCAAATCTGAGTTTGATCCAGTGATATATAAGTCAAGGTTTTTCCGTAAATACAGGCTGTCGACTACCTTTTGGAAACCGACGGCCTTTTGTATTTCATCTAAAAACACATAGGTCTTTTTGTTTTTAGCCGCGTTTTCAAGCACATAAGCGTGGAGCGTGTCAAGATTTAGTAAATATTCATTTTCATATGCTTCAAAGTTGATGGATATAATCTGGTCGTCCCCGACGTCATCAGCACGAAGACGATCTTGAAACATTTCCAGCAATGTGGATTTACCGCAACGACGAACACCAGTAATCACCTTAATCAACCGCTTATCCTTGTGTCCGAGCAGCTTGTCTAAATATTCTTTTCGTCCAATCATAACAAACGCGCCTCCTTTCGGTTGAAATCAGTGTACCCTAAAACTCGCGCAAAGTCAATAGTTTTTGGAATGTTATCCAATAACATGTTTGTTACGAAATATTTTTCAAACGGCAAGCATGAAAATTACACCAAAAATAATACAAAATTCTTGCACAAATATACTTTATCTACGCTTTTGTGTTTCAGCTAATTTTGGGGCTGTAACCGTTGGTCGGAGTGGTGGGACTCGAACCCACGGCCTCATGCTCCCAAAGCACGCACGCTACCAACTGCGCCACACCCCGATATAACTACCTCGGCGGCGAAAGAGATCGCCGCCTCGACATCTAACAGCCTTTCTCGCAGGCGAAACTAACTACCCTGTCGGATCGTCCTCCGCCTTTTTTGCAAACTTAGTTACAAAATCCTCCCTCTGATAAGCCATATGCAGCTCCCTATAAAACCCGGTATCAATATCACGCAAAACACCGGCGCGGACGCGAAAACGCCAATTGCCCGCGGGAGTGCCGGGAGTATTTATGCGCGTGTCCGAGCCATATCCGAGCAAATCCTGAATAGGCACGACGATAAGCGACGACGATGCCATAAAAAGCGTATGCATCCATGCTTTTGCAACCTCGCAATTCGGGCCGCCAATAAACCAATCGCCGTTAAATCCCACATAAAACAGAGCTTTGCGCCGCTCCTCCGGGTCGAGCGTATATAGCCAGGCAAGCAGAGTAGTATTATCATGCGTGCCGGTATAAGCGACGGTTTCCTCGACGAAATTATGCGGCAGATGAAGCTCATCGCCCGAAAAACCAAATTGCAAAACGCGCATGCCGCGCAATCCGGTCTTTTCCAAAAGCACCTCGACATTACTGTCAATGATACCCAAATCCTCCGCAATCACAGAGAGCGTCAGGTCTCCAAGCTCTTTGTTCAAAGCCTCAAAGAGAGCCATTCCGGGACCTTTTATCCATTTCCCGTTGCGGGCGGTATCAGAACCGCCGGGTATGCGCCAATAACTGTCAAAAGCGCGGAAGTGATCGAGCCGAACCACGTCATATCTTTCCAAAACCGTCCTCACACGGTCTATCCACCATACATAGCCCTCTTTTTCCAGAAGCTCCCAGTTATATATGGGATTACCCCAGCATTGCCCTTCGGGGGCAAAGTAATCGGGCGGAACGCCGCCGATAGCGGTAAATTTCCCCGCTTCGTCCGCGCCAAACAGCTCCCGCCTGCTCCACACATCCACGCTGTTTTCGGAAACATATATGGGCATATCTCCGATCAAAGAGATATCTCGCCCGGAGGCGTAGTCTCGTAGCTTACGCCACTGCATATCGAAAACCCATTGGATAAATCTGTGAAGCTCAAGCTCCTCTTCATTTTTTTCGCGAAAATCGCGAAGAGCCGCCTCATCATGGCTGCGCAGCCCATCATCAGGCCAGTCATACCATGGAATATAGTTAAAGTGCTGCAATATCGCCACAAACAGCGCGTACTCATCTTGCCAAAAAGGATTAAATGCTTTGTATGACTTATAAATATCGCTGTCGGGATTGTCTTTTGCTCGCGCAAACGCGGTCCTGAGCAGCTTCCACTGTTTTTCACGCACGACATCATGTTCGACAAACACGTCGCTTACATCCGTTTTTCGCTCAAAAATATCATCTCCGGTTACAAGCCCCATTTCGAGAAGCATCCGGGGGTCTATCAGCATTGGCTCACCGGCAAAGGCTGATATACATTTATAAGGTGAATTGCACATACCTGTATGCTCAACAGGCAGTATTTGCCAAGCGTGAAAACCTCCATCGCATAAAAAATCAATAAACTCCATCGCCTCAACGCCCAATACCCCGATACCAAAAGGCCCGTGCAGTGATGAAACAGGCATCAATACTCCCGAAGAACGCGGAAATTTACGAGTTAGCAACATAGTATCACCTCATTTGTAAATTATAATGGTTACGGCGGAGCGAGAGTAGGGGCGGCGGATAGTGCTCTTTATACTTTCCAGATTTCCTTGGCATAACGCTTTATAACCTCGTCGCTTGAGAAAATCCCCGAATGAGCTATGTTCATGGCCGCCATATACGACCACCTGTCGGCGTCCCTATATAGCTTCGTGACCTTTGATTGAGCCTCTATATAAGCATCAAAGTCTTTGAGGACAAAGAACTCGTCGCCTTGCGTGATAAGGGAATCAAAAATGTACGGATAGTCGGCTTTCAAGGCATCTTTCCAATCAGAGTTGAGGAAATCATGCACAATGCGCTTGAGACGGCGATGATTTGAAAGAAATTCGCGGCTGTTATAGCTTTGATTGCGCCGCAGCTCTAACACCTCGGGAACGGTGAGCCCGAACGGGATATAATTTCCTTCGCCCACGGCCTCAAAAATTTCAACATTAGCCCCGTCATAGGTACCAATAGTAACGGCGCCGTTCATCATAAATTTCATATTGCCCGTGCCGGAAGCCTCCATGCTGGCCGTTGATATTTGCTCGCTCAGGTCAGCGGCAGGAAAAATCTTTTCGGCAAGCGAAACACGGTAATTTTCAAGAAAGACGACCTTTATCAAATCTCGGATACGGGGGTCGTTGTTTATCTTATCGCCGACAAAGGAAGTAAACTTAATGATTTCTTTCGCAAAATGGTAGCTTGGCGCGGCTTTTCCCGCGAAAATATAAGTTCTCGGCGCAATATCTATATTGGGATCGTCAATTATATCATAATAAAGGTCAATTATATTGAGCAATAGCAGCAATTGACGCTTATACGCGTGAATCCTTTTGACCTGAACATCAAAAATCGAATCGGGGTTTATCCTGACATCGGCGGATTGCTCGATGATTTTTGCGAGACGAATCTTGTCGTGGCGTTTGATTTCGCGCATTGCGTCCCAAAAAGATTTATCTCGGACAGCGCCGTTTTTACAAAGCAGCTCGAGCTTTACCGGTTCGGATATCCAATCGGCCCCTATAGTCTCGCTGATTAGCTCGCTAAGCTCGGGATTTGCGGTGTGCACCCATCTTCTGTGCGCAATGCCGTTGGTTTTATTGCTAAACCGTTTTGGAAAAACTTCATAAAAGTTGCGAAACAGCTCTTCTTTTAATATATTGCTGTGCACTCTGGCTACGCCGTTTATCGCGTGACTTCCGACTATTGCGAGGTATGCCATAGAAATTTCGCCATAATTTATTATCGCCATTTCGGAAATTTTGTTTACGTCGCCGCCAAAATGTTCGGCGAGCCGCAAACACCAGCGCCTGTTTATCTCGCAAACGATCATGTGTATACGCGGCAAAAGTTTAGCAAACGAATCCTCATGCCAACGCTCCAAGGCTTCGGGAAGTATTGTGTGGTTTGTGTATGATATGGTTTCTACAGTAATATTCCACGCCTTATCCCAGCCGAGACCCTCCTCATCCATAAGCAGGCGCATCAGTTCCGGTACCGCAAGCGCGGGATGTGTGTCGTTGATATGTATGGAAATATATTTATGGAAGTTTCGGACATCGCCGTAATGCTTCTTGAAGTGCGCGAGAATACTCTGCAAACCTGCGGATACAAAGAAATATTGCTGCTTGAGCCGGAGCATACGGTTTTCGTAATTGGAATCGTCGGGATAAAGCACTTCGGATATAGCTTCGGCGGAGTATTTTTTTGAGACGGCGTTGAGATAGTCGCCGCTTGAGAATGAGCCGTAGTCAAATTGCTGTGTAGACTCGGCGCTCCAAAGGCGAAGGGTGTTTACGCTGCCGCTTTCGTGGCCGGGAATAGGCACATCGTAGGGCATCGCGATAACGGACTCATAGTTTTCATGATGAAACCAAATCCGGTTTCTGTCAGCTTCTTCGCGAATATTCCCGTAAAATTTTACCGTCACAGCCTTGCCCGGCTTTTTTATCTCCCAAACCGATTCGTTTTTAAGCCAATTGTCGGGCATTTCCACCTGATAGCCGTTGACTATTTTTTGCTCAAACAGTCCGTATTTGTAGCGTATGGAGCAGCCGTGACCGGGTATGCCCAGAAAAGCGAGCGAATCCATAAAACACGCGGCAAGCCTTCCGAGACCGCCGTTTCCGAGACCCGGGTCACGTTCCACCGCAAAAATCTCTTGAAGATCGAGCCCCAAATCACGCATCGCCTCATTGCAAACATTCAAAAGTCCAAGTGAAACGATATTCCTCTCGAGCATGGGGCCGAGCAGAAATTCAAGCGAGAAATAGTATACCTGTTTCTTTTTCTCGTCGTGCTTGTACGTGCGCGCACCGCTTTTGATCCATTGCTTCATAATCTGATCCCGAATCAGCGTGGCAAGCGCGACATAGCAGTCCTCAACCGAAGCGTCGCTTATGGATAATCCGCGCAGCACCTCAAGCTTGTCGAGAAACATCATGCCGAAAATGTCTTTATTGTTTAGGTTTATTGTCTGAATCTTGCCTTTTTTTTCTGCCTTTTTATCTGTCATTTAAAAATACCAACCTCATTTGATCTGATATATAACGCTCCCGAAGAGCCGTGTTTTTTATCTTTATCGTTCCCGCTCGCGCAGTGTGAACCGCTTCGGAGCAGCTCGGTCGAAAATCCGGCCGCCGCGGCTGCCGTCATCGTTATATCGGTCGCCGAAACATTTACCGCAACCAAAACGCGCTCCTCGCCTGTGCCTCGCGTAAAAGCAAACAATCCGTCACGCGCCTCAATGAGCGTGTATGCGCCATTTTTGAAACAATCTTGCTCCCGGCGCAAAGCGGATAGCCGTTTATACCATGAGATAAGCTCTGTGTCCTCACTGCCCCACGGATAACAGTATCTGTTAAACGGGTCTATGCACCCCTCCATACCCGCTTCATCACCATAGTATACGCACGGGACGCCCGGCAGTGTAAATTGAAGAGACGAGGCGAGCAAAAGCCTGTCTTTTGCCGTTTTGAGCTCTTGTGGGTCGAGCTTGAAGCGCGACATAGCCGGCTTGTCGTCGGGGGTTTTTGCATCGCTTAGTGCCGTGAGTATGCGCATGGTATCATGCGTGCCGATAATATTTAAAAGTGAATCAAGCGTTTTCTTTGGATAATTCTTGCACAAAGACGCCATCACCGCCGCCATCTTATATACATCGCCGTCTTTGACACAGCATATTATAGCATCTCTGAGAGGATAATTTGTAACGCTGTGCAGCTGCCCTCCCAAAAAGTACCGCCGCCTCTCTCCGTAAGCGATCTTGTGTGAGGCATCTTCCCAAACCTCCCCGGCGATAAATACGTCGCTTCGCTCTCTCTTCATAGCCTCGCACAAAGGGTCTAAAAACATATCGGGTAGCTCGTCAACAACATCAAGCCTCCAGCCGGAAACCCCGCGCGCCATCCATTTAGATATGACACCATCTTTGCCGCATATAAAATCTCTATATCCGCTGCTGTCTTTGGAGATTGCAGGGAGAAGCTCGATACCCCACCAAGCGTCGTATTTGCCATTTTCTCGAAAGGTAAACCAATCGCGGTATGGAGAATTTTCTCTGTCCGTAAACGCGCCGGAGCTGCCGTATCTCCCGTAGCGGTCAAAATACACGCTGTTGCTGCCGACGTGGTTGAATACGCCGTCGAGGATTACGCGGATTTTGCGTTTTTTTGCCTGCTTGCATAAGTCGGAAAGAGCCCCGTCTCCGCCAAAAGCCTCATCAACCTTTAGAAAATCGCCCGTGTCGTACTTATGATTTGAGTCGGCTTCAAAAACCGGGCTGAGATAAATACATGTGACTCCAAGCTCTTCAAGATAGGGGAGCTTTTGGATTATTCCATAAAGGTTGCCGCCAAAGAAAATCGCCCGTGTCGTACTTATGATTTGAGTCGGCTTCAAAAACCGGGCTGAGATAAATACATGTGACTCCAAGCTCTTCAAGATAGGGGAGCTTTTGGATTATTCCATAAAGGTTGCCGCCAAAGAAATCGTTATTATGGACTATCCCATGCTCATCGGGCAAAAAGTACGGGCAGCCGCCCCAATCTTCCCTGTAAACACCCCCCGAGCGCACCCGGACATCGCCGCCGCGGGCAAAGCGATCCACAAAGATATGATATATGACTCCGCCGCTTATCCAATCCGGCCAACTTTTTTCGGGATTGTACGCCGTTATTTGAAACGCTTCGCCGGGCTGTTCCGGCACTGTAAAACCCACAGCTTTGTTCGTGCCGCCATCGCTGTCCGCCGTGTCCGACTCCGCCATAAAATAATACCAATACAAGGCCGCCGTGTCAAAGCTGATTTTTGCCGTATACACGTCATAATCGCCGACTGCATGATCAAAGGCCATGCGGACGCTTTGCGTCAGACCTCCGTCGGGATAAAAGCACACACGGGGATTTCGCGCTTTTTTGCGCCGGAGTCTGATTTGCAAAGTAAGCGTGCCGGGTATTTCGATAGGCCCGGTCGGGTTTCTATAGCAAATATCGGTTTCGTCGAAAATATACATTCAGATTTCCAGTTCCCTATATAGATTACTGTAGGCTTTTGCCGATTTTTGCCAGCCAAAATCAAGGCTCATGGCCTTTTTCATAAGGTTATTCCAGTCATCTTCGTGATTTGTATACAAATTATACGCGCAGTAGACCGCTTCCATGAAATCACGGACATTGTAGTCGTCAAAAACAAACCCATGTCCGTCTCCCCAACGGCAGTCACATATCGTATCACTAAGGCCGCCCGTGTTGCGGACTATCGGAATTGTGCCGTACCGGCACGCGATCATTTGCGCGAGTCCGCACGGCTCACAGCACGAAGGCATCAGAAGCACATCTGAACCCGCAAAAATCTTTCCGGCAACCTCTGGATTGTACGCGATGCTCACCGCCACTTTGTCGGGATAGCGTATTGCCTTGTCCTCAAAAAACAGCTCGTATGAATGGTCTCCTGTACCCAGCAGCAAAAACTGCACATCCATCTTGATAAGCTCGTCAAACATGTACGTTATAAGGTCTATGCCCTTGTGAGAAACGAGTCTCGAAACTACGCAAATGAGCATCTTCCTGGGAGCGCTTGGCAGATTAAATAGAGCCTGGAGCTTCTTTTTGTTGGTCTTTTTTCCCTTTATGTCACTCGCGCTGTATGTATATCTGCCCAGAAGCGGGTCTGTTTCGGGATTATATAATTTAGTGTCAATACCGTTGATGATGCCGGAGAGCTTATATGAATTTTCTCTGATTATAGGCTCAAGGCCATAACCGCCGTCAATTTGAATTTCGCCCGCGTATGTCGGGCTGACGGTCGTGACTTTATCGGCACAGACGATCGCCCCTTTCATAAGATTTATGCAATCGTTATACCAAACGAGACGCTCATCTTTCTTTGACAGCTCAAACACGTCATGCAAGATAAACGGCGGCATTTGCCCTTGATATTCCATGTTGTGGATTGTGAAAACGGTTCGCATATCGCCATATGTGTAGCCGTAATGCGTTTTAAGATATATCGGCACCAAAGCAGTTTGCCAATCGTGCGTATGTATGACATCGGGAAAAAACTTGGTTATTTCCATCGCGGCAAAAACCGCTTTTGAGAAAAACGCAAATCTTTCGCCGTCGTCCACATAACCATAGGCGTTTTCACGGTCAAAATATTGACGATTGTCAACAAAATAGTAGGTCACACCCTCTTGCACCAGTTCAAAGATTCCCGCATAACATGTCCGCCATGCAAGCGACACCTCACAGGCTCCGAGAAAATTCATTTGAGGCTCGTATTTGTCGCGAAAACGCGCGTAAAGGGGCGAAATAACGCGAACATCAAGCGATTTGTTATTTTCGGCGAGAGAAGCCGCGAGCGCGCCCGCTACCTGACCCATTCCTCCCGTGGCAAGGAAAGGCACAACCTCCGAAACCGCATGTAAGATTTTCATTTTTTTACGTCTTGCCATCTTTATATCCTCCTTTGTAT
>Ga0099364_10001741_pt1 | contig 35492 bp, 19 predicted proteins | sample TergutTh196P3_FD_73070 | JGI IMG/M metagenome (GOLD analysis project Ga0099364, IMG submission 73070) | Microcerotermes parvus P3 segment gut microbial communities from Pointe-Noire, Republic of the Congo - Th196 P3 | ecosystem: Host-associated > Arthropoda: Insects > Digestive system > Gut ... | reverse complement strand
TCACAAACTAACACAGGAAACCGAAATCAAAGTAGTGCCCATTCCCGTAGTAGGCAGAACCAGGATGTTCGCAGCGGACTTCAATGAAGTTGCGGCGTCAACAAGCACCGGACAAGCGCCGCAAGCAGAAGCGTGTTCAGATGTCGGAGGGGGCAGGAACCTTGGCTACATGGACGCAAACGGTTCCGTAACCTACTTTATTGACGTTGCCAGCGCAGGGCTTTATAATTTCACATTCCGGTACGCAGGAAACAGCGGATCGGGAGGAAGGATTGAAATAATCGACAATGGGGTCAGCACAGGCAGGACCGCGCAATTCACAAACACGGGGGGATGGCAGAATTGGCAAACGCTTTCGACGCCTGTTCAGGTCCCTCTCGGAGCAGGCGAACATAGGCTCAGATTCGACATTACTACCGGAGGGTGCAATGTCAACTGGTTCGATGTTGAGCGCGTTCTTACGCCAAACATCTCGATCAACCCCGACTACATGATTTACCAGACCAATGCTGAAGTCAAAGATGGAGAGTATTCGCCGGAGTTTGCGATAATTACCACTGCGGGAGTCAAAAACGCAACAATGTTCGCCGCTTCATACGACTCGGCGGGCAGGATGATTGGCGTTGAAGAGACATTGATTGTGGCGGAAGACACGAACTATACAATGGCGGTGGCAACTCTTGCAAAACCTGCTTCCGGAACCGCAATAAGCTATAAGTTCTTCATCTGGGACGGCTCATACATACCACTGACGGAAGTAAACAAAATAAGCGTCAATGAATACGCGATGGTTAGCGCAAAATCAGTAGGCGAAATGCTGGGCGCCGAAGTGCAATGGGATGAAACAACTCAAACAGTCACATTCGTTTATGGAAACGCGACGCTGACGCTAACAATTGGCAAGAAAGAAACCGGAATGCAAATAGCGCCATACATTAAGGATGGCAAGGTGTATGTTCCTTTACGTTACATACTGGAATATTTCGGGGCAACTGAGTTATTGTAATGATAGCAAAGTGTTTGTTCCTTTACGTTACATACTGGAATATTTCGGGGTGACAGAGCTATTGTAGGAAGCACTTCTTTCGACTATGCAAGAGGTGCTGGGCACGACTATATAAGCAGACGCAGGGTTCTAGACTGCGTCTGCATGGCTTTATACTGTATACACAGGGCCTTAGATTGCGGACGCAGGGTTCTAGACTGCGTCTGCATGGCCTTATACTGTATACACAGGGCCTTAGATTGCGGACGCAGGGTTCTAGACTGCGTCTGCGACTATCCAATATCATTTACTTGCCTCCGACGAGCCTTATCACGCATCCGATCAGGGGTTAATAACTCATAACTGATGGACTATGAAAAATATCTCTTGAGAGCGTTCATTTCTTGAGAGAATTCGTTAGCACTGCTGTTCTCATTGATAAGCTTGATATATAATAAAGACATGGAAAACAGCTGGAACAGTGTTCACAACGGGTGCCGATACCAACATGGCACGAATCTCAAGGGAACACAATGAGAGATTCGTAATAGTAAGGGGGTGGGTTAATTGCCAAAAACGATTGATGAACTTAGTAAAGAAAAAGCATATCTGCTATTTGACAGCGGGGTGATTGACTCAATTGAAGTTGGGACAATAGCTGGACTGTGCCAAATTCATAAGTACCTGTTCGACGGTCTTTTTAGTTTTGCTGGCCAGATCAGAGAAAAGAATATTTCAAAGGGAAACTTCCGTTTTGCAAGTGTACTGTATCTGCCTGAAATCCTGATAAAGATCGAACAAATGCCAGAGGAATCATTTGAAGACATTGTCGCAAAATATGTGGAAATGAATGTCGCACACCCGTTTTTTGAGGGAAACGGCAGGAGCGGGCGTATTTGGCTAGATTTAATGCTGAAAAAGAACCAAAAAAAATGTGTTGACTGGTCACAGGTCGGCAAACGGGCATACCTCTCCGCAATGGAGCGCAGCCCCGTCAATGACTTGGAAATAAGAGAGGTGTTGCGCCCTGCCCTGACAGAAAGAGTTAATGACCGTGAAGTGTACATAAAAGGAATAGACCGTTCATATTATTATGAAGAAGAAGGAAATTACTATTCTGAATAACGGTTTTCGACAGGTAACGCCAAGACTGCGTCCGCGACTAACCAGACTAGCCAGACTAGCCAAACTAGCCAGACTAGCCAATAAACACCTGTACCCAGTAAATTCTTCCGTTATTGTTCGTGGCGCAGCCAACGCCAGTTTTTGTAAAACCGCTTGATGTCATTACGCTATTATGGGAGGGCGAGCTTATCCACTGATTAACTACTTCCGAGGGGGCATTATAGCCTAAGGCAATATTCTCACCGTGACGAGAAAAAGAAATTCCGAAAACCCTCATCATTTCTTCAGGCATTCCCCAATATTGTGATTCATGGTCAAAGTAATCGTTGTCAACCATATCCTGAGCTTTTACATGCGCAACTTCACATAGATTCGGCTCTAGTACAAGACTATCAACGCCAACTCTGATTCTCTCAGCATTCACCAAATCAAAGATTTCAACCTCTTGTTGAGTGGGTTCGGATATCGGTGGCGCAGAAATGCAAGAGATATATCCGTACGCCCAATGTGATTCCGGTACGTCATCGAACTGACGGACATATATGGGGGATTGAAGGTGACGGATTTTTACAAGAATTACAGATAATTCAGCACGCGTCAAATTGCTATCCGGCTTAAAAGTCCCATCTGTATAGCCGTGCATAATGTTACTCTCAATTACAGCCAAGATAGATTTCCACGCCCAGTGATCTCCAGTAACGTCCGGCAGAGAAGACTCGACTGTTGTTATTGTGTCCAACGATAAAAATCGAAACAAAACCGCGCACATCTCAGCGCGTGTTATGCTCTCTTCTGGTCTGAACAGCCCATCCGGATATCCGCTGACATATTCCATTGAGGCGCAAAAATTCACTGCCGAAAAGTACGGACTGTCGTCCGATACGTCTGCAAACCTCACGCTCGCCCCGCTAAAGGTTCTTTCATTCTCCAAATTATATAGCGCAAACACAACAGTGCCGCGCGAAGCCATTCGTTCAGGATAAAAGTGTCTGCCTTCAGGTGAGATAATATTGTTCGTGAGTTTTCCGCTTCCAAGTACTCCCCTGTACGACGCACTCGCGAATGTCGCACTCGCGAGTAACGGATCCAAATCAATAGTAGATTCATCCCCTTCAAAAAACATATCTCCAGTCGCGTACGCATATGGCTTTGCAGAAGCAATCAACAGGATTGCCAAAGAAGCGATTATAATTACGGCGATATTGTTTATGGCGATATTGTTTATGGCGATATTGTTTACAAATAGTCTTTTGCGCATGAAGTTCAATTTAGCAGAACCATCCCTTTATTTTACTTTGCAAACAAACATTAAAAAGCTATAACGCTCAAAAAATCTAACTGTACCACTACACAATTGAGCGACACCATAATGTAGCGCAAAGTCAGTATACCACGAATTCTGCCAGAACCCCAATGGGAAATCTTCCCATTGGAGATTTTCACCCCAAAAAAACGCATTTACGAGTGAATATAGTGTTACAATTCAGAGGGTATCAATAAATTTACAATTTCGAACAAAATTTCGTTCGTAGGGGCGGATTCCATATCCGCCCGTATGCGTAAAACCAGTGTTCATTCGTAGGGGCGGATTCCATATCCGCCCGTATATTGAATACGCCCAGAAGGGTGGACATTGAATCCGTTCAGGCGGGTGGACATTGAATCCGCCCAGACGGGTGGATATTGATCCGTTCAGACGGGCGGATATTGAATCCGCCCCTACAACGTTATTGGCATTTTTGTGCAAAATACAAGCAGGGCGTGAATAGTAGCATTATAGTATTAATAATAATATTTTATTTCCATTGAAAAAAATCTCTATGCGAGGTATAATGAGAAAGGCTTAAAACACACATCTTCTGTGAATTCTATCAATTATTACAATTTAAATCCTACATTGTATGTGGAATAAATTGAATTTCCTACATTTAGATTTTTCGTTTTTTTCACGACTTTGTTCAATTGGGAGGTATTGTATGCTATATAAATATTTTTGTTGAATGCTATAGAAATATTTTTGTTGAATGCTATAGAAAAAATCTTTTTGTTGAATACTATATAAAAAAATTTTTGCACAATTTTTCGCTGTGTGATATGATTATTGATGGTTACCCCGATTTATTTTAAAGCTTAAATTAAGATCAACAACTCAATTTTGTGATGTGTTCAGTCAAAGGGGGGGGAGACTCTACGATTAGCCTTGCAAAATTGAGTAACGTTTGGCGGACGCTAGTTTGGCGACGCCTGACATATACATGGTATCCCTACTCTTTGCATTTCTTTAGCGGGAATATCCTGTGAAAAGTTTTTTGTTATCAGTTCTCCATGATGTTGACATGGGGATTCTCGGGGAGGTGATGCCGACTTATCCGCAAAAGCGGATTTAGGCTTACGTTGTGAGCGTATCTAAGGGGTATGTCATACAAGACCCTAGCTAAGGAATATGTCATACAAGATCCCTAACTATGGGGATATGTCATACAAGATCCCTCGCTAAGGGGCAAGTCATACAAGACCCCTAGATGGGCTACAGAGATTTTTAAACAAACTCATTTATTACATGAAGGAGATGAGCAATATTGAATTCCAAGATTAATAAAGTCATCGCGATATTCCTTTCGGCGGCATTGTGCGTTGGGATGATAATTCTTCCTGCACCGGCTATTACAATTACAGTCGAAGCTGCGGAAGAGATTGTCCCTATCTACATGGATAGAAGCTATTCATTTGAAGAGCGTGCCGCAGACATGGTCGCGCGTATGTCATCTGTAACACAAAAAGCTGGGCAGGTGTTTTCCGGCGTTTCAGCAGCAATAGCGCCCAACGCTGCCCAATTCCCGACCGGCTTAAAAGTTTATGGCTGGTGGAACGAGTGCTTGCACGGCGTATCAAGAATACACAATGCAACCGGCTCCAGCCCGCCGACCATCGCTAACGCCACGTCGTATCCGATCAGCTTCTCTTTGGGTGGTACATGGGATAGAGAACTGCAATACCGTGTAGCTGAGGAAATCAGCGCTGAAGCCCGTCAGGTTGTACCAGGCTCCGACAGAATGCTTACATTCTACTCGCCGACTATCAACCTGGCTCGCGACCCGCGCTGGGGACGTACGGATGAAGCCATGAGCGAAGACCCTTATCTTACAGCTGAAATCGCCGGCGCTTTCGTCAACGGTATTGAAGGCAAGGATATGAACGGTAATCTGATAGATCCGAACGGGTACTATAAAGCCGTCTCAACGATTAAGCACTATCTCGCTAACAACAGCGAAAACAACCGTCTTAACGGCGCATCGTACTTGACAGAGCAGGAAACCCGCGAGTACTATACCTATGCATTCAGGAAGATTATTCAGAACACAAACGTAACATCGGTAATGGACTCATACAACCGCATTCATATCAAAGACCCGGTGTATAGCGTTATTACCGAGATGCCCGGCGGCATCCACCAGTATGCGCTGCATACGTTTCTCCGCCAGACCTTCGGCTTCACCGGATATGTCACATCTGACTGCGACTCAGTCGGCACTTCCCTTGGCGGCACCGGCCTGACGACAGCTAACCAGATGCAGACCACCGGTACAGGACATAGCTGGCGCATACCGAACTATGCCACCAAAGACATGGTAACTGGCGCGACTGTAAATGTCACAGGTTCGCAGACGACGATAACTAAGCCCCAAGCGCAGGCGTGGGGACTCATGGGCGGCGCCGACCTGGAGTGCAACGGCGGCATATCCGGTTCGTCTACAGTCGCAGCAAATATTACCACAGCCGTCACAGATAAAGTCGTAACGCCTTTTGGTACTATGAGTGAAGCGGCGCTCGACGTCAATCTATGGAGACTGTTTACAACCCGCCTGAAACTGGGCGAATTTGACGACAAGGTTGACTATACAGCTACAGCTGCCCCGAATATGGCAAACTCTTCGCGTCTGGTTTCATGGTATGACCAGGCGATAGCAGCAAATACCGCACTTGGGATATCCCCAACGGACAACGCCAGATACGATACGACGACTGCCGTAACCATGACTGAGTCGCGTCTTAAGCTGGCTGCGGAAACCCAAGCCAAGTCGATGATCCTGCTGAAGAACGATCCTGCCGCGACAAACGGCAACAAACCGCTGCTGCCTTTGGCTGTGCCCAAAGACGGTAGTGATTTTAAGGTAGGCGTATACAGCGCTTATACAACGACGATATACCGCGGTGGATATTCATCTACAGCTAACCCCACCGGAGCGCCAAAACGCGTCGATCTCATTACCGGTGTCAGAAACGCTGTTACGGCTATCAACCCGAACGCAACGGTCACCGCCGAAGCTATTTCTACCGGCGCGACCCTCAGCACGGCTGACCTTTCCGCAATAGCGAGAGCGAATAGCTACGATTACGTAATCGTTTTCGTAGGCGACGCTTCGTCAGGTGACGCCAACGAAGGCCGTGACCGCGACGGCATTCTGCTTCACAGGAACCAGTCGGACCTTGTTCAGGCTGTTGCCGCTGTTAACCCAAATATGATAACTGTTCTTCAGGCCTATACCACGATTGATACTGCAGCCTTTGAGGCTGTGGCGCCTGCAATTCTGTATTCCAGCTTTGGCGGCGACAGGATGGGCGAGGGCGTCGCAGACGTCATCGTTGGCAACTACAACCCGAGCGGCCGCACGAGTACCGTTTGGTATACGGGCGTCCCCGACGACAATACAATTGGAACAACGTCGAACGCTACGGCAAACCTGAACTCCATCAGAAGCTACAGGTTGTCCCCGGGCATCGACGGTCCGTGGCAGTCTCCGACAGGCGGCGGAACAGACGGCACTACTTACGCGACTCCTATCACGTTCAATCCGAATAGGGATATAAGCGTTACCGATTGGATGTCGCCCGGTCGTACGTATATGTATTATACGAAACCGGTGCTGTATCCATTTGGTCACGGGCTCAGCTACACCACCTTCGCCTTCAGCAACCTGAGCGCCTCCGCCAACAGCGTAAGCGCAAACGGCAGCGTCACGCTTACCTTTGACGTGGAGAACACCGGTTCCGTGGCGGGCAACGCCGTACCGGAGCTGTACGTCAAAACCCCGCCTTCTCTTGTAGCGGCTGACAGCACATACGCTATCAAGCGCCTGAGGGGCTTCGAGCAGGTTCCGCTAGAGCCGGGCGAGAAAAAGACGGTGTCCTTTACAGTGGATATTCCGGATATCGCTTTCTACAGCAACACCGCGAAGAAGTTTGAGGTTGTATGGGACAAAGGTGCCTATGACTTCCAGATCAGCACATCCAGCGCCGAAAGCGACGTTAAGTTGTCGGCTCCGATCACGATAACTGGCCCGTTGGTGGAAGAGCCTACTGTTCTGACATTCCAGGCGAACACCCAGGCTGACAAAGCGGCTGATATCCCTGAAAGGCTTATATTCGCCGTTGGCGACAGGATCATCCCGAACGCGACTCTTTGTATGAATAACGACGTGCTTTACGGATATATCAACAAATCCTTCAGCAACGCTATTCCCAGCAACATCACTATAACGTATAGCAGCAACCGTCCACATGTTGTCGCCGCAAACGCAAGCGGTACCAACATCACGGCTGTTGGCGGCGGCGTAGCCACCATTACCGCCATCGCGACTGATTCCATAACTGGCAAGAGCGCGGAAGGCCACTTCATCGCTTATGTAAGCGGCGATTCTGTGGAAGACTTCTACCTGTCGTTGAAATCCGTTACAGCCGGCGACACAACCTACGCAGATCCTAGCAGTGGCGATTTTGACTTTGACGTGTATGTCGCAAATGGCGTTACCACGCCACCGGTAATCAGCGCTGTGCTTCTTGACCCAGATAAGGCAAACATTGCGATTACCCAAGCAACATCTGTGCCTGGCGACGCGATAATAACCGTTACTGACAAAGCGATACCCGACCTATCTGTTGTTTACAAGGTTCATTTCGGCAATATGACGATAGGAAATCTGTATGGCACCGTTACCAGCAGTAGCTGGGATGTTGGGTCGGATATCCGTTTTAGCGACGGTGTGTCCGGCTTTTTGGTAGTGCAAGCCGCGTATGACAAAAGAGGCGTTTTAGTGTACGTACGCACAGAGACCGTCGCCGCCTTACCTAAGAATGCGGCTGGCTCGGTCGGTTACTCAATAGGCGATCCGAATATTGTAGAAGCTGCTACGGGGATTGCGCTCACGGAACTGGAGTTTAGATCCTTCCTGTGGTCGCCTGATACCTATGCCCCATATGTACCGGCTTACACCGATACGTATCAATAGCCAATAGCGATTGTTCCAACACGCTTTGGCTTAACATATAAACACGTTACAGTGCTAGGGGCTTTTGTCCTGGTGCCTGGGTTTGAATGATGAGCCAAAGCATTGGACGGAAAACAAGTAAGTTTAACTGATAGCTGTTGCATAAGCAACAGCTATCGGTTAAACAAGATGATTTTCACGAGTGGGGTGTTAAGCGTGTCAGAGAAAAAAGTCTCAATAAAATTAATTTTAGGGTTCATTTCAGGGTTCATTTCATTAATGATCTGCTTGAGCATAATACTGTCGGGTTGTACGAATGACTCTTCCGAAAAGGATAAGAACGCCTTGTCAGTTACAGGGAACGAGAAGAACGAGAAGAACGAGAAGAACGAAAATACTGCAAATATTGGAATGAATGAAATAACTGCAATAACAGAAATAGCCGAGAATACCGGAATAACTGAAAAGACAGAATTAACCGAAAAGGACGAAAACCCTGATAAAACCGAAAAGAAAGCCGGCTATTTGTCCATTGCTGCTGAAGGCTTGTCATCGGATGGCGGTTCCTTTCTTACCTGTGGTACAAATGGACGGTTGGACAGAATCTTTGCTGATGGAACCATTGAGAACATTCCTTTAGATACCGGAGCCGATTTGACGCAAGTCCTGATTGGAGCGGAGATTACCTTGGTCAGCGGATATTCAGGAACGCTGCTATACAGCGCGAATGGGGTTGACTTTTCACCATGCAAAGGGGTTGAGAACGCCGATATTTTAGGGATTACCCTGTTTAGTGGGAAATACTACGCTTGCACAAGCGCCGGCTCGATCCTTGAGTCTACCGATGGAGTGTCATGGCGTCGAAATAAAAAGCTTGGCAGCGAAGCCATTATATCTATTAGCTCTAGCGGCGAATACATAATGGCGATAACGACCGAGACGGATATTCATATTTCAACCGATGGGAATAACTGGGATTCACAGAATTTCAACGACATTTATAACGGGTATTATGATAAATTCGTGTTCGAAAAAATAGAAAATGTTGACCAGGTTCTCATCCTCCTGGGATATCTGTTCGATAACCCGGACATTCCGTTGGTTATGTATTCGGAAAGTGGCGGGGAATTATGGATGTTCTATAGCTTAGCCGAGATTAACGATCTGGAATTGCAGGATTTCACCCCAATGAGAGTGAATTCGATTTGCGCGTTTGCCGATGAGTTAATGGGGGCTTGCAATAAGGGGCGAATACTTGCGCTGGCAACCTGCGAGACCTGTAACTTGCTGATGACTGCTAAAAATCCAGATTTTCGAAGTATAGCGGTAACCGAGGATAAAATGGCGGCGGTTGGCGACGATTACTCGTTCGTGGTTTTAGGTGTTGAAGACTTGATCCCGGACAGAATCACGGCTGAAAAAGCGTTGGTGGATTTTGAAGTAGGCGCGGTTATTATTGATCTTCGCAATGAAGATGAATATATGCAGTCACACATAAAAGGATGCCTTCACATACCTTTTGACGAATTGGAAAGCAAGCTTAGTGAACTCGTACCCGATACAAACACAGAACTTATCCTTTACTGCTCCACTGGCGCCGATGCGCAAAAAGCTCTTGAAATAGCTCACCAACTCGGGTATAGAACAGTGTTCAACTTGGGCACTATAGATATTTGGTTTTACGAAACCGAATAACACATTTTGTTATTTCATTTTCGCTCTCGGGTATATAGTTACTGTAACTATATACCCGAGAGCGAAACAGTTCATGGGTAGTCCGTCATTGCAAGCGAAGCGAAGCAATTGTCGCCACAGATAACTGTAACCACTATAAACGCAACAGACTATGTAACATTCCTTTATCGGAATATGTTTGCTGCGATATTTTAACAGCGTCGGTAGATGATATTCAACAAGGCTCAACTCCATTAATAAGGACTATTCTAAGGGAAGGAATAGAATTGTATGGGATATTATGAAGATGCACTTACTGCGCGTTAAAATACGAATCGATCCCATTTGCAATGCCGGTTGCAAGCTTGCGCTGGTACTCGGCTGTTTGCATTAGCTTGTCCTCCGCTGTGTTAGTCATTAAGCCCATCTCAACAATGGTAACCGGCATCGTTGACCAGTTGATGCCGGTCATATTGTCTACTTCCCTAATACCGCGCCGCTTTGCGCCTGTCGCGGATATCATTGAAGACAAAATCTTGTCAGACAAATCTCGGCTTTTCTTATACAAATGCGAGACATACGGGTTTTTTGAGGTTGGGCACAGCGTCAGAATCCCGTTGGTACTGCTGTCTTGCGTACCGTCCGCGTGAATGCGGACAAGAATATCGGCGCCTGCTTCAGATGCAATTTTGGCGCGTTCGACGTTGGATATGTTTACATCGTTTGTAGTGCGTATCATAACAACTTTGTATCCGCGCGCCGACAACTCGTCCCGCAGTTTTAGAGAAACATCCAGGTTCAGCTGATACTCATACACATTAGAAGAAACCCCGCGGGTGCCGGATGTAACTTTAGCCTTTTTCTCTGACGCGCCGGGGCCGATTGGTTCCTGTTCGTTGTTGCCCTTTGCTTGATGCCCTGGGTCAATAGCAACTATAAAACCTGACGTTGAGGAACTGCTCGCTGACCTGGTCGTTTGCGTCTGTTCTTGTTCTTGTTGCTGGCCATTTGCTTGCGTTTCCGTGGTTGGGGCTGTTTGGACGATTCTTTCCGTTGTTATTAAATCCCCCCGAATATAACCTTCCTTCCCCCCAACTGAAACGCGGGCCCACCCGCCAGTTTCATTGTACACAACGACTTCTTGCCCATATTGAAGCCTGTCAATGCTTTGTGCGGTTGTCGCTGGCCCGTCCCTGAGGTTAACATCTGCTTTGCTAACCCAAGCAGAATGCGAAGCGGATCCGCCTGCATTGTCGCCACTTGCGGTGGTTCCACCTGCGGCGGCTCCATTTGCGGCTACACCACTATCGGTAGAACCGCTTGCGGCTGTGCCGCTTTCTGTAGAACCACTTTCGGTAGAGCCGCTTGCGGCAGATCCGTTTTCGGCGGTTCCACCTGCGGCTGCACCACTTTCAGTAGAACCGCTTGCCGCTACTCCGCTTTCGGTAGAACCGCTTTCGGCTACTCCGCTTTCAGCTGTTCCACTTGTGGTTACCCCACTTTCGGCGGTGCTACTTTCAGTAGAGCCGCTTGCGGCAGATCCCGCTCCTGTACCAGAGTCCATATCGTTGGAACTTGCGAATTCTATGTATTCGAGAAAGACGTACCCATGTACATCGTTAATGTTCACACTCCCCCATCCATCCTCCGTTTCCAACACCATCACTTCCTGTTTGTCGGCAAGAATGTCTAGTATTCGGGAGCTTGTGTTTGGCTCTTCCCTAAAATACACCCCCGACCCGTTAATTCTTGCTGCGCCCCCTCCATTGCCGCTTGCGGCTGAATCCGCGCTATCGCCTTCGTTTTCGGATCCAGGCTGTATGCCGACACTGGCATCGTCACTGGCACCAGCGTTAGCGTCGGCGTCGGCGTCGGCGTCAAAACCACTGTTTCTGCCTGTTTCCGCAATACTCCCGTTGTCGTAATAATCGGAGCTATCTTCAGCTGCAACCGAATTCTGATGCGCAGAGCCTTCCGGCACTCTATCATCGGTAAGCGCCACCATGTTTTCATCTTCAACCCTTTCAGTGCTGCCCGGGCCGTCCACTGCGCCGCCACACGCAGATAAAGCCAAAATCAAAACTGCTGTCAATATAACCTGTATTCTTTTCACAACCATTCACCCCGTTCTTCTATCCCCGTTCAAATACTCCAAATCCCGGCAAGCCGCGAGTATTCAGTATTTAATATTCAGTATTTAATTCAGTATTCAGTATTAATATTCATTATTTAATATTCAGTATTCAGTATTCATATTCAGTATTCAATCCTTGCTATTCAGTATTCATTATTCACTTATAGCATTGATGCTTTTACATAACAATAGTATATCATTCCCTTATGCATCTAAAGGCTTGTTTCAGACTTTAGGTATATCGTTGTTTTTAATGATTTTTCGCTGCCTGATGACAAGTATGCTACCTCGACCTCTATTCTGTCCCTCATGCCGTCCAAATAAGATATGGCAAAATCGCTTATAACGGCGATTACGTTTCCGCTGTCATAAGCACCAGTCCCGGCAGTCGCCCGCCCCACCCCCGGGGTGTTCGAATCCCTCTCGACCAGTACCCCTCCAGCTTGGCCCTCTATATCCTCAAAATAAATAAACGTACTGTTATCGCTGTCGTCGCCGGGGGTTCTGTCAATCCTGAGGACATTTCTGGTATTGTACTGCGAATCCGAGCTTATTACGCTTATTGCTCCTGACGCGTCGTTTTGTCTGAGTTTCACTGTGATATACGACATTGCGATCCTAGCTTCGCTCAAGTAGTCTTTGTCGCTTAACATGCGGTTGTAAGCAGAACTCCCACCGCTGATTACAGTCAACAGCGAACCGCCGAGTAGCGCCATAAGAGTAAGGGCAACAAGCAACTCAATAATTGAGAACCCGCCGACCTCATGGGCGCGATGCGCTACATTGTTTCCATTCCGCGCCAACCTCGCGAATAAACCGCTACCCTTGCGGGCGCGATTTACTACCTTGTTTCCATCCTGCGTCAACCATGCAAATTGCCCGCCTACCTCGCGGGCGCGATGTGCTACCTTGTTTCCATTCCGCGCTAACCACGCGAATAAACCGCTACCCTTGCGGGTACGATGTGCCACCTTGTTTTTATCTATTGCCAGCCATGTGAATAAACTGGCCCCCTCGCGCTTCTTAACCGCCATCAGCTCTACCCCTAATCTCAACCGTCAGGTGCGGTACGCCGTCCACAATACGGTACTCGTATATGTATTCCTGTGGCTTTAGTATGATCCCGTAGTTATCGCTGACATAGTCAAGCCCGGTATCCCCTAAAACAGGCGGGTACCTTCCCTCTAAAGCGTAACATTGGCGAATCGCGTTGCTAATGGCTCCCTCGTTCGCTGCGCGTTCATTCTCCAAATACCTGAGCCTGTAGTCTGACAGCGCAGGGGCTATGGAAACCGCAATCAACGCCATAACAGCAATCGCTATGATAAATTCTATCATAGTAAAGCCGCCCTGTCCGCTAAATCCACATTTTTTATTTCTGTCGGCTGCCGCCATATTACAATTCACACCCCCGCCGCAAACTGCTAGCTCCGCCCCATCCGCAGAATGTCAAATCGACGTCATGACGCTTATCATGGGCAGCATAATCGATACGATTATTATCCCTACCACTGCCCCAAGCACGACTATCATGAGTGGTTCGATCATGACCGTCAGACGGTCAATAGCCTCTTCCACCTCCGAATCAAAAAACGACGCCGTCCTCCCCAGCATCTCGTCCAGCTCCCCTGAGCTTTCCCCGACAGCCACCATGCGTTCCAGTAGCTTCGGAAAGAAATTGAGGTTCTGTATCGGCCCCGATATCCCCTTGCCGCTCCTCATGTCCTCACTGCAAGCCTCGAACTTTCTTTCAATCACTGTATTACCAATAAGGCTCTTGACTATGTCAATCGCGTTCATGATAGGTATGCCGCTCTTCAAAAGGATGCTTAGGCTCCTGGAAAACCTAGCTGTTATTATCTTGACATTAATTGCCTTGACCCCGGGTATTGCCAATTTTACCCCGTCATACCAGGCTTTCCCCTTATCTGTTTTCACCAGGTAGCGCATCCCCACGGCAAGTGCCGCTATGGTAAAAATGATTAAAAACACGTTCCTGACAAAGAATTCGCTTACAGCCATAAGCGCACGGGTAAGCCCCGGCATTGTGCCACCCATTTGAATCATTATTCCGGCAAACATTGGCAACACCTTGACCATGAGAAGGATCACGACCGCAACAGTCAGGACAGCCAAAATAACCGGGTACGTCATTGCGCTTTTTATTTTCTGGTTGATTTTGTTGTTCCTCTCGTAGTACTCAGCAAGCCTCTCCATAATCTCGTCCAGCGTCCCGCTGGCTTCCCCTACTACAACCATATTTATGAGGAATTCCTCGAAAATATCGTCGTACTTCCGCAATGCCTGCGAAAGCAGATTACCCATTTGTAGCTGGTTGTGCACGTCCGCCAATACTTCCTCAAGGTATTTGTTCTCTGACTGGCTCCTTAAAATGGAAACCGCCTCGACAATCGTTATGCCCGCATTCATCAACACAGAGAACTGCCTGCATAATACAGCTATTTCATTTACATTTACAGAGCGGCGAAAACGTAACAAATTGAAACCTCCTGTTTAGCGACGAAAACGAACCAATTAAAACTCCTCTTTAACGGCGAAAACGTAACAAATTAAAACTCCTGTTTAACAGCGAAAACGAACCAATTAAAACTCCTGTTTAGCGACGAAAACGGAACAAATTAAAACCTCCTGTTTAGCAGCGAGAGCAATAATTGCGTGTCTGTTGCCCTAAGCATAGCGTCGTCCTGCGTTATCTTCCCTGACTGCACGAGTGCCGCAAGGCTCATCTCCATTGTCTGCATACCCACGTTCTGGCTCGTCTGAATTATGCTGTTGATTTGATGCGGCTTTCCTTCCCTGATGAGGTTTCTGATTGCGTTGTTTACTATCATCACTTCGCTCGCAACGCATATCCGCTGGTTCTCCTTGTTTGGTATCATTTGCTGCGACACCACCCCCTCAAGCACAGTGGCAAGCTGGCTTTTCACTTGGGCCTGCTGGTTTGGTGGGAAAACGTCAAGGATTCTGTCTATCGTTTTCGCTGACCCAATCGTGTGCAGGGAGGAAAAAACCAAATGCCCCGTCTCAGCCGCCGTCAACGCAATCGCAATAGTTTCAGCGTCGCGCATTTCGCCTACCATTATAACGTCGGGGTCCTCCCTCAGCGCCGCCCTAAGCGCACTGGAAAACGACAGCGTGTCCGACCCAATCTCCCTTTGGCAAACGAACGATTTGTTATGCCTGTGGAGGTATTCAATCGGGTCTTCAATAGTGATAATGTGGCATCTGCGCTCCTTGTTTATAGCGTCAACTAGGCTTGCCAACGTCGTCGTTTTCCCGCAGCCTGTTGCTCCGGTCGACAATACCAGCCCCTTGTTTTTTTTTGCGAACGACCTAACGGCGTCGGGCAGCCCTAACGATTCAAATGGCGGTATATTTAGCGGCAGCGACCTTATTGCTATGCTGTACGTGTTTCGTTGCCTGTATATATTCGCCCTGAACCTGCCCAGCCCCGGCTTTGAAAACGAGAAGTCTACCTCCCCGGCGGCCGTAAGCGTTTCCATCTTTTTTTCGTCTACAAGAGCCGCGACATGCTCGTTAATGCCTTGTGGCATGACAGGGCCGACTTGTGGTATCGGCTCAAGAATAGAGCCAACCCTAATAAGAGGCGCCGAACCGACCCCTATGTGCAAATCCGTCGCTTGATTCTCGACAGAATATTCTAGAAAATAATCAAATTCATTTTTGTTTGCCATAGTTTCATTTTTGTTTGCCATAGTTTCGCTTTTGTTTGCCATAGTTTCATTATTGTTTGCCATAGTTTCATTATTGTTTGCCATCGTTTCCTTAATGCTCGCCATCGTTTCGTTAATGCTTGCAACCGTTTCATTTTTGCCCGCAAACATTTCATTAATACTTTTCTTAACCTCTTCCATGGACAATCCTCACCAACTCATGTACTGACGTGTCTCCCTCTAATACTGCCTGCGCACAGTTCTCGAACAGGGTTGTCATACCAGCCTGCACAGCTGCCTGGCGCAGTGCTTCAGTGTTTTTGTCGTCTTTGATTTCCTTTTTGATGCCATCATCAAACAAAAGGACCTCGTGAACCGCCCGCCGCCCCTTGTACCCAATGTCATTGCACATGCTACATCCAGACGGCGAATATATTTGTGCTGGGCTGCTTAGGTTTAGTATTTTCATTTCGTAGTCGCTTGTTACCCCGCCGATTTTGCAATGCGGGCAAAGCCGCCTGACAAGGCGCTGGGCTACAATGCATGTAATAGCCTCTCTGAGCAGGTACGGCTCCATACCCATGTCCAACAGCCTGGTAACAGCGCCTGACGCATCGTTAGTGTGAAGCGTCGAAAGAACCATATGCCCCGTTATGGCAGCCCTCACCGCAATCGCCGCCGTCTCTTCGTCCCTTATTTCCCCCACCATTATGATGTTAGGGTCTTGCCGCAAAATGCTGCGTAAACCGCTCGCAAATGTCAAGCCCGCCTTCTGGTTCACCTGAACTTGATTTATCCCGCTCAATATGTATTCAACCGGGTCTTCAATCGTAATGATGTTCTTGTCTCGCCCATTAAGCTCGTTTAGGATGTTGTAAATCGTCGTCGTTTTACCGCTGCCGGTAGGCCCCGTCGCAAGGAATATGCCATACGGCGCCCTGATAGCCTTGTCAATCAGCTTGTTTTCCTTCTCCGTAAACTGGAGCGCCTCCCTGTTGAACGAAAAACCCGACCTTTCCAGTTTCCTTACTACCAGCTTTTCGCCAAAAACCGTCGGCAGCGACGAAATCCTGAAATCGTACTTGCCGCCCCCGATCTCAAGCTCTACCCTGCCGTCCTGCGGGAGCCTTTTTTCGGCAATATCCATCCCCGCCATTATCTTAACCCTCGTAGACACCGACGAATAAAGCTCCGGCGGGATGTTCATCTTCTCAGACAATACACCGTCTATTCTAAACCTTACTTTCACAACGTCTTCAAAAGGCTCCAAATGTATGTCACTGGCGTTCATGGCGACTGCCGAGTCCAAAATGGAGTCCACAAGTTTTACCGCCGGAGCCTTTTTTATGCCCTCGCCATCGTCCGCGGTGCCTCTGGGCTTCGTTGCTGCTTGCGCGTCACGCGAATCGGCGGAATAATAGACCTCAATGCCGTCTGCAATTGAACCCGCGTCTACCATCAACGGCACAACCTGTTTTTGGGTCATTAACGCAATGTCGTCAATCGCGTAAAAGTTTAACGGCTCGGCCATTGCCAATAAAAGCTTGCCGCCCTTCAACGATATCGGCATTACATTAAATTTTTTCGCGACCTCCGGGCTAATGCTCCTGACAGCATCAAGTTCTATATGGTAGTCCTTAAGATCTGCCTTTCCGGGCTTCGCGTCGTCAAATCCTGGCATATGGCTTCCCGTTCTCCCCAATATTCTATATGGTAACTATGAAATACTATATCATACTTTCACATATACTTGCAATATTTACTCGTTTTATGTTAAAATAGTGTAAAATTTTCAACAAATTTTTAAGGGGATGATTATTTGTACCAAAGCGATGAATTCAGAAGGGTGTTTGAAGAAAACACTGAAAGACCTATTGACCGCCGGCGTAGGCCTGACAAGGTATTAAAAGTAATGTGGGGGCTGACGCTGACGAGCTGGGGCCTTATACTTTTTGGCCTTCTTATGACATACCACGCATCCCCCCAACAAATCACAATTCTGGACATATACAGGTCCAAGGAAATAAGGAACTACTGGCAGCCCGAGTATTTATTCTATGCACTCTATCTGATGATTCCGGGTCTGTTTTTATCAATAGTTGCCCTTGCACTAAACAGCCGGCGAATGAAAAGAAAATCCGACAAGTTTAGTATTGCAATCTTTCTTGCAATCACAATTTCAATAATATCAATGGCTGCCCTTATTGCCCTTGTTCTAATTGGGAGCTTTTAAGCTTGGGGGGCCTGCTGGATTTGGGCTTCCAGAACAAAGTGCCAGATTGGTTGTTCGTAGCGCCGGGTGCCACGGGCATATTTATTTACTCGTTCGCGTTTGCACTCGGCATCGCAATAGGTTCTTTCGTCAATGTTGTCATATACAGGGCGCCCCGCAGAGAATCGGTCGCCACCGGGAGGTCTCATTGCGTAAGCTGTGGCGGTATACTGGGCTTCACGGAGCTTATACCTGTTGTCAGTTTCTTGCTACAGAGGGGGCGGTGCAAAAAGTGCGGCGAGCGCATTTCCCCGCGCTATGTGGCGGTCGAACTTATGACAGGGTGCCTGTTCGTGTCCCTTTTAGCCAAGTACTCCGTTTCTTTTGAGTTTTTTTGCTATTCCATTTTCTTTGCCCTGCTTATTGGAGCTGCCTTCATTGATATTGAATGGATGATAATCCCGAATAGGCTGGTTTTCTACTTGCTCATGATTGCGTTGGTTGCGTTTGCCTTCAACGCCGCAAGCCCGATGGCGGTGTATGGCGGCTCAAACCCATTAATCCCGCTTCTTGGCATAATTCCGGGCGCACTGTTCTTTTTTTTGATACATATTTTTTCCATAATCGCATTCAAATCGGAAAACTCGATCGGCATGGGGGATATTAAGCTCTTGCTGCCGATTGGCATAATTCTTGGTTTTAGGCATTGTTTCGCCGCCGTTTTTTTTTCAGTAATTGCTGGTGGCATTGTAGGGCTTGCGCTTGTAGCCCTTGGGGTAAAAACCAGAAAAGACCCGATCCCTTTCGGCCCCTTCCTAGTTGCTGGCTCCTATCTTGCCATGATGCTTTCATAACGGGCATTAAAATGAAACAACATGCAGTTGTTTTCCGCTACTGCGCTACTGGCTTACAAGAGTGCTTTGTAATCATGTCATGAGTTCAAGCGCAGCCCTAAGAGCCTCTTCACTGAATACAAAAGCTTCATCGCCATATTCGCGAAATACTTGAGAAACCGGCACCAAACCAACCATATATGCAGCCATACTGGAAAGTGATGAAAAATTATTCCCAGAAAAGCTGCGGACGTACCATTTTCCATTATATTCAAGAGTACTTAGAAATAAAGAATACATATTCCCATTAATTTCAAAGAATGCTATACACTCACCAATGCTATCGGCGCCGGTGTGTATGTTCTGCTTCAGAATGTTTTCCTGGTTCATCTCCCCGAAGTATTTTTCGAATATACTTGAGTCATCTCCAAGCATCGCGAATGTGAGGTTGGTGGAAGTGGGTTCTAAATTAATGACGCCAAGAACACTTAACATATCTAGGTTTAATGCGTTAAAGATTGCATTAAGCTGCTCCGCTAACTCTTCTGTCATTTCGGTTGCGCCACCAGAAGAATACATAGACTCCCAATAATCCAATGAATCTCCACTCCACAACTGCTCAGCTTCGTAAATACATAGGCGGGAGTAAAATTGAAATAGATCCGCAAATTTGTTTGCCTTAATGTTCTCAAGACTGATAGCTTTGGAAAAGTCGTTGATGTTCGGTATTTTTGCGTCATTGTTATTTTTACTATACGCGCGATAACGCAAATAATACGCCTCAAAGTCGAGGTTTTCTGCATAATGCGCTATTCCACATGCGCTCATTATTCGATCCAAGTCAGTGTCGCGCAGCGCTTCAAGAAACGCTCTCACCGCCTCCTCTGGAGAACTGTAGCCGGGTTCGTCATAAGATACTACAGGGCTACCAGCGTTCGTGGAAGGCGTTATCTCTTGATCCTCATATATGTCCATCATTGCTAAAACAGTTTCCCTGAGTATAAGAATATCGTTATTATATGCACCATTGTAAGCATTGATTGCAAAAAGCGGTACGAGCCCCTGAATGCTATGGCTAAGATTTAATAAACGCTCAATTTCCCACCCAATAAATCCATCCAACCTGTTAACAAACCACTCGCCGCCGTAGTCCACGGCATCCAAACAGAGTAGATATGTGTTGCTTTCGATTTCGAATACCACAATACAACTGGCAGCATTATCGGCAAACACCATATCCGCAAGCTGTAAATAGGCGTCATTATTCGTATTATTGGAAATTTCATAGAAAATTTTTTCCGGCTCAATAAACCCAATTATTTTAATTGCATCAAGTTTAGGTGCATCAAAAATCACCTCAAGTTGGGCAGTAAACTCCATTACCTCTGTTTCATCTCCTATATAATACAGATTATTATCTTTAAGAAATGGAACGTCCAATCCAGATTCATATGCGCCCAACATAGCATATTGTTCAACGATTTGGCTTAAGACATCTTTTTTGCTATTCAACTTATTCATCGAAATCAAAAACTCATTAGAATTGGGAAGCTCCGTTGTTGAATAATTGTATAGTTCCCCTCCGATAGTCTCAGATGCCATTTCGATATTCATAAAAAGCCTATCAATGTAAAAGGCGTCCATCATGCGTTTAATGTCAGCGTCGCGCAATGCCTCAAGATACGCAATTGCAGCAGCTTCCGGAGAGTTAGCGCCCGAACTTTTCACATTGGTTGGAATACTATCGCCTATGATGCTTCGGCCGTTTTCTTTGGTTATTTGTTCAGCGTCCGCACCGGCGTTGACATCTTTTGTTATTGGCTCAGTGCCCGCATCAGCGCTGAGATCACGAACATCGCTGGCGTCGTCGTTTAAATCAATGTCTACGAGTGAACCTGCATCGGTGGTAGTCATAAAACTTGTTTTATCATAGTTTGAATCATCCTCAGAGCGCGATGACGTGTTGCGTTCAGAAGGTTTTGATGTCTCCACCTGAGTTGACTTGGCGCCGCATCCACTGGTAATCAACAAAGCAATCACTAGCACAAAATACATAATTCGTTTCATAAGCTCAGCTCCTTTGTTTTCTATTCTGAATCTCCCATATGTGTTCACTTCAGATTCGTGCCATGTTGGTATAGGCACCCCGTTGTGAACACCATTTCCGAGAACGAAAAGACTTTCAGAACTTTAACGCAGGTTTTTGCTACCAAGCTAGGCGTCAAAACGCGGCAATGCTTTGTGCCTTACAAGTTTTGATAACTAACAGGGTCGCAAAAAGACTGGTCAGAAATTGCAAATCTTTTCGCTCTCGGGTATAACAAGAAGTTTAACACAATTTGCCGATAAATTCCACTGTTTGCCGGATTTGGCTTTCAGATCTTGCTTTCAGACGTACCTGTACAGAACCCCCACTATGTCATTGCGAGGAGCGTAGCGAAGAAGCAATCTAGTCTATGAAATCTCTGTTTTGCTGTATTTTTCTGTTAATTCGGCACCTGGATTGCTTCGCATTGCTCGCAATGACGAGGGGTATTAGAATATTTACTTTCAGACAACAAGAAACTCCCTATTTCTAGGGAGTTCCTGCCCTCTGATTACGTATCAAAGGCGACGCTAAAATCTTACAGGGGTAGAAGGACTTGAACCCTCAAGAACGGTTTTGGAGACCGGCATGTTACCATTACATCATACCCCTAAACACACTCAAAAAGCTTGCTTACAGCGGAACCCGATTGCCGGAATACGCTCCGCAGACACCGCACAGCGGTCATAAGAAGCGGCGCGGATGCGCCTGATTGCCCTACCAACGCTGATAAGTATACATCAGTTATTATTCAGTGTCAATAAACATGTTCAATAAACATATTCAACAAACAGCTTTGTAAAGTTGACAAGCTAAACACAAAAAACGTAAGAGAAACCTAACTTGGAAAGAGTAAACGCAAACTTAGAGTTGTATTTACTTTTTCAATGTAACTATTCAAATACCCCTCGTCATTGCGAGCAAAGCGAAGCAATCCAGACACCGAATTAACGGGAAAATACAGCAAAACAGAGATTTCACAGACTAGATTGCTTTGTCGCTACGCTCCTCGCAATGACGAAGGGGGGGTATTTGAATAGTTACTTTTCAATTAACGACAATTAACGACAAACGCAACAAACGCAACAAACAGCTTGAAATTTGTGTCTTAGTTTGATAAGCTAGTAGCAAATGAAAGAAGTTTGCGGAATGCTTGATGCGGCGGTAAGCCGTGGAGGGTGTTATTATAATAGAGAATTGGAGTGTGGTTAAATTTTGGATAATGATGACAGTATATGGAGGCTGATCATCCTATTTTTCTGTCTGATTTTCTCAGCATTATTCTCAGTTTCAGAAACCGCTTTGACGTCAATTAGCAAAATACGCCTTAGGAATATGCGCGAAGAGCATGTTAAAGGCGCTGAAGAGATTGCTTCTTTGTTGGAAACCCCGGAAAAAGTTTTGAGTACATTGCTTGTCGGCAATAACATAATGAATGTGTTTGCGTCCGTTTTGGTTGCGTCGATTGCTATGGCCCATTTCAAAGCCGAGGCGGCAGTGGGGGTTGCTACGGGAGTGGCGGCGTTTATGATTCTAGTCTTTTCGGAAATTACCCCAAAGTCCATTGCTTTGAAAAATCCGGAAAAAATCTCGTTAATGCTAGTAAAGCCACTGATGTTGGTTATGGTTGTCTTATCGCCGATTGTTTTTATTCTGGAGAAGATAACATCGCTGTTGCTGAAGATTTTTGGTGTGAACAAAGGCGATTCTGCGCCGACTATAACAGAGCAGGAATTGATTACAATGGTGAGCGTGGGGCATGAGGAGGGCGTACTGAAAGTAGAAGAAAAAGAGATGTTGCACAATGTATTTGAATTTGGCGACGGGCATATTCGTGAGATTATGACGCCCAGGGTATTGGTTATTTCCATTAGCGACGATGACGATTACGAAACCGTTATTAATACGTTTAAAGAGCACACGTATTCCAGGATGCCCGTCAGCCATAGCGAGTCGGATGAAATAATTGGCGTTCTGCATATCAAGGATATCGCTTTTGCCAACATTAACAAAGCGGAGTTTGCTGTGCGCAATTATGTCAGGGCTCCTCATTTCACTTATGAGTTCAACAATATTTCGAAAATCTTTAGCGAAATGAGAAAGAGCAGTGTTGCAATGTCCATTGTACTCGACGAGTACGGAGTAATGGCAGGGATAGTGACAACCGAGGACTTCATTGAGGAGATTGTGGGAGATATAACCGACGAATACGACGACGACGAGGACTCGCCAAAGGAGGTTGGGGAGAACGAGTACCTGGTTGAAGGGACAATTGGCATTGACAACTTCAATGATGTTATTGGAGCAAAGATTGAATCCGACGATTTCGAGTCTATTGGGGGGTTTGTGCTTGGGAAGCTGGAAGACTTGCCTGAGGTAGGGGACAAAATCGTACACGAGAATATTGAGTTTACCGTCGAAAGCATAACTAACAATCGGATAGAATCACTCAGGGTCATAATACAACCCGGCGACCCAAACAACAGAGAAGGGGAAGACGCCGAACCCGGCAATAACAACGGTGATGTTCCGAATGAATAAAAACAAAAATGAAATTGGCGGCGCAGACACAAGCGACGCAGACACAAGCGACGCAGACACAAGTGACGTAGCCATAAGCGGCGTGTCCATATGCGACACAATTTTTGGTGCTGTCAATCGTAATAAATACTTAATCCTCTCGTTTTTCCTGCCTGTATTGATCCACATGGCGGCGTTCGTAGCTATGGGAGTCTCGCCTTTTGGAAACAAAAGCATGATGGTTATTGACAATTTCCATCAGTATACGCCTTTTCTCTCGGAATTTAGAGATATGCTTCAAAATGGCGACAGCCTTCTGTACTCCTGGAACTCCGGGCTGGGCGCCAACTTTTGGGCGCGCTACGGGTATTACCTTGCGAGCCCGTTGAATTTCCTGTCGGTTCTCTCCCCGAGTGAATCGTTGCCAGAATTTATATTGTTGCTGACATTGGCGAGGACAGGCGTTGCAGGCGCGGCGTTCTATACGTACCTCGTAAAGCGGCGTGGTAGGGGCGGACGGCGTGGCGAGAGCGGGCAGCGTGGCGAGAGCGTACAGCATGGCGAGAGCGGGCAGCATGGCATTTGTGGGCAGCTGGATAAGGGCGGGCAGCCGGAATCGTGCGAGAAGCTGGAAACGGGAGAGAGCGGGCAGCATGACATATACGAGCAGGATGGCATATGCGGGCAGCTTGAATCGTGCAAGAAGCTGGAAATGAGCGAGAGCGGGGTACAGAGCAAGGGCAGACAGCATGACAAAAGTGGGCATGGAATGTTCGCGGTTGCGTGTGCGGTTATGTACGCGATGTCCTCATTTACGCTTGCGTATTACTGGAACATTATGTGGTTTGATTGCATCGCCATTCTGCCGCTAATAGTATTGGGCATGGAAAGGCTGGTTGTCGGCAAAAGTGGCATTTTGTACAGCGTTGCGCTAGCGGTTGCTATGTTTTCGAACTACTACATTGCTTTGATAATATGTATGTTTTTGGCTGTATATTTTTTTGTGTTCTATTTTTCTCAACCTGAAAAGGCATGTTTTGTGCGTTTTATAAAGAGCGCCGCTAGATTTGCCTTCTATTCGGTTCTGGCATGCGGTGCCGCGCTGGTTGTGCTGCTGCCGACAATCCACGCACTGTCGGTTTCACAGTCTGTTGGGGCCAGATTCCCGTCAAGTTTTGAGTTTCACTATGGGGCGCTTGAGCTTCTGTCAAACCATTTGATAAACATTAAGCCTTCCGTTATGTCGGGTATGCCGAATATATACTGCGGAGTTGTAGTCCTGATCCTTGTGCCGTTGTACTTTTTCAATAAGGGGATAGGTAAGAAGGAGAAGATATGTAGCGGGGCTATGGTTGCATTCATGTTTTTTAGCTTTAATGTCAATTACTTGAACTTTATTTGGCATGGCCTGCGCTTCCCTAATTCGCTCTCGTACCGTTTTTCGTTCCTGTACGTGTTTTTTATTCTAGCGCTCTCGTATAGAGCGGCTGTAAACCTTGACAGGGCTCGGCGGGGCCATTTGGTTAAGGCTCTTTTATCTGCGGCGGCACTGATATTTGTTGTCGAGGCGGTAAACCCGAATATTGAGGGGTATATTTCCGTTTACCCCAGCATAGCGTTTTTGATTGTTTATGCGGCGTTGCTCCGCCTGCCTGCTAAGCGGTTTGTTTCGGCGGCGTTTGCGCTTGTAATAGTAGCTGAAATTACTATCAATGCGCTATACGGGATTGGAGAAGCAGGCATTGGCCATAGGGACAGCTACATGGATGGCCTGGACAGTGTGAAGGAAGCTGTTGCGAAGGCAGAAGGGCGCGAAGATGGTTTTTACAGGATGGAATTTTTGAAGGATACAGTTTCAAACACCCCGTCGTTGTACAATTACAAGGGGGTTTCGTACTTTTCGTCCACGGCTGTTTTAAAATTGACTGATTTAATGGGGGGGCTTGGCATGCGCCCGTCATCGGCATGGTACATATACAAAGGTTCGACGCCGGTTATTAACTCCATGCTGTCTATCAGGTACCTGCTAAGCAAAGAGGACACATACAATAATCCGCTGTACCCTCAAGTGGATAACATAAACGGCATCCGAGTGTACGAAAACCCTTACAATTTGCCGCTTGCTTTCGTCGTGGACGACAGCATAAGAGGCTGGAGCACATCTTATGAGAACGTGTTTCTGATTCAAAACGATTTTTTAAAAAAAGCCTCGGGGGTAGAGGAAGACGTCATGAAGCCGCTTGAAATTAACGATGCCAGTTTAGAAAATATTGATATTGTTGACATGGGAAATGGGAGGTATAGGTACAACCTGATAAACCCATCAGAACGGGGACTGGCGGAATTTGTAATCAGGAACCCCGACAGGAGGTTGGCGTACCTTTTCATAAAATCAAGGCAGATTGATTATGTCTGGTATATCAAGGGGGACAAATCCGAGGGACACGATATTAAATACTATCCGTATATAATAGACACGCAATATTTTGATAGCGGCGAGGACATTGACGTAAGCATCCGGTTTGACAATGACGCAAGCGGCGATTTTAGCATGTATGCGGCTTATTTTGACGAGGGCGTTTTTACGGAAGCGTATAATAAGCTTTCCGCCAGGCCTATGGAAATAGAAAGCTTTCGGGACGATAGAATTTCTGGAATAGTGGATTCTGGCGAAGAAGGGGGCGTGTTGTTCACGTCGGTCCCGTTTGAGAAAGGCTGGAAAGTAAAAGTTGACGGGGTTCAAGCCCCGCTGGAGGGCATCGCCGAAGGGGCAGAGGGGTTTATTTCGGTCAATCTAGCCCCAGGCAGACATACAGTAGAGTTTAACTACATGCCGCCGGGTTTTGTTATAGGAGCGGTTGTATCTATTGTCAGCGTTGTCATTTTGATAGTGTTGGCGGTTATACCCAAGAGCGAAAATATTTACAGGCTATTGCGCAGGATTTTTGCCGCCAAACAAGGCGGGGGCGGATAGCATCCGCCCGCGTCTAAAGGGTAAAGATGAAAACTTGCGTGAGCGGAAAGCATCCGCCCACGTCAAAAGGGCAATGTAGATACGTGCGGGGGCAGAAAGCATCCGCCCGCGCCTGAAGGGTAAAGAGGAAAACTTGCGTGGGCGGGAAGCATCCGCCCACGTCAGAAGGGTAATGCAGATAATGTGTGGGGTGGCGGTGCATGTCGCCTATCCGCCGTTTTCCGTGCCAAGGGTCTGACGGACTTTCACCGTGACAGTCTCCTCGTAGCACGAGAAGCAAGATTCAACATGTTCTTTGTCAGGTTTTCCCGAAGCAAGTGAAACCAGCGGCACGATTATAAACCCGGCTAGCATGGTGAAAGCGCCTGCATTGATCGGAGACTGGAGTATTGTCGGAAAGTTTGGCCTGAACAGTATATTTGCTATCATAACCACGGTACTAAATGCAAAGTTGCACCATACGGCAGTCTTGGTAGCCCGCTTCCAGTACAGCCCGAATAGGAATGGGGCCAAAAAAGAACCGGCAAGCGCACCCCATGAAATGCCCATAAGCTGTGCTATAAAAGTGACGCTGCTTGTGTGTTGGACAATCGCAATGGCTGAAGAAATTATAATAAACACGACAATCAGCCCCCGAATAGTCAAAAGCTGCTTTTTTTCGTTCATGTCTTTTACAATGCGCCCTTTGAGGAAATCGAGGGTAAAGGTTGACGCAGAAGTCATTACTAGGGCAGAAAGCGTTGACATTGAGGCAGAAAGCACCAGCACTACCGTTATGCCTATCAAAAAGGGTGCAAAGCCTGAAAGCATTGTAGGGATAATTGAGTCAAACCCGTCGGTGGCAATATTGATTTGATTGCTGTAGAGCCTGCCAAAACCGCCTAGGAAGTAGGAACCGCCAGCGATTACAAGCGCAAAAAATGTGGATATAATCGTACCCTTGAATATGGCCTTTTCGGATTTAATGGAGTAAAACTTCTGTACCATTTGTGGGAGCCCCCATGTTCCCAACGAGGTGAGGATAAGCACGCCTAACAGGTTTATTGGGTCAGGGCCGAAAAATGAAGCAAAGACGCCAGGGGTTGCGGCGGCGGCGCCTTCTCCCCCCACTTCAGCGAGCTTGCGGAGGGCTTCCATGAAACCGCCGTTGGCATTCAGGACGGCTCCGATAACCGCAATAATGCCAATCAACATGACTATGCCTTGTATGAAGTCGTTGACCGCAGTCGCGAAATACCCTCCGGCGATTACATATATGCCTGTTAGAATCGCCATTGCGACTATGCAGACAGTGAAATCGATATTGAATGCCATGCCAAAAAGCCGTGACAGCCCATTGTACAGCGAAGCTGTGTATGGGATAAGGAAAATGAATATTATAGCTGAAGCTCCGACTTTAAGGTTCTCAGAGCCGAACCTCTTGCCGAAAAACTCTGGCATAGTCGCGCTCCCCAAATGCTTTGTCATGATATTCGTGCGGCGGCCAAGAATTGACCAAGCAAGAAGTGACCCAATAAAAGCATTGCCTAGCCCAATCCAGGTTGCCGAGATGCCGTACCTCCAGCCAAATTGACCGGCGTACCCGACAAAGACAACTGCGGAAAAATACGACGTCCCATATGCGAACGCGCTCAGCCATGGCCCAACGGAGCGGCCGGCTAGCACAAATCCATTGACGTCAGACGCCCTTTTTCGAAAAAAGATTCCGACGCCAGCTGTGATGATAAAGAAAACTACGAGCATTGATACTTTGATAAACATACGATGCACACCTTCCTCATAATAGATTTGTAAAACCGTTTCAAACGCCGAGGGCATCATGTATCAACACAACAAAACCGCCCCCGGATTGCGTATCCGAGGGCGGCTGACAACCGCGTTACCACCTCAGTTCCGTAAGGCCTCGCGGCACATACGCTCACATAGTACAATACAACTATACTATTACGCTATAACGGGCGTACCCGTCGCGTCCTACCCCATTGCCGCAACTCCCAAGGTAACTGTCACATCATCGGTACTTGTGATATATGCGAAACTCACTGTATCACAGAAACTCGCTATACTCACCGTTTCACAGAAACTTGCGATACTCACTGTTTTTGTGATACCCGCGATACCCACTGTTTTTTGCGATACTCGCTATACCCTCAACAATCACGATATCCGTTGTACCCATGACACTTATGATACCTTCGGTGCCTACTGGCTTTGGCTCAGCGCGCCGCTCTCGGGATGTATTCGTCTAACACGCTCTGATCGGCTCGCACCAGCCGCCGACTCTCTGGCAGAAACAGTGATAGACTACTTATTCCCGGTCACCGCATTTAATAATCCAATGTTAAACCATATCACAACCAATGTCAACAGGCAAAATGGCCTAATATGGGTTTGTCTGATCCGTATGTGATATGGGTTTGCGTAGGGGCGGATTCAATATCCGCCCGTTTATAATGGGCGAAAACCTGATTTGTCTGATTATATTGGGCGAAAAACTGATTCGTCTGATTATATTGGGTGAAAAATTGATTTGTCTGATTATATTGGGCGAAAAACTGATTCGTCTGATTATATTGGGCGAAAACCTGATTTGTCTGATTATATTGGGCGAAAAACTGATTCGTCTGATTATATTGGGCGAAAAACTGATTCGTCTGATTTTTCAATCACAATATCCTATACGGGTGGGTATTGGATATGTTAAAACGGGCGGATATTGAATCCGCCCCTACACATGCTAGATGGTATTGAATCCGTCCCTACGCAAAACGGGCGGATATTGAATCCGCCCCTACGCATGCCGTGTGGTGTTGGATTTGTCAAAACGGGTGTGTGTTGAATTTGTAAATATCGGGTGGTGTTGGATATGTTAAAACGGGTGTGTGTTGGATATGTTAAAACGGGCGGATATTGAATCCGCCCCTACGCATGCTGGGTGGTGATGAATCTGCACCTACGTTGTGTTGTCGTTGTTGTTTTCTTTGTTGTTTGCGGCTTCCCATTGCTTTGCTAGTGCTAGCCAGTCGCGGTTTTCAAAAATCACTGTCCAGTACTCGTGTTCGAAGCCAGACCCGGCGACTTGCCTACCCGCCTTTGTGTTATGGCCATGTGTGTTTGTTGCTTCTTGAATTGCAATGTAGTACCACGCGCCTTGGTTGGTGTTGTCAGGCCATTTGATCATTTCATCGTTTAGCAGGTCATCATGCGTCTCGGGTACGCGCCCCAGCATCCGGTTTACCATTGTTACGAACTCCGCTCTTGAAATAGGCTGGTTCGGCTTGAATGTCGTGTCTGGGTAACCTATCAGGTAACCTGCGTAGGAGGCATATACTATCTCCCCCTCGGCCCAGTGACCGGTAACATCGCTGTATAAGCTGTTTATCCCGCCACTTACCCCAGCAAACCGGGAAGCTATTGCAGCAAGTTCGGCCCTGGTTATTTCCCCGTTCGGGTTAAAGGTTCCGTTTGGATACCCTCTAAGGATACCCATTTGCACCATAACAGAAATTGCGTTTGAGTACCAAACCCCTTCCCTTACGTCCGGGAAAGATATACCCTGTGACCAGTTCGCGTTGCGTGCCGAATCCGTCAACAAGCGGTAGTATACCATTGCGACTTCCGCCCTTGTCACATTCTTTTCAGGACGCACAGACCCATCAGGATAACCGATTATGTAGGCAACATGATCGGAAATAAAAGCGCCGAACGGAGCCCAGTAGCCAGCAGTCCCTAAATCGTCCGCCATAAACCCATCCATGACCCCGTCCATGTATTGGGGTTCATACAACGAGTAGTCGAAATCGGGGTTTTCCGGGTTCAAATATTCATTAGGCGGTACTAATTCGCCTTCGGCAGTCGTCCATTTTGCGAAAAGCACCATGTCGCCTGTTACAATGTCGTTAAAAAAGTCCCATCTGTACGATAGGGTAGGGTCAAGAAACCACCCGCCAAAAACATAGCCTTCCCATGACGGGGGGGCTGGTGGGGTAACAGTGCCACCGTAGGGAATGCCGGAGACAGACGCTACCATGCTGCCGCCATTGCTGGCAAATGAAACGGTATATGTCCCGCCGCCCGTTTCCCATTTTGCGTAAAGTGTGATGTTGCTTGTAACAACGTCGTATAAAAAGCTCCATGTGGACGATAACCCAGTGTCCTTATACCAGCCGGCAAAGGTGTACCCATCCCTTACTGGTTGGGAGGGCGTGGAGATCGTACTCCCATGCAACACGTTGGTGATCGGGGCTACCGTACTGCCGCCGTTGCTAGCGAACATTACTATATATGCCCTTGACTCCCACTTGGCGTAAAGCGTAAGGTTGCTTGAGACTATGTCTGTATAAAAGTTCCATGACTGCGATAGGCTGGAATCCCTATACCAGCCGCTGAATACATAATCTGCCCTGGTGGGTGGGGCCGGCGAGGGGATTGAGCTACCGGGCATAACGTTGGAATACGGGGCAATTGAAGTGCCGCCATTGCTCACAAATGTCACTGTGTACATCATCCATGAATCCCACTTGGCGTAAAGCGTAATGTTGCCAGTAACCGCATCGGAAGTGAAATTCCAAGGGGTAGTAAGGCCGACGTCCTTGTACCAGCCTCCAAATATGTGAAGGTCCCTAATGGGGGGATAGGGTTCGCCGATTGTGCCGCCGGATGGCACATTGTTAATTGCCGATACGGCAGAGCCGCCATTGCTCTGGAATGAAACTGTGTATGTAGCGAGGATCCATTTAGCGTATAGGGTAATGTTGCCAAATACCTGATCTTCCCCGAAAACCCATGGGTTCAGAAGCCCGTGGTCTTTATACCATCCGCCAAAGACATAGCCCGCCCTCGTCGGTTCTGCCGGAGGGATGAGAAGGCTGCCGCTCGGAACGTTAGGGAAAGGGGCTATCGTAGAGCCGCCGTTGCTGTTAAACGTCAAAGTATATGTTTCCACGTATCGCGCTATGAAAGCAAGGTTGCCCGTAATTTGATAGTCATATAGCGGCAATGCGGGATCCCACCCTGAAAAGCTATAGCCTTGATTTGAAGAGGGTGTAGGGACTGATATTCCGGCTTCGCCCCATTTTGTGCCATTAGGGATGTCCGTATACTCTGTTATTGTGCCAGGCACGAACGAGCCATTGCTACCCTGTGCAAAATTGACAGTCCATACACCAAATTCCCACACTGCGTATAGGTTGATGAGGTCGTCTTCAACTAGAATAGACTCCCCAAAACTATAGTCAATGCTATTGTCCGGACCGCTGACAGTGCTCCAGCCCATCACGCTTCCGCCAGGGGAAGAGAACAGGGAGCCGTCTTCAAGTTCAACAGTTGACCCCTTTTCAACACTCAGGGTTTCTGTTTGTTGTGGTTCGTATGGGAAGTTTGAATGATAAACAATCTGTGCGAAGCTACTTTCTTCAAATAGTGTAAATTTGCCCTCTTCTTCCTCAGATAGCGTAATTGAGCCCTCTTCTTCAAATAGCGAAACAGATCCACCGCTCTCGGCTAAGGGGCTACCGCCCTCGCCTAAGGGGCTGTTTTCTTGTTTACTGGTTGCATCGTCCAATATTGTTTCGGTGTTGCCGCCAGGGTTTCCGGCGGAGCTTGGATTGTCGGGTTCGTAAGGGGCTGTGCCGTCTTCGGCGTTAGGCGTCCATACCGCATTTAGATAAACATAATTGCCATCGTAAACAAAGTTGTCGCCGAGTAAAATACTGTCATTAAAAATGAAATTCCCATCGAAAACATCATTCTCGTCGAGTGTATAGTATTCGCCGTATATGTGGATACCGTCGAAAATGTAATTCTTGCCTATTATGTAATTCCCGTCTAAAACGTAATCCTTATTGCTTATGTTATTCCCATCAGAAATGAAAGTGTCGCCGTCGCGGTTGTTTTCTTCAAACATTCCGCTTCTGTCAATAACCCATGCAACAAAATCGAAGCCTTTTTTTTCCAGGGCATCCGGCAATCCAAATTTTAAGAAGTCAACCCATGGTAGCACTGCGTATTCGCTGCCGTCCAACATAAATTTGAAAATAAGGGTTTCCACATATACTTTCTGATTTTGATTCGTGTTTTCGTGTTTGCCGGAGCCTTCGTCAAGAAAACCTTCATTTGAGTTATCAGTGATCGTACTGCCGGGTTCGGTTAAATTGGAGGATGGGCCTGTGCCGGCTTCCTCGCCATAAAGCGAGTCGCCCCCATCGTGGCTGGTGCTACCGCTATTACCGCTGCTGCCGCTATTGCCGCTGCTGCCACTGCCACTGCCACTACCACTGTTGCTGCTACCGGGGCTGCCATCGCCACTGCTTCCACTACCGGGGCTGCCATCTCCACTACCGCTGCTACTGGGGCTATTACCGTTGCCGCCACTTGCGCCACTGCCACCGCCTTTGCCGTCGGCCCCGCCGACTGTGATGTCTCCGCCTTCTTCGTGACCGCCGCCTTTGCCGCTACCATTGTCACTGCCGTTGCCTTCAATATCCACGGCACTGTTTGCATTGCTATTGCCGCCGCCTTCAATGTCCACGGCACCGTTTGCATTGTTATTGCCGCCTTCGTTTCCTGTGGAGCCACTGTCAATGCCATTGCCATCGCCATCGCCATCGCCATTGCCACTGGAGCCTTCACTATTTGTGCTTTCTGATGTGCTGCCGTTTGCGTTGGAGCCGACGCCGTCGCTTGTATTATTGTTATTGCCGCCACTTTCTTCTGAACCGTAATCCCCGCCAGAGACGGTTGGGCTTAGGTTACTGTCATAGCCCGTATTCTCGTTGGCAACTGCCTCTGCGCCGCCTGGCGACATGGTTATTTCATGAACACTAATAGGAGCAGAGCCTTCCTCGCCTTCAGATGAATGAGTTACTGGCGGTAATGTAGTCAGTATTAGTGTTAAGATGGTAAAAACAGACAATAGTCTTCTTCCAATATTATTTATCAAAGCGCCCTCCTCAATTACAAGTGTGCTTAACTTCATTTATATACATACATCCATAACATTCTAACGGGGTATTTTCCCGCCAGTCTGCGTTGAAAGTCATTTATAGCGTAACATAGAAAGTCATTAATACGTAACATATCGTTGTGGCTTTCATTGTTGAGGTACATCAGCTTGTGGTTGCCTATGCTATAGTCATTTTTGCGGGGCTGCTAGAACGCGCCCACTTAACTGTGTTCGTTGAACTTTGTATTGCTATATAAATATACCCACAAATACTTAACCATAAACAGTTATGTAATGCACTGGCACACTGACGCCAAGCGGACAAAGCATTTACTTTTCTGGCGGAAACCTTATTGAGAGTATACCACAATTTAACAGAAGAATGGAAGGGGTTTAGAATATTTTTACCCCAAAATTTTCGCAAAATTGTTACATTTTACTGGGTGCTTGTATTTTGCACATAAATGCCAATATCACCTGTAGGGGCGGATTCAATATCCGCCCGTCTGAGCGGATTCAATATCCACCATTATGCGTGAACATTGGTTTTACGCAAACGGGCGGATATGGAATCCGCCCCTCTTCTATTCCACAAGTTTTGCGTAGCAATATTTCACAATTTTTTAGTTTATCAGTTCCATGTAAAAGCGTAGGGCTGTAACGGAGTTCCGTTACAGCCCATTTTAGTTCGTTGCACCCGGCATGGGGTTTTGACAGCTTAACCGCTGGCGGAAATGGCAGGGCGTCCTATAAGAGCCGCAGCCATGCGCTTTTCACGCAAAGACATGAATTGGTAAGGACAGAGCGGTAAACGATAGTGTAAGCGAACCCGCTCCGGAGACTTTCGTAAATACCCAACTAATGGCGAGTGCGAACCGACCTTTGGTTTCTATAGTTTTAGTATTTAAAAATACATTTTTAGCAATGTTTGCGGTTTCATACTATTTAACACATATTTTCGTTCTTGAGTTCAACTTTATGATATTAAATATACCCACAAAAAATGTAAAATAAACATAAATGTTTTAAAAATATTTTGTTAATTATTGTACTTTCTTGTGATTGACTCCTCTTTGTCTCGAATATCGCATACTGCTTTCTCCCCCAATTTGACATGACGCCAAAAAAATTAAAAAAAATTCTGAAAATTATCTAAGCAAAAATGGTTTTTACTGTGGAAAAAAGGCGTTCGTTGTGATACACTATTCGTGTTCTACGTTGCAGCTAAATTCTTATCTGCGCCGACGAAAGTGGGTGGCTTCTTCTATCGAAGGTATTTTGTTAAAATGCATTTTATCTTCTGTTCCGGGAGCTATGGCGTAAAGTAGTATGTTTCCCGGGAATATTATATCGGCATCATATGTTAATGCACTTCAGAAGGGGTTCCGCACACCAAGTAAAAGGGGTTTGACAAGGTGGGTGCAGGGAGCTTTGGGCATCTTTGGGGGCTTGCAAAAAACAAGCTGCGAAATTTGCCACACATCGTTTGATGAATAGAACGTGTTTGATTATTGGATTGGGAGGGAGAGTATGAACAACACAAAAGTGGCATGGATTATGTCTGCTGTTATAATGCTGTCGTTGATCATAGCCTGCGTTGTGGCGTTGGTAATTTCTGTTACGGTGCCTACACTCGGGGAAATGACATATGAGACTATCGAGGCGACAGTGTTTCCGTCTGGGGTGACATTGGCGGTAACTGCAGCAGGGGCGGGCAGTTCTGGGGCGTCGACGTACACAGCCAGATATAATCCTGAGGTATTTATAGCACAAACGAAGTCCGCTATAGGCAGCACTGGTAAAATTGGCTATATATGGTATCACTCGGGGGTGTCGCCATTAAAAACATTTGTGAACACAGATGGAACTATAAGCGTTTTTGACGCAGAGAACTCTACTGTTTACGAGTTCTCCCAAAATATGGAGTTAAGAAGCTCGCTAACATTGAGTAAGGAATTACCCATTGCAGGGGCTTTTACTAAAGACCAGGAAGGAAATTACTACGTATTTTTTGCGCGCGAGGTCAACGAGGGAGCATTCAATGA
>Ga0099364_10001740_pt1 | contig 35502 bp, 25 predicted proteins | sample TergutTh196P3_FD_73070 | JGI IMG/M metagenome (GOLD analysis project Ga0099364, IMG submission 73070) | Microcerotermes parvus P3 segment gut microbial communities from Pointe-Noire, Republic of the Congo - Th196 P3 | ecosystem: Host-associated > Arthropoda: Insects > Digestive system > Gut ... | reverse complement strand
GAACATTCCTGAAAATAACGGCAAAGTCGGTGTCGTCATGGATTCGCCGATGTACGTTGACGAATGGACGGTTGCCTATGTCGAAAAGGCGGTATCGCCGTTCTACAGCGACTGGAACAGTGAGAAGTATTCAGAATACACAAAGCAGTTCGGTCTTGACAAAAAGAAGAAAGTCAAGGATTTATCAAGGGGCATGAAAGTTAAGTTGCAGATTGCCGTCGCGCTTTCGCACAATGCAGAATTGCTGATTCTTGATGAGCCGACAAGCGGACTTGACCCTGTCGCGCGTGACGAGATTTGCGACTTATTGCGTGAATTTGTCACCGATGAAAACAAAAGTGTTTTCTTCTCAACTCACATCACCACCGACCTTGAAAAAACCGCCGATTTTATAACTTTCATACTTGACGGCAAAATTGTCTTTACGGGAACAAAAGACATGCTTCTTGATAAATACGTACGAGTAACAGGCGGCTTAAACGAGATTAACAGTGAACATAAAAAGCTGATTGTTGGCGAGCGGAGACACTCAACCGGGTTTGAGGGAATGGCAAGGGCTGTAGACATTCCCAAACTACCCAAAACTATTCTCGCTGAAAGTATAACACTTGATGAGATTATTATCTTTATGACTAAGGAGGTTAAGAAAAATGGCTAAGCTAAACGCATTTATCGGGTTAGATTTCGCAACAGTGAACCCTCAATTGGGATTAAAAACTACGTTGCCGTTATCGTTGAGCATGCTTTGTATGGTGACAATGAGTGGAAATATGGCATCAAGTTTGGGAATTGGCTTAATGGTGGCTACATTGCTTTCGGGTGTGCCGTTTATCGTTGCTGATAAAAACAACTTAGATTCACTTTACGCAACACTTTCACTTGACAGAAAAACCGTTGTCAGAGGGCGATATCTTTTCACCCTTGCAATGAACATTTGCGCGGTCGCAATGGCGTTTGTACTCGGAACAATCGGGCGAATAACCGTAATTCTTGCAGGTGGAAGTTTTGTCGATGACGGAATTGTTTGGTTTTTTGCGGTTATGGGGGGAATGTGTATTTTGTTTCAGGCAATACAGTTGCCGTTTTACTTCAAGTTTAATTATCAGAAAGCAAAGTTTTTCAGCCTTATTCCGCTCGCAGGCGTTTTAGGGCTCGCGGGGGTGGTGATGGCAAAGGGTGACGGCGACTCATTAAACGGACTAATGACACTATCGGCGCAGGTAGAAGAAAACAGAGCATTTCTATTAAGCATATTCGCCGCAGGACTATCGGCACTCATATTTGTGTCTTATAAGCTGTCGCTTGCGTTTTATAAGAAGAGAGAGTTTTGACAGTTGACGAACAGTTGACAATTGACAGTTGAGAGTTGATAGTTATTGTAGGGGACGGGCTTGCTCGTCCCGAGTGAACACCAAAAATTATACACCGCCCAACACATAAGTGCAGGGCGGTGTAATTGTTATAAATTCAAATCCGTCGCCGCAAGGCGACACCACAACTGTCAACTCTCAATTGTCAACTGTCAACTGTCCGTCAGATTGTATAATTCCCCATATCATCGTGTTTTTCTAAAAGTGACTGCAATGTGATTGAGTCGAGATATTCGGTGATGGTTTTGTATAATCCGTCCCAGACATGAAGGGTTTTACAAATTTCCGCGCGTGAGCATTGATTGACTTTATCTTCTAAACAAGCCACCGGCGCGAGACTGCCCTCTGTAATTCGCAGAATTTGCCCGACTGTATATTGTGACGGTTCTTTCGCGAGCATATAGCCGCCCTGTTTGCCGCGGCTGGTGCGCAATATGTCGGAAGTGTTCAACAGTGGGACAATCTGCTCTAAATATTGCTTTGACATGCTCTGCCTTTCGGCAATTTCTTTGAGCGAAATAAAGCCGTTATCTTTGTGTTCTGCCAAATCAAGCAACATTCTCAGCGCGTAACGCCCCTTAGTCGAAATTTTCAATAAACTCACCCCCTGTTCTCAATTTCAACCACCGCCCAACACAAAACTGCCGGGCGGTGTATTGCTATAATTTTAAATCCGTCGCCGTAAGGCGACACCATAACTGTCAACTCTCAACTGTCAACTGTTAGATTATAATCTTCTTATTCTCTTTCAGCTTAAACTCTTGCACTAAGTCACGCAATAAGGTTGCCTGTCCGCTCATTTGTTGTGATGCCGCCGCGCTTTGTTCGGCTGTTGCACTGCTTTGCTGAATTACCTGCGACACCTGGTCTATTCCTATGTTTATTTGCGATACTGCTAAAGTTTGTTCGTCTGACGAATCGGCGATTTTTTGAATAATGTCTGTGCTCACGTTTACGCCTTCTACGATTCCCTTTAAAGACTCCGCTGTCTCAGTCGCTAAAGCCAATCCCAAATTAGATTTTTCAACAGAACTTTCTATCATGGCACTGGTGTCTTTTGCGGCTTGCGCTGACTTAGAAGCTAAGTTGCGAACCTCTTCCGCCACCACGGCAAAGCCCTTTCCGTGTTGCCCGGCGCGTGCCGCTTCTACTGCCGCGTTGAGTGCCAAAATGTTGGTTTGGAAGGCTATATCGTCGATGGTTTTGATAATCTTGCTTATGTTTTGGCTCGCCTCGTTGATTTCGTTAACCGCCTTCATCATATTGTCCATTTGAAGGCTGCCCTTTTCGGCGTTGGTTCTGATGGTTGACGATTTTTCAGCCGCATCTCCCGCCATTTGCGCGTTGTGACGAGTTTTTTCGGATATTTCATTTACAGATGCCGAAAGCTGTTCAACTGATGCCGCTTGCTCGGTTGAGCCTTGCGCCAATGAGTGAGCCCCTGTTGCCACCTCGTTTGCGCCCACAGAAACCTGTGACGATGCGGTTGAAATGTCACCGAACATATTATTAAGACTGCTGACTGTATGTTGAAGTGCCAAGCCCATTACGTCTTCGTCTGAAAGCACCTCGACATCTGAGCTTAAATCTCGATTAGCAACGTATTCAAGCTCGCTTGCAATGGTATTAATGTGGTGAACAAATGCAGCGCAGCCGTTGATACATTCACCAACTTCATCTTTAATTTTCCTATATTCTTCCATGTGTTTGGCATCTTCGGGCGACAGGGCTATAGCACCTGTTTTGCCCGCTTTTGTCATAAATCGTGAAATTAATTGCAAAGGTTTGCTGATAAGCCCCGAAATATAAAATGCAAGCCACAAAGCTATAACGATAGAAATGCAAATAACGGCGATAATGGCGAAAAGAAGTGTGCTGAACAAATTAGTTCCGTCATAATTAGCCTTTTCAGCACTGTCCATCTTCAAGTCCATACACTCGGTGAAGTTAGCAATTATTCTGTCCGATGTGGGCGCGAGCGCATCAATTTCGGCGATAAGGCTCTCGCGTGAGGCACCCTGTTTTGCGTTTTGCAAAACCCTGTTCATTCCGGGGGAATACTGGGTGTGATATAAATCCATAGCCTCATCGAATATTCGCGCTGTTTCATCGTCTTTGATTGATTCGCTGTAATTGTTAGTGTAATCGAGGAAATTTGCGGTGACCTCATTTTTTCTGTTTTCAATCTGAGAAAGTCGTTGAGCATCACCGACAAACAGCGCGAGTTCACGAAGTTGAACTTGAATTCGCTGTTTATACTCAATTGCTTTGCCTATGTCACCTAACGGTCTTGTTTGTTCGTAGTACATCTTATGTAGGGAGTCGTCCATGGAAGAAGTGCCAAATACACCAAAAGCGCCTATAACCAAGCACAATCCGATGATAATCAGAAAGCTGATTATAAGTTTAAGAGAAACCTTTAAATTTTTCATTACAGCCATTTCCTTTCTTAATGCAGGTTGCTTAAAGCTACATAGACTGTGTTAATTATACAATATTTTGAGTGCTTTTACAATGTTTTTTGAACAATTAATTAAAAATTAACAATTTGTTCATATTCGTCATTGACAACTAATTACGAATTTGATATAATGTGAACAGGAGGGGGTATAATAATTATGTTTGACGTTATATTTTATCAAGACAAAAACGGCAACGAGCCGATTAAAGATTTAATTTATGAATTGGCTGAAAAGGGGTTGACAAGCAAGAATGAGCGAGTTCAAGCCACGAAAATTTTAGCCTATATAAAAACTTTGAAAACTTATGGAACAAGAGCGGGCTATCCGACTGTCAAGCACATTAGAAATGATTTGTGGGAATTGCGACCGCTTGACCATCGTGTGTTTTTCTTTTATTGGAAAGCTCAAACATTTGTTTTGCTTCATCATTTTGTGAAAACAACAAAGAAAACCCCACTTCTTGAAATTGAACAGGCAGAGCGGCTATTAGCCGACCATTTGGAAAGGAATAAAGCATGAAAAGAATAAATAATATGAATTTTACTACCTTCGATGACCTTTGGGATGACCCGAATTTGCTTACTGATGACGAGAAAGAACGCATTAATTTTGAAGTCTCACTTATTGGTAAATTAATTGAAGCAAGAGAAACCAAAGGCTTAACTCAAAAACAACTTGCGCAACAAGCAGGAATTAACCAGTCGGCTGTTGCGCGACTCGAAAGCATGAAGGCAACTCCGCAGATTGATACTTTATTCAAGGTGCTGAAACCGTTAGGCTATACCTTGGAGATTGTTCCAACGGCGAAGTAAAATAAATGTTTTCTGAAATAATTTAGCCACCTCTATTTATCTTCCCACGAGGAATATATTTCAGCAGAATGTCATGAAGCTCTTTTATTAGGATTGGCTTTGAGAGAAAATCGTCCATGCCGGCTTCTAAAAACAGCTCTCTTGCCCCCGAAACGGCGTTCGCCGAAAGTGCGACAATCGGCATAATCCCTCCCATTGAGCGGATTGTCTGTGTTGCTTCAATTCCGTCAACAACCGGCATCATGTGGTCCATGAAAATAATGTCGTAATTGTTCTTTGAAGCAAGCTCAATCCCCTCACTGCCGCCGGCGGCGGTAACAACGCGAATACCATACTCGTTCAACATTCCCTCAGCCACCATTAAGTTCACGGGATTGTCGTCCACCAATAAAACGCACACGTCTTTAGTTGAGAACTCCCCTAACTTCACGCTCTCTTTTTCGGGTGAGACCGTGTCTTGAAGCCCGGCACCGGTTAAAATTCGCGCTATGTTGACGATAAACAAAGGGCGGTTGATATAATTTACGGTGAAAGTCGCGGTGATGGGTTGATTTGTGTCTTTAACTAAGATATACTCGGCGTTATTTTCAATCAGCTTATCGAAATAAGAAAGACCGCCGGCTTCTTGCGACATAAAGGTATACATGTCTTTTTTTTGAAGATAGTCGTTAATAATTCTCTCGGCTGATTTGTCAAAGAAAACATGAGAAAAACCATCGGGGGCAGGGGAGAACGCTTTTTTAAAGTCGCTCAAATTTTCTAAGACAACACAATCAACACCGAGCCGCTCAAAAACTTTTTCGGCGGCGCGTGCATTTATGGCTTTGGGTTCATAGACCAACGCCTTATATTTTCCCGGTTCTTCGAGTTCTGTGAGACTTGGGGGCAGCTTCTGCCTTCCGATGTTTGCCCCATCACACGGTATATAGAACGAGAAAGTTGAGCCTTTGCCGTATTCACTTTCAACAGATATTCTGCCGCCCATGAGGTCTATGAAACTACGCGCAATAGACAATCCCAAACCTGTCCCCACTATGTTTTTATTTCTTTGTGAGTCAAATCGATAGAAAGCTCCGAACAGCCGCGCCATATCCCTTTCTTTAATCCCAATCCCGGTGTCTTTTATAACGAAATGCAATTCAAGTTCGCCATCAAATCTCTCAGCCCAAACTTCTAACGAAACAAAACCCTTTTGCGTGAATTTCACTGCATTATTTAAAAGGTTAATCAGCGTTTGTTTAAGTCGCAACTCATCGATGTTTATTATGGGGGGAATGTCATTTGCTATGTCTATTATGAACGCTGTTTCTTCACTCATTGTTTTGACACTTATCATGTTAATCGTGTCGTTGATGAGTGTGGCAAAGTCAGTTGGGGCGTTAACAATCTCCATTTTTTGAGAGTCGATTTTAGAGAAGTCTAAAATATCGTTTATTATGTTGAGCAACGCCATAGAAGCGCTCTTAACAGAAACAGCGTGATGAAGTTGTTCGCGCTCTAAAGGCTTCATCATAAGCAACTCAGTCATGCCTATAATGGCGTTCATGGGGGTTCTTATTTCGTGGCTCATGTTTGCTAAAAATTCGGCTTTCGCCTTAGTGGCAATCTCGGCTTCTATTTTCGCTTCTGTAATGGGGGTTATGTCAGTCAGCTCAAATATGCGCGCGCCCGCCCTCTCTGCGATTTTAGCAGAGCGCATCATAAGATAGTGCATTTTCCCATTGATAAACAGCTCAAAATATCTTTCTACGCCGCCTTGTGATTCCATTGTGTCTTGAAACATCATCTTCATCTCAATAGAGTTGCACAAATCTAAAATAGGGCGATTGACAGCATAGCGCGGCGATGAAAGACCCATCCACTCTGCCAGTGAGCGGCTGATAAATCTAACCCTTGCCCTTGAATCAATGACCGCCACAAACCCCGGCGTGGTGTTCAAAAACTCCTTGAACATAAGCCCCAAATCTTTATTAGAACTGTCGAACATTTTTACCTCCCCTCGAAAAGCTTAACCCCGGGCGGCAGGACGAAATCAACCGCATAAGGCAATACCTGCAACTCAACGTTGTTTTCATAGAAAATATGCCCGTCCACCCCTACAAGTAAGGGTGAGGTAGAAGAAGTTGACGAAACAAAGACAGAAGAACATTTTTTAGATGGGCGGATTTTCTGCGTTTTATTGAATAAATATTTAAACAACGTGGGAACTAAATTCAACCTTGTAATATTTCGCAAGAACTGTAAGTCAAGAAACCCGTTGTTGGGTTGCGCAAGCGGGGCAGGGTCCAATGTTTTGCCGGAACACGGGGCGTTGCTTGCCATTATTGAGGAATATGTAGCGGCGCGTTCTTCACCATCGTCAATCTTAATCGCGTATTCATGTTCAAACTCTTCTTTCTTGAATATAAAGCCCAACGCACCCAAAGCATACGCCAATTCACCGGGCAATGCTCTTTTCTCAAGAATTTTAAGCCCGTTAAAATTGGCTTTCGCTTCTAAGCCTATTGTCGCTTGCAAAATGCCGTAATTATTGCCGCAACGAAAGGCATCAATCGGAACCGTGCGCGAAAAAACCTGACTTCTCAACGATAAAAACAGGTGGATTTTATTTTTGCCGAAATAACGCAAAAACGAGTTTTGCGCCCCCATCGGATAAATCGCCAACTGCGTGTTGGGAAGCCCCATGACACCGTTAATCGCTTCAAACACCGTTGTGTTGCCACCCATCACGTGAACCCGCAACAACTCTGCCGACTCAGCGGCATGACGGCGAATCACCCCCAAAGCATCACGCTCCCAACGGGTGACATGCACTTGATAGTTAACAGCCGGGTATTCTTTGAAGAAAGAGTCAAGTCGCTCAGTCAAAGCCCCAAGCTTCCCCCTAACCTTACGCGCCACGGGGTTTATAATAAAAAGGTGTTTCATTTAAGATTTAACTTTCTATAAATCTCTTTGCCTTAGCCAACAACGTTACATTAAGGGCCGGTTTTACTATAAAGTCGTTGCTGCCTATTCTGATTGCCGTTGAAATTCTCTCTTTTGATGAGGTCGCCGTAAGGAAAACAAGCGGTGTTTTGCCGTATTTGGGATTTGAGCGTAGTTTTCTTGCTAACTCAAAGCCGTCCATTTCGGGCATGTCTATGTCGAGAATGAAAAAGTCAATATTATGTTGGTCGGCGATTTGTAACGCCTGCTTTCCGCCGGGCGCACAGAACACTTTATAATGCCCTCTTAAAGCCGCGCTTACTGATGTCAAGATTTCGGGGCGGTCGTCCACAGCTAAGATATTCTTAGGCGTTGTACCCATTCCACCCGAATCAAGACCGCGTTTGGCATTAATTCGCTCTATGTGTTTGCTTTCCATTTCTCTTGCTGACTTAGCCGCGCCATTTAAATCGTTACTCTCTAACAGTTTAAGCAGTTTATCAAAACCTGCTTCTCTGTTAGGCATGTTGGTGATTAGCTCTTGCGCCTTTTTGTTTTGCCCTGCATCAAGAAATCTGATAATTGCCGCTAAGGCGCGTGCTGATTCTTCATGCCGTTCAATTTCGTTGTACTTGGGAACATAAGTAGGGGTAACTCTCACATTTTGCACCTTTTGCATTTCAATCGACAAAAGCAAAAAGTCGGCGATTGACTGTTGCAAAAATTTCTTGCAATAAGCTAAATTTCGGGTTCTCACGGCATCTAAAAGGGCGATTACGTGTGATTCGCACTCGGTTGCGCAGACCGCCTTCAGCATGTCTTGAATTTCTTCAAGAACCGTAACAAAGCCATCGGCGTTCGAGTTGTTGTAATTGTCCTCAAGCCGTTCGGTAAGCCGCTCAATTTTGTTGACATAATTGTTTATGTCCGTTTCAATGTTTGTGGGAGTCGCATAAGGGACAAACAACCCCTTCACCCTGTAACAATACGAATTACTGTTGTGTTTCACTTAAAATTTCCTCCAATTTCTTAATATTTGTTAATGCGCCATCGCAATCAAACTCCTCAAGGGAGAACATAACTTTTTCTAACAACTCGTCAGCCGATGAGCCATCGGTGGCAACCGATGAGTCAAAACAAAAATCACAAACAGCACTCAACTCATCAACCGCCTGTGTAGCGTCAAACCTCGAAGCCGCAATCTTAGCTCTTTCAAGCGCGGACAAAAGAAGGCTCTTATCCATTTTTTCTTTTTTCTTTTCTTTTTGCCCGGCGAATATTTCGTCTAATTGTTTCGCAAAATTCAACGCCTCTTCTTTAAACGTGGGGTAATGTTCTTTGCAATAGTCAAGCCGTTCTTCATGCACTGCCATTTCAAGCTTCGCCGCATGAGTTGAGAGAGCCGCCCCGATATTGCGTAACGCGCCTTTCAAGCCGTGAACTTCAATGCGGAATCCTTCCCAATTTTCATCGAGAATATATTGGTCTAATTTAACCATTGTTTGGGGCAAAAGCCGAACGGTGAGTTTGACAGATTTTTCATATACGTCATAAAGCCCACCCATTCCCTTAAGAGCCCCATCAACATCTAACCCATCTATAGCCTTTAATTTATCTAAGGGAAGTTCAAGTGCGGGTGCTTGCGACTCGGCGATAATGGGTTTCGTTGTTTTGTTCACCGGTTCGCTTGTCGCCGCGGGCGTTTCTTGTTTTTCCCACCTTTTAGCTTTAAGCCATTCGCCCAAAACCTCGCCGACATACATTAAAATTAACTCATCGCCTTCATATATGCTTTCTTTCAAATCGCTTTCAAGAACAAGATAACCCACAATCAAGTCGTCCTTCAACGGAACAATGCACGCGCTCAAGGTTGTCGGCTCAAGAAAAGATAGGTTTTGGGCTTTAATTGTGTTTGTGTTCAAGAAAGCGATTTTTCTGCCACGCACTGCCACATCAAGTTGCTCTTTATGCGCAAAGCGTGTGTCAATCACCGTCTCATTGTATGAGTTGTGGCTGTTATTAAACGAAAATGATGTGGGAATGCCCTTGTCTATGTATACAATGGTGGTCTTTGCCGCACGAAAGTATTCGCTGAACATGGTGGTCATTCCACCCAACACCTTGTTCATATCATTAGAAGCATTCGCGAACCCCATAATCAACAGTTCCATTGAGGTTTCGCGTTGAGCTTGTTGCATTTCCAAAGAGTGAATACGAAACCGCTCTACCATTCGATGAAGTGATTTTGACAACACGGTTATTTCATCTTCAGCCTCAGAGAAATATCCTATTTCTGTTTCATAGTCACCGCGCGATATGGCATCGGCGGCATTAGTGAGTTGCCGCATGGGGCGCGACACCTTTCTGATGACATAAGACAGCAAAAACAAAATTGCAACCGCAACCACGATTATAGCCGTTCCACCGGCAACAAAAATAGGAAGAAGCCGCGCACTAAACACCGACAGCGGAATTGAAACATAAATAACCGGCGAGCCGCCGGTGGCAGAATCCGGCGAGCCTTCGGTGGCAAGCGTAAACGGCTTAAAAATAACCATTGAGCGTTCTCCCGAAAAACTGCAAAACTCATCGGGGAGAAGTAACTCCTCGCGGAACATAAACGCCCCTCGTATACTCCCCATGTTCGCGAAGCTCAAATCGTCAATTGACGAATCGGCATATTCAGGATTAGGTGTGTACAACACTTTTCCGTCCGAGTCAAACACCGCCACCACAGACTCGTGTTCTTCGGTTATACCGAAGGTCAGCCCCTCGAAATTGAGTGCCGAACTGTCTGTATGAGAGCCCTTCAAAATTGCGGTGTTAACATCAGCAATGGCGTTTATTTCAAGCTGTGCCCATCTGTCTGAAAAAGACGAAATCAGCGAAAAGAAAAGCGCGGACAACAACCCGAATATTATTATAAAAGGAACAAAAAACGCCAACACAATTTTTTTGCCTAACGTTTGTTTCATGAATCCTCCCAGATTAAAAGTCATTAAAAGTCATTAAAAGTCTAAGACGCGTAATTATCAAAATAACCTTGAATTAAAATAACGGGAGTTCCCTTATCGCCTGAGCCGCTCATTAAATCGCATAAACTCCCGATTAAATCGGTGTACACTCGCGGAGTGGTTCCCATAGCTTTGTCGCCCGGTTTATTTCCTTTTGCTTTTATGGCGGCATCCACAGCATCTTTTAGCTCACTTTTATCGGTGTTTGCAAAATCGTTGTCTAATAAGAATTTCAGCTTAAGCTCGTTGGGGGTTCCCGATAGACCGGGGGTGAAGGCGGGGGAGACAACGGGGTCTGCCAACTCCCAAATTTTACCGACGGGGTCTTTAAACGCGCCATCGCCGAAAACCATTACTTCAAGCTGTTTGCCGGTAATTTCTTTTAATTTAAGGGCAATGTTATCGACAATAGGCTGACACGCGCGCGGAAACAGTTTCACCGAGTTTTCTGTCGCCTTGTTTGAGCCTAACAGCCCGTAGAGTTCGTTATAACCACTGCCGCTCACAGGAGAGGTGAGAATCTCATCAAGCCCGTATACAACCTTTGCCCCCGACTCTTTTAACAGCCGTTTTGAACGCGCACGAGTGTGTATATCACAGCACAGCACATTTTTAGTAAACTTTAATATACTGCGAACATCGTTGGCATAAATAATCTCAACTTGAGAGCCGAACGATTTATAATATTCGGTATAATCAAGCCCCGTAAAAACATGTTTCGTATCATAGCCGAATTTCTCACGAAACATCTTCTCGTCAAGAACATCGGTGTGAGGGTTAACCCCGGCTTTATCAAGGGCATCGGCACAAACAAGCTCGTTGCCCACCTCGTCTGAGGGATATGAAAGCATAATGTATAATTTGTCACAGCCCATTTTTATGCCTTTAAGGATGTTCCCAAACCGATTTCTCGAAAGAATCGGAAAGGTGAGAGCCAACTCGCCTGACGGAAATTTAGCGCGAATGTCCTGTGCGATTTGCTCACAGCTTGCATAGTTCCCCTGAGAGCGCGCCACCACCCCCTCGGTAATTCCGATAACGTCTTTGTCGTTAAGCTCAAAATTCCCCTCTTTTGATGCCGCCAAAACACTGTCCACGGTGATTTTGACTATGTCGTCACCGGCGCGAACCAACGGCGTGCGAATACCACGTGATACCATTCCTATAGTTTTCATACTTTTAAATAGCCCTTTCCGCACAAGTGTGCTGTATTAAAGATTGCTCCTCTACTATAATAACACATTTTCGGTGAAAAGTAAATCAACTTTTTAAAATTTATTAAAATATCAAAAAGCATTAATAAACAACCCAAGAGCCTGTAGTGATACAGGCTCTTGGGGGTTAAGTTTAATCATTGTTATAAGGAAAGATTTCGATAAAATATACCCAAAATATTTATACATCTACCTTCGTCACCCGAAAAAAACTTATTGGCATATTCTTCCCAATTGTTGAGAATCGTCTCTTTTTGTTCATCATCAATTATTTCGCAATTAACCAACAAACCCAAATAGTTTTGTACATTGGGGTCATCAACCTCAACTTTTTCTCCATTGTCTATAGAAAGCAAAAAAGGATACATTAGAACAAAAAATTTTAATCCTTTATGTTTTTCGCAAACTTTTTGAAAGAGTCCATCCTCTATTTTTTCATACCATGGATTATCAATTTTTGGTATATGTCCGGTAACACCATATGAATGATTTTTAAAATAGAGTTTTATACAGCCTTTTTTTGTAAAGTCTTCGCTTTTATTTAAACAATCACATTCTGTAGGAAAGTTATTTTTACAGGGTTTTGTAAAGCAGCCGCAATCGGAACAATTTTCTCCTTTACCTTTTTTACAATTTTGTGAGACTTTTAGGTTAAATTTCAACGGCTTTTCAATGATAAAATTGTTTTCCGTAGCTTTTATCGTATTAAAAAGTGCTTCATAATAAGCCACATCAAAACTATTGTCATAAAATAAGCATCTTTCGTCAATTTCATTTAATGACAATACATAATAAATATAAAATAGTTTTACCGTCTCTACGTTGTATTCAAGCAGTTTAGCATGCCCAGTATTTTTTATAAACTTATCAAACACATTTTTTGTCAATGTCTCTAAGTCAAAATTTAAATTGAATTTAGTTTTAACCATTTTTTTTATCAATCCTTTGTTTTATTAATTTACTTCGCCAGATTCCTGCCACTCTTGAAAGCGTTTTTACTATATTAGGCTCATCTGAGTTCTTTTGTCCTTTAATCATCTTTTTAATGTCATCAATTTTTTTATTTGCTTCTTCAACTATTGAATAAAAGTTTTTTTTATTTAGAAGGGCTTTGACATCTGCAACCCCCCTATTAAAAACAATGAACGTTGACAAAAGCAAATCGTTCAGAAAACCTTCTGAATGCTTTGAAACTATGTTCTTATAGTCATTCATCATTGTTTTTATTTCAGAATCTGTCATGCCATCAGCGCATAATTCCAATGAACCGTTTATGTTATTTATCAAATATTTCCATGAAACAATAAACATTTTAAAGTATTCAAGCGGAGCTGACTCGCCGTGTTGATAATAATGCAATGCCATAAAGCTATCATCGTCTTTCATACGTTCGACATAAACACAATCCCCCATTGAGCCGTCTTCAATGCAGGCATCAAATGCGGCTATTATTTCCGGAAATAAATATTCGGGATAATCTCTCTCTTTGTGAATAAGTCTGATTGTCTCCGCAAGTGGAATAGGAAATAATTTATATGCTTCTATTTTTTCGTCAACATTATCAAGAAATATCGAAAGTTCGGAAAAAAATCTCGGAAAATCGTCTTTTGTATTTTCTAATATTCTTTCAACAAAGCTGTATGTAACATAACCATTCTCTTCGCCCTTTTTCAGACTTATAATTTCTTTTATGTTTTCATTTTTTTTATCTAATTCGTCTTTATAGTCGGTGCAGTTTAAAAGGTAATAATCTCTGCACTGTTCAACATCATAGCTTTGGTAATTCGATCTGAAATTAAAAAGCCCTCTATTATTATCTATAGCCGTTTTTGCCTCAATGAAGAGGTCAATCGTTTCATTCAAGCATTCTTTTTGTTTATCCTTATCTCCATATTCTTCAGCAAAAAAATATCTCGCAAAAGATTTTGCAAATACCTTAACTATGTCCATTTCAGAAATTCCATCTAATGCCTTAATCGCAAAATCAATTCCTTTGATAGCTGTCAGAACAGAAGTTACTAATCTTATTTTTATTTCAAGCTGAGTCTTCGTCGCCAAAAGCTCTAAGTCTTTTTTATTTTCACCCTGTTCAACCGTTTTGCCTTCTGTAAAGTTACGCTTTGTCTTTTTCTCCGGGAACTTTTTATCAAGTTTTAATGTTTCAAACAGCATTTCAATATGCTTTTTCTTCAATGGCGGCAAGAAAAAACACGGGCGAATGAGATATTCTGTTTCGTCTTCAGCATTATTGTCTTTATCATCAATATATTTATTTGTGAAAACCCTAATACCGGAAAAATAGCCGGTTGTTAAAGAATATTCCTCATTTTCACAATATAAAGCTGCCTCAACGCCAACATCTTTACAAATCTGAACATCATAAGGTAATTGCACATAATTATCGGGTACTTTAAACTCTAAATTCGGGAATTTCGGAAATTCTCCCTTCTCAAAACGTCCATAGGCGATGTATGCTGTATAAGGGGTCATTGAATAATGAACGAATTTATTTAATGTTTCTGCCAAATCCTTCGTTTCGGATTCCTCCAAACACACTTTTGGTCCCTTTTCGCCTTCTTTGAAAGGTGATAATTCAGTTATACCGAAAACTTCAATACCAACACTAAATTCTCCACCTTTGAAAATACCGTCTGTTATTTTGATTTCCATTTCTTTTCCATTTTTACAAATAGAAACAGAATCGCCTCCTTTTTTGAGGTCTTTTCTATATGCCAAAGCGGTGTAAGATATGTTTCTAAGACCTCTGCGATATAAGTCTTTGATAATCCTGCATAAATTTCTCCCACGATTGATAATATCATCAAAAATGAGGACTTTAATATTTTCTTTAACATCGAAAGAATAGCTGCCAACAACACGAGAACTGAGTATTATTGATTTTTTAGTTTTTGTAATGCCTTCTTCCTCTTTTAGCACACGAAGAAAAGCGCGAAAAATCGCCGCGCCCTTTCTATCAATCAGAATTATGTAATCAAATTTATCATTCTCGATGATTTTCTTAATAAGTTCAAGATAACTATCAAAGGTATCTTTACCCAATAATTCTATTGCTTTACTTTCAATTTTTTTCATAATTTCACTAATTGGAAACACCTCCCCTGATGTTAATTATAATGTATTCGCCAAGGGAAGTGCTTATACTTTGTCCTCCTTATATTTTTTTATAAAAAAATAACAGCCATTTGGCGCAACCTTGCAGTCGCGCTAAATGGTTACTGAAAATACTTGAATAACTTTTTATACATCAAAACATGTCTCATTTCTGTTATTTCGACTATTGTAACATGTTTTCGCGAAAAATACAATAGGAATTATAACACATATTTTATGAATTTTTTGTGCAATTTGCACAATGTTGACAATGGGGTGAAAATATGCTATACTGAATTTAAATAGATGGGGGGTATGGATATGGTCATTCCAATGATTGATAATGCAAAAGTTCTGCCGAAGGGGCAGATTACAATACCCAAGGACATTCGGGAATATTTAAAAATCAATGTCGGCGACCGTCTCACGCTTGTTTGTGAGAACGACCGCCTTGTCTTGATGAATTCGGCTATGTTTGCATTGAAGGAATTTCAAAAAGCAATGGAAGGCGAAGCGGAAAAAGCAGGGCTACACTCCGATGACGATGTTGTCGACCTCATCATGGAAATGAGATATGGTGATAAAAAATGAGATGTTATATTGATTCAAACATTTTTATATCAGCCGGACTTTTCCCTAACAGCGTTCCCGCCGCCGCGATAAAAAAAGCCATCTCGCTGCCTAATGTAGCGTTTGTGTCGGATTACGCTTTAGACGAAATGCACAGGGTAATTCACGAGAAATTTCCTCATCGAATCCGCGACCTTGAAACGTTTTTGTATCGCACGCTTTTCACCGTTCAACTTGTTGCCACGCCGACTGACATTCTCGTTGAAGAGTCGGAAGTAAGCGATGTTAAAGACCGCCCTATCCTTCGCGCCGCCATAAGTGTAAACGCCGATGTTTTAATAACCGGGGACAAACAGTTATTGGCTTCCGACATTACACCCCCACCACGCATTATCAAACCTACGGATTTTTTGAATTTTTAACATTTTTAAAACATCTGCAAATTGCGGGACGGGCAAGCCCGTCCCCTACATATCTGTCAACTCTCAACTGTCAATTGTCAACTGTCGTCACTTTATTTTGAACTGCCCAATAAGCTCTTGAAGCATAGCGGACTGTCCGCTCATTTCTTCTGATGCCGCCGCGCTTTGTTGTGCTGTCGCGCTGTTTTGCTGAACCACTCGCGCCACCTGGTCTATGCCAATATTAACCTGAGAAATGCCGGATGCCTGTTCCTTCGATGATTTTGCGATTAGTTCAATAAGCTGCCCCGACTCTTGTATTCCTGATGAAATTTCTCCAAAGCTCAGTGCTGTCTCACCGGCAATGCGTGAGCCAAGCTCTGCCTTTTCCATCGAATTTTGAATCATGTCGCCGGTTTCTTTTGCCGCTTCCGCACTCTTTGCCGCAAGATTGCGAACTTCTTCCGCAACAACCGCAAAACCCTTGCCGTGTTGCCCTGCCCGTGCGGCTTCTACCGCCGCGTTGAGTGCTAAAATGTTGGTCTGGAAGGCGATGTCGTCTATAACTTTGATAACTTTGCTTATGTTTTGGCTTGCGGTGTTGATTTCTCTCACCGCCTTCATCATTTCGTCCATTTGTCGCTCTCCTTTTTCGGCGTTTGACTTGATTGAGTCAGAAAGAAGGGCGGCCTGCTCTGCCATTTCGGCGTTGGCATTGGTCTGCGAGGCGATTTGCGTTACCGAACTTGATAGCTGTTCAACAGTTGCCGCTTGCTCGGTAGATGCCTGTGAGAGGGCTTGCGCGCCGTCGGCAATTTGCTTTGCTCCGCTGTCAACCTGAGCGGAAGAATTGTTGATTTGCCCGAACATACGGTTCATATTTTTAGTCATTGTATTTAACGAACGCCCCATTACATCAGCATCTGATAAAAGCTCAATTTCGTTCGTAAAGTCCCCTTGCGCAATTTTATCAAGTGCCGCCGAAACGTCACCTATACGCTTGACAAAGGATGCCGCGCCTTTGATACACTGCCCTGTTTCGTCGTGGTTTTCAGAAAATTTGCCTATAATTTCAATGTCGGTTTGGGTGAGCGCGATGTCGCCTGTGTTTCCGGCTTTTTTCATAAACGCAGTTAACGGAGTTAGCGGTTTTGCAATAAGCCCCGATATATATTGCGACATGAACACCGCCACAAAAATGGTGAGTGCCAAAATGATTGAAATGGCTATGATTACCGCTGTGCTGACGGCGGCAATTTCGCTGTCCAACTCATCAATCAGCACTGCATATCTCTCCTCGGCTGTGCTTAAAATGTCTAACACTTCTTGCGTTTTTGGCAGGATTGTCTCGAAGCACACCTGTTGAGCCGTATTGAGGTTACCGGCGTTTATATGGTTCACAACTTCCCTTGCTTCAAGGTGGATATAATTATGGGGCGCGGTGACATTCGTCAACATTTTGCGGACTTCAGGGTCATCAATATTTTTGGCGACATCATCGTTCAGCCAGTTTCCGAGCGCGCAGTTGTCGGGGTCGAGCGAGCCGGTAAACTCGCTGCCCGTTACAGCCGCCGTCACTAAATTATGTCGCCAAACAAAATGTGCTTGCGTGACTTTTATAACCCCGTCATACTCTAAGTTCAGCTTATGCAGTTTTTCTATGTTCGATATAAAAACTGCCGACGAACCAATCCCCACTATTCCGACAACCAGCGCGATTAACAACAAGCTTGCAAACCCCACCATCAATTTAGCCGACACCTTCAAATTTTTCATTTCAAGAACCACCCTTTCGTATAGTTGACAGTTGATAATTGACAGTTGACAGTTATTGTGTCCGCTTACGCGGACACAAAGGCTATATCAAAAACATTATCACCACTATTATCATTTTATGCAAGAACTAAGCCATACGATAACCAAAAACCTGTATTCATAAAGAATACAGGTTTTTAAACTTCCTTCTATGACTGTCGACTCTCAACTGTCAACTGTCAACTGTCATCACCCAAGCCTAAACTTAGAAATCATGTCTTTAAGCATATCTGATTGTCCGCTCATTTCTTGTGCTGCTGCCGCGCTTTCTTGTGTGGTCGCGCTGTTTTGTTGAACTACACGCGCTACTTGGTCTATTCCTATGTTGATTTGTGATATTCCTGCTGACTGTTCTTTTGACGACTTTGCAATTTGCTCGATGAGCAGGCTGGACTCGTTAATCCCTTCCGCGATTTCTGTAAAGCTCACGGCGGTTTCACTCGCAATGCGCGAACCAAGCTCTGCCTTTTCCATCGAATTTTGAATCATGTCGCCGGTTTCTTTTGCCGCTTCCGCGCTCTTTGCCGCGAGATTGCGAACTTCTTCCGCAACAACTGCAAAGCCCTTGCCGTGTTGCCCTGCACGTGCGGCTTCTACCGCCGCGTTGAGTGCTAAGATATTAGTCTGGAACGCGATGTCGTCTATAACTTTGATAACTTTGCTTATGTTTTGGCTTGCCGCGTTTATGTCTCTGACCGCATCAATCATGTCGTCCATTTGGCGGTTGCCCTTTTCGGCGTTAGAACTGATGACATCTGAAAGTGAAGCGGCTTTTTCAGCCATTTCGGCATTTGTTTTAGTATTGTCTGCGATTTCTTGAATTGAGCTTGATAATTGTTGAATCGATGATGCCTGTTGAGTTGAGCCTTGCGCAAGTGACTGCGAGCCATCGGCAATCTGCCTTGAGCCGTTGTTAACCTGCTCTGATGCCATGACAATATCGCTGAACGACTCGTTAAGTGTGTTAACCATGTGTCTCAAAGCCACGCCCAACTTATCACGGTCAGAAAGAACTTCAAGTTTAACGGTTAAATCGCCCTGCGAGACCATTTCAAGGTCTTCGGAAGCCTTAATGACGTGCATAATAAACGCAGCTGTCGAGTTTGAGAGGTTGCCCACTTCGTCTGTTCTTTGTTTGAGCGACTCAATATTCTTAACATCTTCCGGGCGAATAGTGAGGTCGCCTGTTTTGCCCGCTTGCATCATAAAGCCGGTAATCGTCGACAACGGCTTACTTATAAGAGCCGACACATAACGCCCAAACAAAACCGAGAAGGCAACGCCTATGAGCATAATTATAATCATAAGAATATTAAAAACAGTAATTTGTTCATCAATGTGTTCGATTTTATATGTAGCAGAGTATTCACGGTTATCTAACAAAAGCTCAAAGTTACGCTCAATGGATTGAACATAAACCTCTGATTCCTGCAAAGCCGCTAACAAGCTTCCGGCATCTCCTGCCGCCGCCGCTTGTTTGATTCTTTCTTTAGCTATGTAATAAGGCCCGCTTGGTGGGTTTAGAATGTCCCCAATTTCTAAAAACGGCCCTTCAAGCGACATATCCTCAATCGCGGCTAAGTATTTTTGCACAGCGGCATCGCCCTTAGTGTGAGCAGCGTTTAATTTGTTTATGTTGTCTTGAACCACAGAGGGGTGGTCGATATAGATATACATATCCCTCATGTAGACTCGCTCTTGCTCGAACGCCTCAAGCATTATGGCAATACACTCCGCCGCAATCAAGTCGTGGTCGAACATCGCATTAGCATCATCGCGCACGTCAATCATACCAATCACACCAATCAACGCTATTACAAATGCCGTTACCGCCGAAATAGTGACACAGACCATTAATTTCGCTGAGACTTTCAAGTTTTTCATAACCAAATCCTCCATATTTATTAAGTAGCCAAAATCACAACCGAAGTCATAAAAATTGATATAGTAATATTCTACCATATTAAAATTGGAATGTCAATATTTTTTATATAAAAATACCATGATTTTTAAAATTTTAAATATATAACTCATCCATCCAACACCAAAGGCATCGGGTGGAGATTTTCACGTTTTTAAACGTTTTTAAGCTTACTGTAAGAACTTCTCAATCTCGTTTTCGGACATGCCACCTCGTCTAAACTTTTCAATTATTTCTTGCATGCATTCTTGTCTGCCTATTATAATACCCTCCTCTCTGCCCAATCTCCGACTGACAGAAAGGTTTGTAGTTAGGTCAGCTTCCCATTTACGCCTTGCTCTGTATTTTGCGATTGCGTGTTCGTCCTTACTGATTGTATTTAAAATTTCGGTAGCCATAGCAATTTCCTCCTTTACCCTCATGGTTTCGCCAATTTTAGCTTTAAACTGCGGATTATCCGCGTGAGCAAAGAACATTGTCCAGATTTCAATCGCGCTCATTTCGGTTATCGGCTTAGCCAAAACGTCACCAAGTTTCGGAACCTCAATCGAAACAGCGGTTACGGAATCGCTCAGTTTCAAGCCACTTTGATTGCGCATATTGAACTTGTTAATTAAGTCGTTGTTGTCGAACATAACGAAGTTGCAAAAGCTGATTTGATAACTTTTAAGCAATTCGTCGAAGTTCAAGCCCTTTCCCTTTTGCTTCGCGTGTAAGTCACAAAGGCAGTAGACAATCCTATTTTTAAAAATTTCATATTCATTTTGAAGGCTGTCACCTTGCATTTTTGTAGATTGCATTTCAATTTTGATACAAGAAATTGTAGGGGACGGGCTTGTCCGTCCCGAAATTTGCAGATGTTTGTGAGAGAAGGTACGGGCAAGCCCGTACCCTACGTTGACCTTGCAAAAGATAAACTTAAATTCACTTTACTAAAAACCCCACGAGCGAACAGCGTTCGCCCGTGGGCATTTTAATTTTAGCGAGAGTTAAATTTAACTGGCTTTGCGTTCAAACGCGAAGTCTTCTAAATCACCGGCGGCGGTTGTGATAGCAGGGTTCGCCGCTGATTTTTCATAATAGAGCCAAATTTCTGTTCCATCAGGTAAATCCGTATTTTGGGCATCCGGGTCTTTGAAGACAAATCTAAATGCGCTTGTTGGTGAACCTATGTCATCTTCATGTATTTCCATATTACCAGTTTCAAGGAAGTTATCACCTACAGGGCCACCTACAACCATTTTAAAGTCGCCTATAACATCAGCACTCGGAATGGTTATAAGATTTGTGAAGCTTACAGTGACGACTTGATTGTGATTTTCGCCGCTTACAACAAGACGGTCCGGTTTCGCTGAGCCATCGCTCACTAATGCCGCTGTAAGTCTGCCACCCGTGCGAGTTGCGGTGATTGTGCCGCTTGAGCTTGCCGCTTCACCGGTCCATTCGCCCCTCACTAATTTTGCGGTGGGTTTAACGCGAATTATAAAGTTGTGAACGCCATCATCAGTCATTCTCGGGAGACCGCCCCATCTGCTTTTTGAAGGGTCGGCTTCGTTTGCGTTCCAAATGTCATAAAGTCTCATTTCATTAGTGTCAATTTTGCCGTTTGAAACGGTTAAACTCTTAGTTTCTAAGACAGCGCGCGCTACAGGGACAATTTCTTGATTAGCTGTTCGCGGTCTTCTGCCTGTTGCGGCAACTCTGACTAATACAGAGCCGCTTGAATTTATTTGCTCTGAAATATTTAACGGGACGGCTCTGAATTTGCCGTTGGCTTGTAAATCACGCGGCGAAGGCAACCATGTTTTGCCGCTATCCAACGAATATTCGTGGTTTAATGTGGTGCGAATTGTTTCTGTTCTATAGTCAATTCTTAATTTAGTTTCATTGCCTAAGAACGCTGGGTTCACTCTAAAGTGTTTGCTCGCAGGAACATAAACCGAGTCTTCACCCGCTGTAATTGAAATCGGTGCTAAGCGGAAATAGAACACGTGACGAGTTTTATCACCCCTTGGGAAGCGCGGAAGAATTTCAAACGCGTTCTCGTCTAAAGACAGCCACGGGGGTTCAGCGGGCAATGCCCCTCTTTCTGTATCGCCCATGACGTATTGATAAGCGAGTGCAGGTTCACCTGCCGAATTGGTTTTCTCGGGACGAGTCCACAAATTCCACACATCAGGAGTTTCAGGGTTATAGAACGCCGCAACTCTCTCGGTGTTTTTATTGTTAGCGCGTGGACGAGCCGCGATGGTCGGGAACTTGATTTGGTCGCCTTCAGAATTTTCAAGCCAAAGAGTCATTTCTTTATTAAAGAAGTTAGAGAATGCACGTGCGCCCCTGGGGTCTGTGAGGTCGGGAAGTGATTTATTAACCCATCTCACACCGCCGGTAACACTGTATTTTGCGACAGTGAAACTTTCGGGCAGATTAATGCTTTCAAGGCTTAAGTCTATATTCGCACCGGGCAAATCAGAAGGAACAAACACAGGTGCCGGCCCGGGCCTAATAACAATCATAGCCGCCGGTGATGTATGCACCACATTGTTAAATATAACATCCGGTTGGTTAGCTACCATAGAGGGATAGCGAAGGGTGCTGGTCACGACACAGCGATAGAACGTAGTACCAAGTCCTTCTGTGGACGGAATAAGTCCGTCACCCCATATGCCGTTACCGCCGGAAGAGCCTGTGCTGACATCGCCGACATTTGCCCACGGGCCGCCGGCAGTTTTACTTTCTTGCCATTGGAACGTGAAGTATGCACCATTATCAGGACTAAACGGACGGGGAAGCCCGTTAACAGAAAACGACATTCTGAGCGGTTGAGCCTCCGAGTCTGGAGGGTAAGCATAGCTAATCGGGTTTGACGGTGATTGAACCGGATAAGCATTGTTGGTTACAACGACATCTAAATAAGTGTGATGTGTTGTTCCGTCAACCTGCCAATAGACAGATAATCTACCGTTTGTTTCAGCTTGCAAATTCGGTCTAAGCTCAATTTCAGGGAATTTACTACTACTGCCGCCATGGAGAGTCCCGCTTCTCCCTATTCCCCAATGGTCGGGCATTTCCACCCCATTTTCAATGTTGAAAATTGGACTCGGACCGCCTCCGGATTCAACAACTACATATATCGGTTGATTGCGAGGCCCATCTCTCTGCACCGAAATCAACACGTCATGTTTATCAGTAGGGAGCGAGGTGTCGGGTCTTGTTCTCAACCTTACTACAGAGTTTGCGCCAACGGGGTTGCTTGCGCCGTTGCCGTGGAATGTAAGTGTTGGTTGCTCATCATCATCGGCGAACACCAACGGGACGTTGACTGTTATAATAGAAAACGCCATAACAATTGCCATAAATAGTGAAACTATTCTCTTCATAATAAATATTACCTCCATAATTTTTAGTGCTATATTATTTATATCGTAGGACTTCACCAAAACTTTACTAAATATATGTAAGTTTTAAAATATTTTTTCGACTTTTTTCTTTCAGTCGGGATTTTAGGGTGTTTTTACCTCTATTTCCGCTATAATCTTAGCCGCCCCCACAGTGAGTATATCTAAATTAACAAACGTCAGCGGTTTTGTTTTGTCTGTTTGATTGTTGACGGCGGCTTGTGCAACGGATGCGCTTTCAACCCATTTAAGCATTTCGGGCATGGGGTCGTCGCGCCGTGGGGCATCTTTGCAGGCCGGTGTGCAAACACCGTCGTTGTTAACGTCACAATCAAACTCATAAGTCAAATCGCCGCCTAACATGCGCCCGGCAAATTGTAGGACTCTTGCTTTTGCCTCACGTGGGTTTTGAACGACATTTGCTGTCGAATTATAAATCCCGACATTCCCACAATAATACCATTTGGGGTCGAGTATGCTTTTGTCGGTGTCAAAATTGCTGTATGTCATGATTTTTGAGTCTGCTTCTTCGTGGGCAGGGTTAATGTACTTTGTCTTAATCGTGTTGGGAATTATGCTGTTTCTGCCCGATTTCCATGCGGCGGTGAACACCGAATTTGCCCCCGACGTTACGTCAACATAGTCGAATTCAACGGGGTTGGTCGCCGGGTGATATGGGCGGACATTTGTGCAGTTTTCAAACAGATTGTTAAACGACTTGATAATTCCTCCCGATTCGCGGCTGAAGGTTCCGGCATCGCTGCCCTGCATTGAGATTGTCATTGGGCGGTTTGTGTTTTCAAAGTAGTTGCCCTCAGCAAAAACGCCTTTGGTATTGTGCGCCGCGCCTATCCCATAGTTCGGGATTCCTTTATAATAGTTGTTATAGACGTGTACGTTCGCGTGTCTTATTCGTGGGTGGCGTGAGTCGGCGTGATTGAAAAAATTGTGGTGATAGGTGGCAAAGTCGCTGTGTTCGGCAGGGTCAACATATCTGCCGCCGTCTAAGAGGGTTGTTTTGCCGGTGTCCCAATAACGGTTATAGGAAATTGTGAGGTATTTAGTTCTTACGGCATCGCTTGAGCCGTCGCCCTTTTGTTTATCGCCTTCAGGTTCGTCAACGTCCTCTTCGCCATAGAAGAATTCGTTGTTGTGAACCCAGATATTTTGCGCTCTTTCGACACCTGCGGCATCTTCAAAATGATACACGAACCCTAAGTTGCGCACTTCGACACCGACAATTCGGTTTACGTTAATTCCAGTCCCTAAGGTAGCGTCCGAGCCTATTCCTTCAATAGTAATGTATTGCGGTTTAGTTTCGCTGCTCTGCTCTGCTCTCATCAATAGCATTTGATTGTTGTTCAGCTTTATATTCTTGACATCAACCATAAACGTGCGTGGGAAATGCCCTACAATTCTTATAGAAAGTGGGCGTGAGGTGTCAAATCGCGCATCTTCTTCAAGTCTTTTCAGCGCGCTCACATCATCGCGTGTAACATAAACAACCTCGGCATTGTCTTTTAAGGTGCCGTCCGCTTTATACGCGCCGGGGGGTGTTCCTTTTAAAAGCGAATTAGGCGAAAAGGCGAAACCCGAACGGTCATACGCTAACACTTCTATGCCCGTTGCATAGCCGGCGTACTCGTCACTCTCACCGCGCGGCAAGACTTTAACGTCATACCTGCCTTTTTCTAAGCCAACGGCATCGAAACGCCAGCTCCCTGCTTGTTTGCTGACAAGAGGGGCGTGAATCCCTGCGTTTGCGGCAGTTTCGGGATAATCTTTCGCGGTTGATTTTTTTACGAATACATCATAGCCATCGGTGTTTGGTGTCGCTTCCCAATAAACGCAAAGCGATTCAAGCCAACCCTCTGATTTGATGATTTTGATTGGGGTTATTTCGTCCGTAACATCGGTGGTCATTGCAGAGGCATTGGCTGACAAAGAAAACACCATAACAGCCGCCATAACGATTGATAACAACTTTTTCATAATTTAAAACTTATCCTTTCTTTTTGTGGGGAAAGACTTCTCAATCAAGAGAAGCAATTTTCCGGGTTAAATAATCTTTCAAGCGAGTTATGTCATACGCATCGGGGAGTGGTTTGTTTGAGCTTTGCGGTGCGACTAAAAAACAGCGTGAGTTTGGCTCGAAAACGCCGACAATAACAAGTTTGAGATAGGTTAAATCCGCCACATTGATTTTGCCGTCATTGTTGCAGTCACCAAGAAGAATTTTCGGGAATTTTTTTGGAATGTCCGGTACGTTGCCTATGCCGGTTGCATCATATTCCGTGATAACGCTTAACAGTTCCGGCATGGGGTTGCCGCTTTTGGGTTGGTCGGCACAGCCGGGGGCACAGTTTCCGTCAAACTTAACATCACAGTCAAAGCTATAAGTCAAGTCGCCGCCCTGCATACGCCCTGCGTATTCTATAACTCTTGCCTTTGCCTCATGCGGAGTTTGGGTTACGTTGCCGTTTTTGTTATAGATTCCGACATTCCCACAAAAATATAAATCAGGGTTTATTACATCTTTGTCGGTGTCGAAATTGCTGTAAGACATGCGCGCGCTTCCTGCGTGTGACGTGTTAACGTGCTTTGTAAGAATTGTCGGCGGAATTATTTCATCTCGTGACGTGACTTCGACATAATCAAACTCAACGGGTCTGTTAAGCTCATCATACGGGAAATGGTTTCTTGTGTTGTCAAACTGATTGTTATACGACTTGATTATGCCGCCTGATTCGCTGCTGAAAGTCCCACTATCTCTGCCTTGCATTGAAATTGTCAACGGGCGGTTGGTGTTTTCAAAGTAATTGCCCTCTGCGAAAACCCCTTTAGTATTGTGCGCCGCGCCTATGCCGTAACCTTGAATACCTCTGTAATAGTTGTTAAAAGCATGGACGTTCGCGTGCCTTATTCGCGGGTGTCTTGAATCAGAGTGGTCGTAAAAGTTGTGGTGGAAGGTGATGAAATCGCTTCTCTCGTTTTCGTTCGCATATCTGCCGCCGTCCACAAGCCCTGTTTTGCCTGAGTCCCAATAGCGGTTATATGAAAGTGTGATGTATTGCGAACGCCCTATATCAGAAGAACCATCGCCTTTTTGTTTGTCGCTTTCTCGCGGGTCGTTTCTGCCGTAGAAGAAATCGTTGTTATGAATCCAGATATAGCGTGAATAATTTTGAGCTTCAACGCCGTCTTCATGGTGATAGACAAACCCTAAATTACGAACCTCAACGCTGTAAATATTTCTCATAGCGAACCCCGCGCCTAAAGAGGTATCTCTGCCTATACCTTCAATGGTTATATTTTGAGGCTCTCTCTCAACCGAAGCGTGCGCTCTTACCACAAACATTGAGTTAGTGTTAAGATTTACCTTTCCTCTTAAAAAGTCTTGAGGGAAGTGCCCGACAAAACGAATAGCAAGTGGTCTTGAAGTATCAAACCGCGCGTTATTAGCAAGCATTGACAATCCCTCATAATTCTCGCGCGTAATATAAACCACTTCAGCATCGTCTTTTAAGGTGCCATCGGCATTATAAGCCCCCGGCACCGGCGAGCCGCCGGTGGCAGATTCGCCGACAAATGCAAAGCCTGAACGGTCGTGCGCCTGCACTTCAATTCCTGTGGCGTATGCCGCTAAGCTGTCATCACCGCCGCGCGGTAAAACCTTAACGTCATAAACACCTTTTGCTAATCCAACAGCATCAAAACGCCAAAAGTCAGGGTATTTTCGCACAAGTGGGGCATGAACACCCGCATTAGCAGGAACAGCCGGATAGTCAAGCTCAGCCGCTTTCTTTACGTAGACATCATAAGCACTAACCCCCGAAACATCGCTCCAATAAACACAAAGCGACTCAAGCCAACCCTCACCACCCAAAATCCCAACAGGCGTTTGAGCAAAAGCAGGCATAACCAAGAACGACAAAGCCATTCCAAAAACAAGAACAAAAGCTAAAACCTTTCTCATAATTGCCCTCCATTCAAATCAATCATTGTCAATTGTCAATTGTACATTGTCAATTGTCCGTCAATGCCTGTCAAAAACCGTTTGAGCTTAGTTATGTCACTTGCATCGGGAAGCGGTTTTGTTTCGCTTTTCGGCGCGGTTATAAAGCATTGCTCGTTTGGCGGTAAAAGCCCGACAATTGAGTATTTGAGATAGGTCAAGTCGGCGATATTAATTCTGCCGTCATTGTTGCAGTCACCTATTGACGGCTCTCCAAAAATAGGCTCTATAATCACGTTATAAGACGGCATGACAAATGTCGTTGAACTGTTAAAATCAACCCCTAACCCACAAATCAGCCAACCTTTAAATAGATAGCCATCGTTGGGGGTGGCGTTCAGCGTTACGGTTGTCCCCTCTTCTATTTCGGTGTTGCTTTGAATTGGTGTGTCGCCAACGCTGACACTGAAACTGCCGTTTGCAGCAGTGTCGAATTTAACACTCGTGGGGTTTTTGACAACGCGTGTTCGGGTTATTCGTGCTATAATAGAGCGTGGTGGCTGGTCGCTGCCTATTCTTTGGAAATTAAGCAGATAAGCCCCGTCTGACGGCGCGATGAAGGTGATTTTCTCTAACGTTGGCTTGTCGGGGTGAACGTGTCCCGGGCCCGGACGTCTTGCGGTTATAACCTCATCTAAAAGCACTTCCTCATTTTGAGAATCCGCTCTCTCAATCACTGCCCTGTAATCACGCGAGTTGTTATCAACCCTGTTGTTTGAAAGATAGGCGGCTATTACATCGCCTTGTTTAGCGTTAAACTCAACGCTGCCAGTCGTTTTTGTGGGGTCGAGGTATGTATAATAATAACCATCGGTGACATAATTATCATCTGCATATTCAACCGTTCGCGTGGGGTCTTGCCAGTCTCTTGACCTTTCGCTCAAAACGTTTTCTTGAACATAATATCTGATTCTGTCTTGCTGTGCGTGATTGAGTTTTAAGTCCCCCCATGTTGTGGTGCCGGCGGGCAGGTCTCCATCAGTGACACTAAACCAAAAATCATAGGGAATATGGTTTGTTATGACGATGTTTGGGTCGTTGCCGTAGTCTTGTTGTTTACAGCCTAAGTCCCACACATCGACGAGGGTTTGAGTCCCGCCCCCGGGGATAAATGGTGGGAGGTTAACCGCGATTGGCTCACTGACTTTTCCGTTGTTGTCTTGAATAATATGAAGGGTTTTTGCGGAGAACCCTGACATTCCCGAAACGTTCAGCGTTCGCTTGTCGGGGGTAGTTATTCCGACTACTATCAGCCGCCCGTTGCCGTTATTGCGTATTTCGTTGGCTGACGGCAGTGGCTCTCCCCTTTCGGTGACTTTATAATAAATCGTGCCGTTTCGTGTTGTGGTGACTTCAACTGTTGCTGTTCTTTCGCGAGAGCGCGCGACATTCTCTTCGGTCATTATGGGAACGTCCGGGTCGTCCCCCGGTTCAGGCTCGCTTATTAATCTCACACCGATTTTATGTTCAGTGTAGTTGCCGTTGAACACCGCGCCCATTCCGTAAAACGGGCTGGTTTCTTTAACTTCCATATAGCCGTGGGTGTTAATCGTGCCGTTTTCGTTTCTCCATAAACTGTGTAAGTTCGCGCCGTATTCGGGCGGCTCAAATTCTACGAAATCATCGGCTGTCGGCCCTGTGATTACTTCACCCGGGATTATGCTTCCTTGGTTAATGGGGGTGTTGGCGTTCGGCTCAACTTTTCTGAACTCGCCGCGATAATATACAGAGTTTGATATTCTGCCAACAAGGGCATCCATATAGCCCGTGTTTACCCCGTCAAATTTGGATTTTCCCCCTTGAACTGTTAACAAGCCGTCATAAACACTGCTCGTGCTTGTGCGGTATATTGAGAATGGTCTGCCTTGGCTTCTCGAAGTGCTTTGACCGCCGTCAATACTTGTGGCGTATTTTACAGTTAACTCTCCGGGGTTGTTGTTGTCTGTATAATTGTGTTGCCCATTTTCAAACGAGAGGGTGTTATAGACTTTATGCGGTGTCGGCTGTGCTTCGCCGCCGAGCTTGAAGCCGCCGCCTTCGGTTGTTCCCCCTGATTTTTCGACTTGTTTGTCGGTGGTGTCGCCGCTCCACGCGCAAATGCTGTTTTGAATGGTTTGTATTCCGATTGGGCCGTTAGTTGCTCGCGCGTAAAAGTCCCAACCGTCATCTATGTTGTTATAGGCAATACAACCGTCAAAGACATTGCCGTCACCCGCTTGAAGTTTCGCCGCAAATCCGTCGGCATCTTCAAGGCGCGGGTCAATGCTGTCAAACGATGTGCAGTTTATTATGTAGTTATGACGCGGCCAACTCGCAGGAACGGTTTCGGCACCGCCGCCTATATGAAGCCCTGTATTACGGTTAGCGTTAAACACGCAATGTTCAACGACATTATAATGCCCTTCTATTCGCAACCCGTTGTTGCCGGCGTTGTAGAACTCAATACCGGCGATATACCAATAACTGCCGTTAAGCTGTAATCCGCGGTTGCCGTTACTCAAAGCCGAAAAGTCAAGTTTGACATTTGCTCCATGAGCCGCCTTTAAGGTTTTATAGCGATTTTCGGTTCCACTTGTGGTGATTCTTAAACCCGGGTTTGCGTTGGCTATAACATATGTGCCGTCTAAAAGCAAAATGGTAATCCCGGGTGTGTCAGTCGCCCTTGACAGCGCGGCTGTTATGCTTAAAGGCTCTGCTTTTGTGCCTTCGCCTTGCGCTGTGCCGTTAGGGGCGGCATACACAACATTTCTGAACTCTTCGTCCGGCAGAAAGCGAAGCCCGGTAATCATTCCCGTGACTCGCTCTTTGGGGTTTGCCGCCGGTGGTGTTGTAAACTCTGTTTGCGTGAGAGAATAAGTCGGTGTTATTTCGCTCTCGTGGCTGACGGCAGTCTCGACATTCCCACTAAAAGCGGCAGAAGAGCTAAAGCAAGAAAACAAGAGCAAAATCGCCAAAGCGACAGTCGAAAAACGTTTCATCTTAAAACCATTCCTTTCTACACCATGGAGGTGCCTTTAATTCTCGACTTTAGTAATAACATTCACTAAGTCATCCACCCTTTGACCTAACTTTCGGCAAATTAAATCCATTCTTTTTTTGTCATAGAACTCGCCGCTTTCTTTAAGCACTTCATTAAAAATGTCTGTGGTATCTCTCAATTTGTCTACGCTCAACCACGAGAAGTCTTTAACTAATTTGAGCTGCCCTTCATGAGTGCTTCTGAACATTTTTGATTTATAATTCTTATCTCTCGATATTTCGTCCATATCTAAATCACACCACAAAGACGTGCCGGTGTCATATACGGGACTCATGTGTAGCCACTTTAACGTGTCCGCATTTCTTATTGCCCCAAAGTTTGTCCAGTGTCTGTCTGTGTTAACCAAAAGATAGTCAATAGTGATTAACTTGTCTAAATCGGCGCGAACATTTTCAACACCCAACTCCTCACAGCAAGCTATAAAATGCTCATAATCAGAGACATTGTTTGACTTTTTCTTTATTGCACTTATATAATAAGCCGTGACAAGTTCTGTGTTGTCTGTTATGAAATTAGCGCACTCGCTGAAACACTTCTCGCTCATATAGTCTACAGTATAACTTACCGCTCTTACGCCTAAGTGTTTCATTAACCTTGATGCAAATGCTTCATTGAAAGGTTCTTGATAAAACGGCTTACTTCCTCCTTTTCTCAGCACTCTTATTTTGTCTTTTATTTTCCATCTCTTCCCAAGCCACCCGTCAGATGTATTATCCGGTGCTATCATATTCATGTCTTTAGAGCCTGATAATTCGCCTAAAAGATGTTTTCCCAAATCTTCAGAAAACTCATTATGAAAAAAGTTAACGTCTTTCCATTTAACGCTATTATTTAAGGGATTAACCCAATACTGGTCAGACAACGAAAGCCCAAAAGCTTTTGTCACTAATTCGCCGGGCGTTTTCATTTCTAACTCAACCAACATTTCTTGTATATGTTGTCTGCTCGCGGGAATTGCGCGCCCTCTCCACCAGTCAACTAAAAACCCCAAACTTATATTTCCGTTTTTATCTATTGTTGAGATGGGCGCGTGTTCTTTTTCCATAACCTCGCCTAAATCCCTTATAATCCCTCTGCTCTCATCTATATCCATTTCCACAACGGGAACATTTTTGTGCATTAAAATATAGTTCATCTTTTTAGACATGCCCTTTCTGGCGTTTTATCCCATTAACTTCACCAATACTGCCTTTTGTGCGTGAAGGCGGTTTTCTGCTTCATCGAAAATTTCTTTTGCGTGCTTTTCAAATATTTCGGTGGTGATTTCTTCTTCTCTGTGCGCCGGCAGACAGTGCATTACCATTGCATCGGGTTTTGCGACTGCCATCAACTCGCGATTCACTTGATAGCCTTTGAAGTCTGCTATTCTTTGTTCTTGCTCTTTCTCCATGCCCATTGATGCCCAAACGTCGGTGATTACTACATCGGCATTTGTGGCGGCGACCATGGGTTCATGCAATAATTCAAAGTCGGAATGACTTTCAGCAAAAGCTAAAACCTTTTCGTCAGGCTCATAACCTTTAGGAATAGCAAGTGATACCTTCATTCCCACCTTTAAGCCGCCCACAGTGAGTGAGTTAGCCATGTTGTTCCCGTCACCTATATAGCAAAGCTTAAGCCCGTCAAGCCTGTTTTTATATTCCCTCACAGTCATAAGGTCTGCCAACACTTGACAAGGGTGCGCAAAATCAGTCAGCCCGTTTATAACCGGAATGTTTCCGTATTCTGCAAGACTTTCCACTTCTTTTTGCTCAAAAGTTCTTATCATTATGCCGTCAATATAGCGTGACAATGTCCGCGCTGTGTCTTCGACAGGCTCACCTCTTCCGATTTGAAGGTCGTTAGATGACAAAAACATTGCGTAACCGCCAAGCTGGTACATTCCTGCCTCAAACGAAACACGCGTTCTCGTTGAGGATTTCTGGAAAATCATTCCCAACGTCTTTCCTTTTAAAAGACTGTGCGGAATGCCGTGCTTGTGTTCGTACTTTAACTGGTCGGCAAGATTAAGAAGGCTTAAAATTTCTTTCTTGGTTAAGTCTGACAGTTTTAATAAATGCTTCATGATTTTAAACATGCCCTTTCTTATAAATATTTAATTTAATATATTTTTTAATATAATAATTGCTTTGTCTATGTTTTCATCTGAGATGTTTAGCGGCGGCAAAAGCCTCAATTTATCTTTCGCCGTTAACACCAACAGCCCTTGCTTTGCGCATTGGTTCATGGCTTCAACGGCGGTTATGCCCGTTAGTTCAAGCCCGAACATAAGCCCCTTGCCGCTTATACTTTTAACTTTTCCGAACTCTTTAAGTGCGGCTGTAATGCGCTGCCCTTTTTCTCTTACACGCCTTAAAAATTCAGGCTCAGACACTTTTTTCAGCACTGACATTCCACCCGCACAAACAACAGGATTCCCTCCGAAAGTTGAACCGTGTGTGCCTTTAGTCAAGACAGTTGAAAACCCACTCGCCGCCGCGCAAACGCCGATTGGCAATCCGCCGCCTAAACCCTTAGCAAAGGTGGAGATGTCCGCTTTTTTGCCATAATGAGTGCCTGCTGAAAATTCGCCGGTGCGCCCTACTCCCGTCTGGACTTCATCGGCTATAGTCACTAAATCATGCTCTCTTGCCAACTCGAAAATAGCATCAACAAACTCACTTGTAAGAGGAATTACACCGCCCTCACCCTGAATATATTCAAACATAATTGCGCAAGTATCGGCGTTTATTTTGCTTTTAAGCTCATCAATGTCATTCGTTTTGACATATTCAAATCCGGGGGGGAATGGGTAGAAATAATTGTGAAAAGTATCCTGCCCCGTCGCCGCTAAGGTGGAAAGCGTTCTGCCGTGAAAAGAGTTGGTGAGGGTTATTACCGTACCCCTGTCTTTTCGCCCGTACTTATCAAAGCTATATTTGCGTGCAAGTTTGAGTGCGCACTCGTTAGCTTCCGCGCCCGAATTGCCGAAAAAGACTTTATCATAACCGGTTATTTCACATAATTTCGCGGCAAACAGCCCACAAGGGACATTATAATAATAGTTAGACGTATGTTGCAACGCCTTAGTCTGTTCACAAACCGCATAAACCCAGTCGCTGTCACAAAAACCCAACGAGTTAGTAGCAATTCCCGAACCAAAGTCGATATAGTCAACCCCATCATCGCCAACGGCAACACTACCACTACCCGACTCAACACAAAGCCCAGTCCGTCCATACGTATCCATAACAAACTTATCATACACTTCTTTTATATCCATTTTTTATCCTTTCTGAATTTAAATCCGTCGCCAACGGCGACTCCACAATTGTCAATTGTCAATTGTACATTGTCAATTGTTCGTCAATTGTCAATTGTCAACTGTCAACTGTTCGTCAGTCAAGTATCATAGTCCCCACGCCTTCACTGGTTAACAGCTCTATTAAAATTGAATGTGGTATTCTGCCGTCAATGATGTTGGTTTTCTTTACACCGCGCCGCACTGCTTCAACGCAACAATCAATTTTGGGCAACATGCCGCCCGACACTATGCCTTGGGTTTTTAAAAGCGGAACGTCACTCACATGAACACGTTTAATTAATGTGGTTTCATCGTCTTTATCCCTCAAAAGCCCGATGATGTCGGTCATAAGAATGAGGTTGCTCGCCCCCAACGCCGACGCGATTTGAGCGGCGGCAACGTCTGCGTTAATGTTATAGACAGTCCCATCATCACCCGATGCCACTGTGGAAACAACCGGAATATAACCGGTGTTCAATGCCGTTGCTATGCTGTCGGTGTTCACCTTAGTAATGGCTCCCACATAGCCTAATTCCTTGGATAATTGCCGCGCTTCAATCATGTGGCCGTCCAATCCGCAAAGCCCTAAAGCTTTGCCGCCGTGACAATGCAAAAGCTCGACTAAATCTTTGTTCACCTTTCCACAAAGCACCATCTGCACTATATCCATGGTTTCCTTATCGGTATGGCGTAGACCGTTAACAAAGCTGCTCTCTTTGCCGACTTTTTTCAGCATGGCGTTAATTTCAGGCCCACCACCGTGAACTAACACGATTTTAATGCCGACTAACGATAAAAGCACTACATCAGACATAACCTTCATCTTTAAATCGTTGTCAATCATCGCATTGCCGCCATATTTAACCACCACAATTTTATCGCGATATTCCTGTATATACGGCAACGCCTCTATAAGTATTTGTGAACGTCTTTCATTTTTCATATTTTTAAGCCTACCCTTTCTGCATAAATTCAGGTTCTATATTCAGCGTTTATTTTGATATAGTCATAAGATAGGTCACAGCCCCACGCAACGGCTTCGCCCTCACCTTGAGAGTTAACGTCAATGTAGATTGTGATTTCATCCTCTAAGAGTATGTTATGCGCTTTGCCTTCTGAAAATTCAATGCCGCTTCCGTTTTCACAGACTCTTATTCTTCCTGCTTGTGATATTAAGTCTACTGAAACCTTGTCTATGTCGAATTGGGCATCGGCATATCCTATAGCGCAAAGAATTCTCCCCCAGTTGGCATCTGCCGCAAAGATTGCCGTTTTAACAAGACTGCTGCTTATTACCGACTTTGAAATAACATGTGCCGTTAAAGTGTCGGGCGCGTTCACCACAAGACATTCGATTAGTTTTGTCGCTCCCTCACCGTCACGCGCCATTTCTCGCGCTAAGTTGGTCATAACCGCATACAGGCCGCCGAAAAATACTTCATAATCTTCATTTTCGCTGATAATCTCAACGTTTCCTGCCGCGCCTGATGCCATTATTGTCGCCATGTCATTAGTTGAGGTGTCACCGTCAACGCACACGCGGTTAAATGTTACGTTTGCGGCTTCACTTAAAGCCAATTTAAGCATTTCATCGTTTATTGAAACATCAGTGGTTATAAAGCAGAGCATAGTCGCCATGTTGGGGTTTATCATTCCGCTGCCCTTTGCTATTCCCCCGATTCGGCAAGGTTTCCCGTTTAGGGTAAATTCCACCGCCGCTTGCTTTTTCGTGGTGTCGGTAGTCATGATTGCACTGCACGCTTCTAAACTTCCGAATTCAGTGAGACTTGCGCAAAGAGCGGGAAGATGTTCCTCAAAAGGAGTCATAGTCAAAGGTTGCCCGATAACGCCGGTTGAAGCAACGATAACGTCTTCTTTTTTTATATTAAGCTCTGCGGCTGTAATTTCACAGACCTTTTCGGCAATTTCAATGCCATTCGCGTTACAGGTATTGGCATTCCCCGAATTAGCCACAATCGCTTGTGCCTTTGAGTCTTTCAGGTGTCGCTCGGTAACAATAATCGGCGCTCCCTTAACTTTATTTTGTGTATAAACCGCCGCCGCCACACAAGGGCGCAAAGCATAAATCACCGCAATATCATTTTTAAGCGGCGAGCCGCCGCTGGCAGATTTAAGCGGCAAGCCATA
>Ga0099364_10001739_pt1 | contig 35524 bp, 28 predicted proteins | sample TergutTh196P3_FD_73070 | JGI IMG/M metagenome (GOLD analysis project Ga0099364, IMG submission 73070) | Microcerotermes parvus P3 segment gut microbial communities from Pointe-Noire, Republic of the Congo - Th196 P3 | ecosystem: Host-associated > Arthropoda: Insects > Digestive system > Gut ... | reverse complement strand
GAATTATGCGAAAAAAACTTGTTTATATTTTCAAGTTTTTCTGGTAATAGCCTGGTATTACCTGCCCTGTTTACAGCTTTTCTTGAAGCTTTATTAAAAGACTGTACTCCTATACTAAGGCGGTTTATCCCTGCTTGTTTGATTGTTTTTAAAAACAGCTCATCACAATGTTCTGGATTTGCTTCCATGGTAATCTCAGATGGTTTTTTAATTGAATAATTTGTTAAAAGCTTGTATATGGAATTTAATAAAAATAGTATTCTGTCTGAACCAAGTATTGAAGGTGTCCCGCCTCCAAAATAGATCGTTGGTATATTTGTAATATTATATTTATTTATAATAATTTCAAAATGTTCAAGAATTTTTTTTATATAGAGATCAATAATACTGTTTTGCGGGTTAATTTTTAAAGAATAAAAATCACAATAATCACAAACATGTGCACAAAAGGGAACATGAATATAAACAGAAGCTATAAAAGTGTCAGTATCAAGTGCAATCAAGGAATACCAGCACGAGTAAAAGGCCAATACCGGAAAAGTGCTTTACCGCTTACCAGATCAAGCGGAACCGGACCCCATGTACGTGAATCATTGGTATTGCTGCGATCATCTGACAGTAAAAAACATTCATTATCACCAAGTACTATTACTTCCATGTTCCCTGAAAATGGAAATAATTCATTCCATAAAGCCGGTATGGAAGGTATTTTTAATTCATAAGGACGATCCCAAAGCTCAAATTCTGTAAAACTGTAAAGTTCATTTTTTGGTTTTACACGGATTATATAATTATTCATTGTTATTTCATCTCCGGGCAGACCAATTATGCGTTTAATAAAAAGGTTATCTTCTGTATTAAAAAGTGTTAAACGCTGTGCAGAAATAAAGCGAAGCAGCGTATCAACAACAACAGTAAAAAAATTTTTTTGTTCTTGTAATGATTTATCCACCAATACTATATTACCCCTGCGCAGGGACGAAACAATATCCTGTCCGGGTATAAAGCTATAAACTTGATGGGAAGAAAAAATAAACTTGTCGCCTTTTTGTAAACCAGGCTGCATTGTTTCATTTTCCAAAACGCGCATGGAAAAAAACAATGATGTTAATGTTGTATAAATTATAAAAAACAGAAAAATCCAGACAAAAATCCACCTTAGAAGGTGACGTTGGTATTTCTGATCTGCGTAGGAAAACCTTCTTTTTTTATCAAACATACATACCTCAATACCTGTCTCAATGAATCGAGCCGATGCGATTTAAAGGCCAATGTATCATTGATCCCCTGCCTAAAACCCTGCTTGAATGTACAGGGCCAAACTCCCTGCCGTCATGTGAATTGTCCCTGTTATCACCTAATGGCAATATTCTGTTTTCCGGAATATACTGTCCTTGAGTATAACGGGCATGCCGGTTCCTGTAACGGTTGTCATGGGGAAAGGCAGCCCTTAATAATTCCAGCCTGGATCTGTCAATGGTATAGTAATCCAGATACTCAAGACCGCTTAAAATAAGTTCTGCGTTGTTAAGTTCCAAAGGTATAGGCAGACCAATATTCCTGTAAGCAATTGCTTTCCCGTATGCATCTAAAGCTGGATAAAACCTCTGTTCGATCATATGGCTTATATTGTGTTTGTATCCCATTAAGCTATTGTATTCACTTTCATTAACCCATTGATTCTCGCCGGCAAAGCGTATCATCAAATTACCCTGATTCGATACAACCTGATCGCCTCCCATGGCTACTGCACGTTTTATCAAAAAATGTGGTTTAGGCTGTCCAAATTCATCCCTGTCAATATCAACAAGTGACAGGGTCAGCATAAAAATAACGCGCTGGGCAATATCAAAAGCAGTACCTCTTGAAATATAGGCGGGGTTTTCAAAAATAATTATATCATTCCTTTGGGGTTTTATTGGGCTTGGTAGTTTTAATAAGCCTGGCAGCAGTTCAGGGCCGTATACAAGTTTATTTACAAAAATCCTGTCCCCTATCAAAAGCGTATCGATCATGGAACCCGAAGGAATTTGATAAGCCTGGAACAGGTACTGATTTATAAGCAGTACCATTCCTGCAGCCCATAAAAAAGCTTCTATCCAGTCTAAAAGAAAATTTTTGTTTTTTGCTTTTTCTTTTTTTATGCGCTTTCTTCTTTTGCGATAAGTGAGAATTGTTTCTGTAGCAATTTGTAGTGTTAAAAGAAAATCCTGGCTCTTGCTTGGCATTTTACTAAAACTAACATATAATGCCATTAATGTCAAAACATATAAAAGATATAAACAATAAAATAATCGAAGAAGATAAGGTTCGTCTTAAACCTTTTCTGGGAATAAGTCCAGGAAAATACCTGGCTTTTATTTACTCAATTATACTTGTTGTGATTCTTTTTTTTATATTCCTATACCCGGGTCTTAGCAATCCAGGCGAACTATTATATGTAAATTCAGAGCCTCAAGGCGCTGCTGTAAGGGTAAATAATGTTTATATGGCAAGTACTCCAGGCGAAGTATTTATACCAAAAGGTAAACATTCAATACAGATTGTTCTTCCAGGCTTTAACGCATGGCAGGATGAAATGGAGTTTGGAAGCAGGGCTTTTGGCTCACGCTTTTTCCCGCTTGGAAGATCCCTTTATGTGGAATTAAGGTCTCACAATCCAATAAATGCTTTTAAGGAAGCTGCCGTTGAATTTGCTGCCTGGTCTTTTTACGGAGAGGCAACTCAGGCTTTTCAGGTTCCCATGGTTTTGTCTTCAAACGCTTACCGGCTGGCCAGGGAAGCTGTTGATCATGATATACAGGCTGGTATGAAGGAAACCATCAAGGGTGCTGCCCGCTATGCCATTACAAGGGCTGGTCTGCGGGATATTGTAAGAGCAAACTTTCTAATCGACAGTTTTGGCCAGAGTTCATCTCCTTTAGGTATTTTAAGGTCACTTGAAAGTATGTATGGTTTTTTAAAGGACAATCCAGAATCAGCTTTTTGGCTTGCACAAACACTCCCGGAGCAAACAGCTGGAGTACTTACTGCTTCTTCATGGTATAAAAATACAAATAATACAATGGGTGAATATATAAGTGAAAACGGCCTTGTATTTCATCCTGCATTCTCAAGTTCAAGCGGACAGACATATAATTTTCTGGGTTTAAGGTTCAGGGAAATAAATGTTTTTTTTCAGGATGAAGCGATATACACGAATCAGACAGGATTTTCCCCTCCCCATACAAGCAGTTTTTTAATTGCTGAAACTCCTTTACCGCTTGATCTTTGGTATCTCTTTCTAGAAGAAAGCCCAAACTGGCGCATTGAAAACCATGAATCTTTGCTTGAATATGGCCTTGTTGATACCCAATACCTTGCTTATTCTGATTTCCCGGGGCTTCCGGCAAATACTACTGCCTGGGTTTCCTGGCACGCTGCAAAAGCCTTTTGTGAATGGTTTGGCTCAAAACTGGAAATGGAAGTACGTCTGCCTTATGAATTTGAATGGGAAATGGCAGTAATCACAGGATTGGATATGGTTGGTGATTTTTGGGAATGGTGCCAGGAATCTTTTGTTCCCATTAATTATCTGCCTGCTCCCCTCTCTCATTTTGATTTTGATATTGAAGAACGGTCTGTACGCGGCGGTTCATGGATAAATCCACAGCATACAGTAAGCATAGAAACAAGGGGAGCACTTCCTCCGGATTCCTGCTCACCTTTTGTTTCGTTCAGACCAGTCATTGTAGTAAGCAGGAATATTCCCTGATGCAAGGTATCAAAATTATTGCGAATAACCGTAAAGCCCGGCATGATTATATAATAGACGAAAAACATGAATGTGGTATTGAACTTCTTGGAACCGAAGTAAAATCATTCAGGGATGGCAAGATTTCCTTTCCTGATGCCTGGGCAGAAATTGTTGATGGAGAAGTCTGGCTTCGTTCCTTAAGAGTAGCGGAGAATCCTTTTTCATCAGTATTCAATCATGATCCAGACCGTAAAAAAAAGCTTTTACTCAATAAATCAGAGATAAAACGCTTGTACAGAAAAACCATGGAAAAAGGCTATACATTGATTCCTCTTTCATTTTATTTTAAAAAAAACCGCGTAAAAGTGGAATTAGGGCTTTGTAAAGGCAAAAAAGATTACGATAAACGTGCTAGTATAAAAGAAAAAGACTTAAAACGCGAACTTTCTAGGGAATTTCGCAATAATTTGTCATAATTTTGGCTTTTCTTTTAAAAATCTCAGGAAATCATAGACTATCATGCTTAATAATATCGTAAAACCCATAAAAAATGAGAAAATCTGTATTATTATATTAGGAATATAGTCAGGTCTTATTGGAGAAATGACATTTCCTGGCATTTGAATGGGTTTTTGAAGCCCTCCAAGGCCAATAATACGGATAAAATGCTCTCCAGGAGAGGCAAAACCCAATTCCCTGGCATAGATATTAAAGTTATACCTGTCATTGATAAGCATACTTTTGGTATTGAGCAAGTCATTGTTTATTTCTGTAAGAATTTCAATATTTTTAATTTTTTTTTCATTTTCAGTATCAAGCTGATTGTAAGCAAATATACCTTTAGGCCCCATACTGATTGAAAATGTGCAGTATATAATAATCCCAATCCACAAGGGAATGAGATACTTAGTCAATTTCATTATAATAATTAACGGTATTATTGCACTTTTTCTTGATTATCTGTGATCTGTTAAGTAATTGCCACAAAGAACCAACCCTTGTACTTGTTAAAGTAGTCGGGTTGACAATATCCAAGTGCATAGGCTAAGATCAATAAATATATAGGTTAAATATGGGAAAAAAAAGGGATAAACGCCGATACTATTATATAGTGGAATTGTGTACAAACACAGATATCGCAATTATCGGGAGTAATCATGGCTAGGGAAAAAAAACCGTCTATATATACAGATCGCGGTGCCATAGGATCATCGGATGAGTTGGACGAATATGGAGTCTGGGTAAAAAGCGAAGCTCAGGATATCTCCGAAGTACCGTCAGACATTCCCCTGGATGAATCTTTAGAGCCAGGCGATTCTGATTTTGCCATTCCTGATATGGACGAACTTCCTGATTTTAACGTAGATAAAGAAACAGAAGATGATTTTGAGATACCGGAAATCTCCGACGAACTTGATTCATTTGAACCCCTTCCTTTGGAAACTGGCTCAGATGATGACGATCTATTCAATATTGAAGATGACGAAGAATTTCAGGAAACTCCCGAAGATCTGGGATTCAACGAAATTTCATATAATGACCTGACAGAAACTGCCATGAATGATTCTAGCTTTTCACCTAATACATCTGATTTTTCCATGGATGAGATATCAGAAGAAATTTCATTTGAAGATAATACAACAAAATCTGCTACAGAAACTACTTTTGACAATTCCAGTGTAAAACAGAATTCAACGCAGGACTTGTCTACCCAGTTGCTGCTTAGAATAGCAGATGAATTATCATCAATAAGAAATGAGTTAACAAAACTTAAAAAAGATTTTACCAGTATCAAGGTTGATCCACATCAACATAAAGAAGATGCAGACCATGGTTTCTTTGAAGAAGAAGACGAAAAAATAGCACTTACAGGTGATGAACTAAATAATATTCTTAATACTGCTGATTTTACAGAAGAAACTGGAATGGATCCCACTGGCGAAGATATAGTCCTTCATACCGAGGATAATCAAACACATGGAATTATAAGCAGTGATGATGATGAATCAGACGTCTTCTCCATAGATGATCTTGACGCTGGGATCGATATGAATATGGATCTTGAAGACAGCGATGCAATGGAAGATATAAGCATCAATGAAGATATAAATGAAGATATTAGCATCAATGATATCGAAGAGATTGATCTACCATCCTTTGATACAGAAGCCACAGACGAACTACTTGAACTAAGCGAATCAGGAGCTAAACCCATTACTTCTGCTCCAGAACCGGAAGAAGAAGTTTACCTGGAAGAAGATATTGATTTAGACGATGGCAATATTCTGGATGATAATGAAGAACTTGATACAGAATTGGATATTGTTGAATTCGATGATTTTTCCATAAATGACAATATAGATTTGGAATCAAATGAAGATTTAAGTGAAACGCTTGATCTCTCAGAGGCAGTTATAGAAGAACCTGATATAGACATGGAAATACAGGACAATCCCATTGAAGAACCTTCGCTTGACAGTTTATCAATAGAACTGGATTTGGAAGAAGATTTTAGTCTGGATTCTGAAGATGAAGAAGAATTAATAGATTTTTCTGAAGCTCCTGCATTAAGTGATGATGATATTACATTAGATGATATGGATATGGATATTGGAATTGATGCAGGCATACAACTGGATGAACCTGGAATTGAATTTGATGATGCAGGCATACAACTGGATGATGCTGGAATTGAATTTGATGAAGCTGGCATAGAATTGGATGAGCCTGGAATAGATTTGGATGATCCAGGCATGATCATTGAAGAATTAGAAGAAGAACCAGAATATATTAATATAGATGATATACTTGCTGATGATTTTCCGGAAGTTGATATTCTCTCTTCAGACATATCTGAAGACATGATGGAAGAAGATTTCTCAGGAGAAGACTTACAGGAAAATGATTTACAGGAATTAATGAGTCCTGGAGAAGGAAGTCAGTCAACTGAATCTTTTGATGAATCATTTGTAGATACAATGGATGATTCATTAGACGAAACAATAGACGAATCAATCGATGAATCTTTTTTGGATGATACATCCATGCCGGACTTTTCCATGGATATGGATGATAATGTACCAAATATCGATATACTAATGGAGGATACTCCTACAGTAGAAAATCTGATAAAAGGTTCAGGTCAAGCTTTAGAAGATACTAATGTACAAAATATTCCTGCACATTTATACAAGGAACTCAAAACTGTTCTTTCTTATATGGATGGTTTTCTTGAATCCTTACCCGAAGAAAAAATAGAAGAATTTGCAAGGTCGAAATACTTTGAAACTTATAAAAAACTATTCAAAGAATTAGGGTTGGAATAATGGGGCTTTTGGCAAAAGCCTTGGAATTATTAAATCAATATACTCCCTTTCCAGAACTGGATGAAATAGGTGAAATAATAAAATCAAGGATCCTAAGAATTACTCCAGGAGCAGATGTACCCTATACAGCATTGGGTCTTTTAACAAATTATGGGCAATTTGATGCTGCTGTCTGCCTGGCTCATAGAAATGAAGTATACGAAAGCTATGCTTCTGTAGGTTTACATATAGAACCAATCACCATTCATGACACTATTATATACAAAAAAGAAAAAAATAATTATACATTTTTTAAGCTATACGATCACGATAAAAGTCATTTAAATTTTATGGATCCGGATATGAATATCTGGTGTTTTCCGCTTGACAATTATGAACCCTGGAAAGCAGTTATGCTTCTGGGCAGGCATGATTTCCCAGCCATAGATCCAAGAGCCATGCCGGTCTTGTTAAAGGAAATTAATAAAATCATATCACCACACAAAAAAAATACTGAAACGGAAAATGCAAAAGAATCAAATTCTGCATTCCCGTTATAATCCAAAAGCAGAAGCTGAACGCTTTCTGGATTCCATAGAAATAAAAAAAGATTTAAAAATAATTATATTGATAGAACCAGGAATGGGATACATGACTGCGTTATTACGCAGTAAAAATCCAAACTCAAAAATAATAGCACTGCATGCGGAGCATATACCGGAATTATTGCCTTTAGAAAATATCCCGGATGCTTGTTGGGCTCCTAATACAGATATTAGTCTGCGCCATTTTCTTGAGAATGAAGTTTCTGATATGGAGTCACATGATATAAAAATCATTGAATGGCGCCCAGCACTTTCCGTTTATGGTGAATCATACCGTAAACTGCTTGAAGTAACTGTAGAGTTTATAAAACAGGCAGATGCTTCGGCAAGAACACAAAATATATTTGGAAAAATATGGTTTAAAAATTTTTTTAGTAATTTAAGTATTATTTCCAATATAATAATACCAGATACATTATCCTGTCCGGTTTTAATAACAGGGTCTGGGCCTGGACTTGAAGACAGTTTCGAAGAAATTAAACATAATGAAGATCAAAGGTTTCTGCTTGCTGCATCTTCTTCCTTTACTGCCCTTGAATATAAAAACATAAAACCAGACATGATTATTACAACTGATGGAGGGAATTGGGCTTTAATGCATCTTTACGAATGTGTTAGAAGTTTTTCTGATCTAAAACTTGCAATCAATATATGTGCTTCTGTACCATCTCAATGCAAACAAGCATCATTTTTTATAATAAGTGATGGTAGTCTCTGGCAGAGCTTAATACTAAAAGAATTAAACATTCCTTTTATAGTATTACCGCAAAGAGGAACAGTAACTGCCACTGCCATAGACTTGGCTTTTTTTATAACAAAAAGCAATGTTATTATAACAGGTATTGATCTTGTTCATAAAGATTTACAAAATCATGCACGTCCCTACAGTTTTGATAAATTATGGGAAGAAAAAGCCAACCGTCTTGTTCCATATTATTCTCAAATGCATTATCGCTCTAACATGATTAAAGATGGAGGCAGTTACAATATATATTCATCATGGTTCAGTCACCAAATCAGTAAATACCCAAGACAATTATACACTTGTAACAAAAACAACAGTGTTTTTGATTCATTGGAATCAATATCACTTAAAGACAGTAGTAGTAATAATAAAAAACATGTATTTAAAACTATAAAAGTAAGCTTTGATGATAATCCTGCAAAACTAGCAGTTAATATTTTATTATCAGCATTAAAAAATGATAACACAAAAGATAAAATATTTGAAGAATTAAAATTATTGCTTTATACAACAACAACATCTGTAGAAGAATTATCAAGCACCATTTTGAATTTGACTCAATATATATGGAAGAATAACTTACATGAATAATGATTTATTATCAATAAACATAAAAGCGCTTGAAAGATTTAAAACACTTTGTTCTGATTTAATAAAGTCACATAATAAAATAAAACAATACAAAACCCTTAAAAGTTCATCTGGACATATTGTACCGGTATATGTTGATAATGATCGCGCTTTACACTCTTTAAATGATCCGCGGCGTGAAGCAAAACGTCTTACTGATACATTAAATGATGAAGGCTTTGTTGTTATATTGGGTTTAGGCGGCGGGTATTTACTTGAAGCAGCACTTGACAGAGAAGAAACATCCTTTGTCCTTGTAATAGATTTTAATATAAAAAGTATTAAAGAATTACTTGGTTTAATAGATTATTCAAAATCATTTAATGATCCTCGTTTTTATATATTAATAGATTCTGATTATCAATTTATAGAACAATTTATTCTTGACAATTACAAACCTGCTCTTTATGGCAGTCTTGCCACTATACCATTAAGAACCAGAACAAACACAGATACAGAAAAGTTTAATAATACAGTTGTAACAATGGAAAATGCCATAAAAAAAGTTTCCAGGGATTATTCTGTCCAGGCACATTTTGGTACAGTCTGGTTTTCAAATATAATAAGAAATATTATTAAAGTTGAGCCTGTTTATGATCCTGTACCTGCAATAAAACATGCTGCAATAACAGCTGCAGGGCCTTCACTTGACATTCATATAAAAGAAATCAAGAAAAGAAGAAATGATTTTTTTCTTATATCAACAGATACCAGCCTCCCCTGCCTTTTATTTGAAAAAATTTATCCTGACGCAGTTGTATCAATTGATTGCCAGCATGTCAGTTATCATCATTTTTTTACAGGGATACCTGATGGAACTCTCTTGTTTCTTGATTTAGCCAGTCCTCCCATTGTTGCCTGTCAGGCTGCAAAACCCTTGTTTTTCTCCGGTAGTCATCCCTTGACTGCGTATATAAGCTTACATTGGTGTTCCTTACCGCATATAGATACAAGCGGCGGAAATATCACCTATACAGCTGTTGCCCTGGCGGAAAAAATGGGTGCTGAAAAAATAGAAATGTTTGGAACAGATTATTCATATCCTTTTGGGCAGACTTATGCAAAAGGCTCTTATGTTTATCCTTATTTTGAAAAAAAACAAAAAAGACTTGATACGCTTGAGGGTTTAAGTTCAACCTTTCTTTACAGAACTCCATTAAGCAAAAAATTTAATGATAAAAACTGGTATTATGAAAATGCTTCTTTAAGCTTTTACCGCGAACAACTTGAACAAAAATCAATACATGCAGATTTTGAGCTTATTCATAGACAGGGATCTGGAGCTCCCATAAAGCTGTTGTCACAAACATCAAAAATCAAAAAATCCAATTTATTTACATATGGGAAGTATCTTATAAATGCAGAAGATTTCCTTAGTGAATATATGAATAATATAATCTCTCTCCCTTTGTCTGAACCATATAATGAAAAACATATAAATATTTTTACTACCCTGCTCCCGGCTGCTGCTGCATTACGTCACCGGGACCCACATCTAAACAAGAAAGATTTACTTGAAAAAACAAAAAACTATTGCATTGAAAAAATAAAAAAAACTCTTGCTAATTACAAAAATAATATGGAAGCATAAGATACAAAGGAATCAGGTGCCTCATCATGTTTTACATCAGCACTGGTTCCGTATTCAAGCAATTGCGCTTTAAAGCAGCCTAGCTCTTCTGCGCAGCCCATGGCTCCCAAAACAGCACCAGCTGAACATGATGATTGATCCTCTTTAGCGCATCTTAATGCTTTTTCCGGATCATTTTGAATTACCGCATTTATAAAGGCAGCGTCATTTGTGTTCTTTACCCAGTCAAGGGCAGCCTTCCCTCTGCCCTTTGGGGAAAATCCGTAGTTATTGCCATAATGGGTTAAATCAGCAGAGCCAATGACAACTAGATTGCGGCCAAGTTCTCTTGCTGTTTTAACAAGTGTTTTACCAGCTTCGTATGAAGAACTATTTGCAGGAAATCGTGACCATAAAAGCCTTGATGTTGGAAAAAAATAATGAGCCATAGGAACAAGGATTTCAACTGTATTATCATCAAACTTATCGCTTCTTGCATCAAGTTTATTGCCAATATGAGCCATTAATTCATTATCTATATGCATTAAACCAAAAGGTGTGCGTACAGCATCTTCATCTGCAAAAAGAAAAGGCGAACCAGCAGACAAATGTCCTCCAATTATTACAACAGTATCAGCATTTCTATCCAGATTTGAGACTGATATGCCGGCTATTCTTCCGGAATAGTACCATCCAGCATGGGGAGCTATAACAACCCTTGAAAAAGCTGTTTTATTGGGGTTTTTATCAGAATTTTCTTTATTTGAATCAATATTAAGCAGAAATTCCTGTGTTTTTGCTGCTTGATCCGGATACCAGGCTCCTGCCAGTATGGGTTCTCTAATAATCATAATTAATCCTATTGTATATATGGACGATAATATATTATAGATCTTTAATTAAGGAAAGACCATGACTGAATTTGGTAAAAAATCCCATATATCAACAATTATAGCAATAATCTGTATTTTTTTATATGCAGCAAGCATTTTGTTTGGAGCAGGCCGCATTATAGCAAACAGCAATACACGTCAGGTTATTGCAGCCAGGGAGTTTAATGATATTATTGATCTTGCTTCTTCAGCCTCATTCCTTGGATTTATGAGCAGGCCTTATCAAGAAACTATTCAGGATGCATTGATTTCTACAGAAACACTTTTGGGAGTAATTATCACCGGATCTAACGGAGAATTTGGCTTTGAAAAAAATTATGGATCTGTTATAAACTGGAATGGTGATGTCCCGCGGTTCAGGACTGGGTTTGGAATTTCTGCCAATCCTTTTTTTCAGTCTGTGTGGATAGAAGGTCAAAGAAATTCTACGGTTCAGGCTGTATATAGTTATATTGATTATGATTTTTTAATCAGTGTTTTAAAAGATACATTGATACTAATAATAGGTGTAATGACATTTGCCATAATCATACTGCTATTGGAAATATACTCAAAACCTGGATCTTCCATCAAGACTGTTTATCATAAAGCAGAACAAAAACCTGTATACACAGATATTAATTCCAGCTCTGATTTTTATGATTCAGAAATTATAGAAGTTGATGTTAATAAAAAAGAAGGCTATCCAAAAGGCCTTTATTCTCCACGTGGTATTGGCTGGGAATCCTATACAAAAGAAAGGCTTGATTCTGAACTGCATCGTTGTTCTTCTCTTGAAGAAGATCTTGTCTTTATTGTAATGGATTCAAGCAGAATAAAACTTGGAGAAGGATTATTAAGAAATCTTATAAGTGAAATCGCAAGTACATTTACCTTAAGGGATATGATTTTTGAAAAAGGAGATAATGGGCTTTCATTAATAGTTCCTTCATTAAGTCTTGAACAATGCATAGAGAAAGCAGAAATTTTCCTTCAAAAGGTACAAACAAGCCTTTTTGACAATTCCGGAGATCTTTTGGATTTTTTTATCGGTATGTCTTCAAGAGCAGGAAGGTTGGTAGAAGCATCACGATTAATGTTTGAGGCTGATGAAGCGCTTGCAAGAGCTCAAAAAGATACAAGTTCTCCTATAATTGCATTTAAAAGCGACCCGGAAAAATACAGAAATTATATCAGGCGCAATAATGTCTAGTATTGCATTTAAAGCAAGGCATCCAGCATTAATAGGTTATTGACTGTCCACTCACTCAAGTAATAAACATACGGTAATCCCCTGATTTTAGCTATATGCAGAGAGTCATTATCAGAAAAACCAATGTCTAAAAAACGAATACTCCCATCTCCCAGTTCCAGTATAATACTGTTTTGAATAATAATATTATCATGATATATAAAACCTTCTGCGCGTGATTCTATGATAAAACGTATATAAGAATCAGCACCAGGGAAAACAGAAGTTGATTTTTCATTTATCCATACATTTAAACTTCTGCTAATACTTGAAATATCCTGATTCTCAATGTTAAGAATATGAAGTCTTTGAACCATGGCAGGATTTATATCCGGAAATAATCGTAGATCATACCAGAAAGATATATCATTATCTGTATACAAGGAAAAAATATCCTGCCCTGTCCTGATCTCCCTTTCACCGTATTTGCGTAAGAATATATGTGATGTTGAGTGATCTGTAAACCCGACAAACATATCAAGAAGAGGAGGTCCTGAACCGCCATATACTGTGATCCTGGATGGTTCATTTCCAAAAGCTGCTGTTTCCATTGTCTGGGATAAAGACCTTATGGGATAATTGTCACGGCGGGACAGTATGGAAAGAAAGTCTTCAACACGGCTTTGTCTTGCTGGATAATCTATAATATTACCATTAAGATCATATTGAGAAATAACCCAATTATTGTTTTTTCTGTCAAGAATAATTGTATTTGTATTATTACCAGTATTGGGAATCCTATATGTACCAAAAATCTCAATTCTGCTTATAAGATCAAAAAATCGTTCCTCAAGCCATATATAATTGGATGATTTTAAAGCCATTGCTTGAGAGTCAAATATAAAAGTTAAGACATAAATAAATATAAGAAGAAAAATTATTGATAAGTTAATTATAAGTCTTTTTTTATATACATCGCTTATATTAATAAAATTCAATCTATTGTCCTTTTACCTTTTCCTGAGTACTTTTTTTTCGTTTTCTTGTAATAATAAACCCAGTCATAAGTATAAAAAACGGTATAATAAAAACATTTAAAATATTGGAAAAAAGCATGGCGTTGTTCCGCCTTGTACTGTCTGTAATACGATCCAGCCGTCCAGGTCCGGATCTGTACAATAAAGCTGTATGCTCGTTATTAACTAACCAGTCAGCAGCTCTTAAAAGAAAAGCCATGTTTGTAAATTCACCGTCTTCCAGTTGACTTAAAGAACCTGCAAAATTACTGTCACCTATAACAATAATTCTTGATGATTGAGGCTGTAATGGCATATCAGCTAATGTATGCGGAGAACCTTCCCTTATTGGCTTTTGCATATCATTAAAAAAACTAGGAAATATGCCTGTAAGGGCAGCACCTAAAATTATTCTGCTTCTGGATTGGGGATTAGTTTCCTGTCTAAATGGATCTATCTGGTAATTATAGGTTTGAAGCCATGCATGTTCTGTTGTAGTAAACAGAATTTCTGTGTTAATACCATGTGGTGCATAAAGTTCCAGAGGACTGGCCCAAAAAAGATTAAGGCCATAAAGGTTCCTTGTTAAAAAAATACTTTCATTTATATTTTCTTCCATTATTCTGATCCACAAAGGATAAGGCAATGTAATTATATTATTGGAATCCATTCCATGCTGAAGAGTTAAGTTTATGTTAGATACATCCATAACTAAAGCAGGCAGAATCACAGCACCATAGGATGCTAACATGGCAAAAAGACCCAAATCATTTATAGGCCATACATTCATTATTTCGTATATATCCACAAAAAAACTATTTTGTGCAAAGAGAATATTACCGCCGCATTGTATGTATCTGTCTATTGTATAAAGTGTCCATTCATCAAATTCATCAGCGCCGCCCAGTATAAAAAGTCCGGGTATATTATCCGGAATTTCTTCTCCTGGAATTAAAAGGCGAATTTTAAAACCATGACGGCGTAGCTCTGAATCAAGAAAAGCATAATCTATATGCCATTGTTTTGAACTCTCGCCGACTATAACGCCTAATTCACGGTTTGTACCCTGTACAAGTGCCATAATACGCGTAGTAAGATCATATTCCAACGAGCTATAGGAAAAAGCCAGTGGTATTACTTCAATTCTGTCAAAGTATTCAATTACAATACCGGTATAAACATCAAGTGTTACGATTTCATTGTTTTCAATAACTCTTATAGATTGCGGATATATGCCTATATGATTTATATCCTGCAGCACATTAGCCTTTACCGGATCAATTCTTGAAAATTGTAATCTTCCATGTGATAAAGCAGAATATTCCATGATCAATCCAGTTATCTGATCAGGCAAGGGATGAACTGCAGCAAGACGGTCAGAAACATAATATGTTATTCGTAAAATATCTTCTATTTCGCTTATTGTTTTTCTTGTTACTTCAGATAGTGTAAAAGATTTATTTGCTGTCATATCCAGCCTAAAAAAAAGCCTGGAACTAAGCATAAAACAAAGTAAAATTATAACAAGTGACAGAAAGACGATCACTTTTTTTTGCTTTTTTGTCATAGATAATGTATGCTTATTCATTTATAAACCCTAAATAAAAGCAGTTTTACATTCAAAAAAAGAAATAAAAATATTGTTATAACAAAAAAAGCCAGATCTCTTGAGTCTATTAAGCCCCTGGAAAAACTATCAAAGTGAAAAGAAAGGGACATATAATTAAAAAAATGATATAAAAAAGGAAAACTGGATATAAAATAAAAGCGATCGTTTAATACATGAATAAACATAAACACAAATAAGACTGTAACACATGATAAAAATGCTGCTGCCTGGTTTCTGGATAAGTTGGATAGAAAAATACCAAGGCTTAATGCTGATGCACCCAAAAGTATAACTCCAATATACTCGGTAAACATGACTCCAGTATCAAACCTACCTAAAGGAAGCAGTGAAAGCGGTAAAGGTAAAGATAAAGCAATAAAAATCAAAAGTATTATTAAACTGCTTGTAAATTTTCCAATACTTAATTCCCATTCAGAAATTGGCAATGTAAAAAGCAGCTCTGCAGTGTTTTGCTTTTTTTCTTCTGTCCAGCTTTTCATAGTAATTACAGGAATTATAAAAGCATAGAGTAAGGGAAAAGTAGTAAAAAAAGGCCGTAAGCTGGCATGATCCATGGCAAAAAAAGCAGTTATATGATAAAAATTTATAGAGAGAAACAAAACAAAAAAAATACCAGTACCATAAAACAAAGGTGAATATAACCAGCTTCTAAGCTCTTTTTTTACCAAAGCTATTATGATTTTCTTATCAATCATTATTATTCCCCTTAAGCTGCAGGAATATTTCTTCAATATCTTTTACAGAAGTTTCTTGTTGCATATTGCCTTGTGCAATAATGTATCCTTTATTTATTATAAGGTATTTTGTACATAATGATTCAACTTCCTGTAATATATGTGTAGAAAAAATAATGGTTTTATTTTTTAATTTTTTAATAAGGTTCCGCATTTCCATAATCTGGTTCGGGTCAAGCCCGGAAAAAGGCTCATCAAGTATCAAAACAGGCGGATCATGGATCAGTAACTGTGCAAGGCCTACACGCTGCTTTAAACCGCGTGACAGGGTCTCGATTCTTGTGTTTTTTCTGTTCTCAAGACCGCATATCTTTAAAACCCTATTTATTGCATTAATTTTTTCATTAGTATGAATGTGCCTTGTTTCAGCAATAAACATTAGATACTCCATTGGTGTCATATCCATATAAAGGATAGGAGTTTCTGGCAGATATCCAATACTGTTTTTAAGTCCAATGATGTTTTCTTCCAGAGAAAAACCATTTACTCTTATGTCTCCGGAACAAGGGAAATGGTATCCGCAGAGCATACGCATGATGGTTGTTTTTCCTGCACCATTTGGACCAAGAAGACCCAGGATAACTCCTTTATCCAAAGAAAAACTTATGTTTTTTATTACTTCTACAGACCCATAAAATTTTGATATATTACTTACTTCAATCATTGTATTCCATAGGGAAAACCATACGATCTCTTGAAAGAACCGTATCAGGAAAAAGTGCTTGAGCTTCTTTCAGAAGCTGTTTTAAATTATATTCATTATATCTGGGGCTGTAATGTATAAGCGCAAGCTTTTTTACTTTAGCCTTAAGCGCTATTTTTGCTGCTTGTTCTGCAGTCATGTGTTTTTTTTCTACAGCGCTTTCAATAAGTTCTTTTTCAAACATACCTTCACAGATAAAAAGATCAGAATCAATGACTTCCCTTGCTATTCCATCAAAATACAAAGAGTCTGTAACATAGGAAAACTTCCTGCCCTTACGCGAAGGTCCAAGAACCTGTTCAGGTTTTACATCCCTGCCATCTTCTGTTTTAACTGTCTGTCCACTTTGAAGCTTTGCCCAAAGCGGACCTCTTTTTACACCAAGAGAATCAGCAAGTTCCGGGTGAAACTCGCCTGGACGTTCATGTTCTTCCAGAGTATATCCATAACATGGCTTTGTGTGATTAAGCGGAAAAGCGCGTATATGATAACCATCTCCGTCATAAACAATTCCAGGTTCATGTATCTCTTTTACTATTATTTCATAATTAATATACATATCCAAAACCCGGCGGCTTGTTTCTATATATTCAGCTATGCGCGGCGGACCTATAATATAAAGCGGATTATCCCTGTCAACCTGAGAAGATAGCATAAGTATCCCTGGTATGCCAGTAACATGATCTGCATGAGTATGGCTTATAAAGATAACTGATATTTTTTTCCACCGCAAATTAAGTCTGCGTATGGACACTTGCGTGCCTTCTCCGCCATCAAAAAGAAAAAGTTCGCCTTCTCGCCTTAGAAGTAAAGATGTCAGATGGCGGTTGGGCAGAGGCATCATCCCCCCACAACCAAGAACAAAAGCTTCTAGATTCATTTATTTTATTATAACAAAATGAGACAGTATCATGCAATGCATTGAAGTTATTTAATTAGCTGAGAGACCTTGCTTAAAAGAATGCTTTTTTTGATAGGTTTTATTAAAAAATCAACTATACCAAATTGTTTGGCATGCTTATCATTTAATGGGTCTTCCAAAGAAGTTACAAATATAATGGGTATGTTTTTTAATAAGCCAATACCTTTAATTTTAGTATATACTTCCCAGCCATCCATTTTAGGCATAATTATATCCAGTAAAATCAAATCAGGAATATAGCCTTTTTTTATAAAATCAAGGGCTTCAAGCCCATTTTTTGCAGTACATACATTATATTTTTTTTTTAATATTACTTCTGTCATAGCGAGGTGAGTAATATCATCGTCAATAACAAGAATTTTCTTCTTTGCCTTTTCCATAATATTAATTTTAATTATAACATATAAAATTTGTTTAGTAATTAGTTTTTTTAATTTTTTAACATTTTTTTAATTAATTTGGTATTTTTTAGTCATAAAAAAGACATATCCCATGGATTATTTGAGCTCCAGCCTGCTTTAATGCATTTGCACAGGCATTCATTGTAGAACCTGTAGTGATTACATCATCAAATAAAATGCAGTTTTGAGGGGGTTTTTTAAAGGCAATAATACGGCCTTCTAAATTGGTTTTACGATCCTTACGATCCAGTTTTTTCTGTGTTAAAGATGCTTTTCTTTCAAGACATTGGTATATTTTTGGAGTATCAGGTCTTTGGGATATAAGATGAGAGAGTGTAATAATCTGATCCCACCCGATTTTTCGAATTTTACCTGGCCTTGGCGGAACTGGTACTAAAACAAAGTCTTGATTCAGATCTTTATCAAGAATATATATAGCTTTAATCATATGTTCTGATAAAAATTGTCCGGCTCCAAGTGATTTTTCATATTTAAAAGCACTAAGAAGCTTTATATATTTGCCGTTATATGGAAAAACAGAGAACATTCTATCAAATAGAGGTTTTTCTGTTTCTGCATTAATTCTGCATGTTAAACATTGATCAACTTCAGAGATCAATGGTCTGCCGCAATATTTACATCTAAGGCTTTTATCAAAAATAATATTTTTCCTGCAATTATGGCATAATCCATAAAGAATTTCTTCTTTATTAAACAGATTTATTCTGCAAATACTGCAGCCGCGAGGGAAAAAATATTCCCATTTTTTATACAAGTTCAGTATTATATTCATAATGAATATACGGGTTTAATATTCATATTGCTTTTAATAATAAAAACTCATTTTTTATTGATATTTTACTTTACTATGTATAAAAAATAATACAGTTATTCGAATAATTCAGGGTTTTCTTTTGAAAACTTATCAGGAATCAAAGATTCTGGTTTACTACTGCCGTGTTTTTTATCTTTAGATTGTTCCATAGCTTGTTTTTTTAAATTAAAAAGATAATTTAATGCTTGCAGCGGAGACAGTGAATTAATATCTAATTTTAATAATTTATTTTCTATAATGCTGTTTTTTATTTTTACTTCATTTTTTTTACTATTATCTGAACTAATTTTAATTTCTGAACTTGTTAATGACAGTTCTTCCATAATTTCCCCTGCTCTATCAAGTACAGATTCAGGAAGCCCAGCCAGACGAGCTACATGTATACCATAAGAACCAGCAGAAGCGCCTTCCCGGAGCTTATGAAGAAAAACAATCTTGTCTCCATCATCCAATATTTCAAGGGATCTATTAGCCATTGCATTATGAGTAATCTTGGTTAATTCCTGGTAATGTGTGGCAAAAAGAGTACGGCATTTAATGCGGTTAAGTATTTGCTCACTGACAGCCCATGCAATAGAAAGACCATCTTTTGTTCCTGTTCCTCGGCCTACTTCGTCCATAATAACAAGGCTTTTGGATGTAGCACTGTTTAGTATAAAAGCTGTTTCATTCATTTCAACAAGGAAAGTGGATTCTCCCTTTGCAAGGTTGTCAGATGCGCCAACACGGCAGTAAATACGGTCGCAAATTCCTATAAAAGCCTCTTGAGCAGGTACAAAGCTTCCTGCCTGAGCCATAATAACAATAAGGGCTGTCTGCCTTAAGTATGTGGATTTACCAGCCATATTAGGACCTGTAATAAGCATAAATGAAATTCCATTTTCATCAAGTATTACATCATTGGGGATAAACTCAGCAGCCGGGAGATGAGCTTCAACAACAGGATGCCGCCCTTCTGTAATATGAAATCGGTTTTTATTATCAATTACAGGTTTAACCCAGCCATGAATAGTTGCAGCCCTTGCAAGGGATTGAGCAGTATCAATTTCAGCTATACGCCTTGAAGCAGAAATCAAAAAAGAAAGTAAAGCCTTTGCCTTATCTCTTATTTCCAGAAATAGTTTCTTTTCAAGTTCTATTATACTGTCAGAAGAACTATTTATATTTGATTCAAGTTCAATAAGTTTATCTGTTGTAAAACGTTCGCCCGCAACAATTCCCTGCCGTTTTATAAAATGAGATGGCACTTTAGAAAGATGATTTTTTGTAACTTCAAAATAATAACCTATTAAGCGATTATAGCGAATTTTAAGGCTTGTTATGCCTGTATTTAATCTTTCTTCTTCAAGGTATTTTTCTAAAAGATTACGTCCATTTGACTTAAGTTCATGAAGTTGATCCAGCTCGGCATTAAATCCTTTTTTTATAAGATTAGCTTCTGATAAAAGAATCGAAGGATCATCGGGTATGGACTTTTGCAGCAGTTCACAGAGATTTTTTAAATTGGATTGAGCATCTGAATCAAAAGAAACTGCTTGTGCAGATTCAAACTTAATGTCCTTTATTTGATATTGTTCTTCTATAAGAAAAAAATACATTAAAGCATTTCTTGTACCAGCCATATCTTTTCCATGTGCTTTATCCATTGCTATTCTGGAGCTAAGGCGTTCAAGGTCTGGTGTTTTACCCAAATAATCCCTTACACGGCTAAGTAATTCCTGGTTATGGTAAAAAATATCAACATTATCAAGACGCAACTGGATTTTTTTTTCATCTCTTAATGGTTGTAATATTCTTGATTTTAAAAGACGCTTGCCCATGGCTGTACGTGTTTCATCCATTACTTCAATAAGGGTAAAATTATTATCGCCGGTTTTAAGATTTTTTGTCAGTTCAAGGTTGCGCCGTGAGGATTCATCAATACCTACAAACTGAGAATCATCATAAACAGAGATTGTATGTATATGCGGGATAAGACTACGTGAGGTGTCATCAAGATAATGCAATAATGCAGCTGCAGACAGTATCTCTGGAGATGTATCATTTAAACCAAACCCTTTTAAGTTTGAAGTACCAAATTGCTTTTCAAGTCTTTTTTTTCCGCGATCAAAATCAAAAAGCCAGTCTGCCCAGCGGTTAAGAACAATACTAGGTCTTGATTTGATTGCATTTAACAAAAAGGGATGTTCTGAAAGCAAAGACTCCTGTATTATCAATTCCCTTGCATCAAGACGTTCCAGCTCCTGCAAGATTTTTTCTTTGTCATCATGGTTAAAACATGTGGCAAAAAAATCACCTGTGGATATATCTATATATGAAAAAGAAAAATATACAGTTTTATAATATAACGAATCAAAGGAAGCAAGACAGCAAAGGTAATTGGAACTTCCCTTGTCAAGATACTCTTCTTCTACAGTTGTACCAGGAGTAATAATCTCTACAACCCTGCGATCCATGGGACCTTTAGTCCCTTGACCTTTAGTCCCTTGTCCCTTGGATCCAGGAACTCTGGATGGATCAGCAATCTGTTCACATACAGCAATTTTTTTACCATGTTTTAAAAGCCTGGATATATAAGTACGTGATGCATGGTATGGTATACCACACATGGGCTGGCCGCTGCGGCTTGTAAGCGTTAGATTTAAAAGTGAAGAAACTTCAATTGCATCCTCAGAAAACATCTCATAAAAATCACCAAGACGAAAAAATAATACCTCGTCCTTATGTTCTCTTTTTATTCTGCGGTATTGATCCAGCATGGAGCCGGGGGTTAATGTCTGATTAAAAAAATCAGCTTGATTTATAAGATCAGCCTGATCCATTGAATTAGCGTCGAGATCTTTCCTGGAGGTTTTGGATAAGCCTGTCTGTAATATCTACTGTAGGACTAAACCAAAGTATACCTGTATTATCCTTTAAATTGAGAACCATGGAATATCCTTCACTTTCAGCAATAAACCTAATCTCATCATAAACCTGCTGTAAAAATGCTCCGGATTGGGTAAGTCTGCTTCTTATGGATTCAAGTTCAGCTGTTCTAAGCTGATGGTATTCTCTTAAATATTCGGTTCTCTGATTTATCTGTACTTCAAGCTGCAATGCACGTTGTCTATTACCCTGAAATTCCGCTTCGATCATGCTTGCTCTCAATGTCTGGATATCTGCTGTCATCCTGTCAATATCGCTTTGTACCCTAGCACTTCTTGCTTCAAAATCCCTAACTGCCTGTGATTCCCTGAAAAAAGCAATATAAACTCTGGGAAGATCTACAACAGCAAAACGTGTAAGCTGTTGGCTATGTATTGTTATTCCCAGACCCGTTAAAAATAATAAAAAGCCGAGGATAATTTTTTTCATATTTTTCCTCCTTTTAAGTTGTATACGCCGTTTTAATGGCGGATATATGTTAGTATGACCACAAGGCAAAAGATAATACAAATCTTAAGCCCGGCCCTATTGGTCCAGGCTGCCATTCTACCTTACCATCAATTATTTTAAAAGTTCTTGCAATGCTAAACCTTATGGGGAACTGTGGAATACTAAAACGTATTCCACCGCCAAGACTAAAGCGCATAAAAAATGTATCCCTGCCTGGTGTAGAATTATCATTTTCAAAGAATGAATCAAATAATTCCCCCGGGGAATTTTTTACACCAGCAGCATCAAAAAAGAAGTCCCAGGCAATAATTCCCGGGACAAGCGGGATACGAAGTTCAACCCAGTTGGAGAATAATGCCATACCCCTGTTGCTCCATTCACTATCCCAGCCGCGGCCTACAAACATACCGTCAACAGACAGCATATTAAGTTCCTGTATTATGGGAGCATTCCTGCCTGGGTGAGGAAAAATAAATGAAAAGCCGGAATGAAGCCCCAAAACTCCCTTGAAGTACCAGTTATCAGTTACTCTTAAATTCCACAATGTAAAAAATATTTCAGCTTTTGTATCGCTTCTGATAAAATGTTCATCTTCCACAGGTAAAAGTCCATAATAACCCAGTCTTTGTATTGCATAATAACCTGTAGATGGATCATAAAATAAATCACGCTGATCAAGGGAAAGACTTGTCCACATGGAAGTAGCCGGGTTCCATGTATTATTACTGGCACGTAAAACTGCATCAAAAGGCCGGTATAGATTTGATTCATATTGATTTAATATCATACCAACCCTAAATCCACCAGAAAGAGTCAGATTACCAGCTTCTGTTGACCATCTATATCCAGCTCCAATACCAACAGATATACTCCATTGATTATATGGCATCATATATTCTTTTGGTGAAACTCTGCTGGCAGCAATATACTCTTCATAAGAGCCAAACCCATCAGGATATGCATGATCTCTATCCCGTTCATCATTGTAAAATCTGGGATAAAGATTATCTAAAGCTGTAGAACGGGTAGCATGTTGAATGGTTAAATCAAAGTTTCCGGAAAAAGGTAAATTATTGAATAACCTGCGCTGCATATAATTTAAAGACAGTAACTGAGTATCAGGTGATAATTGCAAATCAGCTCCGATTTCATTACCGCTGCCGCGGAAATTTCGATCAGAAAACTGTACTTGAGCAGATATTGGAAATTGATCTGGATCTGCTGTACCGGAAAAAGCAAGACCAAGCTGCAGTTCTATTGTTTGGGCTTCTTCAACATTTATTATTAAATCCATTAAATTTTCAACACTACCAGGCACTGGTTCCGGCAATATACTGTTGAAAAATCTTAGATTCATTAAATTTCTTAACCCATCCATTACCTTTGCTCTGGAAAATACATCCCCTGGTTCAAGCGGGATTTCATTTAAAATAACATGATCTTGTGTTCTTGTATTTCCTCTGATAACAATGTTTTCTATATGAGCACGGCTTCTTTCGATAATAGTAAAGTGGAAAGAAATAATTCCTTCTTCAGTATTTTTCAATTCCTGGGGTTCTATATAGTTAAAAACATATCCATTTTCAAAGTAAAGCTCAGAAACCCGCATAATATCTGTCATAAGCCGGCGTTGATTTGCTACTTCTCCAACTTTTGTAAAGATCTGAGCTTCAAGCTGTGCTGTGGAAAAAATATGATTACCTTCAAAAGTTACACCGCCAAATGTATAGGGTCTGCCTTCATGTATCCTGAAGGTGATTATCATATTATTATTGCCTTTATCATCCCTTGTGATCTGCCGGATATCGTCAATTATAACTGCGTCAAGATATCCGCGATCATGGTAATATCTTAAAAGACCTTCCTTGTCTGCAATAAGTTTGGATTCCTGGAAAGCACCATCCTGAATAATACCTCTGGCTCTGTGTGCAAGCTGCCTTTGCAGGGTTCTGGCAGAAAATGCATTATTCCCTTCAAATCTGAACCCCTCTATGGTGATTCTTTCTCCTTCTTCAATATGAAAAGTAATGATTATTGTAGAGTTTGCTTCCTGCTGCATTTCTGAAGTAACCCTGACATCAGGATAGCCGCTTTCAAGATATCTATTGACAATAGCCACTTCATCAAGTCTTATTCTTACCTGGGTGGCTACATCATGGACATTAAGGGTAATGGTACCTAAAAGCTCGTTTCTGCGTAATGCGGTGTTTCCAACAAAATTAATTCTGGATACTATGGGTCTTTCTGTTACAGTAAAACGAATAACAATCTCATTTCCCGCTGGATCAGCCCTTAATACTGTTGGACTCATTGTTTCAAAGTATTCCAGGGCATAAAAACGGCCCAATATCTCCCAATAAAGCGTATCACTGAAGGGTAAGCCTATAAACTGTTCTGTAATGCCATCAAGTTCAATAGCTCTTACGTTTCTAAGTCCTTCAAATATAATATTTCTGATAGGTCTTCCCTGGTACCATTCATCGGAGTTCTGTGCATAAGCTGTAAAAATTACTGAGAATACAAGAAAAATGAAAAGAATTTTGCGCATTTATGCTCCTATGCCATCATCTTAAAACAGTCTTACTTAATTTATATCAAAAAAAACAAAAAGAGAATAGCCTTAAAATGACCATCTCCATAAAAGAGAGAGGGTTATATCACTTATAAACCAATTTTCAGGGTGTAATAAGAGTACATTTAGCCTTATATCAAAAAGGGGGTTTCTCATTTCAAGCCCTATTTCAGGTTCCAGCCTCATACCTCCCCATTCCTGCCTTGTCGGGTCATAACGCCAAGTTAACATGGATTCAAAAAATATATCAGGTGCAAGATATTTACCCAGAAATATAGTAGTATTGTCAAAATACGAACTTGGACTATTTCTTAAATCAATCTCATCTTGCAGACCTGTTGCCCTATAAACCATGTTTTGAAACAAGCTTGTTCTGACAGAAAACATATCCAGCCCAAACAGGTTACGAACTTCCCGCTGGATGTTACGCATTACAGTAAATTGGGTAAAAGCATCTGCAGTATAACCCAGAAGCATAAGAGGATCATTCCCTGATTCTGAAGGGTTCCCCAGCGGATTCTGTCCCAATATGGAATAGATCTCTACCTGGGATAAAGGCGGATTGGATTCAAACCTTGGAATAAATGACTGCAGAGGGGCATTATCAATTATCATTGATATGGTTACAGGCCCTTCATTGCTTTGCTCGCGGATTTCTGCCCTTAATGATATCTTTGGTTCAAAAAGCGTCTCATTTTCATTAAAGAAAAGCATGCCCTGCCTTAGATAAAAATTCCTGTCCAAATAAAAAATTTCACCGCTTCTTAAACTAATATTTCCATTAATTGTAAATTGACGCGCAGTAATATCACTTGTTACATGCAAGGTGGAACCCATATCTGCATAAGCCTGGAGTATAGGTAAATCAGCACTGGGCCAAAGGAACTCAACCTGCCTGCCGCTTCTTATTAGTATGTCTACAATAATTGACAGAGGTCCTGTATAGGTCTGCCTAAAACCGATATTTGTAAGTTCATAAGAAGAAGAGTATTGTGATGGTTCAATTGATTTAAGCGTAATCTCGGTATTATGGGCAGTTATATCACCCTTAACATCAAAAACCATATCAGCCATGGCAAGATAAAGATTACCGGAAGCCCTGCCCCTTACTGCTATATTTTCTATTTCAAATGCCGCCGGTATAGTATTCTCGTGCGGAACATTGATATCAAGGTTAAATGTAAATGGTATCCATCTCTCAAAAATAAAATTTCCGCTGGCTGTTCCAAACCCATTCCCCACCTGAGCATGTACTGGTTCAAAACTCATCTCACTGCCATTAATGGCAATATTTACAGGAACCGGCCTGATTTCTTCCGGAAGATATTGCGGTACACGTATCCGTAGACTTGTTGCACGTGCATTGCCAAAAAACTCCGGATCCCTTAAGGGTCCTGATATCTGAACAGCAGCTGTAACTATGCCTCCTGGAAAAGCAATTATATCATTTGGAGGTATAAACCTCCAAAATGAATTCATGTCAACATAAAGGTCTGGGGTATATATATCTATGTTATTGTCTTTATCTAAGGTTCCTGTAAAAGAACCTCTTACAGGAGACGGGGATGATAATGCTGCGTATATGCTTCCGCCTCCATTTTCATCAGGAGAGAACATAAGCCTAAGCATATTTCTGGGACCGCCATTTAAAGATATGCTGCGGCTGTGCCCTTCTCTTGCAATGTCCATAGCAGAAACAAGAACAAATTTAAAAGGTTCTTCTGCCTGCATTGAACCAAATGTGGCAGTATTAAAAGACAGGGTTCCGTTAAAAGAATCCATAATTTTTTTATAGTCAAGCCAGTTTCTTAGTGCTGGAAAATCAGCTTCTCCCTGTATTGAAAAATCCAGATATTGACCTGTTAATGAACCTGTGATCTCCGCCCTTGTATCCAATCTGCCTTCGCTTAGATTAACCATAAAATATGGTATAAGAGCTTCTACTTCCTGTCCAAAAGAAAGATTAACATTATTAATATTCAGTTCCGTATTATTAAGGAATGCCCTTGCACTCCCCTTTAAAGGTTGATTTGATAACTGGAAAGAGAATGAAGGGAGATTAATTTCTGTAATAAATGAATTCCCCGCACTCCAGCTTACATTAATGTCTGCATTGGCGATCCCGCTGGATAAAGAAGAGTTTATCCTATCAAGCTTCATTCTTTCTGTATTAAAATCCAGATTTAAAAAATTATCAGTAAAAATAATACTTAATAAATACTTTTCATTATCTTCTGAATTCATTATGCCCAAAACAGTGTATTCTGTATGCAATCTATTCCAGTTTACAGTTAGATTCCCTGATAAAAGGCCATATCCGTCATCAAATAAAATCTGATTTACATTAACTGCGTTTTGATCTGCGCTGCCTGTAAGCCTTAGTATGGTATTATCAGAGGAGGGAGAAGGTAAGTTATTGATCTCAAAGTATTCAATATCAGCAGACCAGAATGAAGGAGAATCATATCTTAGGGAAAAAAGGAAACTTAAATAAGCCTGGTTATCTGATCTTACAGGCAAAGGAATATAATTTGCCTGGGCATAACCTGAATAACCGGATAATCCGCCTGCCCGTAAAAACACTTCAAACCCGTATGACCCATGGGCGCTGAGGAAATTCCTGTCAAGGATTACTCCGTTTATATTGTAAACCAGTTCCTGATACATGGCTTCCAATGAAAACGATACATCATCGGGATTTGTATAATTTGCCTGGGCTTTTACCACAGCAGTATTTCCATCCCAGTTTATAAGGCAATGATCAAGATCAAAACGTCTGTTTGTACCCATAAAAGATGCTTGTACAATAATATTGTTATTGTTTTCATAAGCAATAATAAAAGACGGTACATTATATATGGTATTGGTAAAATCTGTTGTAAAAAAAACTTCTGTTTTAATAAAAAACCTTTCTGTAATGGTTTTAGAAAATTCAGAAAAAGAAGGGAGTTGTTGTGGTTTGACAAAAGGACTTGTTAAATCCATTAAGTCCTGGACAGAAAAGAAATCAAGACTTGTTCTTATTTGAATGCTTTGGGGGTCATAATCCAGGTATCCATCCATGGAAAAACTGCTTGAAGCAGTTAAACCAGTTCCCTGAAATACATAGGCATCATCTTCATTAATAATGACAAAATCCAGGTTTAAAAGATTAACACCACCGGAGCTGATATTTTCTCCAAAAAGGTTTATCGCATTTCCACTGCTTGAAATATTTATGTCAGCATAAAGCCCATCATATCCTTTGGGATCCCAAAGCCTGAGATTTGTCACAGAAAGTATCCCGGAAGGTGCAAAAGGCCTAAAACCGAATAAACCGCTGTATTCTATTTTTCCATTGCTTGTATCAAGGTATAAATCCCGGAAGACCATTTCATGTTCATCACCGTAAGCGGATATTCTGAAAAAAATCGATTCCGGAAAAGCTTCCGGGAGTCCCGGTAAAGATGTTGTTCCTGATTCATAAAGGCCGCTTAAGTTAATGGAATACTCAAGATCGTTTTTAATCCTGGAAAGGCTGGCTTCGCCGGAAAACCTCATTTGAGTAATACTGTTATAATCCCTTAAGGAGCCGGTAAGCGTAATAAAATCCCGGAGTTGAAAATAATCTCCCCTTAAAATGCCGTTTATGCTTTGTTCCCTAAAGTTCCAAGTGAGCGATATATCAAGAGGGGATCTGTCGTAGATCCTCCTTAGTTCAAGGGTATTGTTTTGCAATATAAAGCTGATCGCCAGGGGTTGTAATCTAAAAGAGTCTGCACTAAATGAAGGAATACTTAATTGTCCACTGCCTTCACCATGTCTTAAGTTAAAGTCTCCGTTTGCCCTCATGGTCATATTTGCTGCAAGACCGGCTCCTGCATTAATACGTCCTATCCAGCGGCTGTTAAAACTAATCCTCTCTTCCAGAATATTACCATCAATACTTATATTATTCAGGTTAAACGAAGAGCCATTATTTTTTGTTTCCCATCCGCCATTACGGACACGGATTTGAAAGCTTTGTGGCAGTATATCAGCAAGGCTTTGATCACCATTATCAATATTTATATTACCGGAAGAAAACTTTTGGATAAAATCATCATCCTTTTCAAAATCAAGGAAAAACTCCGGTCTGTCTACTCTTGCAGAATTAAAAATTTGAGATCTGCCTCTGATAATATTCCAGAGTGAGAAAGAAAGACGCAGTCTTGAAACTGAAAGAAAAGTGCTTGAATCTTCACGTAAAAGGCGTATATTCCTTATATCCAAAAAACCCAAAAAAGACGGGCTTATAGAACCATATTCCAGCCTGCGGCCTGTAATTTGTTCAGTTTGCCTAATTAAATTGTCTCTTATAAGTAATATATTATTTCTAAAAGCCAGTTCTAAAGGCCCTAAAAGCATAATTGTAGCAGTAATTAAAAAAATAAAGATGAGAAACATTATACTTATTCGTATAATTATTGAATTTTTGTTAGTTTTAAAAAATTGTGTCATTTTTTATACTTATTATAACAAACCTATACATAAAATATTACATCATGTATGCTTATTTTAGCATGAAAATTATAAAAATTCTACAAAACTTCGTAGTTTTTGAAGGTGCAGATGGAAGCGGAACCACTACACAATTGCAAAAACTAAAAGATTTCTTTGAATCACGCCAAAAAATCAGACTTTCAGATGCAAAATATACCAGCCTGCCCGTTCTTTTTGATACATTTGAGCCTACTAATAATAGTATCGGCAAATTGATACGTCAGGGGTTAAAAGATGAAATACATTTTAATAGTAAAACCATAGCTTTTCTTTTTGCTGCAGACAGAAATGAGCATATTTACAGTCCCGGAGGTATAATAGAGCGTTGTAAGCGAGGTGAATTAGTTGTTTGTGACAGGTTTTTATTCTCTTCACTTGTTTATCAGGGAATAACTTGCGGAATTGAGCTCCCTTTAAAGTTAAATCAGGATTTTCCTTTCCCGGAATTGCTTATATTTCTTGATATTGACCCCAAAATTGCCCAGGAACGCATGAAAAAACGCAGTCAAAAAGAAATTTATGACAGTATTGATTTCCAGATCCAGGTAAGGGAGAGATATTTGGCCTTATGTGAAGATTATAAATCCAGATCCAAATGCAAAATTGTCATTATTGATGCTTCAAAACCAGAAGACCAGGTATTTAATGACATATGGAGCGCTATACAGAAAATGCCGATAATCAAAGGGAAATGAAGAAAAGCTTAAAAGTACTCATTTGCCTTTTTTTGGCTTTATTTACCCTTGCTCCAAGCCTGCCGCTAAATGCCTATTATGTGACCTATAAAGAACAGTGGTATCGTTTATACCATGTTCACATGAACCAATATCCTGATGAAATAATGGAAAATATATATTACCTGGAAAAAGCCCTTACTGCTGACTTCAGCAACCCGCTTTATGCTTTAGCACTTATTGAAAACGAAACGCAATGGGAAAAATACCGCTATCTTTTTATGATGCACATAAATCTAAAACTTATCGAACAATATATACGCCTTGCAAATAAATGGAATAAAAGAAACGCCTATTTTTACAATGCCCCTTGGAGAGACATAAATCTTGAAGCCCTGGAAACAGCAGAAAGATGCTTTTATGCTGCTCTTTATTACTGGAATGATGCCAGGGAATGGGCTGCAAAATCAAGGGAAAGGCGCTTTTTGTTTCTCCACCTTGACAGGGTTAAGTTCTGGGAAGACGAAGCATTTAGAATTGAAAACAATATGCTTAATTACGAAAGAATCATTAACCGCGAACTAAGACTTTTGCAGCAGGTACGTGAGAGATTCGAAGCCATGGATGAGAATACATATTAAAAAAGCTCGCCCTGCCCTTTAACAGCGCTCTCAGTATTTTTACCCCCGGGATTTCCAAGTAATTCAATAAACTCATCTTCGTTTATAATAGGAATACCAAGCTCCCTGGCTTTTTTGTTTTTTCCTGATCCTGATTCAGGTTCATTTGTAACAAGATAGGAAAGGTCTTTTACAACCGATGACTTAGAACTTCCTCCCAAAAGTTTTATCTTCTCTTCTGCCTCATTACGCTTCATTGTTTTTAGTTCACCGGTAAAACAGAATGATGTTCCCTTTAAGGGCATGTTTTTTTTATCCAAAGGCATGGCAATTGATATTATGCCTCCATCTAGAACCTTGTCCATTTCTTTGTAAGAATCACGAAGACCCGTAAAAATGGTGTTAGCTGTAATATCACCAAGACCGTAGACTCCGGACAAATCTTCCAGAGAAGCAGATCTTAATGTTTCAAGTGTATCAAAGCCAGCATCTATTATTTTTTCGACAATAAGCTCTCCAACACCTTCAAAATCAAAACCGGCAATAAAAGCAGAAAGGGAAAGCTCACGTTTAATGCGTAAATTGCGTATAACTTTAGCGGATGATATCTCGCCCATGCGATCAAGGGAAGACAGATCATCTTCTTTTAAATTATATAGGTCTGATATATTTTTTACCTGTCCGCTGTTAAAAAGCTGGGCAAGCAGTTTATGACCAAGTTCCCTTATATCCAAAACTGTTACCCATTTTTCCAGCCTGTGATGCAGCCGTTTTGGACAGGCAATATTAGGACAGAAAAGCCTTGTATCTGTATGTTCCAGGTTTGTATTACAGGTATTGCATATTGCAGGGAATTCTATTTTTTTCTTTTCTTTGGGTTCTTCAATGGAGCCTTTTATGGCCAGGCCTTCTATCTTGGGAATAATTTCACCACGTTTGACAACTTTAACAGCAGACCCTATCTGTAAACCCAAAGAACGTATCATACCCGGGTTATTAAGATTAGCCCTTTGAACTTGAGTACCAGCTATACGAACAGGGTCAATAATCCCTATGGGTGTATAAGTTGCTCCGCTTTCGCTCCATTCTATCTTTCTTAAAATACTAAAAGCGGTCTCAAGCTCAAACTTGAACGCGATCTGCTTTTCAGGTCTTGCCTTGCGAAGATCAACCATATCAGTAATAAGATCCTTAACCACAAGGCCGTCAATGTCAAAACCAAGAGTATTGCGTTTTGCTGTAATTTCTTCACGATAAGCAATAACATCTTCAGGGGTTTTAAACTCATTTGTATTGGCTGTAAAAAAACCCTGCTTTTTTAACCAGGCGATTTTTTTTAATTCATCAGAGAAAAAACTGTCTTTACCAGGAACAGAAGCATCATAAGAGATAAAAGTTAAATCATCGCAGCCCTGACTGTCCTTGCGCCGCATTATGCCATTGGCTGCGTTCCGGCAATTTGCCTTGTCAGGATATTTGCTGTTCCATATATCATGGTACATTATAACTTCGCCTCTTATGCCGCCAGAAAATGATTCTTGTAGATGTTGCGGTACACCTGCCATGCACATAGCATTAGCTGTAATTTCATCACCGGTAATTCCGTCTCCTCGTGTAACAGCTGCCTTGAGACTGCCGTTTTCGTATTGAAGCTCAAGGCTTGCGCCGTCAAGCTTGAACTGAACTACATAGTTTTTTATATTAATTTTTTTTGCCCAGTCCAAAAAATCTTCTGGATTGGCTGCCTTGTCCTGGCTGCCCATTGGAATGATATGCTTTTTTTTGGGAAATATGCCTTGTGCGATTGATGCATCTGATTCTTCAGCATCGGAATCAGTTCCGATTTTTTTTAAAAGAGGGTTTTTTGGATCAAGGGATTTTAATTCATCCCACAGAAGATCAAAATCAGCATCTGTTATTTCAGATTCACCTTCATAATAAGACTTCTGATATCTTTGTATTAGTTTCTGCAGAACTTCTATACGTTCATTTTTTTTCATAAACAACACCCTTTCTGAAAAAAAGCTCATGTATTTTATGATTCTTTTCAAGTCCTTTTCTTTCAAACCCTGTTTGCGGCCTCCAATCCTGAGCCGGAGAAAAGTCATTGTATTGATTAAAAAGCAAAGGCGTTGCCATAAGTTCTGTCATGGCCCAGTTAGCATAATCTTCCCAGTCTGTTGTCATATATATATAACCATTATCAATAAGACAATTACAAAGGGCATTTGTAAAAGGCCTTATGATAAGACGTCTTTTATGATGCCTTTTTTTTGGCCAGGGATCAGGAAAAAATATATGGAACCCTTTGGCAGCATTTTTTGGAAGCATTTTAATAACTTCCACAGCATCTCCTTCTATAATCCTTACATTTTTTAAACCGCGTTTATCAATTTCCCATAAAAGTTTTCCAATACCTGATTTATAAACCTCAATACCAAGGTAATTTATCTCTGGATTTTTTTCTGCAATTTGTGCTGTAGCTGTTCCTGAACCAAAACCAATTTCGATTATAACGGGGTTTGAATTACCAAATACACTGTTGTAATCAATCGATAATTCCTTGTTTATTTGTAAACAAAAAACACCTGAAAGTTTTTCATATGAACGTTTCTGTGCAATTGTTATTTTTCCGCTGCGCAATACATAACTTTTAATACCGGATGAATACATTTATAATCTAACGTAAAGAAGAAACAGATTCGATTAATGGCAAAGCTTCTGTAAGAGCAGATGTTTTTAAGCTTTCATCCTTGGCCCAAAGTGCAAGATGTCTTGTCCTTGAAGGCAAATCAAGATCAGTAATATTTCCATGTAAGTTTGCTAAAGCTGTAGTCCCAATAATATCACCTTCTTGATTATAAATAATAAATGAATTTTCCGGGTAAAGGGAATTTACCTGGTATATTCCGTCATGTATGGAAAAAACCGGAAAAGGAAAACGTGGTGTTTCAGGAGCATCAAATGTAAAAACGCGCTCGGATTGATCCCCTGCTTTGTTAATAAGAACAGCCTTGTATTGTCCGCGTGGCAGTATATTATTGTCTGTCATGGCAATGGCACGCGAACCTATCCAATGCCTGCCATTGTCATGCAAATAAACCCATTCATTGGAACTTATAACCCATTCAAGACCAAAGCGTTCGTAGTATATTTTTAATTCATTAAGATTTTCTATACCATCATCATCTTCTGCCAGAACAAAAAAAGAAAAACGTTCAACTGGTCCTGTTCTTCCAGGATAATAAACCAAATCTATAAATCCAAAAGGAATACGCGGTTCTGACCTTGAACATGAAATACATAAAACTAAAATAAGGCAAAATAAAATTCTTCTTGGCATAATATTATAATAACCTGTTTACTATTTATAAACAAGCAAAGTCATGTTATTATAAGCTGGATTTAATAAAAGGAGCTATATTATGAAAATAAATAATTATGTTAAAGCAACAGGCATGGTTTTTGCTTTAGGACTCTTATTTATCATGGCAATACCTTTAATAGGCTGTGCAGGAACCCAAACCATTGAACCCCAGATTATAGAAGATGAAGCAGAAGATACTGATATTTTTGAGTATACATATTCTTTTCTTATGTCAGCCGATGATAATCTGCCAAGATCTTCATTCAGGGAAGTATGGGCTTATATGGTTGTTGGAAGGGAGGCTGGCTTTAATAATAATCTCCCTGTAACTGATATTGCTTATTTTGGGGCTTCTGTAAATACTACAGGTACTCTTGCCGGCATACCCAATTTCAACAATATTGCCGATTTTAGAGCCAGAAAACACCTAGTTGCAACCTGTAATGGCCAAGCTCTTTCATACTTTGTACTACTTGAAGGAAGACCTGAACGTGAAGCGCTTATAAGGGCTCTTTTGGAAGCAGCAAGACCCTATGACGGACTTCAAATCAATTTTGAAAATGTTCCTGCTGCCTCTAGGACTGCTTATCATTCTTTTTTAAGGGAACTGCGTGCTGGATTAGGCAATAAAATGCTTACCGTGGCTCTGGTAGCAAGGTCAAGAACCCTGCAGAATGATGTATATGATTACGCCACCATACTGCCCATAGTAGACCGTATACTTGTTATGGCATATGACGAACATTGGTCAACAAGCGCTCCTGGTCCCATTGCATCCATGGCATTTAGCGAGCGTGTAGCAAGATATTCACTTGAAACTGTTGGAAGGGAAAAGCTGATTATGGGTCTGCCATTCTATGGCAGGCGCTGGGGAAATGTCACTCCAAATATGGCCTTTATACACTCTGGCATAATGAATATCAGAAATGAACAAAATATTACAGAAATTGAAAGGGTAAGTGGTATTCCCAGATTTAGCTATGAACAGGCAGTCAATATGACAGTTTATTATGAGGACGAGCAATCCCTTGCCTTACGTATGGATATGTATAAGAGGATGGGTGTTGAATCAGTTGGTTTCTGGCGCTTTGGACAAGAAACACCTTTGGTGTGGCGGTATATAGCTCTTGAATAAGCATGGATTAGCGGCTGAATACGAAGCATACGCCCCTTCGGGTCGTTGTCGATAGGAATGGATTAACTCACCGCCGTTCGGCGGTGTACGCCATCCAGCCGCCAGAGATGTTTGCGGCTGAAGCCAGCGGCTGAATGCGAAGCTTCAGCCGATTTAAGTTTGATCATTGCGGCTGAATGCGAAGCATCCAGCCGCCCCACTTATTTTGCCCCTTATTGGGGAAAAATAAGTGGGACCAGCGGCTGATCGGAATCGCCTTCCAGCCCTCAGCTTCCTGCTTCGGGCTTCCAGGCCGTCTACGCGCTCCCCAGCGCGTCCATGCGCTGGCAGTAAAGGTTAAGGCTGACGCCTTGTCATTATT
>Ga0099364_10001738_pt1 | contig 35538 bp, 33 predicted proteins | sample TergutTh196P3_FD_73070 | JGI IMG/M metagenome (GOLD analysis project Ga0099364, IMG submission 73070) | Microcerotermes parvus P3 segment gut microbial communities from Pointe-Noire, Republic of the Congo - Th196 P3 | ecosystem: Host-associated > Arthropoda: Insects > Digestive system > Gut ... | reverse complement strand
TGCGGTTAAATTTCTAACCGCAAAGACGCAAAGCATTGCAAAGTACGCAAGGTTCAAATCATTCGTCCCTCTTGTGCCTATCTAAACGCCTCCGGGATCGGTATCTCGTCGTCATCATCCTCATCCGCCTCCTCTGCTGCCGTCTCCGCCGAAGGCGGCAGTAAGCCCACATCCTCCCGCTCCTGTTTCGCCCAGTCCGGGCGTTTGAAGGCTCGATCCACCGCTTCGGCATCCGTAGGCGGCACCACTTCAACATCCAGCACATTATGCCGCCGGTCATCCGTGTCAATCGCCTCCTGCGCCTCAATCGTCAGCGGCAACGTCTTACACAACCGGCGAATCGCACACTTCTTTGCCATCTCGCCGTAAGACTTTTGCCACGCCGGACTATTCGGGGCTTTGGAAAACTTCTGACGAATGTTCTCCACATCATCCTTTGAAAGCACGGTGTACTCGAAGTGGTCATCATTGAAAATCGCCAACGCATACACATACTTGAATCCGTTGCCGTCCCCCTGAAACTTCGGACGATGCACAAACTTCGGATGCGTTCCGATTTCGACATCGAAAACGTCCCCCTCTTGCACCAGTTCCGCCGTAATTGACTTGATTTCCCCGCTCCGTTTGGCAAGATCAATCAAGCCGAGATAGCCAATCTGCAACTGGGCTTCATTGCCGTAAGGAATGACATACGCCCTTCCAAACGACGGGTCAATGCCGAACCGGGCGCAGTCCACCACTACACGGAGTATGGATTCTTTGGTGCATTTCTCGATAATGGGCAGTTCGCCTTTTTTCGGCGTTGCTGTCGCTACCATGCACATCGCCTTGATGAGACGTTCTGGACTCACTCCTTGAGCGCACGCCTCAATAATGGACTGCTTTTGAGCACTACCGTTAAGATAATGCTTCAATTCGCTATTTGTCTTTGCTAATGCTGTGGACATTGTTTTTCTCCTTTCAGGTTAATGGTTCTCTATTTCTCTGCGCCCTCTGCGCTTCTCTGCGTCTTTGCGGTTAAAAAATTTCTAAGCGCAAGGGACGCAAAGGGTGACTCACGCAATCTTCGCAACACTCAACTCACCATCCGTCGCTTCCGCCGTAATAGTGTTAATCTTGTACCGCTTCGACAATTCCGCAACAAGATTCTGGTTCGACGGGTCAAGGGACTCCCATCCGACCTGCGGGATCGTCAGCACCGCAATCTTATCCGGGTCGCGGTGGACATGCTGGGCAACTACCTCAAACGCCGTTTTCCAACGCTCGCCGTCAGAAAGGTCGGCATAATACGTGCTACCGCGTGCCGTATCGACCACCATTCGACCATCCACAATCCGAATCGGAGAATCGGCTCCAATCAAGCCGGTCAAAATCACATCACACTGCCGGGCAGTATCCCGAAGATACAGAGCATTGTCCCGCAATTCCTCGGCATGTTTGAGTGCATGCTTTGCGGCTTCCTGCTTCCGCTGGTTCTCCCTCGCCACGGCAGACCGGTCGAGTTTCGCGCGAAAACTGTCCACGACCCGCCGTGCCTCGGTGAGTTCGTCGGCATCGACCGCCTTGAGTGTTTTCGACTGCGCAACGATTTTCTTGTACCCTTCCAGTGAGTCGAGTTCGCTCTTTGTTGCGTGGATGAGCCGGTGTGAAACATGGTTTTTGTCCCGACGTTCTTCAACGGCTTCTTCGAGTTCTGTAATATACTGCTGCAACTCTTCAATACGTTTCCGAGTTTCCGAAATCGCTTTTTCGTCATCGGAGATTGAGGCAGTTCTTGCGTCAATTAAAGCCTGTTCGTCCGCAATGAGTTTCTCCTTCTTCGCAACATCGACACCGGCAATCGCTTGTTTCGCCTCGTCAATGTTCCGCATCACCTTATGATAGGTCTCACTTTCGGAGGACAACTGATTGAGCCGGGCATTGGCAGCATCCAGTTCCGCATAATACGCCGTCATATCGTCAATAATGTCGGCGGGATCATACTCCGCTCCAACGGTCATCGCATCATACTCGGCAGAGGCACGCTGGGCACGGTCTTCTTCAATCCGGGCTTTCTCCTCAATATCCCGCTTCACCCGCTCCGCCATCAAAATAGGGTCAGAGGTCTCGGTCGAGGATTTTGAGACATGCTTCTCAAACGCCTCCTGAGACTCAAAGAGCGGCACAAACATATCAGGTGTTGCCTCCACACCGAGCAGTGTAATGAGTGCCTTAAGCCGTGCCTTATCCGCGGCTTTCAAATCTTGGATATTGGGATTCACCAAATCGGCAATCGAAAACTTCCCCTCAATCGACTCCACCACCAACTCCGGCTTGCCGCCGCCGCGTCGGGAACCGGCAAGCCGAAGATCAATCCGTGAACCGAATCCGGCAACCAGCCCAGTCTTCTGCCCATCCCGAAGCGGCGGCAGTTTACCGCGCCCAGAGACCAGCGTCGAAACCGTATCAAGCCCGGTCGATTTCCCGCACCCATTCCGACCCCGGAACACGGTAACACCCCCCTCATCAGAAAGCGGCACCACAGCGTGCGAAATGGCTCCCACATTTTGGAGCGTAATGTCATTCTCTCTCGTCTTTTTCATCATTCTCTCCTTTCAAGTTAATGGTTCAATTTTCTAACCGCAAATTGGTCAAACCAAAACTCCCATTCCTGATTTGCCTCAAGCAGTGCGTCGAGTCGCTTTATAATCCAGCCCCACCTCCACCGCTCGGTGTTATTTGCATAGCGGACATAATAAGTCCCATAACTTCCATAATTCGTGAACGCAAAGATGGGAAGAGCAACAAGCCAGCCTTTATAGGCAACTTTCCAGCAGAGCATCGGCAACTTGCCAATACTTTCAGCATCCTCCGTTGCCTGCGACAACCACCTTTCAAAAGCGGCAGACTCATCAAAAAAGTCAACATCGATATTGACCGATTTTGCTTCAATCGAAAACCTAAATCCGTCCGGCAAAATCAAGTCTCCGGTATAGGCTTTCTTTGCATGACCATCAAGTTTGACCTGTTTCGGTCTTGCCCCCGACGTAACACCGACCCGTGCAAACGGTACACCGAAATGCTCCGTAAGGATTTTCGCAATCTCCCGCTCCGCACGGTCTCCTTTGGCTTTCGAGTTGATTCGTTTTGTCTTCATAAGGTTCTCCTCTCTGTTGTTAAGGTTTCTCTCTTTGTTTATCTCCTTGCGTTCTTTGCAATAACCTTGCGACCCTTGCGGTTAAAAAACCTCACTCCACCGGCACATCCCCATTCGCATGCACCCTCGGCATCCGCGAAGTCGTCCTCTCTGACCGCCTCCTGCTCCCTGCCTCCTGCCGCCTCCTTACATACACCTCCTCCCGGTGCACCGGCACCTCGACCGGGGCAGTAATCCCCAGCCGCACCCGGTCGCCGCGTATATCGACAATCTGAACTTCAATGTCCTCACCGATACGCACGGTTTCGTTTAATCTACGTGATAATACAAGCATCCTGTTCTCCTTCTCCTTTGGTTATGGTTTCTTCTAGTTATGCAACTTCTGTAAATGTGTCTTTTTTGTCAAATTGTCTAACGATAAATCCGTCGATTATGTATGGGTCAAATGATCGAAAAAATGTTCCGTCGTTATTCGATATTTCACTGGACAAAACATTCATACATCCTTTGCGAATCAAATGCGCACGGAAAACATTCAAATCACCCAACAACCATTTTTCAATCGACTCTTCCTGTTTATCTGCGTATCCGTAAAAATAATACTGTCCGAAACCGTCTATAATTTTTGATATTTCTGTTTTCATCCCCGATTGTAAACGGCTTCTTATTGTCATATCATTGAAAAATCGGTACTCGTTTTTTCTAACACGGCAAGCAATACTCGCCCCCGTTGTTTGCATGACAATCAAGTCCGTCGCCTCCGTACAATCCTTTTCCATCGGTGCAACATCTATAAAAAAATCACACAGTATCCTCTTTATTTCTGGTATAAATTTGTCCGACCATTGTCTTGATATTTGATAACTCATTGCGCCTCCTGTCCGAAGGTATCGAAGCCTTCAATTTCACGCCTATTGAATATGTCGATACGCCTACCGGCAGTAACCCGCCGGACAATACTGTAAAACTCTTCCGGCTTTTCACTATGCCGTCCTCTCGGTGCTTCAAAGCAAGTAAAAAACGCTTTTGTATCAATAAATTCCGGCGTTCCCTTCCGGGCATAAATCGCAAATTCGCAGTTATACTGCGGCAGTCCGAACGGTTGAAATCCGCCGTTCTTATGCCATACAAAATTGCATACATACTTGAATCCCCACGCGTCAAGCAACCGCATGGCAACCGGTAAAAACTTGTGCGTCGTCCACAGCCAAAGATGGCAATCATCGGCGGCAGGAATCGGAAACTCGGACAATTCCTCTTCGGTCATCGTCGGGTAGTCGAATTCAACCTGCTCCGGCGCAACGTCCCGCTCAATCTTTTTCATGTCCCACGGCGGATCAATCACAATCACATCGTAAACGCCCTGTGCTTGCTTAACTTCCTGCGTGGAAATATCATTCAGTTTTGCGACAACCTCTGCCCGTTTCTTTTCCCGAACTTCGGCTTGTATTTCCTTTGCGGCGGCGAGTATCGCCTTCTTGTCGTCTTTGGCGATGACTTCACGCTGCTGTTCCGGTGCTGCATCGGCAAGCGTAGCGGCAACCGATACAGGAAGTTTGCCCGATTCAACAGCGTCGGCAACTTCAGGAATCGCATCACTGCGGACCTTGCGGGCTTGCTTGAGGGAAGTTTCCGATATGTTCAACTGTTTCGCCGCATCTTCTTGGGAAATCAAAGGACAATTTTGCCCTTTGATGTTTTCGCTCTTTCGGTCGCCGCCTCGTGGCATTGTTGCAACCTTTTCTGCAATCATCGCCCGTTGACTGGTCGTCAAATGCCGTCGTTTCAAGTTTTTCGACACAACGTAAGCAACCGGATCGTCGCCGGTGTACTCGACGGTTTCCGGTGTAATACCGAGCATAAGACACGCCGTAGCCCGATTCCGACCATCAAGGATTTTTCCTTCATACAAGACGACCGGCTCGGCAAGTCCGTTCTTTTCAATGTCGGCACGAAGGTCTTCGAGTTCCTCCTCGCCGAGCATCGGAAAGATGTTTGCATATTCGTGAAATTGCATAGTGATTCAAGGTTAAAGGTGAAAATCCTTGCATCACATCCATGTTGTGCGTTTGCAATCGACTCCTTGATTGCGGAAATGGTATTGGGTTAGGGGGAAACGTAAAAATGCCGCCCCCCGTTGGCTTGTTTGTGATAACGTTGCGGGAACAGGGAACGGCAAAAGGCTTGACCGGAAAAGGTTAATACACCCGCAACATTTATCACGGGGCTTATTCTACCAAATGGTAGAATGGTTGCAAGGGGGGTATCTACCGTTTGGTAGATTTTGTCAGAAATTATTTTTTCGGGTCTTCCAAAAGACGGGAAGGCTTGATTTTCAGAGCGTCCGTTACAAGGAATACCTGCTCGTTCACGGGGCATCTGTCCCCGCATTCCCAGCGGTAAAGCGTCGGATTCGGTATTCCGGTCAATTCCGCAAGTTCCTCGACGGTCAACCCCGCCTTCTCTCGCAGTTTCCGCAGCCGGGCGGCAAATCTGCCCCCATACGTGCTGGTATCGACCTCTTTGCGGGCTCTCGGACTCATACGTGGTTGTATCGGCTTTTTCATTGGGCATGTTAAAGGTTTCTGGGTTGGATTGTCGATAAATTGGTTATGGAAAATGATATTGAAACTATTGTCCAGCAAATCATTGACTTGCTTGGCGAACTGGAAAAGCAAAAACACAAAGTGCAACACAGGCATAAGGAAACAATTATCCGGGCGGCGGAGTGGCTTCGGGAGTGGCAGGCTCTTGAATTTGCTGGCTTTCCTTCGGACCAGAAGCATCATTGACCTGCCATCCAGAAGGTACATATCTTTCAGGTTCTCGCTCTTGATCCCGGCTATGCTTCAGGACAGTGTTCATCAGGACAGGCTCATCGAGATGCACATGAAAAATTAGAAACTTCGTGTGATCGTCGGCATGTCCGATAACCGTTTTGAGTATGTGTTTTGCCTCTGAAACAGTAACCTTTCTTGTTTCAAGCAGTTCGCCGATTTCTTGGGCTATCCTGATGCACTTGATATGGTTTATTCCGTTCATCGTTCTGTCCTTTCGTTAATTTTTTTCGTTTTCGGCGAGGATATTCCCGCCACTTGTCATCCGCAGGGCTGATAACCTTGACCGGTCGATATGAAATCCCCTCTTTCCCGGCAGTCATTTCCCAAGCGAAAATATCATTGTCAAAACTATCACTGCCGGGATGTTTGTAAGGAATGATGTCAAACTCATTCCAAGCATCCGGCTGTTTTTTCGTTGACGGCGGACAGTCAAAACTTCCCGCCGTGTCCTCAAAGTACGGTAACAGTCTTTGCATCGGTTTTCAGTCCTTGAAAAAACACCGCCGAGTCAGGTCATGCCACTCCCACTCCCACTTCCAATATCACTGCCCCAACACGGTTGTTAACGTATAAAACCCGCCCTGCTTTTTCGGTAAATGTCAGTTTGACCGGGCGAGCAGTAGCGGGTTTTATAATTCGGGATAATCGCCCAATCAAACTGACGGGGGATATTGTAACGCATTGTCGAAAAACGAAAATAGGGGGTGTTGGCGATTTTCGATAATACCTTTCAGGATAGCCCATTTTTTGCTTCAAAAATTGTCATAAGCCTATTCTGTGTAAAGAGATAAAAGTTTTCGAGAATTTTTCAAGAATTTTCGGAAATGTCTGATTTTTGCCGAAATGGGGTATCATTCGGAAAAGAAAGGGGGATTATTCCAATGAGTCCAATGAAAAAATTGATAGGCGATGGTCGTCAAACGTCAAACACTTGCGTTGCCTTTTTTTCTGATTTTGGTGCTGGCTCAAGAGTTCCTTCTTTGCGTTTTTGTGCAATCAGAACTTTAACGTCTTCATGCGTCTTTTCAAGCAAATTATACAGCGAACGCTTCAACTTAAAACTTTCGACAAATATAGGTATGTCGATTTGTTTTTCAATAAGCGATAGGTTGGCAAACATAGGTACGGATTGTTGCTTTAGTTTTCGATTTTCGGCAACGGTTATAAATTGATCAACATGAATGGAGTCCGCACCGTATAATTTTTGTATATTGTCCAGTAACATGTGTTCAAAATCTTCGGAATACTTCTTAATATAATTCTGATTTGTAAATTCAAAAGATTTTGACATTCTCATAATATCCTTGGGGGTCAGTGGGATTCTGAGTGCATACTTACAAACAAGATAAAGATTGTCCGAGAATTTGAACTCATGCTCTTTATCTAATGAATCCATAAACACGTATGCTAAATCAGGTCGTTGCTTGCTAATGCATGTGAGTATCAAGGCATTGGCAGAATAGCTCTGAAATGATTTGTTGGGGTGAACATCACGCAACTTTAGTACGACGCTGAAAGCCTTTTCATAATTTCCATTAAGCAAGTGTCTTTCCAAGCCATAGTACAATAAAAACACGAAACCAATATCAAACGTAGTATCGTATGGATTTTTTAGCAACCGCCAATAGACATTTCTCTGCTCTGGTGTTAAACCACGATAGGTAGGAAAATAAGGAAGACGCTCAACGTGTTCGATACTATCCATTCTCATTATTGGCAACTTTGTTGATATTAAACTTGGTTCTTCTGCGTTCAAAAAAGATAAGGTTATTCGAATACCACCGCCAATTTCGATATACTGTTGACTTGACAGTCTTGTTATATCAAAATCATTTTTCCACGGACTATCCGTAAACCATAACAAATCTGCTATATCTGGATGGATTGGAAAATCAGATATTGGCTGAATATCGTTGGCGGCTGATACGGGTTTTAAGAATGACGATACAGTTCGTAAGAATGACATTAACGCTCCTCTTATTCCTTCGGAAAAAGTGCTTGGACGGTTTTCAAGCCGTACAGTTCCTTCAAAAGCGGCAACTGATCCGGCTGCGGAAAATGCGTTCCCTGCTCCCATTTATAAACTGTCGAGATAGTTACGCCCAGTTTTTGGGCAACTTCCTCGTGGGATATTTCTGCCTTTTCCCGCAGACTTCGCAACTGGGCAGCAAATCTGCCGCTGTAAATGCGGGTATCGGGTTCTTTCCTTGCGGGACTCATGTCTCTGAATTTCGTCATTTTCGTATCAGGGGGGTTAGGGAAAACCTGCGTTTTCCGGTTAGGTAAATTTTCCTTTATTTCTGATGAGGGTTACGCTCTCTTTGGTCAATATCTTTCGGATACGGCTTCGATAGCAACATGATCTGTTTCCTTGTTTTCTTGTCTAACGGCATAAGGTATTTATGCTTGCCGAGGTCATAAACGATATGGGCATTGGGGTCGATGTTGGTTTTGAGCCATTCTATCGACGAGGTTTTATAGAAGGCACTCACTGAACGCCCGTGCTTACGGACTCCCTTGACGATGTAATAACCGGCAGGAACAGTCTTGCCTTCGTAAATCCAATTTGACGCTTGATAGATAACCCCGATATGCCCCTGACTGATGTCCGCATAAGAGACAATCAACTTTAATCCCGGACTTGTCTGTTTCAACAGCGTAATCGCTTTTGCAAGTATCTGAGTCACCGGTGTTTTATGCCCTCTCAAAGCAACCCTGGTCAGTTCGATCACTTCGGTATTAGACATACCATACGGTTTACAGATATTAGGCGATGCCCCGCGAGAAAAAATGACGGCACCAATAAAACGGTCATCCTCCCATGTACCAATTTTCACAAGTTTACTGGCAGGTATCACTTTGGAATAATGCCAATGCTTGCAAGCATAGAGTGCTGCATCGTGCGAACAAAAATCAACTTTCAATGTCATTATTATTTCCTCAATAGTGTTGGCGAAACTTGAAACTCCCCTCCGCAGTGCGGGCAAATGATAGGCTTTTTATCAACCACATCCAATCTCGGTACTTCGTCCGCACTGACAGGCTCAAAGTCCAACGGATTAAAACCAAACACGCTCATATCAAAGTCGATATTTTCGAGTTCCTGTTCGAGTAACGCAAAATCCCATTCGGCAAGTTCTCCCGTCTTGTTATCCGCAAGCCGGTACGCCGCAACTTGTTCCGGCGTGAGGTCGGTGGCAACGTGGACGGGGATTTTTGGCAATCCCATTTTTACGGCGGCTTTGTATCGGACGTGTCCGGCAATGATGATGTTTTCGGCATCGACGACGATAGGCTGCCGGAATCCGAACTCCCGGAGCGACGCGGCAACGGCATCGACTGCCGAGTCGTTGATTCGGGGATTGCGGTCGTAGGGTTGCACGGAACCGATGTCTTGCAGTTTGATTTTCATAGGAATGTCTGGTCAGTGGTTAGGTGGGCAAAATCATTTTTTGCGGGTCAATGCCTCCAGTTCACGCATCGCTGCCTCATATCGGGCTTTGCGTTTCGCAGGGGACAACGCTTTCGGCGTTGCACGTTCGTTGCCGATGCTGCTCTGGTAGTTCACAATGTCCTCCCGCCGCCATCGCCGTTTTTTACCCTTCGGCGATACCGGCAGCGGGAAATCGGACTTTCCTGCCCTTGCTTGCATAAGCCACAGTTTGAGCGTCTGATGGTGGATGCGGAAATACTCGCACACCTCCTCGGCAAAAAGGATGTCGTGTTCCATAGTTCAAATTCAGGGTTCAAATTCAGGTTCAGGTTCAAATTGCACCGGTAGCAAAACAATCACTTGCAACGATTGGGATATTGCGCTTCGGTTTTGTGTCTGTCAGTGGACACAAAGAGTACCCGACTGCACCTGAAAAGTACAATTTTCGGACAAAAACGGACAACGAAAAAATGGTAAATTCGTTTCGCCCCCGTTTTTACAGAGTGAAAACGAGGTTGGAAAATTTGCGAAATCGGACAAAAACCGGACAAAAACCGGAATTCTTTTAGGCTTGTCGGACATCTTTTGAATCAGCAAAACAAGGGATAACCCCTGAAAAACAAGGGAATTTCTGCCGGACAAAAACCGGACAAGACCGGCAAAACATCATTTTTGTAATCGTTCACTGATGCTTTTTGCCTTTGCCCGGCGTTGGGATTTGCCCAGATTCGGATAGAGCCGGTCGACGATTTCCACTGGTCGAAAGCCCATGTCTGCCAGTATTTCCTCCTGTAACTCGTTACGGATGCCGGGCTGGTCTGCTTTGATAAGCCATTTTGCGACTTCTCGTCCGATAGACTCCGCCAGTCCTTCCAGCACAGCAGTTTGCCGGTCAATTGACTCGATGAGAAGTGTGAATAGAATTTTGTCCTGTGTCGCCATTGATGGTATAAATGGAAAGGCTGTTTAGGACAAGCCTAGAATCGAAAAACCGGCAAAACCGTTTTTTTTACAGAAGAGTCAAAAGAAAACCGCCCGAAGGCGGTATAAACGGACTACTTGCTTCCTTTTGCAAGCATTTCCAGTAACTGCTTATTCTGTCGCAGCAGCTCGGCGATGACAGCATTTTGCTCCCCGCTCGCCTCGTAGGGCGGCTCCTCTTTTGGAGCGGCAGGGGCTTCTGCCGGTTTATTCCGGGCAAGGGCAACCCGCTTGGCAATTTCATTTTCACCATGAAAATACCGCTGCGTCATCTTGATGTCCCGGTGTCCGGCAGTATGCTGCGCCGCCTCTACGCCGTGCTCCAATCCAATCAGCGTAATTCCCGTGTGCCGCAACTGATACGGGAACCATCGCGGTACGCCCGCCCTATCGCAAGCCCGATAGATGGCTTTGCGGTAGGCAGAAAAATCATAACATTCTCCGAATTCCTGCTTCGGGTTTTTTGCCCTCTCTGCGTCCCGTGCTGCCCGGCTCGGCTGCTTCTTTGTGAAAACCGCCCCGGTTGCCCGCCGCTCTTTTTCGTAGCGCATTGCATCGATGGGACGGAAAATATACCCTTCGGTACGATCTCCGATAAGCGGCAAAAGCACATCAATTTCGGGCTTTGCAAGGTAGAGGATTTTCGGCTGGGCGTTCTCCAAATGGTCTGTCTTGTGATGTTCCAACCGGACTGCCCATAAATTCTCTGCCTGCCGGTCGATATTCTCAATTCGCAGTTCACAGACCTCGGTTGGTCTTGCAGCGGTTACAAGGTGTATCTGTACCATCGCCCGAATCACGGGGGACAACTCCGCAAGTGTCTTTTCGATGTCATCCAGCGAAACAACGGGACGTTCCTTACTCTCCGGCAAATCGTACTCCCCTTTTTTAACCGGAATAAGGGCTTTCAATTCGTGATAGACGGTTGCCGGAACAATTTTGAAAGAGACTCCCCACTTAAAAACGAATCGGATAATCTGTACTCGCCAGTTAATTTTTTGCCGAACATAACCTTTTTGAATGAATTCGTTTCGCACAACCCGAAGGCAGTTTATATCGAACTTTGCGGCATCAGTATCACCGTAGAGAGAAACAAGGATATTGCCGACCCGACATTCATGATCCAGCTGGGTGTGGGATACTTTGCCTTGCCGCTCTTTGAGAAAACGCAAAACCAACTCGGCAACGGTAACGCCAGTGTTGGTTTGTTTTGGAGCAATGATGCCGGTGTTCCATTCGGCAACGGCTCGTCGGTATTCTTTTTCGGCTTCAAGTGTGCCGTAAATTCCCAAGTGAATCCGCCGTCCGTCAATGACGGTAAAAGCAGTATCCTGACCATCTCGACGTTTTTGCCGATAAATGGCGGGTTGCTTGGGGCTTTTTTGCCCTGATTTTGTCTTTTTTCTTGGCATTATTGCGCCCCCACGCCGAAAAAAGTTAAACGTTAACAGTGTTAACGTTTTTCGGCGTTTCTGGTTAGGAAACGCAATATCGCCATTGTTGCAAGTGATTGATTTATAATAGGTTATGATATAGCGAGGGGCGGACTTGAACCGCCGACCTACGGCTTATGAAGCCGCCGCTCTAACCAACTGAGCTACCTCGCCGGACGGTACAAAGTATAATCCTTCCAAACGTTTTGTAAATAGGGAGCAGTCGATGCAAATATGCCGATATACCGAACGATATACCGAAAATGGGGGCAATAGGACGTTTTTTCTTTGCGTCCCTTGCGGTTAACAATAGTTCGGATTTAACCGCAAAGTGCGCAACGGATTACGCAAAGTGTACAAAGGATTATTTCGTGCCGTTTACGGTATAGGTCTATTTTTTCAAGCAGCACATTTTGTACTTTTTCCCGCTTCCGCACGGACAAGGACTATTGCGTCCGGCATTAAAGTCGACCGTGCCGGACGCTCGTTCAACGTCATCATCGTAGCCGTCCATATCGTCATCGTCATCAAAGTCATCATCGGACAGGGCATAGACTTCCCGTAAACGTTTCTCGGTATAGTGTACCCACCGTTTTTCCAAGTCCCATTCGATCTCCTCGGCTGTCCCAAACCAATCATCAAAATCATCCAATGAATCGGAATTTATGATTGCCGAAACCACAAGTTTGACCGCGAGGGTATCCCAGCCTGCCGCTGATACCATTCTGTTCTCCAGATTTTTTGCAATGATCGGATGCGACTCCTTGACATAATTGTCGAGCAAAAAGACCATTAAGTCATAGTACGGAATGTTATCGTTGGTGATTTGAAGCATGTCTAATGCGATTTCCAACTGTTTTTTCGAGGGAGGATCAGTGGTCAGCAGGAAGGGGAACCAACGGTATTGCTTCGGCGATTCTTTCCAGCAGGAATATAGAAATTCCCAATCGTCGTCTTCTGCAACGCGTACGAACGCCAAATCGTAACCCTCGGAAATATATCCTCCTGCTGCCTCACGAATCCCGGCAAAGACAAATTCTCTCGCTTCCAAGAGGCGGTTTTTTGCAACGATTTGGAGCAAAATCGACGTAAAATCTTCCCAGTCCGCCGCATTGAGCGGGACATCCTTCTTTTGGAGCCAGTCAAGTACCCGCTGGTTGTAGAGGCAATGCCGTGCGACGGCTTCCACGAGCAATTCTTCTCTGCTGAGTGCCAGATAATCATCGGACCAATCGGTATCGTACTCCAGACGGGTTTCCAGAAGCATTTTCCAAAGACGTTCTCCCTCTGTCTTTGCAAGTTCGATGCGCCGGAACAGTAAGGGTTTAAATTCTGCATCGAAACAGGGAAGGGATGCCATATCCGGGGTCAAAAATTCGGGATCAATTTTGCTCACAATTTCCGACAGCAGGTAACAATAATTGTCCAATGGGATGGTATTCAAGTCATATTTTTTTTCCAATTCCTGTGTCAACCACCGGACTGTCGTTTCATCTTGCGGCACTTCTAACGTTTCCAGAGCACCGAGCGAAGCAAGTTTGCCGTAGAGTTCAATGGACTGAATGATTGTTTTCATAATTTCGGCGGAACGGTTGTCTGCCCGGCGATGGGTGAAGAATGAAGAAGCAGAAATCCGAACGGCTTCATGCGGTGAAAGAAGTGCTTGCCGGACGGTTTCGGTCGAAACGAGTTCGGGGATGGCGATTCTTTTTTTCGGCGGGATCATGGGACAAGTTTTCTTGGGAGCCTCTTTTTTCTTTTTGCGGCTGGCACGGGCAGCCCGTTTCCCGCCGTCTACATAATCACGCATCATCTGGTTGTGCCGTTTAAGCCGTTCGACATAAGAAGGATCGGCGAGGAGCACCTCTTCGACGAGTCTTTTGGCTGCATGGGCGTATGTTGATTGTTTGAACAACGGTTCCAACGAGACACCGGACATTCCTGCTGCCATTTTTTTATCCGCATGCAGCATCCATTTTTTATAGTAGGACGGGGACTCCCAGCCGTAGGCAACCATTGCAAGCGGTTCCTTAGCCCACCTGGCAACGACCAAAAAATGAACGCGGTTGCAATGGCATTTTTTTTCGTTGCAGTAATACTCGACAAAACCGTACTCTCCCGGCGGAAGCCCGGAACTGTGTCCTTCCTCGAAAATGGTGATAGAGCGAGTCTCGGCTTTTGCAACGGCATCGAAATACTGGGCAAATGGAACGGGCATACGGAGAAAGTCCGAAAAAGTGAAATAAAAAAGGGCAGAATATGATTCTATCAGAGAGGTCGCTCTGCGCCAATGTATAATGGGAACCTCTAAAAATAGATTCTTTGCGTCCTTTGGGTGCATCAAAATTTTTTGGGCAAATTTTGGAGTTCACAGGGGTAGTCCCTTCCGCCTTAAATGGCATTGCTTATTTGTTTTCCAATTTTTCCTCGCACAAAGGCACAAAGTGCACAAAGAAGTCTCAACTGCCGTCAATTCCTTTGTGTCCTTCGTGCCTTTGTGCGAAACATCATCTCTATCATTGAAGACACGGTGTAGTAGTAGGGTGTTTGTAGCCCAATAAATCCACTCAAAACACGGTCAATAGAGGGGATTTGCACCATTTGTGCGTCTGTGTGTCCGCACTAGAAAATCATGCCTCTGAAAAAAGTGTCTCGCCCTGTTATTACCCAAATGAGCAAATGAACTTTGATGCACCCCATTTAATTTAACGGGTGTATCGTAAATGGTATGAAATTTTTTGAATCGTAAAGGGCGCAGCGTTTTCGCCAGGGGCGCAAAGGGAAAAGTACCGTTTGTATCCGTGCAGCGTATCCATTTGAAAAATCACAGCAACGCCGTCGTTTCAGGATAGCCGAACATCAGATTAAAGTTCTGCACCGCCGCACCGGATGCACCCTTCATTAAATTATCGATCACGCACAACAGAATCACCCGCCCGCCCGATACCCGTACAGTCATATGGACAAAGTTTGTGCCGGAAACGTCCTTTGTTGCCGGGAGATGTTCGACCACGTGTACAAAAGGTTCATTCTGATAAAACTCCCGCAGTGCCGACAGCAGTTCGCCGGAACTTGCCGTTTTTTTCGGCTGGGCGTATATCACGGACAAAATACCGCGATCCATCGGTACAAGGTGCGGTGTGAAAATTATCTTGACGGACTGTTCACTCACCGTAGAAAGGACTTGCTCGATTTCAGGGGTATGCCGGTGCGTTCCGATGCCGTATGCCGCAATGCTTTCGTTGCACTCCGGGTAGAGTGTGGTCAACTTGAGTGCCCTGCCTGCACCGGACACGCCGCTCTTGGAGTCAACGATGATGTCGGTCGGCTCCGTCCAGTTCGATTGCAACAAGGGTACGAGCGGTAAAATGATCGAGGTCGGATAACAGCCGGGATTGGCGACCAATCCGGCACCGGCAATCTGCGGACGGAAGAGTTCCGGCAAACCATAGGGAACCTTGCCCAGCCGTGCCGGGTCGGGATGTTTGGCATCGTACCAAGTTTCAAAAATCTCGGCGGAATTGAGCCGGTAATCCGCTCCCAGGTCGATGACTTTCGCCCCATGCTCTAAAAGTTCGGGAACCACATTTGCAGAAGCCGTATGCGGCAGGCAGCAAAACACACATTCAGCACGGTCTGCAATCTCTTGCGGCGTAAGACGTTCCAGCGGCATCTCCAGCCTGCCGGCAAGCGAGGGATGCACCGCTCCGACCGACCGGGTTTCTTCCCGGCTCGTCAGAGCAGTAATCTTTGCGTGCGGATGGCGGAGCAGGATTTTGATAAGTTCGACGGCTGTGTAACCGGTTGCTCCGAGAATGGCTGTTGTGGTCATTGGGTGAGTGGCTCCAAAAGGGTCAAAGGGCATATAGTATCTACACAATTTTTTTCGCCCTGCAAGGGCGACACACATTAGGCAACCTCTAAAAAAAAGAGAATTTAACCGCAAAGACGCAGAGAAGTGCAAGGTTCGCAAAGTACAATTTCATGCCATCTACAGTATAGACAAATGCCGTTTCCTAGAAAAACATAGGGGGGTTCACACATAGGGGTTTTCACAAAACCCCAAAAAACGGCAATCGTCGCCACCCTTGTTTTCAAGCACTTAATTTCCAAACAGCCTCTGAATAGTTGCAATTTTTGCACCCGATTGCAATTTAGGCAAATTTTTCCGATTATGCCGATTTTGACATTTGTGTCCTTTGTACTGTTCCTTCGATTTTTTGTATATTTCCCTCTGCTTTTCGGGCGATTACACCGGCATAGTCAGGACGCTGTCTCGAACGGGACGGTTCCCCCTAGCAGTAGGCGGAGAGATGTTAGGTTTCAACGCCTATATGTAGCGGTTAACACGGAGAACACTTTTTTTCCGTTTTTACCGTTGCATTTGTCGGGAAATTGCGAAAAGTTGGTGCCGTAGGTGTTTTCATGTTCATTTTGACCTTGAAAAGAGCCGACAGCAATAGCAGGTGAAGTTGTGGTTTGCTGCTGAGGTGGCATCGCAGTGGATGGTCGTAGTTAGATCCCCCGGTGTTGTGTGCGTTGCACAGCGTCGGAAGCATTAGAACCCTTTTAATTTAGGAGATTTTCAGAATGTTTCGAAAAATGATGTTGCCGGCGTTGGTCGTTTCGCTGGTTGTTTGTTCAAGTTCACATGTTGCTGCCAGCACAGGTCTCTTCAGTTTGCTCTTTGGCAATAGCCGGGCAGTCCGCACTTGCGATCCTTGTACGCCGGTAGAGCCGTGCGTCCAAGTGAAAGCATGTGAAAGGGTTGCCCCCGCTGCTTGCGAAAAAGCCGCACCTGCCGCTTGTGAACGAATTACACCGCCCGCTTGTGAAAGAGTAGCACCGGCTGTTTGTGAAAAGGCAGCACCGGCTGTTTGCGAAAAAGCCGCACCGGCTGCGTGTGAAAAGGCAGCTCCCGCTGCTTGCGAAAAAGCCGCACCGGCCGCTTGCGAAAAAGCCGCACCGGCCGCTTGCGAAAGAATTGCACCGCCCGCTTGCGAAAGAGTGTTGCCTGAAGTTTGCAAGCCCGCTGCTTGTGAAAGAACCGCTCTGCCGCTCCTTCCGCTTCTGAGAAGGTAAGAGGATGAAGTAGTGAAAAAATGAGAGAACGATTGTTCTTCCTTCGTTCAGGACGGTGCCGGAACAGTAGTGTTGCGGCACCGTTTGTTTTGCGCGCTCTTCGCCGGTCTTTGCGCCGGTCATGATTTTTTCTTGGAGCAAGTCTTGTTCTCTTGTACAGACGAAGTCATCGGTATCATGAAGTATGCGGGGAGCCAAAACAGTTCATGGCTTCGTGAGACCTATCCGCAGCAACAGCCACAGGGCGATGACGATTTCTTTGAGATTCAACTTCGATTGTCCCGCTCGCCGCTCCTCAAAGGTAATCGGGACTTCTGCGAATGTTGCCCCCAACTTGCGGAGCCGATACAAAATTTCTTCAAAAAATGAATATCCATGTGAAAGAATCTCCCTTTGGTCAAGCCGTTTCAACAGTGCTGTCCGATAACATCGGAACGAACCGCTATTATCCCGTGTTTTCAAACCGAGAAGACACCGGGCATACGTGTTAATGGCTTGGCTCATCATCCGGCGGTGCCAAGCCCAGCCGATAATGTTACCGCCGGAAACATACCGGGAACCGATGACGACATCAAAACCCTCTGCCGCTTTCGCACAAAGGGCAGGCAAAAAACGGGGCGGATGGCTTAAATCGGCATCCATATTGATAAGAAAATCGTAATCATGCTGGACTGCATACTCCATCGCGGCAAGGATAGCGGTGCCGAGTCCGAGTTTGCCGGCACGTTTAATTAACTTAAATCGGGAACCATTCTTCATTTGTTCTTCCACCCAATCAGCGGTGCCGTCGGGTGAAGAGTCATCCACTACGAGGATGTCCGCTTGGGGAGCAAACTCAAAAATCTGTGCTGTGAGAATCGGAAGATTTTCACGTTCATTATAGGTTGCCAGTGAAATTAAAAAACGAGGCGGGTGCGACATAGCAGACTTCTATGAAACCCTGTGGTGAAGCATGGGGTATCATGAATCTACCGAATGATGATCCCATCCTTTGATGCGGACATCCCCGTAGGCAGCCCAAGTTTGCGAGTTCGAGAAAATGAGTCGGCTGCCCAGATTGGTTTCAAGCAATCATGAAAGTTGCCCACGTTTCCTGCGAACTCCCCGACCCCTTTTCGGGATTTTCGATATTCCTTAATTCCCTGTTCCACGAATGGGTTGAATTGTCAATAACGTTCATTATACCCGATGGGGTCATTTTTTCGGGTCTTTGCTCCCTTTACGGTTCAATCCGAACTATTTTAACCGCAAGGGGCGCAAAGCCCTGTTAATCATTAAGGCGCAAAGGACGCAAAGAATCTATTTTTAGAGGTTCCCATAGATGATGTTTCGCACAAAGGACACAAAGGAATTGACGGTGGTTTAGACTCCTTTGTGTTACTAAGCATCTCCTAACGGTGCGTCTCAAACGCTGAAAATTTCCGCAAGCCGCTTACTGCTGGTATCGACGATGTGAAACCGTTTGAGCAATCCCCGATACCGGGAATCTTCACAGAGTTCCTTGAACCTCGGTGAGGTCGGAATATCCCATGGATGTGTTGTTACAAAAATAATTTCCGATTGATGATGTGCCGGTATTTTTAACAACGTTGCCGCCAAATGATCCTCTTTGCCGGGAGCGGCAAAGGTAAGCCGTTGCAACACTTGGTCTTGTGCCGGGAAGCCCAGCGGAGCATAGACAAACTCCTCCGGGTCTTTGTTCGTGGCAAAAAAAATGCTTCCTTCGCTGCGGCGTGTCAAGTCCGAAACCAATGTTGCCGCAAAACTGACCGCCAACTCAAAACTTTCCCGAAAATTCTCACGGTGCGTTTCATTGCCGTTTCCATTGCCCTCGTGATAGAGATCGAGAATGACGGTGCAATCTTGATTCTGATGCAACTCATACTGCCGGACAACCGGAGACTCATGTTTTGCGGAAGCCCGCCAGTGGATGCCCTTTTTCGTGTCGCCGTATTGCCACGGACGTACACCCAAAAAATCGCCGACTTGCCGGCTTGGTTGATAGCGGAGCCGTTGCTGACTTTCATTTGCCTGCCGCCGCCGGGATTGCCAGCGGCTCGATAATTTGCCGATTCGCGGATAGACAAAAAATTCGTTACTTTTCTGCTCCGGCATTTGGTCAAACTTGCTCCGAAAAAAACCGAAGGGAAAGCGGGTGGTCATCTGCACATGCTCAAACCGATAGCGTCCCCGCTGCGGGAGGCAGCCCGCATACGTTTGCTGCCGGGTTTGTCCATTCGGAATGTTGCTGAAATAGACGGCGGGTTCGTAGGGCTTTTCCTGCGCCGCCGATTCTCTTTCCTCAATCCGGCGGATTCGGTCAATGACGACGAGTCCCCAGCAGGAGAGGGACAATTTTTTGACGGGACGCGCATTGGCAACTTCGACACCGACGATGAAGGACTCACCTGCAAAGATTTGTGCCGGTATGATTCGCCGGATATGGACATTCCTAATCGTCCTCCGCCCCATTCGATACGCTAAAATTGCCGGTGCAAACAGAAAGGAAGCGAAGAGCAGCATCGTGTTGACTTCGCGGATCATCGAGCCGGCGAGTACCGCAAAAACGATGAAGAGGTAAAAAAGACCTTCTTGAGTAATGGATGTTTTCATGAAACGTGCTGTTTGAAGGGTGTAGTACTGTAAACGGCATAAAATGGTGCTTTGCATCCTTTGCAGTTCAATTCTCTTTGTTTTTTAACCGCAAAGGACGCAATATTTCTCACAAACGGTTCGATTTCAACGGCTCCATTTCAATCGAAAAATCGGCGATTTCCGCCGTAACGTTCATCGGACCGGTGACTTCCCAACCGATGTTTATTCCTGTGAGGTGATAATCCGATAGGTTCTGCGATTGCGGAAGATAGCCGCGTTTCCACGCCGATTCTAACCCCTGGATGATCTGCGGTAAAATATCCTTGTCAATCGTGATCCATTCGCCGTCATGTGCGCTTTCTGCAAAATATTCTTTGCCCTGCAAATTGAAGATGAACTTGCCTGTCCCCTGTTTCTTATCGCTCGACAGATCGACCGCCTGATGTTCCGGTGTGTGTCGGTAACGGGCATCGTACATCGGCACGCCGTACCAATAGTAATCGCCGTAGCCGGGATTGTTTCGGTTGAGATTTTGTACTGTCATATAGAATAAAAATTGAGCGGTGTGATAGTTTTCGTTCCAGTCCGCAGTTGGTTTCTTTTCCTGTTTCGGAATTCGGAACCGCAGGTGAAAGTGTACAGACTTGATTTCGGTCAACGCAGGCTGTCCGGTCAATGTTCGCTCCAACAGGAGATGAGTCCACGGATCACCCGGCTTGGGAATCCCGCTGTCGTATTCTTTGAGTGCGTTGATGCCCAGTGCCAGATCAGGTTTGCCCTTCCCGGATTTCGGATAGAAAGTGATTGTTTTAGCACCGTCAAAAAACCGGACGGCGGCTTCCTCCGTTGTTTCCGGCTGGATTGTTTCCGGCTGGGCACCGGCTAAGGAAAAACGGCTGTGCCACTGGACGAGATTCCATAGAGGCTCCGCTTCCGAAAATGGTGTCAATGTTCCCGCCGCGACGTGTTTTCCGGGAGCCGGTAAATGGACGACGACTCCCCGTTGAAACCGGGTATCGTCGAGTAAAGGAATTCGGTGTGCCGTTTCAGCACCGTTCAAAAGGGCAGGTGCAATCAACAAGCACAAAACCGGCAGCCAGTGATGTACCCTAAGGCTTTCGCTAGAAAATATCATACCATTTTTCGTCATTCCGGCAAAAGCCGGAATCCAGAAAAACAGGCTGCAAGTCGCTCGTCTGGATTCCGGCGTGCGCCGGAATGACGGTATGTTACTTTCCGGCGAAAGTCTAAACGGCATGAAAGTGTCCTTTGCGTCCCTTGCGCAACCTTCGCGTTCTTTGCGGTTAAAAAAAGAGAATTGAACCGCAAAGTCCACCAAGAAAAAAAACCAATTGATTCTGAGAGACACCATACTTTCCGGCGGAAGCCTATCCCTTCCTTCCCCATTTTTGGATTGTTCGTGCGAGTAGTTTTGCTTCTATCGGTTTCGTGATGTAATCATCCATCCCGGCTGCGAGACATTTTTCCCGGTCTCCGCTCATCGCGTGTGCGGTCATGGCGACAACGGGAATCCGTTTGTTTCGGACTCCCGATTTGCCGGAGCGGATTGCCGTTGTGCATTGATAGCCGTCCATCATCGGCATTTGACAGTCCATGAGTACCACGTCGTAATCGTTTTCCCGCAATTTTTCCAGAGCAAGTTCTCCATTTTCTGCGGAGTCTACGTCGTGCCCCATCGAAACGATCAGACCGGTTGCCACAATGATATTGATTTTGACATCTTCGACCAGAAGTATCCGCTGTTTGACCATCGGCAGGATGATTCCCGACGGTGCAAGCACGTCCGTTTCCTCTAATCCAAAGGCAGCCGCCACTTGGTGGAGTAGTTTGGTACGTTTGATCGGCTTTGTCAGGAAGCCGATTTGTCCCGGAATGTTGAGCGATTTCAGGTCGATGGATGAACCGAGTGCGACGACAGCGATTGTTTTCGCCTGTAAACCCTGTAATTGCCTCGCCATCTCTTCCGGCGGAAATCCGGGATATTCGCAGTCGATGAGTACCAGGTCATAGGGGGTTCGGTTTTTCTGCTGCTCTTCGATTTTTGTGATTAACTCCGCAGGTGTTGCCGCCTCGTCCATCTGTACGTGTGAACTTTGCAAGCCGAGCCACCAAGATTGCCGCGTTGCCGGATGCAGGTCGAATAGCAGAATCCGAAACTGTGATAAGTCCGCCACCGGAATTTCCTGTTTATGGGCAGCATCCACATCCAGAGTAACGGTGAACTCAAACGTCGAACCGCATCCATCGGTGCTGGTGATGTCGATGTTCCCATTCATCAAGGCAACCAATTTTTTGCTGATCGAAAGTCCGAGTCCTGTACCGCCGAACTTTCGAGTGCTGGAACCATCCACTTGTCGGAAAGGCTGGAAGAGTTGTTCTTGAAATTCTGTGCTGATTCCGATACCGGTGTCCACCACCCGGCATCGGAGGGTACACCGGGTAGGATCGAGAGATTCCCGGTGGACATAGACAACGATTTCCCCCTCGTTGGTAAACTTGACCGCATTGCTGACCAAGTTCAAAATGATTTGACGCAGCCGTCCGCTATCACCGATGAGCGTTTCAGGAATGGTGTTGTCATAGAGGAGTGCCAAATGTAATCCTTTGGTGTAGGCTAAAAAAGCAATCGAATCGCATGCATCTTCAAAAACATCCCGCGGCTGGAACATCTCACGTTCCAGCGTCATCTTTTGTGCCTCGATCTTGGAGAAATCGAGAATGTCATTGATGATGGCAATCAGCGCATCAGAACTCTGCCGAATAGTGTTCACGTATTGCGACTGCAAATCGGTCAACTCTGTTTTTGCCAGAATATTGGTGAGTCCGATAATCCCATTCATCGGCGTTCGGATTTCATGACTCATATTGGCAAGGAATTCCCCCTTTGCCCTATTCGCTTCTTCGGCGGCTTCCAAGCGGCGTTTTTCGGTAATGTCTGTAACAAAGCCTTCGGAAATACTAAAATTGGGATTATTCGGATCAATTTCGACCACCCGGCTGCGTTCCCACATCCAGCGGACGCTGCCGTCTTTGTGAACCCAGCGGAACGTCGTTTCCAACGGATCACCGACATAAAGCGTTACCGCATTTGCCTGCATCAGGGGCGCACGGTCATCGGGATGAACGAGGTCGAAAAAGGTGATATTTTTATTATTGATCAAATCCTCCGGTTCATATCCTGACAGTTCTTTGATACCCGGACTGACGTAAGTCATAGTATATTCCGGTGCATTATTGATACAACGAAATGCCATGCCGGGCAGATTGGCGACAAGAGTTTTCAGCCGCCGCTGACTTTCCTGACGGCGGGAGGCTTCGACCACCATCACCATGAAATCGGCAACAGAAGCACCGAAAAGTTGTTCTTCGGGAGTCCAATGACGCGGCAAACCCGCATGTTCGATACAAATCACGCCGAAAAGAGTATTCCCGACACGGATAGGACAGTCCAAAAGCGACCGGATTCCGCCGAGACTGTACGACTCTGCAATACCGGCAAGAATGGTGTCATTTTCGGTATCAGGAATAACGATATTGCGTTGAGTATGGAGCAGGTGGACATATTCGGGATAAGAAGACACATCGAAATCTTCATCGACCGTAATTTCGTCGGTGGCATTGGTGTACATCGCGACACTTTTCAGCACATTGGCGGCTTCGCTATACTGCCAAACACCGCACCGCACCGCCCCCAGCACACGGGAAGCCGTCCGGGCAATCGCTTGGGCAAATACTTTAATATCCCCATTTTCGAGGGCGGGTTCTTTGTTGAGTTCCACCAAAGCCTGATTATGGAGTTTCAGGATTTGCTCCTGCTTCTCCATTTCTTTTATTCTGGCTTCCTTTTGGACATGTCCCTTGAACATAAGGGCGACGGCACGTTCCGATTCCCAGAGAATCGCCAGCGTGGAAACTTCACCACTCCAAACACCGGCTTCCGCATGCGTACGGGAAACCTCACGCGGCATAGCAGAGCCTTTCTGTGTCCGGTCAAAAATAGTCCGTATCCGGTCATACTTGGCGATAAACGCTTCCAGTTCGGGACAGCGGTTTTCCGCACAGGGGGACCAAAGAATAACCCGGAAGGCATGGTTATACCACAACACCCGCTTGGTGTCCGCGCGGACAACAACGAACGGTTCACCGGATTCCTGCAAGAGCAGCGTAGTAAGTGAAAAATCGAAATCGACCGGATCGCTCATTTTATTGCTCGGCTACGAACACCGTACAGATTGTCCGCATTATACCACTAATGCGGGGGGTAACAACAGTGTCTGGGGGGGAGCAAGATTTTTTAACCGCAAAGAGCGCAAAGGTTACGCAGAGGACGCAAAGGAGAATTTTCATACCGTTTAGGGTATTCACACTCTTGCATTTTCGTTTTTGCTGTGCTAGAATGCGCACAGAGTTTGAACCTTTAACCTTATTCATTTTCATTTTTCCAGTAATGTTCCCAGTAATGCCGCGTATTTTTTGTCTCCTTTCATTGTTTCTTTTTCCAATTGCCCTCCTTTTCACAGGATGCTCCAATTCAGGCGGCTTCACTGCTGCGGGTGGAGGCACGATAGTCGCCGCCGAGTTGGTTGTCCTTGACGGGAAAACTTGGTCCCTCTTTCACGGTCCTAACCGGGATAATGTTTCCCCCGAAACCGGCTTGCTGAAATCATGGGAAGAGGGCGGACCGCCGCTCCTCTGGAAAGTTAATAATATCGGAACCACCGGGTCGCCCGGCTATGCCAGTGTTACTGTTGCCGAGGGACGAGTCTTCACCGCAGGAAATGTCCGAACCGGTGCGGATGATCAACAAGCCCATTCTTACGTCTTTGCCCTTGACGAAAATACGGGCAACGAACTCTGGCGTTACCGCAACGGACCCGCCTGGGTGGCAGGAAACCTTTATCCCGGCGAACGGGGAACGCCCACTATCGACGGCGACCGAGTGTATGCCTACTCTTCTGTGGGACGAATTGCCTGTATCGAAGCCACTACCGGTAAAGAAATCTGGGCGAAAGACCTTCGGGAGGAATACACCGTCACGTTGCCGACCTGGGCATTTGCCGAGTCCCCCTTTATCGACGGAAACAAAGTGATCCTCTGGGTCGGCGGAGAAAAAGCCTCCGTGGTTGCCCTCGATAAAATGACGGGGGCTCCCCTCTGGACAACCCCCAGCACCGGGCAGCGCGGAAACTATGCTTCGATGATTGCCTTCGATTATGCCGGACAGCGGGTTTATGTCAACATGAATCAGACAGGAGTGCTTGCCGTCCAGGCAGAAACGGGCAAACAACTTTTCGACATTCCGCACAAGACGGAGTGGGACGTGATGGCAACAACCCCCTACTTTTTCATGAAGGTACCGGCGGCGGCAACATCTCCTGAAGCACTGGGATATTTACTGGTCGTCTCAGGCTACGGCACGGGAGCAAGATGTTATCAATTGAACGTCAGCGGCGATACTATCACACCGCACCTGCATTGGTCGAATCCTGAATTCGACAACATGCATGGCGGTATGGTCGTTAAGGACGGCTACGCCTACACAGCAACACATTACTACAAGCGTCAGCGGAACTGGTCGTGCATCAACATCGAAACCGGCGAAGTCGTTTGGGAAGCCCCCGGCGTAGGGATGGGTTCTTTGACGTGTGCGGACGGAATGTTGTTTTGCATGTCCGAAAGGGATCCCGTGGTCGCCCTGGTCAAAGCATCGCCGGAAGGATATGAAGAGTTAGGACGTTTTGAACTGCCGGCACCGGAAGAGGGGGGCGGAACAGGAATGTCCTGGGCACATCCCGTCGTCTGCAATAAGAAATTGTACCTCCGGCATGGAAGCGTTCTGTATTGCTATGATGTTGGGGAAAAGTAGAGGAGTGATACCGTCCGTGATACCGTCAACGGCATAAAATCGCCCTTTGCGAACCTTGCGCTTCTCTGTGTCTCTGCGGTTAAGCCTTCAAGCATGTTGCCCCGCAAACGCATCCGGTATCGCGTTGAGAATTGCCGTTGCCGTTACCGATATTTCGCCGAGCCGCTCTGCGGCAATGTCTCCTGCCAAGCCGTGCAGGTGAACGGCGAGCCGGACGGTCTCATAAAGCGGTGCAAAGTTTTGAGCAACCAATCCCGCAATCATTCCCGTCAGCACATCGCCGCTCCCGCCCGTTGCCATGCCGGGATTACCCGTCATATTGACGGCGAGTTGCGTTCCATCAGTGATGATGGTGCGGTTTCCTTTGAGAACCAGCAACACTTGATGCCGCCGGGCAAAGTCCCGTGCCGCTGACTTTCGGTCTTCCAGACTCTCTGCTGGGGGTGCCGGTTCTTTCCACAACCGGGCAAACTCCCCCGCGTGGGGGGTGAGAATAAGATGTCCCCCATGCTGACCCTCATTCTGGGAGAGGGAACGATGCTCATAGACACTCGGCTCATGGACACCCATCCCCGCTGCTGCCAGCGCATTGAGTGCATCGGCATCGACGACCGTCGGCACGGAAACTTCTTGCAAAAACAACGGAACCAATTGGTCAAGTTCATCGGAACGCCCCAAGCCGGGACCGATAAACAGGGCGGTACAATTTTTAGCATGCGTGGACAACATTTCCAGTGCCTCAAGCGAAAACCGTCCGGCGGTGTCGGCGGGACAGGGAACCGCCGTCGGTTCGGGCGAATAACCGGCAACGGTTTCGAGAATAGGGTCGGGCACCGCAAGCCGCACAAGACCAGCACCGGAGAGCAAGGCGGCGCGTCCCGCCAGCGCAGCAGCACCTGCCATTCCGCGTGAACCGCCGATTCCGAGAACAGTCCCAAAAGTTCCCTTATGACCGAATCGACAACGGCGCGGAGGAAAACAAAGGGGCGGAGATTCGGAATTTTGCATTGCTGATGGTTTTATCATGGATGTCATAAACGGGAAGGAATTGGACATTCTCCTTTGCGTTCCTTGCGCTTCTTTGCGTCTTTGCGGTTAAAAAAAAGAAAATTTAATCGCAAAGGACAATTTCATGCCGTTTACGCTCTTACTGCCCAATCACACTATTATAAACATATTTCGCCCGCCAGTAATCAGCACGGCTGGAAATGTAGGTGCGGTACGTCTCCCGGTAAGTACGTTCGGCATCGAGAACATCAATGAGCGGACTGCCGCCCGCTTCGTAAGATTGAATCGTACTGTTGCGTACCCGTGATGCAAGGAGGACTTCTTCATGGGCAAAAGTCGCAGCGATCAAATAGGCGGTGCGAAACAGTTGATCGGCTTCCTCGACCTCCGCACGCAGTTCAACGATACCGGAATGAAGTTCATAATGGCTCTGACGCAGAACGGCTTGTGCCCGGGCACGCCCTCCCTGATTTCGGTCAAAGAGCGGGATCGCTACCGTCAGACCAATCCCCCAGCCGGGTTCGCTGCCGGTGTCCAAGTGTTCCCTGATGTAACCGCCGGAGAAGGAGACCTCTGGATAGGCATTGCGCCGTTCGACTTCTCTGTTTGCCTGTGCCTTGTTCACCTGGATTCGCAGCGCACGAATGTCCGGGCGGTTTTTCTGGGCGAGGTCGAATGCCTCTTCAATCGGATAGGGCTGTACCGTCAAGGGAGCATCCAAACTGCCTCGGATGTCAAAAGCGGGATCACGGCGGGTGCGCCCGAACTGTGCCCAAAGTTTTGCTTTGGCAATGTTGAGTTGCGATTCAATTTCGAGTAATTCCTGCCGGTTTCGGAACAGTTCCAGCCGGATTCTGTCCAGTTCTACACTGGGCACTCCGCCGGCGGCAACCGCTCTTTGTGTAACTGCTTCGACGCTTGCCAAAATTTCCATGTTCTGTCCGGCAAGGGAAAGTAACGCCTTGGTTTCCAAAACATCGTAGAATGCCGTTGCGGTTTCTGCGATACGCTGCCGAACGAGATCGGCATATTCCGCCTGCGACTGCCGGACATCCCAGCGTGCACTGTTCATTTCTGCTGCCCGTTTCGCAAAGAGAAACCAATCGAGAGGCACCTCCACGTGTACCGTGAATTCGGATTCCATGTGGGCATCCCGCCGCCGGAACGGAATTGCATCCCCGGCTATTCCCAGGGAAGGATTGGGAATAAGAGAACGGGCAATCCATTCTGCCTTTGCCAGATTAATTTCCTCCCTGCCGATATGCAGTGCCGGATCGGACATCAGCGTCGCGGAAATGGCATCATCGAGAGTCCAAGCGGTGGGGGAATCAGAACCGGTGTCCAGAGTAAAACTCGGCGGCACTTGACGGGAAACCGCCTCACTTTGGACGGCTGCCACACGGATGGGAATCGGAACCGGAGTCACCGGAACCGGGGCTGTTTCAACCGGGCTTATCGGATGAACACTGGCTGGATGGGCAAAGTCCGGGTTCAAATAATGCACCCGCCGGACAGGCTGCGGTGCTTCTATCCTCTGGGACGGAATCAGAGCGTCATTTGCCAAACAGACATTTGCCGTCAGCAGGGTCAAGAGGGTAAAAAAACACCGATTGCAAGTCCGATTCCCTTCCCTGAAATACATAACACTCCCTTGAAATTCGCTTCCTCTATGCGCAAGCCGCCTCCCCTTTTATCGACATTTTATTTGTCGGCAACTTATCATAAATCGGGCATAAGCGGTTCCGGGGAGCAACGAAGTACCGGTGCAATCCCTACAATCCTTACAGCCGTCAACGGCATGAAATTGTACTTTGCGTCCTTCGCGGGAACTTTGCGTACCTTGCGGTTAAAGAAAAGAGAGTTTAAATTCTCTTTCCTACAACCGGTGCAGATTGATACTATCGGCATCAATCTGTTGGACATCGTGCGGAATATGATAATGGAAGAGTGCCGCAATGTGCCGGGCTATCACGCCGACAAACTCACGCCGAAGGTTAGGCTCCATCGCAGGGTTGGTCGCATGAATCGGTGTGCTCGGAGGATAAACCAACATCAGGGGTTCCGAGACAAGGACCTTTCCCGACTCCACTTCAAGCACTTCCACCTGTACATGACACCTGCCCTGTACTAAATAGGGATCACGCGGGTCACGAATCTGGAAGCCGACAACGGTAATCCCGACAACAATGTCGGCATTGATGGAGCGGTCTTTTCCCACTTCCACAAAGGAATCGAAATTGTTGTTGCAGTTATCCAGCCACTTTTCCACTCTGGACTGTTCAACGATAATCAGTTTTTTGTTTCGGTGATTGACCCGGACAGGTTTTCGGATATTCTCCTCCAGCAGGTGATTGACCTGCCGGGCGATTTCCTGCGGCGCATTTTGCAACTCGAACGCATTGGAAGAGAACGCACGCGGCACGATTGCCACCCGCTTTTCCCCTTTGAGCAAAATGTCATGCTTGGGTCGCACCTCACGTCCTACGAGGACGAGCGAGCCGGTAAGCAATGCCGCCTGACAGCCGGTCAGTGTCAGTACGAGCAGCAGCAATAGCAGTAGCGTTGATGATTTTTTCATAGTGGTGTATGTGTTTGGTGTGAGCCGCTCCGCTTGCGGAGCACGCCGCAGGCGACGCGGTTAACCGATCCCCAAAAATTCTGTGGTTCCTTTGCACCCCGCCTCCAGATACGCCGACAGCAATATCTGGGCGGCGAGTTTGTCTCGTCGTTCCTTCCGTTTTTTGTCCGTCAAGCCCGCCTCCCGAAGAAGACGCTCCGCCTCGACCGAAGTGTACCGTTCATCCATATAATCGACCGGAATATCCGTTATCTTCGTTAAAAATTGACCAAATTGAAGGACTTCCTTCGCTTTTTCGCTCAAATCGCCGCTCAAATGCAGCGGCAAGCCGAGAACGAACCGCGTAACCCGCTCCTCGCTGACCAGCCGCCGAAAGTATTCGGTGTCCTTCTCCAACGACTTGCGAATGTATGTTTCGTAAGGACTCGCCAGTATCCGGTCCGCATCACTCATAGCGATGCCGATGCGAACCGTGCCGTAATCGATGCCCGCGATTTTGCCGGTGGGCGAGGAGGCAGGAGGCAGGAGGCAGGAGGCAGGAGTCGTGGTGTTTTGTGTTTTCATGTTATTTTCTCCTGTATTCTGACTTGGGAATAGCCCTTTGCGTTCTTTGCGAAAACTTTGCGTCTTTGCGGTTAAGTCCTCTTTTTTTAACCGCAAAGGGCAATTTCATACCGTTTGCAGTATCACTCCTATCTAACCCTTATCTCTCGATTTTTCCCCGTAAGCCAATTCCATATCCGGTGTGTCCACGGTGCTTGCTGTTCTTCCTCGATCATTTTCTTCAGTGCAGCAACTTTGTCCCCGTCGATAATGTTCCTAGACGGCAACAGAGAAAATCTTTCTTCTGCCTCTCGAATCCATCGTAACGCTTCTTCAATATCCTGCTCAACGCCAGTGCCGGTGGCGTAGCACCAAGCAATCCGATAATGAGCCCCGGGAAAATTCAATCCCCCTTCCCGAGTAGCATGACGAAACAATTCCAACGCCTTTTCCACGTCTTTAGCAACGCCCTTACCTTCCAAATAACATACGCCGAGGTAATGTTCCCCCCAAGAGTCGTCTAGATCAGCGGCTTTCTGAAACCACTCCGCCGCCTTGACGTAGTCCAGTGAAAATCCGCTATCTTCACGCCCCTCCAGATAGCCTAGACCGACCCTTACCATTGCAAGTGGCAAGCCCTGTTCAGCGGCTTTGAGATACCATTCTGCCATTTTTACCGGGTTTCTGGGAACCTCATTCCCCCAACCACCGTACATCATTCCCGTCGCCTCCTGTGCTTCGGCAAGTCCCTGCTCTGCTGCTTTGAGAAACCATTTTGCCCTTTCCACAGCCGTTCCTTCCGTCCACCCTAACCCTACTTCCCCTTTATATTCTGTGTAATACAATGCATCGGCAAGTGCGTACTGTGCTCTTGCATGTCCTTGTTCCGCAGCTTTACGATACCATACTGAGGCACTTTGAAGATATTCTTTATAACCTCCTTGCCCACCGTTGTCTTGGTGCGACCAGCCAGCGTAATGATACTGTCCGTCAGCATTGCCTTGTTCGGCGGCTTGACGATACAATTTCACGCTCTTTTTATGAAATTCTTTTGCCAAGTCAGCATCGACTGCACCCACAGGCTTACCAATTCCTGATTGACAGTAATAATAGAGTCCCAGTAGCACTTGTCCTTCGGGAATACCGGCTTCGGCAGCCTTTTTCCAGTCGTCGTGCCGCGTCTTGCCTTTTTCCTCGATGTATGCCCAGGTGTTTTTCTGGGGAGGATTAAGTTTGAGAAATTCGACGAAAGGCGAATAGTTGTTAATGTCTTGTAAATCCTTTTTGAGTGCCTCCGTCAAGGCTTTTTCTTCGTCCGCCCGAAGGTGGGACGGGGGGAAAATGAACAACATGCCGATGAGGGCGAAAACGGTAATGAGGGTGTGTTTTGTTTGTTTCATAGTGAACTCCTTTTATTGAGAATGTTTGCAAAGGTAGGTTGCCGACCGCCGGGCGGCAACGTCGGCGATAGCCGACTTGAAGCGGTGAACGTTACCGGACTTCCAGTGCGGAGTACCACACGTCGCCGCCCGGCGGTCAGCGACCTACCTTTTGATTCCCCACCGGCGGCACAGCCGCCAGCTCTCTTTCTTACTTCTCGCTTGCGTTACGTTGCACCATCCTCATAGTAAACAATATGTCTTTGTCGCCTAGTTTGCCGAAGAGCATTGCCGTCGTGCCTTCACGTTGAACATGAACAGCGTCAACCGTATAAGTATGTGTCTCGCCATCATGGGTTTCTTCATACGTCAACGTGATTTTGGTGCGAATCTCGTCTCCTTGACGCTGCGGTAACAATTCTATTTTCCAATCCGAAATGCCCGAACCGATCACTACGCTTGCGTGCTGGTCTATTAAGGTTGCAACTGTTGGTCGCGTCATGATTTCGACTATTTTCCCTTTGATGAGTGCATCAACTAAAACCGACATGGTATCAGTGTGTGCTGTCCAATGCACGTTGGTTGTCAACGACGATTCTCCTGATTGGAGGAAACCTATACCGGAATCGCTCTTTTTGAATTCGGCAAGCATAACCTGATAGATGAACATATCGGCTTCGGCAACTCCTTCTACTGCCGACAATGCGCTGGCAGGGACAGGTGCGATAACTTCTCCGTCAGCCCGAAGATGGGACGGAGAAAGAACGAGCAGCATGCCGATGAGGGCAAAAACGCTAATAAGGGTGTACTTCGTCTGTTTCATAGTGAACTCCTTTTCGTTGAAAATTGTGAATGACCAAACGTTCACAGAGCCGCAATCGTAAGGTTGCGTAACATTCGGCGCAATCTTACGATTGCGGCTCTGCTTCCTTAACCTCATTTTCACCTCATTTACAATAACAAAACTACCTCAGTAGCAAAATATCAATAAAACATCAAACCTCATTTACCTCATTTCCCCCACAATGAGGTAAATGAGGTTAGTTTCTTTTTTCGTTCCTGGGCTACTGAGGTTGTTTTGTTCGGAAAAATGAGGTGAAAATGAGGTTATCTCATCGGCGACACAGTCGCCAGCTCTCTTTCTTCTAACTCCTAATTCCTAACTTCTAACTCCTAACTTCTAACCCCTGTCTCCTTTTTCCTCCGCATCATCACCAATGCCAAGCCGGTTAGACCGACGGCAAGCACAGGAAATGCCGTCTTCAACTCGCTTAACACAAAAGCAGGCAACAGTGCCGCCCAGGGAACACTGCGCCATGTCAAAACTTCGGGAACTTTGTAATCGTGAACATATCCCAAAAGTGATATTACTATGTCAGCATTGCCGCAACGCTCAATCCGTGTTGCCATAAATGTCCGAACCTCTTCGGAATCGGTGTTCGCAACGAATATGCTAGAACAAACGGCACCTGTGATTAACAAGCCGATGACTGCAATGTTAGCGATGGCATATTGCCTCCATGTTTTCATCAGAGCCAATACGGCAATACCGACAGCAAGTACGGCGAGCGGTACTTTGGGCAGTTCCGTAAACATCGCCAGCGTCAAAAAAATGACCGCAAAAACGCTAATAAGGGTGTACTTCGTGTGTTTCATCATGAACTCCTTTTGTTGGAATTGTTTGCAAAGGCAGGTTGCCGGCTCTCGTTGCTTCTAACTCCTGACTTCTTCCCTAATACCTCACCGGAAACGACACCGGTTGCCTTGCCGGTTGCGGTGCCTGTTCCTGCGAAGACAAAATGACCTGATTGTGCGGTGCCGGACTTGTCACCAACGCATTCAAAAATTGTTCCGAAGGCGAATTCAATACAATGACATCGCTTCTCATCTGCGGATTTCTCGTTGACCGGACAATGATAATCACTTCGTCGCCGTCTTGCCTGTAACGCTCGACTTCTTCCAACGTTGCTTGTTCTTCCCGACTCAAACCGGTGCGGTGTTCGGCATAGATCGGCGCAGGTACGCTTGCGACTGCCTGCGGCACTTCAATCGGAGCAAGCGGCGTGAGCGGTGCCAGTGCCGTTAGCGCCGGTTGTGGTGTTTGCATGACAGGTGCGCCCAGCGACGGATTTTGATGAATATGAGCAAGTCCGACCTTGTCCAAAACATGCCGAATCACGTGCGGCGGAACAAAATGTCCATCATTCACGGTGGGACATGCCGTAACGCAAACGCCGATCAAGTATCCTTCGCTGCTAAAAAGTCCGCCGCCGCTTCGTCCGCCGACCGGCGCGCCGGAAACCTGAACATAATGAAACGAGGAACCCTGCTGGCTAATTTTGTCAATGGACATGACTTGATGCGTCCGCACTGTGGGATTGCCGCCGTGATCGCAACCGACACTCCACGCCTGCTGGGCGGTTTGAATCGCATACGACGGCGGGGCAATCGGCACCGCCCGCACTGGGCTGGGCGTGGAAATAATCACGAGAGCCAAGTCGATGTCTAAATCGTACACTAGGCATCTTCCGAGAACGCGAACGGTAGAATTTTCGCCGAAAAGATGGACTTCGATACTTTTTCCTTCGTTCCATCCTCTGAAGATATGTCCGCAGGTCAAGATGAGGGCTTCTTGTCCTTCGGGACCTTGCCGGGTATCAATGATGGTGCCGGTTCCCCAGGCGTGTCCGTTGTCTGCGTCGATGCGGAGTTTGACGGACGAGTGAATCAGCGGTGTGGAATCGGTCGCGATGACCGGTAAGCAAATGGACAACAAAAAAAGCGGCGAAAGGAAGTATCGCAACATGAAAAAGGGAGCCTCCGTGCTTGTGGGAAATTCGTCCTTGAATTTCCGTGTAATTTTACGTAGAACGGAGTCTAGCGAAAAACGGGTTTTGGGGCAAGAGCGATTTTTTGCGGTACTTTTGCCGATTCGTGTGTTATAATGGCAGCCATGTTCACCATTTCCCGGCAATTCGCCTTTTGTTACGCCCACCGCTTGCAAGGGCATACCGGCAAGTGTGCGCATTTGCACGGACATAATGGAACCGTAAAAATTGCGCTGCGGAATGGGCAACTGGATTCCCAAGGAATGGTCGCCGACTTTGCCGATGTGAAAAACTCCATCGGCGAGTGGATCGAACAAACGCTGGATCACCGCACGATACTGGCAGAATCTGACCCCTTGGCTAACTTGCTTCGAGAATACGGTGAGCCGATATTGACTCTGCCGACCGAGCCGACGGCAGAAAATCTTGCCCGGTTGATTTACGAACAAGCGGAAAAGTTCGGTTTACCCGTTGCCGCCGTTACCATTTGGGAAACAGAAAAATGTGCAGCGGAGTTTGCACCCTGCACTTGAAACGGCTGAAATATCCTCATATAGGGGTTGATAAAGTCTTAGGTCGTGTTGTTACTAGGGCGTGTTTACACTACTCTTGACGTATTTTTTGCAAATCGTTATCGTCTGTCATAAATAATCCCGACGCACAATTCCTTGTTGACGTATACTTATCTCCGATTCTTTTTTTCAATTCGGAGAGAACGGTAACGAGTCGTTTCCGAACGTTTTCGACGGTTTGCCTTATGCAGAGAAAAGCGTCGGCGATGTCTTGGTCTGTCCAGTGGGGACCGTCGGCATCGGCTTGGAGTAGTATGTTTGCTCGTCGGACTTTGTTAGAGGAGTCTTTGAGTTCTTTGATGAGGGCGAGACAGGCGGCTCGGTCTTCAGCGTGCAAGCGGACGATGTAAAGCTTTTGCATATGGAAACCTCCTTGTAAGGAAAACAGAAAAATAACAATTTTCCAAAAACACCGAAATCCCAAATTGTAATTGTCCCAAAGCAATAGAACGAATTTGACAACTTGAACATGATAGTGGAGCGGCAGTGTTGTAGCACCGCCACCCCCAAGCGTTGAAAAATCCAAGCCTAACGGAGAGTTGGTTTAGGCTCAACAACGTTTTGCTGGCAGGAAAGAAGTTGTCAAATGGAAATACTGATATTTTCACATTAAGTGTAATCAGTGGTATAACCACCCACTACATTTGCAAATGGCTTGACAATCAGTCTACCTAAATCCTGCCCTGACAGACGGCATTATAGTCTGTCATTTGTTATTACCCCTGTTCCAGCATTTGAATAAACTTACCGACTTCATCAATTTACTTCTAACTTTGACATTAATTTCCCTCCAAAAAGGCAATCAAAATAACCCGGTGGAAATGAAGCAAGGCTTGCATCCAATATCTTATCGGGACCTTCAGAAGGACTTGGGGAATCGACAAACGAAGAGTCGATTTCTGAGTCTGTTATAACCTTCCCTCTGACTGTTTCAAGTTTTGATTCTGGAATTTGCATATTGGTTTCTGGTATCATCTATTGAGCATGGCTAATGGAAAACTTGGTGAACGGGTTTTCGAATCGCAAAAACGCTTTTAGCCACCATAAACAGACCAAGCCGTTCTTTCTCTATCTCTTGTAATGCAACATAAGTTGACATAGAAAATACAACAGGTTGATTATCGGGCAAGTCTCACCGCCAGGTGGGACAGTAAAGTCTGATTTGTTTGACATCTGAAGTTGTTGCGTTATTGTTTTTTGTCTCTTTACTCATTGAATTTTCTATTTGGCATTTTGTACACTG
>Ga0099364_10001737_pt1 | contig 35543 bp, 28 predicted proteins | sample TergutTh196P3_FD_73070 | JGI IMG/M metagenome (GOLD analysis project Ga0099364, IMG submission 73070) | Microcerotermes parvus P3 segment gut microbial communities from Pointe-Noire, Republic of the Congo - Th196 P3 | ecosystem: Host-associated > Arthropoda: Insects > Digestive system > Gut ... | reverse complement strand
GTACTCAACGAAAGGTGTTGTACATGTTGACTTTTACATGATTTTGCTCCTTTCTACGGACTTCTTGCCGCACACTCATTGTCAAAGATCGGTTGCCATTCGCCATTATAATCGTTTTTTGGCTTCATCCTTAATTCTTTTTGTTTTTCCGTGTTCCACCAGAAACTCAAGTGTTGTTTTAGTGATAGTTGTATCATCCAACAGATATTGGTGAAAATCTTTGCTGTTTGTTTTAATCAACTTTTCGATAATTTCTGGATTATCGCAGTTCTGCTCATAGTCAATCATTGCCTGTTCCAGCTTGTAGTGCTGCTCTGCTGTCTGCGCACTTGTATCTTGTCCAATCAGTTGAACCAATAGCCTGTCGTTCTCCGCCAACAAGACAAAAACATAAAGCGTTGTGTGGCAAGAAAGTGTATCTGATGTGAATTTGTTTTCAGGAACATGTATCTGCTGCGCAAAAAAGAACATTTGATCTTGGTAAGTGGGCCATGCCATTCCATCCAACTTCCATTTGGGATGCCGAAACAAGGAAGGGCAATCCTTTTTTTTCAGCATATCCGCGCATTTACCATGTGTGGTTATACCTTCTTCGTGCCAAAATACAGATTCTTCGCCAAATTGCGCCAAATAATGCGATACAGTCTGTTTTGTCGTGGTATTATGCTCTACAACATTATAATTGACAGTTGTATATTGCGGATCATTGGGATAAGGTGCCTTACCGCCGAACAGGAACAGTTTGCGCGGCATCTTTGTACCAAGTTTGACCATGACCTCCGGATCGCTGAGGTCGATCATGCCGATATACAGCGGTTTGTTGTCTCCGAACACCGGATAATCAAAATCAAATTCTGGCTCTTTTCCATATATATCCATGGATTGCCTTTCTGAATAAAGTAATACTATGGTTTTCGAACTTGTTACTTGAAAATATTGATGCCTTGTAGAATTTTTATAAAAGTATATCCTGTATGTCTAAACTTATCTACTGCGGCATGTGCCCAGGGTGTTAAAGCCTGCAAATTGCTTTGTGCGTGCATTCCGGCAGCACCTACATCTCTCACGATCTACCAGCACCTGCAAGAGTGGTGCTTCTCCCTTTTGCATCCTAGGCAAGTTCGCTTGGGAATACTTTCCAGAATTTGTGTGGAGTGCCGCTTCATTCTTCCAATATCTTTGTTGGACTGTTTTCCAACTTGGATACCCTTTATTAGTCGGAGCATCTATCGCATCGCCAACTTGCCAATGTTTACACGTAACATTGCTCATCTTCATGCGAGGTCGCAACAACTCAAAGCGCGTGATTATATGGCTTTCGCCAGAAATTAACCGGCAAGTTTTAGTGGTTTGATAAAAAGGCTCCAACGATCAATCAACGGCGTTCGTATCAGGCGTTTGGAGTAGGGAAGTAATTCCCGTGCAGTTAGCCTCATTTCAGACGCCTTCTATACGAACGAGGAAACAGGATATTGACATGTGGACGTAAAATTGATAGAGTACAGTTCACAGGTGCCTGGTATTTTTCAACCAGGATCAACGCAACGTTTGCAAAGGCTATTTCTGATAACTTCCCAAGCCTCTGTTTTTTGTGTATCCGGCATTGGTATTGCGTGACAATGATGTCCCGCCGGGACACAGATACCGTAAATTCGTGCATAACCCAATCGGTCACATTGATCGTTTCCAAACCAACCAAGAACGGAAAGAACAAAACATGAAACGTTTTTTTACCCCCACCCTCGGTACGCTCTGCTTGTTGTCCCTGGCCGCCGTGATGAACATGGTCCTCCCCGCCCGGGCGGACGATGTCGCCAAGTCGAAAGTTTTATATTTCTCCCGTTCCCAGGGATTCACTCACGGCCCGGTCGCATGGCGCACTGATCAGGGTTCTTCATTCTCCGGAGAAGTCCTGGAAAAGTATTGTGCCGAGCGGAACATCGAACTGGTCGAAACCCAGGACGGCCGCGTTTTCGACGGAGACCTTGACCAGTACGATGGTTTTATTTTTTACGCCACGGGAAATCTTCTGGCCAAGTCGGACCAGGACAAAGACCATGCCTGTCCCATCTCGAAAGACGGTTTGATGAAATTTTTTGAGGCGGTAAGGTCCGGAAAAGGTCTTGTCGGCATCCACGCTGCGACGGATTCTTACTGCGGCGTCAATGACGAAGACGGCAATGACTTGTACACCAGAGTGATGGGGGGGCGGTTCTGCGGACACGGCCCCATGCAGGTCGCAACCGTCACGTTTACCGACCCCGTCCAGTTTCCCTGGATGAAGGAAAAAGAAGAGAAAAAAAGTGCCGACCACGAAGAATGGTACGCGAATAATCACCTGAATACGGACATGCATGTGGTAATGGTGTTGCAGACGGAAGGAATGGACGGTGACTGCTATCATCGGGTTCCATACCCGGCTGCCTGGATTCGCATGGAGGGTTCCGGACGAGTCGCATACACCACTTACGGTCACGATAACGATTTCTTCCGGAAAGATGAGAACGTTCGTCGAATCGGCGAAATGATCGAATGGTCCGTGGGACGTTTCGATATGGATACGACGACGAATTTTGATATTGCGACGCCGGGAGCGGACAAATAGGAACTGTGCCAGAATCACGTTGACTCATTTCACGTATAAAATTCAGGGAGAATATCATGGTATTATCAAGACGAAATTTTATGAAATCGGCGGCGGTTGCCGTTGCGGCACCGATGGTCGTTCCGGGTGCCGTTTTAGGGAAAGATGGAAAAACGCTTCCCAGCGAACGGCTGGTCATGGCCTTAATCGGTTGCGGCGGTCAGGGCCGGGGTGACATGGGTGGCATGATGAGCTTTAACGAAGTTCAGATGGTTGCCGTCTGCGACCCGGTCAAGGATCATCGCGAAGAAGCGCGCCGGCAGGTGAACAGCCGATATAATCATAATGATTGTGCTGCTTACGACGACTTCCGTCCCATCCTGGATCGTGAGGATATTGATGCGATCCTTATCGGCACTCCGGACCACTGGCACGCTCTGATCACGATTGCTGCGGCGAAAAAGAAAAAGGATGTGTACTGTGAAAAACCGGAAACACTGACAATCGCGGAAGGGCGGGCGATGGCCGAAGCGATCAAAAAATATGGAATCGTCTTTTCCGGCGGTAGCCAGCGGGTCATCGGCGATTACGGCGACCTCCCCCGGTTGCTCTGGGGCGGTGCCATCGGTGAAATTCAGGAAGCGTTCGTTGACTGCGGCGGCCCGTCCGGCGATTGCAACCTCCCGGCGGAACCGGAACCGGAAGGTCTGAACTGGGAGATGTGGGTCGGCCCATCCCCCTGGCGGCCGTATCACCATGACTTGGTTACCGGCGGATTCCGCAACTATCGTGATTACTCCGGCGGCGGAATGACCGACTGGGGAGCCCACCGTTTCGGTGCGGCTCTGTATGCCACGAACCACTTGTACTCCGGGCCGGTGGAAGTCCTTCCAGGCGAGCCGGGAGACGAAAAACGCCGTATCATCTATCATTTCGCCGACGGCCTGAAAATGTATCATGCAAATACCGGCGATAACGTTTATGTTGGAACAGAGGGTTCCCTGCGAATCGGTCGGAACAACACGTTGGTCGGCCGGCACCATAAACCCGAAAAACGCGTGGAAATCCCCGGTTACAAATGGTTTAATCCATGGGAAAACCGGAATATCTTTGGCGATTTCGTGTATTGTGCTAAAACGCGGCAAAAACCATTCAGGAACATCGAAGCGGCGCAACGGGCACTGATCATGTGCCACTTGGGAAATATCGTGTACTGGCTCGGCCGGGGAATTAAGTGGGATCCCGATAAGGAAGAAATCCTCGGCGATCCTGAAGCAGCACGGTGGCTTGACCGCCCGAAACGTGCCCCATGGAAAATCGATATTTAGCGGCCGCTCATCTTTAACACAGAATCATCTTTTGCGAGAACCTATATATGAAAACCATAAAAATAACCCTCACCTTCTGGTGTTTTTTACTTTTCAGCTCCGCCGTCATTTTCGCGGAGGATAACCGTTCTTACAAAGAAGAACGGCCCGCGGCAGAGTATTTCGCGGATTGTCTGGAGAAAATGATCCAGACAGGAAATCCCGACGAAGCCCGTAACGCCCGCAGCAACTGGCAAAGATATTGTTTTGCGCTCGGTGCGCCGAACCGGCAGGCGGATAAAGCCCTGGCGGTGAAGCTCATGACGGAAGCCCTCCTGGACGACGCCAATGAGAACGCCCATTTCTGGTTCCTCCGCCAGCTTGGCCGTCTGGGAGACAGTACCTGTGTGCCGACGATTGCAAAATTCCTGGATCACAATGACCGCTTGATCCGCGACGAAGCACTCTGGGCACTGGCAAATATTCCGAATCAGGAAACGAAGAATGCCTTGCGAGAACGCCTGAATCGGGAAGACAACGAAGAAAGAAAAATCGCCGTCCAGAACGCGCTGGATTATGTCCTGAAGCGCGATGCGGCGACGGTCCGGACGTTGGATGAAATCGTCAGCGTCTTGGAAGGTTCCGATAAAACCGCTTGGGACACGGCCCTGTCGCAATTGGCGTGGTTGCCGAACGTGAAGATCACGGACGTCCCGAACTGGCAGGAGCGTTTCGAGCGTCTCTCGCCTGAAGTGCAGATTCTGCTGATGGATGCCCTGACATCGGCAGGCGACCGCAGTGCCCTGCCGCTGGCATTATACCTGGTGAAGCAATATGCTCCGTTGCTGGAGACGGACGACCCGAGCGAGAATCAGAGCGACGAAGAAAAGAAACAACTCGAGGATCAGCGAATCGCCCGGGAAAAAGTGCAACTGGCCGGTTTTCGGGCATTGGGTGTTCTGGGCGATTCCACGGCAAAGGATGTGCTTCTCCAGAATGTCCGGACGCGTGACAGTGTCTGGGGAACCATACGCGTTTCGCTGGGAAAACTGAATTATGACGGCGCGGACCAACATCTCATCGACGCCGTCCGCCGCGCGGAGGATAACGACACGCGGAACCGTGTTCTGGAAGCGATCAGTATGCGACGGGCCGTTTGCTTCATCCCGCTGTTCCAGGAATTTCTTTCCCATAAGGAAGGCGGTACCCGGCATGCATGTGTCGGGGGCTTGGAAGGAATCGCCGATGCAAGTGCTATTCCGGCACTTGTGAATCAATTCCACCGGGAAACGGAAGATCAAGGTCTGCGGGAACGGATTGAGAATGTGATTGTTAGCATCAGCGTGCGGGTTACCGATGCCGACGGGCGAGGCGTGGTTCTGTGTCGTGCGGTCAACGACAAAAACGATGCGGAAAAAGCGGATATGCTCCCGATGATCGGGCGTGTCGGTGGAGAGCGGGCGAAAGAACTGGTGCTCAATTTCCTTAATAACGGTTCCGAGGAGCTCAAAGTTGCGGCATTTCGGGCTCTGTGTAACTGGCCGGACGCGGCGGTGGCCGACGATTTGTACCGTTTTGCGAAGCAGGGAGACAACGCGAGAACACGTCAGGCCGCGCGCGCTTACATCCGCGTGGTTACGCTACACGAAGAAGGGCGTTCTTTCGAGGATTCGCTGGAGTTGTTTAAGCGAGCCATGGACCTTGCAAAGACAAACGAAGACCGTAACCTGTTGCTGAGCCGTGTCAACACCGTCCGAAGCATCGAAGTGTTCCGCTTCGCCGCCCGGTATCTCGACGATGCCGATCTCCAGCAGGCGGCCTGCCGGGCAATCGTCGATATGGCGAACGACAGCCCGTTCCACGGACAGCACCGCGAGGAGATCAACCGGGTGTTGGATAAGGTTTATAATATTACGAATGATAATTCACACAAGGAGCGGATTTTGAGGTATAAGGAGCGGAAGTAAGGAGACGTGTCAATATCAATATCACACTTTTACCAATGTTATTTTGGCACGACTCCTCTGCTTGAATGATCGCGAATTCATTTGCATCAACATTCACTCAACCATTTGATCAGTCATGAGAACACTTTGCTGTTGACTGTATTTTGTGGTTTTTGTTGTTTTACAGCGTTTCAATCCCTGCAACAAGGAGGCAATTATGGAACGCCGGCATCGTGCATTTACCAAAAACGACATTGAAATGTTCACATGATTATTATGCGAATCCTAATGACAAATCAGGACACAACATTGTTCCGCCGTTTTTTGGAAACGCACACCAACCCGGAACTGCTGGTGTGTTTGTTCGTCGTTTGTTTTCTTGTTTTTGGCTGTCACAAGGAGATGCCCCGGCAATCTCCGGTCGAACAGGCACAGCCTGATCCTGAAAAAGCTGTGGAAACCGTATCAATGGAAATCATCCGGGCCATCGAAGACGCGGGCGGAAAAATCGAACGTGACGCCAAGGGTGTGGTTGCCGGTGTCAATCTTGCTGCAGAGCGGACTTCGGTCACCAACGCTGTTTTGCGGCAAGCCCTTTTAATCCCGAATCTGAAAAACCTGGCCGTGGCCGGAGGAAGCTTGTCGTATGAAGCGTTTTCCGGCCTCGCGAAACAGCAGCATCTTGAAACTCTTTTTCTCCAGGACGTTCCGCTCACTGACAGCAACCTGGAAGCAATGGTTGCATCGGTTCCCACGCTTCGCCGTTTGACGCTTCGTCGCCTGAACAAGGTCGGCGAACCGGGAATCACGGCGGCACTTGAGACTGTGCCATTGCAGTCGCTGGCTCTCATCGAGATGAGTCCAACCCGGGTGGTGATCGAAAAAATCGCCGGGTCACCTGATCTGAGAGCGTTGGATTTGCGGCAGTGCAGCAATTTGACGCAGGAGGATTACAGGATTCTTGGCACGATGACACGGCTGGCCGACTTGAAAATCGGCGGTTTTGCCGTTGACGATTCCGTGTTGGAAATCTTGCCTGGCTTGCCGCAGCTCCGGGGTTTGTCGATTGAGGGGACATCCATCACCGGGGAAGGTTTCGCCGAACTTGCTTCCCATGAGGAATGGGCGGCACAATTGGAACTTCTGGTTCTGGCCCGCAATACTGCGATTTACGACGCGGGTCTGGATTCGCTTCGCGCTTTTCGCGGTTTGAAGAGATTGGCTGTTTCCGACATGATGGTCACCGGCGTTTTTTTCCATGCTCTTGCGGAGACGGAGACCATTCGAACACGACTGGAGTCCCTGTCGTTCCCCAAAACCTACCTGACAGCTCAAAATATGAGAGTTTTGAATCAGTTTCCCAATTTGAAAAAACTTGATTTGTCCCATAACATGCTGACGCCGGATATTTTGGAAGCGATTGCCGAACTTAAAACCGTGGAGCAACTCAACCTGACGGGGTGTCAACTGGATGATACGGCACTGGAGACGGTTCGGAAAATGCAATCCCTCAAAGTGCTGACAACCAATTCGCAACAATAACGGCTGTGGAAATTTGTGAAGAAAAAGTGTTTTTACAATCCGTATTATGAAACCTTCGATGACTTCAAAACGGGCATCAACGATTGCCTCGACCGGGTCGAAACCGAAGACAAAGCTGAAATCGAAACCCTCATGCAGCCAAATTTCCAAAACCTGAAAAATACCAGCTTAATGGCGGTGTGAGGTATGGTTTTATTTTTTCCCGGAAGCATTCTTGCCGGTCTTCTTTGTCTTTTTTCCGGCTACTTTCTTCGGGGAAATTTGCTTGATCGTTGCTTTCTTCGCCGCCTTCTTTTTCACGGGCTTCTTCAATGCCTTTTCCGATGCCGGCGTTGATTTTTTAGCGACTTTTCCGGTCGTTTTTTTCGGTGCCTGTTTCTTCACCGCTTTTTTGGTTGACTTCTTCGCGGTTTTTTTGACCGCTTTTTTGCTGGTCTTCTTTGCCGGGGCGGGCTTGTCTTCCAGCGAAGTCGCCAGTTCGACGCCGAAAATGCCTTCCAGACTTTCGGTGTCCAGCGTTTCAGAATCGGCTTTGCCCGCCGGAATGGCGACCGACGTTTCGATCAGTGCGAGGTGATCGACGCCGCGCAGCTTGAAAAACAGTTCAGGGCTTTTATCAAGCAATGCCCCGACGCCGTAAAGTGTCGCCGCAACGTGTTTGCACATGACCGCCCAATCCGGGCACGAGCAATCGAGTGTGATTTCTTTCGGCGAAGGGAACAAGCCTTCCTTTTTGTCCGTAACGATGGCAAGCACGTTTTTCGAGAGTTTGCCTTGCAGGAGTTCAACGACCGACGCGATTTCTCCGGCACATTTTTGCTTGAGCCGTTTCCAGGCAGCGGGCTTGAGCGGCTCGATTTTCACCTCGATTTTGTAGGTATCCGACCCGGCGACATACGAACGCACCACGCCCTTGTCGATTTCGAGATGCACGACCGAGCCGTTACGGATATATGTCCTGCCGCGCGGCATCCGGTTTGCGTAATCGCTGTACGATTCCAGATTGTCGCACCAGGCAATTCCCCAAAACGTTTTGGCGATCTTCTTCCCTTCGATGTTGATGGGGTTCGCCTTCTTGCCGAGTTTTTTATTGACGTACCGAACCGCATTCGCCCGTTTTTGAGCAACCGGAACGTAAGGCCGCCAACCGAAACCGTAATAAGACATGATGTGATTCCTTTCATTTTTGAGTGATTGAGATTGTAAAATACGATAACACAGTGTCGCAGTCAGGGCGGTCAATGGCGCACTTTTGGTGTACTCGAATTCACATTGATGGTATTCAAGTACTCTCCGGGGGTATTCGAGTACTCTCTGAGGGTATTCGAATCGTCTTTTTTGGTATTCGAGCACTCTCCGGGGGTATTCGAATAGTCTCCCGGGGTATTCGAGTACTCTCCGGGGGTATTCGAATAGTCCCCCGGGGTATTCGAGTACTCTCCGGGGGTATTCGAATAGTCCCCCGGGGTATTCGAGTACACTCTGAGGGTATTCGAATCGTCTTTTTTGGTATTCGAGTATCCCGCGAGCGCGGTGTTCTAGGCGAAAAACGGCATGTTTTAACGTGCATGCGGATGATTCCGTCAGGATATTGTGTATCATTGGTACAAAACAATCTTTTGCCACTGTGCCTTGTGAAAAAATGATTGTTACCCCCGGCATTTTTCCAAATCGAGCGAAACCATCTGCATGAGTTGGGCGTCGCTCATTTCGGTGACAAGCGACTCGCCGCCGGCATCGACGATTTCGCCGGCGAGTGCTTTTTTGCTTTCGATCAGTTCGTCGATTTTCTCTTCAATCGTACCGCGACAGACGAACTTATGCACGAGCACGTTTTTCTTCTGGCCGATGCGGAACGCGCGGTCGGTCGCCTGATTTTCGACCGCCGGGTTCCACCATCGGTCAAAATGCACGACATGCGAAGCCGCCGTCAGGTTCAAGCCCGTGCCGCCCGCCTTGAGCGAGAGAATAAAAAACGGCGGCCCCGATTCCGTTTGAAATGCCTCGACCATCTGCCGCCGCTTCGCAATCGCCGTACTGCCGTCGAGAATGAGGCCGGGCTTTTTGAACACGTTTTGCAGGTGATACGACAGTGCTCCGGTGATTTCACGAAACTGCGTAAACACGAGCACTTTTTCCTGACGCGAGGCAATCTCTTCACAAATCTCACGCAATCGCTCGAACTTGCCGCTTTTCGCCGGGGCATAATCGCCGTCCCCCGACCACTGTGCCGGGTGATTGCAAATCTGCTTGAAGCGCATCAGGTACGAAAGAATAACACCGCGACGCTTGATGCCTTCCTCGTTGGCTTTCAAGTCGCCGGCAAGCTGCTTCACCGATTGGGCGTACAGTTTCACCTGATCTTTTGAGAGACTGCACCACGCCGTCACTTCCGTCTTGTCGGGCAGGTCGGAGATGATCGTCTTGTCGGTTTTGAGCCGCCGCAAAATGTAGGGTTGCACCAGCCGTCGTAACGGGGCGTATGTTGACTCGCGGTTTTGCTGCGTGGCCGGCGATTTGGTGAATTTGTTGAACGCGGCACTTGTTCCCAACAGTCCCGGATTGATAAAATCGAAGAGCGACCACAAGTCCGAAAGGCGATTTTCAACCGGCGTGCCCGTCAGTGCAATGCGGCCGGTCGCGCGAACGCTTTTGACCGCTTTCGACTGTCGCGTCCCGGCGTTTTTGATCGCCTGGGCTTCGTCGATGATGACGTTGCGCCACGTTTTCGATTTGATCCAGTCAAGTCGGTCGAGCATTCCGTAAGTTGTCATGACGAGTTGCACGGTGCCGAGATGCTCCGGCTCGTCCGCTCCGGCACCACTCCCATGCGCGATATGCGTTTTCAGCGACGGGGCGAACCGCCGGATTTCCGATTCCCAGTTCGCCAGCAGCGATGCCGGGGCAATCAACAGCGATGTCGCAAGCGACTCTTTTTGCAGTCGCACCTCTTGTTGCTGCATGAGCAACAGAGCGATGACCTGGATCGTTTTACCAAGCCCCATGTCATCGGCCAGGCACGTTCCCAGTCCAATTTGCGTCATAAAATGCAACCACCGAACGCCGGTTTCCTGATACGGACGCAATGTGGCATTGAGTTTTGCAAGGCCAATATCAGACCTGTCCAGTTTATTCGGGTTGCGCATGGCGGCAAGCAACTCCGCGAATTGTGAGGTCGGCACGACTTCCGACCAATTGCGGAACATCGTCTCTTTTTCAGCGGCGTCCCATTTTCCGTCCACCGGCAAACCCGAAAGCAGCCGCATTCCTTCGTAAAATGAAATGCCGTCCTCGCGAACCATCGTGTCGATTTTTTTCCAATGGTCAAGCGTCGCCTTGAGTTGCTCACGGTCGATTTCGACCCACTCGCCGCGAAGCCGGACAAGCTGCGCATCGGCGGCAAGCAGTTCGGCAAGTTCTTCCGGCGTCAACGTTTCATCATTGTAAACGGTTTCTATGCGGAAATTCAAGAGCGAATCGGCGGTCAGCGTTTTCGCCCCGCTTCCCGCCCCGAGGCTGACTTTGACCCTGGGCCGCGACGGTTGGCTTTTGTGCCACCAGTCGGGCACACGCACGATGAGTCCCGCCTCTTCGAGCACCGGAATGTCCTGAAGTAACTGGTATGCCTGCCTGACCGACCAGGCTCGCGGCTGGTATATCGTCTGGTCGCTTACCATGTTTTGCACCCAGTCGCACTTTTCCGCAGCGACGGTGATCGGTTGCAACAGTCGCAACAGGGCGTCGCGATCTTTGGCCGACACGTATTCGTTGAGTGCTTTGGCAAGCGGCAATTGCACGGGCTTGGCGTTGGTCGATACCTTGTCGGTGTAAGTCGCCATGAACGCAAAGGGGCGTTGCTCGTCCCGTTTGTTTTCCGCCAGATGAAACGTAACCCTGCCAACGGTTCGCCACAGCGGGTTTTGCTGTCGAATCCAATCGGCGGCACCGTTAGTGCCACCAGCGCAACAATTCTGGTGTTTTGCGATTTTTTCCCGGACATGGCGGTCGAGTTCCCGCCACCACTGGCCGAGTACTTCCGACGTGAGATACTCCGCCCCAAACATGGGCGGCATCCCGGCGAGAAAAAACTCAAATTCGGCAAGCGACGGCGGTTCAAGCGGCGAAATTTTTTGCACCACTTGCGCCGTATTGCCGTTGGTGCCTGCCCCGGCCATTTCCGGCAGGTGACACAACCGCGTCATGTAACTTTTCGCAAACGACCGCAAGAAATCAAAATCCGGCGGCAACAACGTTTGCAACTCGACCGTTGCCAGATGCAGCAAACCTTTGGCATACTGCAAATCCGAAGAAAACGCGGCCATAAGCCGGTTTTCCAGTGGTGACGTGAACTTGCTTTCGACATTTCCTGAAGTAGCGACGTCACCGTTGTTCACACTGTCCAGATAGGGATGCCCCATCGGCGAAATACAAACGGCAATCGAAAACGACGCAAGCATGGTGATCCATCGGAAAAGCGAACAGGAGAAATCATTTGGACGATCAGAATGATTGTAACATTTTGGAAACGGGTTAAAAGTGGCAAGCCATCGGATTGTTGCCGAAAAAATTGGTGTGTGGTAGAATTCAGGCCATGAAACAATTGCGGAATGAATCATTCACCATGCCTCATCTGCATTCAGGCGGCGTCATGCTTACATACCGTTGCGACAATGCCTGTCAGCACTGCCTTGTTGAATGCTCGCCGAAATTGCAGAGAAAGCATGGTGAAATAGGGAATTTTTTCATTTACCTAAACCTCCTGTTTTCCCCAAATTGTTCAACGGTTCACATATTTTCCGGCCACGACTTTACGTTTCATATATCTTGACAAGTTGATTATACAGTCAAAGTAGCAATATAATGGACGATAATCGTCGTAATGTACTCTGTGTAAATAACTTACAAAACAACCATTTTCATACTACAGTCTCAAAAATTAAAAATTGCTGGATTTCCCGATTCCAGACTACAGGCACAGAAGCAACGGCTTGACACTTATTCCAACGCGGAATTTCGGGCGAAAACCCTATTTTTTCCATTCCACGATATTGAGAATGGCCGAACTGACGTAATCTTCGAGTTTGGCCGTGCGGATGCTGAGACTTGCTGTGGCGAAAATCAACGGGACGGCAATGGTCAGGCCAATCGCGGTCGTAATCAGCGCGAGCATAATGTCCGACGCAAGCATTGTCGGCTCGACCCGGGTTTGTGCGCCCAGCTTGCTGAAAGCCCCCATCATGCCGAGAACCGTGCCGAACAGTCCGAGCATCGGGGCCGATTTGATGACCGTATGCACCCAGGTGGTACGATAATCGATTTCGACCAGCACGTCACGCTGGAACCGCTCAATGAGCAGGTCGTGCAGTTTGGTCGCAGGCAACGACATGTTTTTCAGCGCGATGAGAACCAATTGCGGGACGGCGCGTTTGTCGCCCTGGCACTCGTTTCGGATGGCTTCCATGTCGCCTGCGAGGTAACATTGGTGCATCGCGGCGAGAAAATCGTATTGTTGCGACTCCCGCTTGAAATTCAACTGGCCGATCCGCCGCCAGGCGATGAGTACGCAATAGGACCCCCAAAGGGCAATGGCGGCCAAAGCAAGGTAAGTAAGATTTCCCACCGTGCCGGTCATCGACGAGATGTCAAACGGAATTTTCTGGGCAAACAGCATTGTCAAAACCACGAATTTTTATGATGTCATGATCACACCGCACCTGGGTGTAATTGTACCGGAATCTTCACGCTTTTCAAGAAAAACAACCACGTTCATCTTCTCAATCTTGAAAATACCCTGTTCAAACTCTCTAATTCAGACAGGAACCACAGTTTCAAGCCGCGTCAAAATGGCATGAATTTCGTCGGCTTCGCCTGGCGTCAGTGTTATGTTGCCGTAACGGACGCGGTAAAACGTTTCCGCCACATGCACGGGCAGATCGGCCATCGGCACAAATTCCGGGACGCAGCGACGGGCGAACTCGCGCTGGGTTTCGGTGGATACGCGAGTGAGGTTGAGCTTTTGCATGATGCGTTCAAACCGCCGGTAAAATTCGACTGTCACGAGTCGCTGGCGTTGTTCGCGGATCAGTCTGCGGCCATGGACTTCGCGAATCACACGCCGTACCACCCGGTAAACGACGTAGCCAATGGCCACAACGAGAACAATGGGAATGCCGAGCAGCACCAAGTCGTTCCCCTGCCAGTTTCCCTGACGCAAGGACCGGAAAATTTCGACATAACGGTGTTGGACGGCACGACCGATGGTTTTCCAGTATTGTGCGTCGAAAAAGCGTGCTTTCATCGACGTGAAGAAATCGGCGACGGGCAAATAAATCGCCCCTTCCTGGCGGGCGGCGTTAAAATTGATGACGTAATCGTTCCAGAAGCTCGTTGCGCGGTATTTCAGGGACGCCCAGAAACCGGTTTGCGCCATGACGTCGCGCAAGGGGGCGGTCGGGTCGAGCCGCAACCAGCCGCCGCGTCCCCACCAGTCGGCATGAGGGCCGTTGCGGAGCGATTCGGGAATTTCGTGCGGCGGAATATATGCCTCGACCCAAGAGTGCGCGTCCGACTCCCGCACCACATAACGCCCCTTGACCTGATTTCCTGCGTCGGTATCAAGGCGATAACCGACAATCACGCGTACCGGAATGCCGATCTTACGCAACATCATGGCCAACGCGCCGGCAAAATACTCGCAGTGACCGCCGGGATGATCACGCACAAAATCTTCCAGCGGGTCGAGTGTTGCACTGCGGGCAATTCCCCCCAACGCGTAATAAAAACGCTCGTCGGACATAAGACGGTTTTCCAGATTTTTTGCCCGTTCGATCAATCCCCTGTCGCGTGTTGAAATATCCCATTGCTGCGCCGTCTGAGCGACGGTGGGCAGTGCCGCGTCATCGAACGCGAGGAGCGAGTGCAGATCGACCGGCTCCTGACACGGGATCAAGTCAAGCTGATCTCCGTGACGGAACGAATAGGTCAAAAAACGAAACGCGGGATTCCTTCGGGAATTGTATGTTTGCGGACGGACGATGCGATCCTGAACGAAACTCACCCTCCCGCCTGCCCGAGTGTTCAAAAAGAAATACGGCCAGACCGCAAAAAAAGTTTCCTGGGCTTCGGCAAGGTAATCGCATTGGACATAAACAAGCTGTGTGCCGGGCTGAAATCGCAATTCGGCCCGCTCTTGCGGAAGAGGAACTGCAGCCGGAAGCTGAGACGTGACAACCACGCTGTCAATCGGAAAATCCACGGAATCCTGGAACATGGGAATGCCGGGCGACGGATTGCTTCCCAACGGCCCACGTACAACTTGATTGGGATAGTGCCGCAAATCGTCGCTGCTCCAGCGGCCCCGTGCGTAGTTTTGCAATGCCAGCCCGCGAAAATAGACCGAACGGTTGCTGATGGCCGTGTACTCGGTTTCCCCCGATGCTTCCGGCGGTGCGTCATCCTCAAGCTGCGAGAACGTCACATTCATAATCTCTGTGGGATTGTCGAGAACCGTTCCGAGCGAGCCGAGCCGGATTTCCTGCGCGAACCCCACGGCATTCAGAAAGCCGGCGGCCGCCGGGCTGCGCCAGTTTTCCCGCTGCATTTCGAGCGAAGAGATGCGGAAATCCTGCCGTGGCGTCAGAAAGAAAATCAACAGGCCGACAACCAGCGAAGCAATCGTCGTAACGACCAGCCGATAGTAAAATTCGCGGCCAATGCCGATCATGCCGCCAAGGTTGGCCGCGCTGCCGGAAAATGACGCTTTTTCATTGGCCAAAGGCCAGCGTGACGGGGTTTCCCGGACAGGGGATGTTTTCCCTGACGAAACCTTCTCTTTCCACTTCACCCGAAACAGGGAACGCAGGAAAATGTGTTGCGTGAAATGGATTCGGTCGCGGTTCAAGTGCATCAACGTTACGACGGTCAGGCCGGCAAACAGATACAGCACGACAAACAGGCCGAAAACAGCCGTCTGCTGGAACACCGTTGCAACGATCACTTCGAGAAACGAAACCGACATGATGTTCCAACAGACGCGGTTCTCCTTCTTGCGGAACAGGAGAACCCATTGGAAAAATACGAGTACCCGGAGAATGGCAATGGAAAAGAGGCTGCCGCCGAACGTTGCGTCGAACGCCTGAATCAGGTATCCGACCGAGGCAAGTAATATGACCAGGATGAGGACATTGCTGAGGATGGGACCAATGAAAAACCACTTCTGAAAGTCCGTGACCCAGAGACTGACACTTGCCGCAATGAGTGTGAGTATCGGCAGGACAACATCACCCTGTCCCATGCCCAGCATGTACGAACTGAGACAAACGATGAAGGCCAAATGCAGGGCAATATACTGTTCGAGTTTCATCATGCAGGCACTCAAAGAAAGATTCAAATGCTTCAGGAATCATTGCATTGTACCTGTTTGGCGGGTCGGACACAAGAGGGTTTTCACTTTTTCACGCAAGGTATCCCAGCGCAAGTGGTTTCCCACATCCCGCGAAAACCTGTTAAAAACCTCTCACGTAACGGATGGTGCAATAAATCAAAACCACCCAAACGATGAGGGTCGGCAAGACGATGGTTTCCAAATACCGTTCAAACGCGTTGTGTCGCATTTCGCCTTTTGCTGTCCAGCTTACGAGGGACTTGCTCGTTATCAGATGGTACCAGGACACATCCCGGAACAAGTAATTCGCAACGAGGATTCCGACAGCCAAACCAATTGCGAGATACACCAGAGGGAGCCACCAATACAGTTTGCCTTCGGAAATGAGTTGCATCATTTGAAAATCTGTGCCTTCCTTTGAGCATGGAAGCGGTTACGCTCCACCGGAGTGCATTTGCGATAACCATTCACGAAGTATTCACTATGAAGGCATGAAGGATTTTTTCTCCCAAAGGGCGCAGAGGCCGCAAAGGTGTTTAACCCCAACGTCTTGGACGCAGGAAAAAATTCTCTGCGTCCTCAGCGATTTCTGCGAGAAAATTCTTTCCGATCATTTTCTTCGTGCCAGATGTTGAGAAAAAAACCATGAACGCGTACCATTTGTGTAATCTTACGATTGCGGCACTGTTACGCAATCAATCCAATGATTCATCGGACGACCCCAAGTCCCTGCCATCCGATGAAATGCTTTTCAATGCCGAGTTCATCCATCAGGTTGCGAATTTCCACAGTCTCCCAGGTATGTGTGTTAAACCCCTTTCCGGCGTCGTTATTGTAAAGCCAAAGGGGCGTCGGCCAGAGACAGGCGTTGAACTTGATGGCACGATAAAACTCCTTGCGAACCCCCCTTTGGCCGTGATGCGCCAGTTGGAGAAAATCGCAGTCGAGTTCCTTGCGGAACGGGCCGTTCAGAAGCCGGTCCCCCTGTTCGACACCGGCGTCACCAAGGAAAACGACGGACCTCGCGTCATCCCAAACCCGAATGACCATGCAGGAATTATTGTAGGCGTTATTCGTGACGCTTTCATCCTTCACGTCGAGAATTTTGAAATGTGTTTGACCGATTTTTACCGTCAAGCCCGGTTCGGTCACATCAACAACTGAGGAGTCTGCTTCTTGCCAGTCCGGTTTTCTCAAATTCGCGTAAAACTCTTCGGTCAACTCCCGGCTGCCCGGTTCGACCTTGGCGTAAAAGTCTTTCGAGAACTCAGAGTGGTAAATGGTTTTGATTTGAATGCCGTCGGGATTCTTGAGAATTTCATTGCAGGCCCCGATATGGTCACTGTGCGGATGGGAGATGAACCAGGCTTCCACCTCGTTCCCCAATGCCCCCAGAAAACCCCGCAGATAGCCGGCTTCCTGCGCAACCCCGCCGTCCATGACGACGACTTTGCCGTCGTTCATTTGAAACACGTAGGAATTTCCCTGCGTTTGCGTCTGGTGCAACGGAATTTGCCAGAGTGTAAAATCAGTGCTTGACGCCGAAGCCCAAACGGGAACGGCACCAAAAGTTCCAACCGCCGCAGCGGTTGCCATGAATTGTCGTCGTGTCACAGTCATCATCAGTCATTTCCAGGAAAGGGGTAAGTTGAAAAATCGTGAACGGCTAAGAAAACGTTATAGCAAGAGTTTTCGGCACGTTCAAGACCACTTTGGCAAATCATCCGCTGAAATGTTTGCTACTTCTTCCGCGTCCGTCTTCGTCCCGGTTTTTGGGAGTCACCGGGGCGATGTTGGGCTTCTTCGAGAACCCGTTTCCAGCGGGATTTGATCTCCTGCCAAAAACCCTGCGGCTCGTCTTCGTTGGTCGGCGACTGCTTGTGCTTCTTTTTCTTTTTCGATTCGCGGTCATCGACCGGGCGAACAGGGTATTTGCGGTCGGTCACGGTCACTTCAGCCGGCGGCGGAGATGTGCCGTCGGACGCGCTTACCGGTTTGGGTTTCGGCAGAAATCTCTTCTCGGCAAAGCCCCAGAGCGAACTGGCGATAAAATAAATACACAAACCGCTCGGCACTTTGAAAAACATGAAGGCCATAAAGATCATCATGAATTTCATCATCGTGCGCATTTGTTTTTCCTGATCGGTGGTCGGCGGAGGCATCATGACGGACTGTTGCACGAGAAACAGGATAATCGTGATGACCGGCAGCACGTTCAGGTACGGGCCGAGCGCAAACATGTTGTACCCGTTATTGAAACTCGTCCAGCCCAGGGAAATCCAGAGGTTACTCCAATCCCAAAGCCGGTCCGGGGCGGCCATGTCGGAACACCAGCGAACGCCGCTTCCCAGCAGTGAGGCACCGTACAACTCGACATCGACCGAAAGTGCCTTGTACAGCGCGACCAAAATCGGCAACTGGATCAGCATCGGCAAACAGCCCGAAAGCGGATTGAAATTGTGTTTCCGGTACAATTCCTGCAATGCCTTCGAGCGTTCCTGCATGTCGTCCTTGTATTTTTCGGTGATTTTCTCCATTTCCGGTTTCATTTCCTGCATGCGCATCATGCTGAGCATCTGCTTGCGGTTCAAGCGATAAAGGAGCAATCGCACCACGATGGTCAGCAGGATGATCGCCAGTGCATAGCTGCGAATGAAAAAATGGAACACGTGCAACAGCCAAAGCAACGGCTTGACGAACCAGGCAAACCAGCCGTAGTACAAGGTGTCGCGCAATCCGTAGGCTTCCAGCGTCTCCGGTTGTTTCGGGCCGGCGAAAATTTTGTACTCGTGCGAGAGCGTTTCCTCCGGTTGCAATGTTTTTTCGGCACTGACAAGCCGAAACGACACATTTGTGACAACAGGCCAAGCTTTCGTGAATGTGCCAACCCGCATGGGGACGACGTATTCGAGATTCGATTCCTCCAAGTCCTCCCGGTCTGTGATCATCGTGCATTGAAAATACTGCGTATCGACGCCGATATAATCCAGCAGTTTTCGGCGGGTTGCAAGGTCAACCGCAATTTTGTCGTGTTTGTCGGCAGCAATCTTGTTGCATGTCAGAACATCGGAAGGCTTGTCATGGAGTTGATAGACAATATCCCGCATTCCGTAGCCCGACCAGCCGGGACCGGTTTTGCGGCCGGCCGCATACCAGGCACCCTGAATCGGCAATCCCGACGGACCGTCAAGCAGGTAGGCAACTTTACGCTCCCGTTCCCCGGTATTTTTGATGTCAATTTTGAGTGTCAGGGCATAACCGGGGTCGGCGTCATTCGCGGTTTTTTCCAAACGATAGGTCTTTCGCACCTCCAGCCGCGACTTGGGAATATATTGCAAAAAAACCACTTCGTTTTCATCGACTGATTCGAGTTTCCAGTGATCCGAGCGGAGCTTGACGCCTGGCAGTTCGTTTTCGATGCCGGTGTCGCGCGGCGTGTCCTGCCCAAATCGTGCCGGACGGCTGTCAAAGTCCTGGTCATCCCGGGCGGGGCGGAGACACAGAGGCATCGGCAACTCAGCACTGTCGATCCGCTCGAATGTCATCGCGAACGACAGCGGCGGTTGCGTTTCTGCATCGTAAGCGTGCAAGCCGGTCAGATTCTTGTAGGACTCGAAGTCGGTCACCGGCGTTTCCGGTCGCACAATCGACAGAGGAGCTTGTGTCAGCCTGACTTCCAGTTTGACTTCGGCTTCAGCACGTTGGACGGTCAACTTGCAGGTTTGATTCGGCTTCGTTGCAAGCAGGGCTTTTCGCAAATCCTCAAACGACGCAATGTCCGTGTTGTTGAATTGGACAATCACGTCGCCCGGCTGTAGTCCCGCCGCTTCCGCCGGTGTTCCCTGACCGACCACCTGCACCGGGCAACCGTATTCGGGCATGTCGGCCAATTCAACAACGATCTGTCCCATCCAGCCGGTCGAGTCTTGCGTGTCACGATATTGCGGCTTGTTCATGTCGATCTGCCGCACAGTCGCTCCCCGGCTGGACAGCGTGACAAGCATGTTGTACGGACTTTTCGGATCCGCCGAACCGAGTGTTACGTAAGAACCCGGAAACACCGGAACATCAAGCGTCTCAACGGCGTCATCGCCTGTCGTTTCGTTACCGTTGAAAAGGGCGTTCACCGGATCATCTTCGGTTTGTTGCGCCGGATTGTTCCCTTGCCTGGGCTGCTGTGGCGGTCGCATCCATTGCAAAAAAAGAAAAACCGCCGCCATCAGAAAAATAAACGTGATCATCTGGCGTTGTGACGCGGCGTAACGGTCGTTCGGGTTCTCGAATTGGTTCATGGGGAACGGAATATGAAAAGTGTGGCTTTGTGGTTATATGGTAATGCAGAATGCAGAATGCAGAGTGCAGAATTCATTCTTTGTTCTCATTCTGTGTTTTTCGTTTGGCATTCTTCTTGGCTGTTATGATGGAAGCAACAAGAATGGAAATCAGTTCCTGGCAATCTCTTGAAATGCTCACGTAAGATTTCTCATTCATAAAATCTGAGTCTTTCAATAATGAAAGCCAAAAGTCTGTCTCGTCGGCTTCTTTCAACGCGATATTCAGTTTGTGAGCAAAATCCGCTGTACTTTCTGCGCGTTCAGACTCTCTGACCAATGCTCCAATAGCGGTTCCACTCCGAAGTATCTGTTTACTAAGGATAAATTCGCGCTTTTTCGTCTGCAAATACTTTGCCAGATTCACTATTCGCAAGGCAAACGCATAGCTTTTGTCGCGAAGTATGGATTCTTTCATGGTAACCCAGTGAATGCAAAATGGAAAATACAGAATGAGGGAACATTCACCAGCACTTGCACATAACTCTATTTTGCACTAAACTTCCTTTTTCGTTTTCGTATATCGTTATTTCACCTTAATCACCAGTTGCGCAAGTGCATTCTGCATTCTGCATTCTGCATTCTGCCTCACTTTCCGTCGAGCAACCGGTCGCCGAGAAACCTGTCAACCGGCATCTGGTGGATTTTCTCGACGGTGATTTTGACGTGATACTCGACGCGGCGATAGGTGACTGTTCCCGTTTCGTCGTCCCAGATGGCGTAACAGGCCCGTTGATCGTGGTCTCGCGGCTGCCCGACCGAACCGACATTGATCATGGCCTTGAATCCCGGTTCGATGGTGTAAACCATGTCCATATCGGCGGGAGTGTAAAATTTGCGGTCTTCGGTGAAAACGCCGGGGACATGGGTGTGTCCCTGAAACGAGCAGTGCGGCACAATGTCGAAAAGGCGGTCCATTTTTCGCTCGTCGAAGATATCTTCCTGAAAAACGTACTCATTGAGCGGGTTGCGGGGGCTGCCGTGGACAAAGAAAAAGTCGTCCACCCGATAGGAGCGGGGCAAGGCTCCAAGAAAATCCCAGCGGGCGTTCGCCTTGGGGTCGTGGAAATTCTCAAGTTGGTCCCGCGTCCAGAAAATCGCCTGTTCCGCCCCGATGTTGAAGCCTTCCGGGTCGAAAAGCGTTGCCTGATCGTGATTTCCGAGCAGGCAGACCTTGGCTTTTTCCATCACCAAATCGATGCACTCCAGCGGATTGGGACCGTAACCGACCGAATCGCCGAGACAGAAAATCTCGTCCGCCCCTTGCAACTCAATGTCTTTCAGCACCGCGTCCAAGGCTTCGAGGTTACTGTGAATGTCACTGATGATGGCACGTCTCAATGGAACACCACATTCGTGTCAATGGCTTGACGCCGGGTTGTAATCTAATGGTAATTCTTCTATTATGTGTTTTTTGAACGATTCTGTCAAGAATAAAGCCGCCTGACACTTGGAATTATTGATATTTGTGCTGAACTTTCGTCAGGGTAAACCGAAATTGTGGTTTTTAAAGATTTTTGATTTATGTTATGTTTAAGAAATGAAACGGGAAATCTATCGGTAAATTATCAAAATCGAATGGACAAACGGATTGCATTTGAGATGCCTTTTTGATATAGTTTACTGATAGTTTACAGTTTTGATACAAGTACGATTCAATTTTCAAGTGAGGAAATCCCATGCGTCAATGGCCAATGAGCATCTTGAAGCAGTTTTTGTTCCTGTCTCTGATTCTCACGGTTTTTGCATCCGCTTCAGCCCGGGAACTTGACGCCGGGGAATTGACTTACCCCCGCACGTTGTTTGTTTCACTGAAAGACGGCGAGGCGGTGTCGCCGGACAACGCTGTTGGGGTTGGACTTGATGGCGGCGGCATTGCGGAAGGCGGCAGCTATCAATTCTGGAAACTTGGAAAAGTGGATGATTCCCTAGAGTTCAAGTTCTCGTTGCCGAAGGACGTGAAAACCGTGGAGGCCGTGATCCAGTGTGTTTTCAATGCGGAAGTGACGGGAAAAGCCCGGATTCGCTGGAACAGTCAATCTTTAACCGATGAAACAGGTAAAACCCGTGTTTTTGAATTCACCGGGGGCCGCGATTTTACCGAAACGTTGAAGTTGGATGAGTTCCAGCGTGAAAACTCGCTGAAGATTCTCGCCACGGAAGGAACAGTCGGAATCCGGAGTGTCACATTCCGATGCGCGATTCCTTATCCGTCGCGGAATTTCGGCGGGCTGGTCATCACGCAAACGGAACCAATACCGGACAGGATACTCGACGGTAAGCCGGCCACAGTGAAATGGACGGCCCAAGGGCGTGAAGAGAACAACGGCAGAGAAAACATAGGAGAGAACAACCGCAGAGCAGGCACACGGATGGTTTTGACGATCAAGGGTGTGGAGTATCCTTTCCGCTGGTGTCCGGCCGGGACATTTATGATGGGAAGTCCGCCCACAGAAGCGGAGCGAATTGATGGTGAAACACAGCATCAGGTGACATTGACGAAAGGTTTTTGGATGCTTGAGTCAGAGGTGACGCAGGAGATGTGGGAAAGTGTGACGGGCAATAATCCAAGTCATTTTAAAGGCAACAGCAAGCTGCCTGTGGAAATGGTTTCGTGGGAGGATTGCCAGGAGTCTATACGCAAATTCAATGCGTTGAACATGGCTCCTGCGGGTTACCGGTTTTCGTTACCGACGGAAGCGCAGTGGGAGTATGCCTGTCGTGCGGGAACGACGACGCCGTTTCATTTTGGCAGTGTTTTGAATGGTGACAAGGCGAACTGTAGAGGGAATTATCCTTACGGCACGTCCACGAATGGCCCGTATGTGGAAAAAACGACTGTTACAGGTTCCTATCCTGCGAATGCCTGGGGACTCTACGACATGCACGGCAACGTTTGGGAGTGGTGTTGGGATTGGTACGGAGAGTACCCGAACGGTAATGTGACTGATCCCGTGGGGCCACCGACGGGCTCGGGCCGCGTCCTGCGTGGCGGGAGCTGGTGCGACGACGCCAGGTACTGCCGGTCTGCGTATCGGGGCAGCAACGGCCCGTCGGGCCGGGGCGACGCCGCGGGCTTGCGTTTGTCCCTGGTTCGCGAGGAGTAGTTAAACGAAGCCAAGAGACATCATTGATTCAAAAAATTCACAACAACCAACGGAGTAACCTCAATGAAACCCAACCCCTGCTCCACGTTTCTCTTTGTCCTTTTCGTAGCGTTCCTGTCCTGCCCGTTATTTGGCCAGAATTCCGCAGAGCAGGCGGCGGAGCGGTATTGGAACGCCCTGCCCAGCCATGCCGACGCCGATTCGCTCGACGAGTTCATTGCGCGGTATCCCAATACGGACACGGCAAAGCTGGCGTTTATGACCCGGTATTTTCTGCTTACGCAAGACACCGTTCAACGCATTCATTCCGCAAAAAATGAACAGGAACTGAGGAATATTATCGTCCAATTTGCCGGAACACGGGGAATGAATTCGTCGGCCATCCTGTATGCGATGGATTATGTTTTGTAATTGATGAACGAGGAATTTTTGCCCATGAAACCCATTCGCATCGGAACGCGCGGCAGTACGTTGGCCTTATGGCAGGCTCATTGGGTCGAAGCGGAACTGCGGCGGCATGGTTTCGTCACGCAAATCATCGAAATCGGGACCAGCGGCGACCATGATCGTGGCCGGCCAATCGCAGGACTTGGCGTCGAAGGGGTGTTTACGAAGGAAATCCAACGCGCCCTGCTTGACGGTGAAATCGACTTGGCCGTGCATAGTCTCAAAGACCTGCCGACGGAAAAAGTGGAGGGGCTGGAGTTCGCCGCTTCACCCAAACGCGGACCGTTATGCGACGCTTTTGTTTCCCGCAAGGCTGCATCGCTTGACGCACTGCCCGAAGGTTCGCGAATCGGCACTGGCAGTATCCGGCGCAAGGCCCAGTTGCTCCACCTGTACGGCTCACGGTTTCAAATCACCGATATTCGCGGGAACGTCGAAACTCGCTTGAAAAAGCTGGACGCCGGGGATTACGATGCCGTTATTCTGGCCGAAGCGGGACTTGTGCGACTCGGATTGCAGGAACGCGTCACATCGCTGCTCGACCTGCCGTTCTTTCTGCCGGCCATCGGGCAAGGGGCACTTGGGATTGAGGTACGTTCCGAAAACAGGAAAACACTTCGCCCCGCGCTGGATTGCCTCAACGACCTGCCGACTTACGTTGCAGTGACCGCCGAGCGTTCGCTGTTGCGTTCGCTTCACGGCGGTTGTCTGGCACCGGTTGCCGCGATCTGTGTGGTCGAATTGTCATCCGTTGCATTGATGACGCTTCTCGCACGCGTGCTTTCGCCCGATGGCAGCCGGCGTCTCGAAAAGCAAGGAACAATGGTTCATTTCTCACAGGAAACCGACAGAATCATCGAAACCGCCGTGCAACTTGGCAGTCGTGTTGCCGATGAACTGATTGCCGCCGGAGCCGGGAAGTTGCTGCGCTAAAGACTCGCGAAACAAGTTGTTCGATCCCTCAGAGCCGCGATGGTTGCGGAGCGGTCGAACGGTTTGAAACTCTGCTCCGCTTCAACCGCTCAATGACTCTCGCGGCTCTGATGGAAATGGTCGCGTGAGTCTAGCGCAACTCCTTCGGGATCACGATTTGCCGGCGGATTTTTGTGCCAGGTGAACCTGCGCACGGGCGGCGGCAACGGTTTGCTCTTTCAGATGGAGTTGTTCCTCGGTTTGCACCGTTTTTTTGAGTGCCGATTCGAGTTCAGCCTGCGATTCCTGAAGGTTGAGACTGCCCAAGGGAACGGCCTTGTTCGTCAAGAGCGAAACGGTGTTGTTCAGCACCTCAACGAAGCCGCCCTCGACGTAATAGCTGGTCACGTCGCTCGTCACGTTTTTATCCCGGCTGATGCGCAGTTCGCCGTAGCCAAGCCGTCCGACGAGCGGCGTGTGATTTTCCGCAATCCCGATTTCGCCGTCATATAGCGGCAACGCAACAAACGTTGCATCAACATCGAGAACCGTTTCTTCAGGAGTGACGACTAAACATTTCATTTTGTCTGAACCGGGATTTTTCCGGGATTGGTATGATTCACCGGGATTCTTTCAGTCTGAACCAGGATTTTCACAAGGTTTACATAATGGCCAGGATTCTACTGAAAAAAATCATCTTGGCAAACTCTTAAAAATCTTATGAAAATCCTGGTTCAGACAACAACAACTATTTCTTTGCTGCTGCGGCAAGTCGTTCCGCTTGCTCGGCGGCCTGTTCGACGGCACCGACGTACATGAACGCCGATTCGGGCAGGTGATCCCATTTGCCGTCGCTGATTTCCTCGAACGACCGGATCGTCTCTTCCAGCGGCGTGATTTCACCCTTCTTGCCGGTAAACGCTTCGGCCACAAGGAACGGTTGCGAAAGAAAACGCTCCATGCGCCGGGCGCGATGCACGACGAGTTTGTCTTCCTCGGCCAATTCATCGACGCCGAGAATCGCGATGATGTCCTGCAATTCGCGATACCGCTGCAAGGTTTGTTGCACACGGCGGGCGCAGGCATAATGCCGGTCGCCGACATACTGCGGATCAAGCACACGGCTCGATGAAGCGAGCGGATCGACCGCCGGGTAAATCCCCTTTTCCGAAATGGCGCGTTCGAGGTAAATGAATGCGTCAAGCTGCCCGAAGGCCGTGGCCGGGGCCGGGTCGGTCGGATCGTCGGCGGGAACGTAAACGGCTTGCACTGACGTGATCGCGCCCTTGTCGGTCGAGGCGATGCGTTCCTGTAATGTTCCCATTTCGCTGGCCAGCGTCGGCTGGTATCCCACCGCCGAAGGCATACGCCCGAGCAACGCGGACACTTCGCTTCCGGCCTGGGAGAAACGGAAAATGTTATCGATGAACAGCAACACGTCGGTTCCGGTCGTGTCGCGGAAATATTCGGCCATGGTGAGTGCCGACAGTGCGACGCGGAGACGGCTTCCCGGCGGCTCGTTCATCTGACCGAACACCATTGTCGTTTGCGACATGACGTTGCGGCCTGTGTCGCCGATCATGGCTTCCTGCATTTCGAGCCAAAGGTCGTTGCCTTCCCGGGTGCGCTCGCCGACTCCGGCAAAGACCGACGATCCGCCGTGGGCACTGGCGATTCGCGCGATCAATTCCTGCAAAATGACCGTCTTGCCGAGTCCCGCCCCGCCGAACAGTCCCGCCTTGCCGCCGCGAATGAACGGCGTGAGCAGGTCGATGACCTTGATGCCCGTGACGAACACTTCGGTCTTGGTCGAAAGTTGCGACAGTTTCGGGGCATCCTGGTGAATCGGGCGGTATTCCGTCGCCGTGACCGGGCCGCGTTTGTCAATCGGTTCGCCGAGCAGGTTGAACACGCGGCCGAGCGTTTCCTTGCCCACAGGGACGGAAACCGGTGTGCCGGTATCGACGCACTCCATGCCGCGCACCAGTCCGTCTGTTGTCCCCAGCGCGACGCAACGAACGCGGCCGCCGCCAAGATGCTGTTGCACTTCGCCGGTCAGGTGAATGACGATGCCTTTCTGTTCGCTGTCGATTTTCAGGGCGTTGTAAATCGCCGGAAGTCGATGCTCCGGGAACTCCGCGTCAAAGGTCGAACCGATCACCTGCGTGATGCGGCCAATGTTCTTGTCGGTCGTTGCGTTCATAAAAATTTCCTTGCGGATTGAAACCAGCAGTATCAAAATGCCACGTTAAGGTTTTGTTATTTGAAAAACCGAATACACAACGGGTAAGGCCAATACTTGCCGTCATTGGCCTTGACTGCGGCGATGATCGGGAATACGATCGCAACAATGGCTATCGCAATGAGGGTTACAATTCCAATACCAACGAATGTCAAGGGAATGGATGCAAAAGCATAGATCAACATGCTGATGATGAAATTCAAAACGTTCTTGCCATGTTGATCTATGACTTGCGACTGGTCTTTGTTGACCGCCCATAAGACAATGGGAACGGCAATTCCAAATCCCGATCCGGACAAAAGGGTTGACAGGTGCATTAACATACAGTAGGTATGTTCCGTCATCCCCCACGTCTTTTGTAGCGGAGTCGTTTCACCCGGGTTTTCAGGGGAAACGTCAATAGGTTCGTTTTCATTGCTCATGTTCAAGGTTCCTTTGCACTATTCGTCGTCGCGTCTGCCGTCCCGGATTTCAGCGACCTCAATTTCGTCATTGGTTATCCAGTAATAAACCGCATGGTACCCGACAACATGCCGTCGATAATTTCTCACACCGTCCGTTTCCTCACCGATTTCAGGCCAAAGGCGTATCATGCGAAGCATGGCAAGCAATTGTTTATTCAACCGGCGCGAATAGTCGGCAGAACCATTGCGTTTTGTATAAAAACGAAGGATTTCCTTCCATTGCTCTTGCGCTCCAGGAGACCATATCAGTTTCCGTTTGTTTCGCATTCATTCCGTTCCAGTTCATCCAGCCAGCGATTCAATTCGCCTTCCACGATTTCATGCGGGATACCCAACCCGGCATCCAGTTGCTGGCGGGCAAGATTCATGCCTTCCCGTTCTTCCGCAGAAAGGAGATAAACATTTTCCGGCAACTGTTCGTCCAATAACGATTCGACTTTTCGGAGCAACGAGAGATTATGCGTCCTCTCAATGCGTCCGAACAGTTTCACCTTCAAGCGGTATTCCTGGTCTGTCTGTTCAGCCATCGCCATAACTGCCTCGCTTGATTCTCCGTCTTTTATTCATCGTCGCGTCTGCCGTCCCGGATTGAGTGAAGTTGACTGTAACTTGGTGAACCGTTCCGCCGGGTGTAAAACTTCAGGATTTCGTCCAGTTGCCTTTTGGCACGGAAAGTCCACTCAATTTTCGTCATCGGGGTATAATGCGTCTAATTCTTTCATGACATCTTCGTGTGAAATCGTCTGTCCGGCGGCAATTTGCTGTCGGCTGATTTCGATGTCCTCCCACTGTTCCGCAGTCAGAGGTTTTGGTTTGTGGAATCTGTCGGCCAGCGTCAAAAGAGCATTCAAAAATTCCCGATCGTCAATGTCGGCAAGCCGCATCGCGATAGCGTCCTTTAACAGTTGGGTGTCGCTCAATTCTGCTGTTGCCATTTTTACTCTCCATTCAGTGACCCGTAAACATGTGGCGGTCACGCCGTGACCGCCCTGCCTGAGTTATGCTGTCATGTTAATTCACCGGTCTGAGTTCGAGCGGTTTGATCTGCAATTCCTCTTTCGAGGGCAGTTTCGGGAACGGGGCGTGCGGTTCGGTCTGATACCAGAACACCGTGCTGGAAATATCGTCTTCCAGCGGCAGATAACGTCCGCCGTCCTGCCAGCCGAGTGCCTGCATCGTGACCTTCAAATCCTGCTCGAAGCGCACCGGGTCGGTGATGTGCCAGCGGTAAAGCCCGAAACGCTGACCGGGGATGTAGGCTTTTGTGTCGCGCGGCAACACCTGCACCAAACCGGCGTAGGGCGTACTGAATTCGCGATAAAACCCACCGCGATCAAAATTGTAGGAACCGCAAAAATAATCTTCCGTGCCCGTCCCGGCGATGGTCGGAAATTCCTTGTCACCGTCCATGTAAAACTTGATTTCGCCTTCGCCCCACCAGCCCGGACTGAACACTTCCCAAGCCATGTAGGTGCCGACATAATGCCCCTTGCCCCTGATGCCATCAACAAGCGTCACAACGTCTTTCGCCTTGAGGGGATTGACGCGGCGGAACTGGGCGTGAAAATACGCGGCATTGTCCGGTACATCGCCCAGTACGTAATTGATCTGGTAATAAATCGTGATCTGGTTGTCGTCGAGGTTTTCGATGGTCACTTTCGCTTTTTCGCGGAAGGGCATCGTCCAATAGCAGTTGAACGCACTGCCGGGATTGACGTTGACCATAAGCGAGTTGTTCTGGCAATACTCCTGCCAGCCGCAGGCGAAAAAGTCGCCAAGCGGCACTTCGACGGACGGCGTTTCCTCGTCATCCCAGTAAAACCGGAGGATCATGTTCCGCGTCTTGTTGAGCGGGGCGGGCGTCAGCCAGATTTGTTGAATGGCACCGCTGCCTTCGATTTCGGCCAGGGTAAAGGTCGAGTTGGCGGGAATGCGCACGTAGGGCGATACCTTCCAGCCTTGCCCCAGGTCACGGGCGGCGTTCCAAGCGGAACCTTCTTCCTTTGCCATGGCCGCTTTTCCTTTTTCGCCGGTGAAATTCTCCGGGGAAATCGAACGTGTCACCGCGTCGGAGAGCAAATGCAGATTCGTCTGGTCAACCGCAAGCCCGTTAAAACGCGGTTGAAACCGCTGACCTCCCTGTCCGACAGGCTGGGCAAACACGGTTATTCCACTCACGGCACAAAGAACCGCAACCAAAACAAGCATTGTCAAATTTCGTTTCATGGCAATCTCTCCTGTATGTTATCATTCAAGGGTTATACTATCGCCAATTGTAAATTCCGGTAAGCGCGTCCGTTTACCCTTTGAGAAAACGGACTCCCGAGTCACATTGTCGGGTTTTTTCAACCGGCTTCGGTATAAACATGTCATTTCGATGCTTTACTCATCGTCGCGTCTGCCGTCCCGGATGGAGTGGGATGTAAACGACATCTTTCGCAAGTTCATAGGCCAAAACAAAATTGCCAACAACCGTCCTCCTTCGGTTGTCATATCCCGGCACCGTTTCGCCGAGATGCGGATTGACACGAATGAGTCGAACAACTTTCCAAAACTCTTTCTTGTGACGTTTACTGTAACCCGACGAACCGTTCCGACGGGTGTAAAACTTCAGTATATTCGTCCAGTTGTCTTTCGGCACGGAAAGTCCACTCAATCTTCGTCATTGGGGTATAATGCGTCTCATTCTTTCATGACCTCTTCGTGTGAAATCGTCTTTCCTGTTGCGATTTGCTGTCGTCCGATTTCAAAGTCCTCCCACTGTTCCGCAGTCAGAGGTTTTGGTTTGTGGAATCTGTCGGCCAGCGTCAAAAGAGCATTCAAAAAAAACCCGGTCATCAATGCCGGCAAGCCGCATCGCGATGGCGTCCTTTAACAGTTGCGTGTCACTCAATTCCGCTGTTGCCATTTTTACTCTCCATTCAGTGACCCATAAACATGTGGCGGTCACGACGTGACCGCCCTGCCTTTGCCAAATTAAAACCAGCCCATCGCTTCAAGGCTGTAGCGGACAATGAGTCCTGCTGCAACAACACTGACCATATTCATCAGCTTGATCAAAATATTCAAGCTCGGACCGCTGGTGTCCTTGAACGGGTCGCCAACTGTGTCACCAACGACGGCGGCCTTGTGGGATTCACTGCGCTTGCCGCCGAGGTTGCCCGCTTCGATGTATTTTTTCGCATTGTCCCAGGTTCCGCCCGCGTTGGCCATGAAGACCGCAACACAGAAACCGCAAGTCAATGTTCCAATGAGCAGGCCAATTACTCCGCCGACGCCAAGAAAGAAACCGACGCCCAGCGGCAGAATCAGACCGAGGATCGACGGGAGTATCATTTCTTTCTGGGCCGCCGTAGTACTGATGCGGACAGGCTCTTCGTAGTCCGGTTTTTCGGTACGATCCATGATGCCTGGCTTTTCACGGAACTGGCGCCGCACTTCTTCGACCATGCCGAATGCGGCCCGGCCAACGGCCTTCATCGTCATGGCGGCAAAGAGGAATACGGCCATCGCACCGAGGAACACTCCGACGATGACTTTCGGGTTCATCAGGTCGCAGGAATAATAGTGCATCCAATCTTTCATGCCGGCCCACTTGACGTGAATCAAATCGCCATGCGCGGCTGTGAATTTTGCCGCTTCCTGCATATCGCCGCTCGGCATGTAAACGGCGGGCAGGTCGGTGATGTCCAACGCACCTTCGGCGGGAATCAAAACGGGATTCTTACCCACAATCAATTCATCCCACACAACTTGGGCTTCCGCAGGAAGTTGACCGGGAAGCAGGAGGAAGGGAACAATTTTGTAACCGTTGTGAATTTTCGCCTGGGTTGCGGTATTGTCGGCCTTTTGGATTTGAACAATAAAGGAATTGTTCAATTTATAGAACCCTTCCTTCACTCCTTCTTTATCTTTGTCGATGATTTGCGTCATGGCGGAATCAGCCCAACGGTTGAAGCCGACACGGACTTCCTCGACGTAAGCGGCCAGGAGAGCCAGCGCGGTCAACGCGGCGGAACCGATGGCAAACCCCTTGCCGGTTGCGGCGGTGGTATTGCCGAGCGAGTCGAGCGCGTCGGTTCGTTTGCGGACTTCCGGGTCAAGGCCGGACATTTCGGCGTTTCCGCCAGCGTTGTCGGCAATCGGACCGTAAGCATCGGTGGCAAGCGTGATGCCAAGCGTACTGAGCATTCCAACAGCGGCGATCCCGATTCCATACAGGCCGATTGAGAAGTAGGTCACGTCTGCAAAATTGCCTTTGGCCGCACAGCCAAATGCCAGCAACGTGGCAATTCCGACAATGACAACCGGACACCAAACACTCATCATCCCATCGGCAATCCCGCCGATAATGACCGTGGCCGGACCGGTTTCCGCCTGTTTCGCCAAATCTTTGGTCGGTTGGTATTCGTCACTGGTCGAGTATTCCGTCCATTTTCCGATCAACACACCTGCGAGCAAACCAAAAACAACACTGAAACCAACGCCCCCGTAACCCGGCAACAGAATGGGGGAGAGAATCAGTGCGAGAATTCCTATGGCGATGCTGGAAATGTTCGTTCCGCGTCCGAGAGCCTTGAGCAACGTTCCCTGCGTGGCACTTTCTTCCGTTTTGACGAGGAAGACGCCCGCGATCGAAAGGAGAATCCCAACGGCGGCAAGGACGAGCGGCAGGAACAGGGCGTTCAATTGCATGATATGGGCGGAAACTCCATCCGGCATCGGAAGGGAAGACCCGGAAAACGCTGCGGCGCCGAGAGCACAGGTTGCGAGGATCGAACCGCAATACGACTCGTAAAGGTCGGCACCCATCCCGGCAACGTCACCGACATTGTCGCCGACATTGTCCGCGATGGTGGCGGGGTTACGTTCGTCGTCTTCCGGAATTCCGGCTTCGACTTTACCCACCAAGTCGGCGCCAACGTCGGCGGCTTTGGTGAAGATACCGCCGCCGACACGTGCAAACAAGGCTTGCGACGAAGCTCCCATGCCAAAACAGAGCATCGTCACGGTAATGTCGATCAGGTCCATCGGCTTGCCTGCCAGGATCGGGAAGAGCCAGTAAAGGATTCCAAACCAAAGTACGATGTCGAGCAGGCCAAGTCCCACGACGGTCAAGCCCATGACCGCACCGCTGCGGAATGCGACTTGCAACCCCTGGTTCAGTGATTTTTGTGCGGCAGCGGCGGTTCGGTTCGAGGCCCAAGTGGCGGTCTTCATGCCGAAGAACCCTGCCAGACCGGAGAAGAACCCGCCGGTCAGAAAGGCGATCGGGACAATGTCGCTTTGAACACGCAGATACCAGGACAGGAAACCAAAGAATACGAACATAACGGCAAAAAAGATCGCCACCACCTTGTACTGCTGTTTCAAGTAGGCGTAGGCACCTTTTTGAACAGCGGCGGCAATGTCGATCATTTTTTGCGTACCGGGGTCAGCCGCTTTCATTTCCTTATAAAACTTAAAGGCGTAATAAAGCGCGGCAACCGAACAGCCGAGTGCGAAAAGCCAAAAGACGGTAAACTTGAATTCGGAACCGCCTTTGGCAGCAACGGGAACAGCGGTTGGGGCTGCCGCCTGAATGCCGTCTTCATCGGAAGTCACGGCAACGCTTGCCGCTCCTCCCGTGTCCAGACCCAGACTCTGTGCCAGTACCTGTTGCGCGACAATCCAGGCTGCCGCCGCAAAAAGGACGACCGTAAATAGCGTTAAAAGAAGTTTTGTGTGTTTCATTGGGTTTGTGTGTTTCATTGGGTTATAGTCTCAAAAAAAGGGGGGTGAATTGAATTTTTTTTTGTTGCAAAAAACACGAATGAAATTCAGAGTGGAGAATATAAAATCACAGCATTCTGAATTTTGAACTTTGCACTCTGCGCTTGTTCTATCCGCCCAACGCCTCAAAACCACTCGTGACCTCGATGATCTCGTTGGTGATTTGGCCTTGCCGGGCACGGTTGTATGCCGTACTCAACGCACTGATGATCTTGTCCGCGTTTTCCGTGGCCGCTTTCATCGCGACCATGCGGGAAATCTGTTCATTGACGCCCGCGTCGAGAAAACACTTGAACAGCTTGATTCGAAACGCACTGGGTACGATTTCCTCCATAACGCTTTGCGCCGAAGGGTAAAACTCAAAGGGGATTTCGCCGCCCCGACGGGTGGTCGCACTGCGGGACTTGGCCAGTTTGGCCTGCGCGGCACGGATCATCGCTTCCTTCCGTAATTCCGCTTCCGACTTCTTAATGTCATCGGGAATCGCCGTTTCCTGTACCATCACGTTGAGTACGTCATCCTCCGAGACCAGTTCGGTCATCGGAAGCAGCGTTTCGCGAACGGCTTCCTGCTTGCTCATCGAAATGAATTTCGTGTAAATGATTTCGAGCCGATCGATCCTGTTGTGGTAATATTCCTCAATATAACGCGACGCCAGTTCGTCCACCTCGTCGTAGGTCGGCTTGTGTTCAAATTGGGTGTAGCTGCGATCCGGCTGGATTCCACGAAAATGGAAGGCGGAAATCCCGCGCTTGCCGGAAAGTTCGAGCGTTGCGCCGTCGCCGAATTCCGCTTGCAGTTCCTTCCAGCGCGCCATCGACAGGCGAATCATGTTCGCGTTGTACCCGCCGCACATCCCGCGATTGGCCGTCAGCACGAGCAGGGCAACATTTTTGATTTCCGGCCGCTCTTCCAGCAACGGGTGCGTTACGGTCACGCCTGCGTGAGCGAGATCGTTCACCAGCGAAACGATCCGCTTCGTATAGGAACTGGCCGCCACCGCGCGGTCCATCGCCCGGCGAAACTGCGCCGTGGCCACCAGCTCCATCGTCCGCGTGATCTTCCGCGTACTGCGTATCGACTTGCGACGCCTGTCAAGTGCTCGTGCTTTTGCCATTGTTCTCCATTACGTCAAATGATGTTGTAAATCACCAATGTTTGGGCAACCCGGTAGATCGTCGCAATAATACAAAGGATCAATCCGGCAATACCGATATCACGTCCTTGTGTCTTGAGGGATAAAACGCCGAACGCAATTCCAGGTATGCTAAATCCCCACCCCAGGATCAACAAACATAAAATTCCCAATGTGAGTGAAGTGACAGCAAACCCATAACCGGGACGAAGTTCCGTTGTTTGTTGCGTGGACATGGTTTTGGGGATTGCTGGAATGTTATGGATATTGAATTTGGCCCAACGGGGCATGACCGGCTCGGCTCTGTTGCGCCCCGTTGGGGCTATTATGGTATTTTTCTTGCCACTCCCCCCGGTTTAAACCGGGGGTTATAGACATTTTGTCCTTTCAGGACAACCCCTCTTGCTCTTTTCAGAACCATTCCTTCGTGGTGAATAAAAATGATGATTAACCTTTAATAAACCGTTGGTTAAACGCCGTGAGTGCCTCTTCCACCTGGGATTTCAGGTCATCGGTCAATTTTTTGCCGTCGGTGATGGCGTTCCACAGGTCACGTTTTTCCGTGTGGACGTGATCGAGGAATTCCACTTCCCACTTGCCGATTTGCGGGATGTCGATGTTGTCGAGGAACCCGCGTGTCCCGGCGTAAATGACCAGAATCTGGTCGGTGACGTGCATCGGCTTGCAGAGTCCCTGTTTGAGCAGTTCGTTCATGCGGTAGCCGCGGTCGAGCTGGGACTGCGTGGCCGCGTCGAGGTCGGAACCGAGTTGCGCGAACGCTTCCAGTTCGCGGAACGCCGCCAGGTCGAGCCGCAATCCGCCGGCCACCTGTTTCATCGCGGGCACCTGCGCCGAACCGCCCACGCGGCTGACCGAAATCCCGACGTTCATGGCCGGCCGCTGCCCGCGAAAGAACAGGTCGGGTTGCAGGTAAATCTGCCCGTCGGTGATCGAAATGACGTTCGTTGGAATATAAGCGGACACTTCGCCTTCGAGCGTTTCAACAATCGGCAGTGCCGTCAGCGACCCGCCGCCGAGGTCGTCGGACAGTTTCGCCGCACGTTCGAGCAACCGGCTGTGGCAGTAAAAAATATCGCCCGGATAGGCTTCGCGTCCCGGAGGGCGCCGCATGAGCAGTGACAACTGGCGATAGGCCACCGCCTGTTTGGAAAGGTCGTCATACACGACCAAAGCGTGTTCACCTTTGGCCATGAAATACTCGGCCATCGCGCAACCGGCATACGGGGCGATGTATTGCAACGGGGCCGCCGTACTTGCACCGGCCACAACGACCGTCGTGTAGTCCATCGCTCCGTTTTCGCGGAGCGTTTCAATGATGCCCGCAACGGTCGAATCTTTCTGACCAACGGC
>Ga0099364_10001736_pt1 | contig 35561 bp, 30 predicted proteins | sample TergutTh196P3_FD_73070 | JGI IMG/M metagenome (GOLD analysis project Ga0099364, IMG submission 73070) | Microcerotermes parvus P3 segment gut microbial communities from Pointe-Noire, Republic of the Congo - Th196 P3 | ecosystem: Host-associated > Arthropoda: Insects > Digestive system > Gut ... | reverse complement strand
TAGAGAGTTTAGTGCGCCGACGGTTGCTCGTATTAAAACCTTCCTGGGGCCATCCGTAAGCCCCCGGCAGGGTGATTTTTTTTGGTTACTTTTTTTGTTCATACAAAAAAAGTGACTTGCCGAAGGCAAGCTGCGCCCGCAGGGCGAAAAAACCCTTCGCCGGAGGCGACACTCCCCCCCCTGGAAGGAAAAAAAACAAAAACCCCCCTCATTTAAAATGCCCGCCGCCAGGCGAAAAAATTGTTCTGAAATATTTTGCTTCCTCAAACAAACAAAGAATGCTATATTCCTCTTGCTGCGCGAAAAGGGTGCGGCTGGGCATAGAACCCCATTAATTATTCTAGGAGCGAAAAGGCACTCCCAGTAGCGCGGCACTTTTTCGTTCTGACGGCCGCCGATGTATGGCGGCCCAGGCGGGAACCGAAAGGTTGCCGGTTTTCCTAGAATATCCGGTGTTCTAACTCGTTTGGGCCGCCATAATTTTGGCTCCCCAAACGCCCAGCTTCTCCCTTGGAGAGCAGCATTGCTGTTCTACGTTTTTTCAGAGGGAGGAGGGTTTTATGAGTGAAGAAAAAGCGGCGCCGCTCCTCAATGCCGAGGAAGGGCAGGTTGTGAAAACCCTGGAGCAACAGCTTATTGAGCTGCGTATACGCGGCTATTGGGATGCGGCGAGTGTTTATTGCCAGGCGATGCATATAATTCAGCTGCCCGGGGGAAAAAATTATTTGCACAGCATTGCTGCTTTGGTTGCTGAGGCAAGCTTGGACGCCGTGCAAGGCCACCCTGGCCTCAGGAAGTATTTGGCGGTTTTCAGCCACGAGCTGCAGTGCTTTCTCAAAGCGCTTGAGGAAGCCAAAAAAAACAACACGGAAATACCCAAAGAGAAAATGGACGCCATGTGGGCCGGGCTCACAGAACGCTTAAGCAAATTTAAGCCGTGGGGAGTGGCAGAAGTTTTGAGGCGCTCCTCTCACTGGAGTTGAAACTTTTTTTTCAGAGGCAACGTGAGTTGTTTTTTCTCTTGCGCCGAGGGCGTCATGCACAAAACTGAGAATGAAAAAGTGGAAGCCATCATAGGCATGTTAAGGCGCCTCCAAAATAGAGGCTTTGAGGGCGCTGCTTTGTTGAGAGAAAAGTTTGAAGCTTTGTCTGCGGTGTCCGGTGCGCACTATGCAGAAAAAATAGGGAGGAAGTTGAAAGAAACAATACGTTTTGCGGACAGAGGGCAACCTGAAGCAACGCTACACTTGATGGCTTTGGCCGAGTTTGTAGACAACGCCATTGTTGAAGAAACGCAACACGCCAAAGAGTTGGAGCAGCTCTTCCAAAACTTGTGGGAAGCTAAAGCTGCGCATGATCAGGCTTCAGCTGTGGTTTCAACCATGGCTTCAGTTGAAGCTTCAGCTTTAGCTTCAACTTCTATTTCCCCCTCAACTACAGAAGAGCCCAGGCCAAAAAAAACAACACTTTTATATGGGAAAAGTCCACTGGAGTGAGTCTCTCCAAAGCTCACCTGCCTTGGGAAAAGAAAAAAGCTTGTTTTTCATGGCCTACCCTTGAGGGGCAAAAAAATTATTCGGAGCCGTGGCAGCGTTTGTATTTTTTGCCGCTGCCGCAGGGGCATGGTGCGTTTTTGCTGACTTGCCCTGCTTTGGGCTCGGACTTGGCGGAAGCGGCGGCGTTTTGAGCAGCCATGGTGGCTCTGCGTCTGCTTTCGAGTTGCTCTTGCAATTTTTCCGCATCCGCTTGGGCGTTGCGCGGTTGAGCTTTGCATATTTGGGAGATGAATTGCGCTTTCGTCGTTGAGAGCATGCGGACAAAACCGTCAAAACCTTCTCGTTTATACTCATGCTTGGGGTTTTTTTGGCCATAACCTCTCAAGCCGACGCCTTGCCGCAAATGGTCCATCCCCAGCAAATGGTCCTTCCATTGTTGATCGATCGTCGCCAAATAGCGCACTTGACAAAAGCGGAACCAATTCTCCCCATAATCCGCTTCGCGATCTGCAAAATTCTTCTCGACCACGCGATATATTTGCTCTTGTAGCTCTTCAGGCCGTCCACTGGCCTGAAACTCCATCTCCACGTTAAATGTCTCTTTGACGCTCCTTTGCAGAGCATTCAACTCCCACGCATCCGGGTTTTTGGAAGAAGCATAAGTGTCTGTCAAGTTGACAATAACATCCTCAATGGCATCCAAAACCATCTCTTTTAAGTCCGCATAGCTCAGCAATTTTTCCGTTCGGGTTTTCAGCTGCGTCTTTTTGTCTTCCTCATATTCCACCAGAGGAATGCCCGCACCTGAAGCCAGCACTTGCTTGCGCAAGCGATAGACGGTCTTCCGCTGCTGATTCATGACGTCGTCATATTCCAGCGTGTTTTTGCGTATGTCAAAATTCATGCCTTCGACACGTTTTTGGGCACCTTCAATGGCCTTGGACAAATAGCGGTGTTCTATCACCTCGCCTTCTTCCATGCCCAGGCGCTCCATGAGCCCCATCAACCTCTCGGAGCCGAAAATACGCATTAAGTCGTCTTCCAGGGATAAGAAAAATTTAGAGGTACCCGGATCCCCCTGACGGCCCGCACGCCCCCGCAGCTGGTTGTCCACACGTCGTGACTCGTGCCGCTCTGTCCCCAAAATAAACAGGCCCCCTGCCTCAAGCACTTCTTTGCGCTCCTCCTCTGCAATGGCTTTTTGCTTGGCCTCTTCCTTGGACAACTTCTCACCATAACTTTTTTGGGCCAGAGAAAGCACCTGAGCATATTCTTCTGGAGACTGGTTGGCCTGAGGGAGCGGAGGCTCAAAAACCCCTACAATGGCTTTGGCGGCTGCCTCATGGTTGCCACCCAACACAATGTCCGTTCCGCGACCTGCCATGTTGGTGGAAATGGTAACAGCGCCTTTGCGTCCGGCCTGGGCAACAATATCTGCCTCGCGTTGGTGTTGCTTGGCATTCAACACATGGTGGGGAACGTTTCGCTTTTTGAGGAATTGGGAGACAATTTCGCTCTTGGCAATGGAGACAGTCCCCACCAAAACAGGTTGGCCTGCTTTGTGGAGCTCCTCCAACTCATCAGCCACAGCTTCAAATTTTTCTCGCTCCGTGCGATAGACCAGATCATCCAAATCCTCGCGCACCATGGGCCGGTTGGTGGGGATGACGCGGACTTCCAATTTATAAATTTTCGCAAACTCCTCAGCCTCAGTGTCGGCCGTTCCTGTCATGCCGGACAACTTGGAATACATGCGGAAATAATTTTGGAATGAAATGGTCGCCAAGGTCTGGTTTTCAGCCTCAATGGTGACACCCTCTTTGGCTTCAATGGCCTGGTGCAAACCATCACTCCAACGGCGACCATGCATGAGGCGCCCCGTAAACTCGTCCACAATAATAACCTCGCCGTTGCTGACAACATAGTCCTTGTCGCGCCTATAAAGCATATGCGCACGCAGGGCCTGGTCCACATGGTGCAGGGTTTCAAGCTGATCCGGCGCATAGAGGTTGTGGACTTTGAGGCGCTCTTGCACTTTCTCAATGCCCGCATCTGTGAGGGAAACCGTGCGGGCTTTCTCGTCGAGGACAAAGTCCTGATCCACAACAAGCCCCGGAATAACCCTGTCCACACGGTAATATTGGTCCGTCGCATCTTCGGTGGGGCCTGAAATAATGAGAGGTGTCCTCGCCTCGTCAATGAGAATGGAGTCCACCTCGTCAACAATCGCAAAATTCAACTCGCGTTGGACATAGTCCACCAATTGGTATTTCATGTTGTCGCGCAAATAGTCAAAACCAAACTCATTGTTTTGCCCATACGTAATGTCCGCGCGGTAGGCCTCCTGACGCTCTTTGTCCGAAAGCCCATTCAACACACAACCCACCTTGAGTCCCAAAAAGCTGTGGATGCGCCCCATCCACTCCGCGTCGCGACGGGCCAAATAGTCATTCACCGTGACGACATGCACACCCCGCCCTGTCAGCGCATTCAAATAACTCGGCAAGGTTGCCGTCAGCGTCTTGCCTTCACCCGTGCGCATTTCGGCAATGCAACCTTGGTGCAAAAACAAGCCGCCTATTAATTGCACATCAAAATGCCTCTGGCCAATAACGCGCAAAGCCGCCTCGCGCATTAAAGCAAAAGCCTCAAACAACACCTCATCCAACGGGCGACCATTGGCAACCTCTTGCTTCAACCGGCTGGTATAGGGAGCAAACGCATCGTCTGAAAGCGCCTTCATTTGGGCTTCCAGCTCGTTAATGCGAGCTATTTTTGGCCAAGCCTTTTTCAGCTCACGGTCATTCTTCGTGCCAACAATTTTCCGAAACATCCACTCAATCATACATTCGCCTTCTGGTTGCTTTGTGACAAAAAGCCAAGGAGAAAAAGTTGGCCTCAGGTATAGCTGCTGTCAGCTCAGCTCCATCAAATAACGCTCTGCATCCAAAGCCGCCATACACCCGGTGGCCGCTGCCGTAATGGCCTGGCGGTAACGCGCATCCGCAACATCTCCACAAGCAAAAACACCCTCAAGGCTGGTATGCGTGGAGCCTGGCTTTAGTTTTAAATAACCGTTTTCTTGCTTCTGAAGCACCCCCTCCACCAATTCTGTCACCGGGCTATGCCCTATGGCCATAAAAACCCCTTGCACAGGCAAAGTGCTTTGCACCCCTGTCTCGAGGTTTTTTAACAAAAGCCCTGTGGCCTCTTGGCCATTGCCCAAAATTTCTTCAACCACCACCCCAAGGGCCATTTTTATTTTGGGGTTTTTGCGCACGCGCTGCTGCATGGCCTGCGAGGCGCGAAACGCTTCGCGGCGGTGCACCACCGTCACCCTGCTGCATAAATTGGCCAAAAACAAGGCCTCCTCCATGGCGGTGTCGCCTCCACCCACCACCGCTACTTCTTTGCCTTTGAAAAAAAAGCCATCACAGGTTGCACATGCAGAAACGCCCTTGTTCCTATAGGTGTCCTCCCCTTTGGCACCCAGCCACTTCGCACAAGCCCCCGTCGCAATTATTATCGTCTGCGCCAAAACACGCGTGCTCTCTCCTTCTATAAGGAAGGGCTTCTTCGAAAAATCTATCTTCTGCACATTTTCTAAAAGCCATTGGGCGCCCAGGCGCTTGGCCTGCTGGTGCATGCGCTGCATCAACTCTGGGCCTTCAACCCCCTCGGGAAACCCAGGGAAATTTTCAACCTCCGTCGTGGTTGTCAGCTGCCCGCCGGGGACGCGCTGGGCGTCTGACAAGCTGGGGCCGCCTGCAAAAACCAAAGGCTGCATGGCGGCACGCGCTGCATAAATGGCGGCCGTGCAGCCTGCCGGCCCGGAGCCTATAATAACTACTTTTTGAAGCGGCATCTCATGGGGCATGGTTTCCTCCCTTGTTTTTTTCTTTTTTTGTATTTTCTCTTTTGTCTTTTCCCCATGGGTTTTTCTCCATGGTTTTTTTCTTGGCTTCTGCCACAGGGCATTTGAAGCTTCTGACTTTTATCTCAAGTGCACTCATGCTACGAGTTATTTCCCATGGACTTGTCAATCCTCCGAAAAGTCGCTCTTTTTGAAGGGCTCACTTCTCGCCAGCTCAGCACCATTAAACGGGTACTCAAAGCACGTGAATATGCCGCCGGCGCCAGCATTTTTTCCGAAGGCGAAAAAGGTGACTCTATGTTCATCATCGCCACGGGAAAAGTCCGCCTCTCCCAAATTATTGACGGCGTAGGCGAAGAGGCCATGGCCCTCATAGAGACAGGCCAGCACTTTGGGGAAATGGCCCTCATTGATGATAGCCCTCGCTCTTCTTTCGCCATTGCCCACTCCCCTTGCCTCCTCTATGAGTTGAGCAACCACGCCTTCAATGAAGTCATGTTCACACACAAGGAAATTGCTTATACGCTGCTGTGGACTTTGGTGCGCACTCTGGCGCAACGCCTTCGAGAAACCAATGAGCGCATGCGCAACTTTTTAACCATGGCCTCGTTTGGCGTCCATACCGACACCACCTCACCCTTTGGCGCCGCGGACCCTCTGGCCTCGCTGAAAAATGAAAACCCGCCAGCAGCCCACTAGACCGGTTTCACTTTGACATGATCTCTTCGTTGGGCTCGTTTTTGTTCGGGTCATGCACTTAAGTGCACTCCCCTCACAAAAGCCTCGCCCGCCTCGACCTCATGCCAAATTGAAACCGGTCTGGATAATCAAATCAGTTCTAAGTGAAAACGGTCTAGGGCCTGTTAAAGGTTAAAGAGAGCTATGGCGTCCCACAGGGTGAGCACAGGGTGAGGCAGACTGAAGCTTGCCTCATTTGCAGCGCATGGCAAAATGACAAGCAACGCCCAGGCTATAGTCCGCACACGTGGCCTCCCTATAGCCCGCCTCGCAATGCTCAACAAAGCTTAAATCCACCTTCTTCCCCTGCGTTTTGCAGCCTTCTTCGGCTGCTTTAATTTCTACTTCCGGGCATTGCGTCTCCATGCTTTTGAAAATACACGCCTCCACGCTTTCGAATTCATCGGGGGGCGCGCACTCAAAAGCCTTCTTGCATGCCGCTTTTATAACAGCATCACAAGCACCCTTGGCATTCTCAGCCGTTTCAGCGCATGAGTATAGCCCACCCCCAAGTGCCACGAGAAAAAATACCAGGCTTTGTCGCATAACCAACAGCTAACAAGCACCCTCTGGCCATGCATTGGAGTGTGCAAAATGAAAATGGCAAGGCCCCCTTTCTCTTGGGGGAAACAAGGAGACACGGCCCTAGGGTCGGCTGGCGGCAACACAAGCGGGGGGGTGCGGCCCCCTCAGGTGTCGCTTTTCAAGGCATGGCTTCAGGGCAATTCGTTGTGGCCTTGTCTGCGCAGGAAGGTGGGAATGTCATATTGGTCTTCATCCAAAGGCAATGCCTCCTTCGTCGTATAAAGGCGTGGGGCGGCGGTGCGGTGTTCCCCCGTCAGAGAGCGAGCGGAGGTTTTGGAGGGGACTAAGCTGACCAACTCTTCGTGTGCGAGGGGAATGGGGGTGGAGCTTGCGCTTGCCGCGAGGGGAAGGCGAACGGCACCTGCAGCGGGGCGTTGCTCTGCCTGCATTTGGGGAGGGCGCAGCATTTTGTTCTCACGCCCAACAAAGCCCGTCGCAATAATGGTAATTTTCACATCATCCTTCACCGTCTCGTCAATGAGGGAGCCAAAAATAATGTTGGCTTCAGGGTCCGCTGAGTCGTGCGCCAGGGAAATGGCCTCGTTCACTTCTTGCAAGGTAATGTCGCGCCCACCCGTAATATTAATCAGCATCCCCCGGGCACCATCAATGCTCACATCCTCAAGCAAAGGGCTGGAAATGGCCTGCTCCATGGCACGCAGCGCTCGCTTCTCTCCGCTGGCGCGCCCTGTGCCCATGAGGGCAAGGCCTTGCTCATTCATAATGGTTTTCACATCCGCAAAGTCCACATTAATGTAGCCATGGTATTGGATTAAGTCGCTGATGCCTTGCACCGCGTGCAAAAGCACTTCGTCTGCCCGGCGAAAGGTATCCAAAAGCGGCATGGGCTCATTCGACAAAGTCAGCAGGCGCTGGTTCGGAATGGTTATCAGCGTGTCCACAGCCGCCTTCAACTCCTGAATGCCCTGCTCCGCAGCCTTTCTGCGCCGGTTGCCTTCAAACAAAAAAGGCTTTGTCACCACGCCAACCGTCAAGCAGCCCATGGATTTTGCAATGTCGGCAATAACGGGTGCCGCCCCCGTCCCTGTGCCGCCTCCCATGCCCGCCGTAATAAATACCATGTCTGCCCCCTCTAAATAGTGGGCAATCTCATCGCGCGATTCTGTTGCAGATTGACGTCCCACTTCCGGGTTGGCCCCCGCCCCTAAACCCCTCGTCAAACTCTGCCCCATTTGAATGCGTATGGGGGCTTCATTAAATTGCAAAGCCTGAATGTCCGTGTTGCAGGCAATGAAATCCACGCGCTCAAGCTTGTTGGCAATCATGGTATTAACTGCATTGCACCCTGCTCCACCAACACCGATGACTCGAATTTTGGCCGTCTGCTTGTCGCTATCCATATGTACTTCCATCGTTCGACTTCCTCTCGCGCTAAAACGGAACTTTCACCCGTGCACACATTCTATTCGGGTTGGGTGAGAAAAAAAGTTTTTGACACACCTCTCTAGCCAGCCCATGTCGCTCTTCCTCAAAATACTTCTTGCAACCAATCCCTCATGCGGCTTTTGACTTTTTTGAAAACATTCTCCTCGCGTATTCTAAAAAGCCGCCTGTCCGTATGCCGGGCTCCATAAACCACCAAACCTACACCGGTTGCATAAATGGGGCTACGCACCACATCCACCAGGCCCCCTATCCCCGCAGGAGTCCCTCGCCTTACGGGAACGCCCATTATCTCCTCCGCCAACTCATTCATCCCCGGAAGCAATGTGGAGCCGCCCGTTATGACGACGCCTGAAGTCAGCATCTCCGCAAAACCATTGCGCTCCACCTCACTCTGCACCAGCTGGAAAATCTCCTCCACCCGCGGCTCCAATATCTCACAGAGAATTTGTCGCCCCATCACCCGCGGCTGACGGCCTCCTACGGAGGGCACCTCTATCATCTCCTGCTTGTCCACCATGGAGGCCAATGCACAACCATATTTCTGCTTTATTTTCTCTGCCTCGTGCACGGGGGTTCGCAAACCTACTGCAATGTCATTGGTGAGGTTGTGTCCACCCAAAGCAATAACAGCCGTGTGCGCAATGGCTCCACCGGAAAAAATGGCGATGTCCGTTGTGCCGCCGCCTATGTCCACCAGGCAAATGCCTAAGTCTCTCTCCTCCTCCGTCAACACGGACTCGCTGGAGGCCAAAGGCTGCAGCACAATGTCAGCCACATTCAAACCCGTGCGGTTGGCGCACTTCACAATATTCTGCGCCGAGGCCACCGCCCCGGTGACGATGTGTACTTTTGCTTCCAGCCGCACCCCGGACATTCCCAAGGGCTCTTTTATGCCGCTCTGGTCGTCCACAATAAATTCCTGCGGCAACACGTGGATGACTTCTCTGTCCACCGGAATGTTAATGGTTTTGGCTTGCTCTATAACGCGGGCAATGTCGGCTTCGCGCACCTCCTTGTCTTTGAGCGCCACCACACCGCGGCTGCCAAAACCCTTAATGTGGCCGCCGGCAATGCCCGTGTAGACGGTGGAAATTTCTGTGCCGGCCATGGCTTCAGCTTCGTCAATGGCGCGACGAATGGAGGCCACGGTGCTTTCTATGTTGACAACCACACCCTTGCGAAGGCCGGTGGAGGGGTGCATGCCTATGCCAATAATGTCAATTCCTTCCTCGGTAACTTCGCCGACAATGGCACATATTTTTGTTGTGCCTATGTCCAACCCAACAATAATTTCTCCGGCTTTCTGCTTTGCCATGTTCTCTCCGCTGCTCTCCTCTTTCGAGGAAAGCCTCAAAATCAGCGAGCGCCTTCCTTCTCAGGAAGGGCCCTCGCCACTTGAATGGTCACCCTTTCAGGCCTCACTCTGTTGTCCAACCTTATGGTTTGCGCCAAAAGCTTTCTCTGCGCCAACTCTTCTTGCACACGTTTTAGTTTGCGAATTTTTTTCTCAAAACCACTTTCTCCCAATAAAACCTCTTGCCCTGAGCTCAACAGCAGCGCTGCCTCCCCACCCTCCATCCTTATTTCAGAAAGCCCCTCCAACCCCTGGTGCTCTGCCCTAAAAGCACGCAATGCCGCCAAAGCTGTCCTCAACACCGTTTGGCTTTGCTCAGGGTGCTCCACAAAAGCCTCTTTATGCATGCCCGTCACCAAAGGCAAATCCACCCGCTCATTCGCTTGTATCCTTTTGAAGGGTTTGCCTTCTGCGTCCATTAAATATAAGTCTCCCAGGGCCAATATGGCTATTTCCTGGTATTCTATCAGGTGGATTTGCAGCCCTCTCGGGTAATGTTTTTTCACCATCGCGGACTTTATCCACGGGTGTGTCAGCATGGCTTGCTGCACGCGCAGCGCATCCAACTGCAAAAGGTTTTCGCCTTCGTTCAGCCCTGAAAGCCGCATCAACTCTTCTCGGGTTGCACGCTGGTTTCCTTCAAAGGCCACCTCACTCAACGCGAAAAAGGGCGTTTCCAAAGCCCAATGCCATAAGGCCCTGCTACCCCAGAGGCCCAGCGCACTCACCACCGCAAAACCCAACAACAGCTGCGTCCAAAAACGCAGCTTCTGCCGTCGGGCAATCCTCTGCTCCACTTGACGGGGGCTGCTTTTTTTCCAGCGGTTCTTTTTCGTCGAGGCCTTCATGCGGCTAACCCAATGTGCACACCCACATTGTCACCTTAGTTGGGTTTGGGCGCAAATTTTTTGCCACAACAACGTCGCTGTAGCAGCCTGTTAGGCCTTGAGGCGGGCCCCCAGCAGCAAGCGCTCACATAAGGCCCCAAAATCCAAGCCCTTCCCCGCTGCAATTTTGGGAAGCAAACTCGTCTCGGTCATCCCAGGTAAGGTATTAACTTCCAAAAGGAAAACCTCTGCGCCTTCGGTCAGCAGCACATCTGAGCGCGTTGCTCCCTCGCAGCCTAAGGCCTGGTTGGCTTTTAAGCAAACTTCAAAAATACGCTCTTGGGCTTTGGGGCTCAGTTCTGCTGGAAAAATATAGCGGGTGCCGCTGCCTGCGGAATATTTGGCCTCATAGTCATAAAAAGCGCGTGCGGCCACCACCTCAATGGCGCCCAATATGTCTCCGTCTAAAAAGCCCACTTGTATTTCGCGGCCCTTCACAAACGGCTCGACCAAAACCTGCCCCTCAAAACCCGCTACCTGCTCGAGTGCTGCCCTGTATTCCCCCTCATCCTTGCAAATGCCAACCCCAATGGAGGAGCCTTCACGCGAGGGCTTCACCACCACCGGAAAGCCAAAGGGCAAGGGGGCTGCCTGGGCGGCCTCATGGCTGTCAAAAAAAGTCCACGCGGGGGTTGGAATGCCAAAAGCATCAAAAATGCGTTTGGAAAATACTTTGTCCATGCCGGCGGCAGAGGCCAACACACCGGAGCCCGTATAGGGGAGGCGCATGCACTCTAAAAGCCCCTGTACGCAGCCGTCTTCGCCAAAGCGGCCATGCAAGGCAATAAAGGCCACTTCTGCCTTTGCCTCCAGCAGGCGCGCCGCCAAGTCCACGCCCACGTCAATTTCAACCACCTCATAGCCCAGGCTGCGCAAAGCACCGGCTATGGCGGCTCCTGTCTTCAAACTCACCTCCCTCTCCCGGGAAAGCCCTCCCTTCAGCACGGCAATGCGCTTTTGCTTTATTTCTTCTTTCTTCATTCAAAAACTCCCATTCGTTTCACTTCGGGCACAAGCTTTATGCCGTGCTGGGCTTCTATGCGCGAGGCAACCATTTCCATTAAGCGGACAATGTCCAAGGCTGTTGCCGTGCCCAGGTTTATAATCCAATTGGCATGCCGGGTGGAAATTTGTGCGCCGCCGCACCTTGCGCCCTTGAGGCCCACCGAGTCTATAAGCCGGCCTGCATATTCTCCTTCGGGGTTTTTAAATGCGCTGCCAAAGCTTGGCCATGCCAGGGGCTGCGTATGTCTTCTGTGCGCCAAGTCTTTGCGTATTTTTTCCTTGGAAAGCGCCACATCTCCCTTGGGGAGAGCAAAGCGCAACCTCAGCACAATGCTTTCTGGGGGGAGCTGGGTATAGCGGTAGCCGTGGGGGAGTTGTTGGGCATCCACCCAGCCCACACCCTCTGCTGTGGCCAACTCCACCGCCTTCACCAAAGCCATGCACTCCCCTTGCCATGTCCCCGCATTCATGGCGCATGCGCCCCCCAGTGTGCCGGGTATGCCGGACAAAAATTCTGCCCCTACCAGGCCCTGCTTCAAAGCCAAACTCAACAGCTGTGCAATGGGTTTCCCTGCTGAAAGCGTCAACTCGCCGCCCTCTTCAAAAAGCTGTACCTCTTCTTCGGCGGGCATCTCGCTTAAGCTCAGCACCACACCCTCAAAGCCCTTGTCGCCTACCAGGAGGTTGGCACCTTTGCCCAGCACAAAAAAGTCTATATGTTCCTTCTGCAAAAACCGGAGCAGGGAGAGCAAAGCCTCTGTGCTTTGAGGTTTGCATAAGGCCGCCGCCTCCCCTCCTGTACGGACGGTGCAACGTGAGGACATGGGGGCGTTGAGCAACACCTCCCCTGCGCTAAGGCACTCTAAAACCCCCGGCAACCACGGCAAGGCTTTCATCCAACACCTCTTAAGCGCTCAAGCAACATGGGGCCAAGCTGCGTTATGCTGCCTGCGCCCAAAGTCAACACCATGTCTCCAGCTTGTGTGCAGTGGCAAAGGCACTCTATGGCTTCTTCCTGGCTGCTGGCCACCACCACCTCTTTGTGCCCGTGCTCGGCAACCACCTGCCCCAAAAACGCGCTGCTTATTCCTGGAATGGCCTCTTCTCCCGCCGCATAAATGGGGAGCAACACCAACACGTCAGCATCGTTAAAGGCGCAGGCAAACTCCTTCAGCAAGTCTCTGGTGCGCGTATAACGGTGGGGTTGGAAGGCCACCACCACGCGGCGTTTAAAGGCCTCTTTGGCCCCGCGCAAGGTGGCTTTTATTTCTTCGGGGTGGTGTCCATAGTCGTCCACCACCGCAATGCCCTTCTCTTCTCCGCGTACGGTAAACCGCCTTTGCACGCCCTCAAACTCCTTCAGGGCTTTGCGTACGGTTTCAAGGGGAATGTCCAACTCATCGGCAATGGCAATCATCGCCATGGCATTGAGTGCGTTGTGTGCGCCTACCATTTTCACGCTAAACTCCCCCAGGGAGTCCCCGCGCCTGGCCGCCTTAAAATGTGTCAAAAAACCATCCAAGCGCACTTCGGACAAGTGGTAGTCCGCACTTTGTGCGGTGCCATATGTCACCACGCGCTTCTCTATTTTGGGCAAAAGGCTTTGCACGTTGGGGTGGTCCAGGCACAGCACGTTGAGGCCATAAAACGGAATGCTGTTGCAAAAAGTTATAAAGGCCTCTTTGAGTGTGTCCAGGGAGTGGTAGTGTTCTAAGTGTTCTGCATCTATGTTCGTCACCACCGCAATGGAAGGGTAGAGGCGCAAAAAGGAGCCGTCGGACTCATCGGCCTCAGCCACCATAAATGTGCTTCTGCCAAGCTTGGCGTTGGAGCCCAGCACATTCACCTTGCCCCCCACCACCACCGTTGGGTCCAAGCCTGCGGCATTCATAACGGTTGCCACCATGGAGGTGGTTGTCGTCTTCCCGTGGGAGCCGGCAATGGCAATGGCATATTTGAGGCGCATCAACTCGGCCAACATTTCTGCGCGTGGAATGACGGGAATTTTGGCCTCTCTTGCCGCCAGCACTTCCGGGTTGTCTCTCTTTATGGCGGAGGAAACCACCACCACGTCGGCCTCTTTCAAATTCTCCTTGCGGTGCCCCTGGCTCACCACGGCACCCAGTGCCTGAAGGCGCTCTGTCACCTCTGTGCGCTTCATGTCGGAGCCTGAAACCACATAGCCTAAATTCACCAGCACCTCGGCAATGCCGCACATGCCCGTTCCGCCTATGCCCACAAAATGTACGCGGGCGGAATGCCTCGTTTTAAAACGGCTGTTCATCAACTCTCTCCTGAAACAAGCAGCTTCTTTTTTCCATAAACAAGCGTGGTGCACATATCCACCAACTCCTTCGCTGCTTCCGGCCTCCCCATCAACCCCGCTTTGCGCTCCATTCTGTTACGCCGCTCTGCGTCCCCCACCAGCGACCGAATTTCTGCCGCCAGGCGCTCTCCCGTCAGCTCGGCCTCTAAAAAAACAACGGCCGCCCCTGCTTCTTCCATGGCCTTGGCATTTTTCGTCTGGTGGTCGTCCGCCGCATAGGGGAAGGGAATTAAAATGGAGGGCTTTTTGCAAACCGTCAACTCCGCCAAAGTGACGGCCCCTGCCCGGCATATAATAAGCTCGGAGCGCGCATAAACAGCGGACATGTCGTCAATAAAGGGCAACACCTCTGCGGAAAAATGGTGCTCGGCATAGGCGGCTTTTATGTCGGTGAGGTCGTTCTTCCCCGTCTGGTGTACAAAATGCAGCTCCCCCTTCAAGTCCTCCAAAAAGGCCAGGGCCTCCCGCATGCGCATGTTAATGCTTCGGGCACCCTGGCTTCCGCCGAACACCAACACATTAAAGCCGGGGTGGGGGGAGCTGGAGCGCAAATAGTTGTCAAAAAGTTTTCGGCGCACGGGGTTGCCCACCACATGTACCTTGCGTGCGGGAAAATCCTTGGCCGCCTGCTCAAAGGCCAAAAACACGGCCTTCACAAAGCGCCCCAAAATGCGGTTTGTCACCCCTGCTGCCGCATTCTGCTCCTGTATGGCCGTGGGTATCCTCAAAAACACCGCCGTCAGCACCAGGGGGCCGGAGGAATAGCCGCCTACGCCTAAAACAATGTCCGGCTTTTCCGCCCACAAAACCCTGAGGGCCGCCCAAAACGAGTAGGGCAGCAGCAACAGCCCTTTAAGCTTTTTCCAAAACCCCACCCGCTTTAAGCCCCGAGAAGGAATGGTGCGCAGCCTAAAACCTGCCTGGGGGACAACTTTGGCTTCAATGCCTTGTTGGGTGCCTACAAAAACAACTTCATTGTTGGGCGCTCGCGTCGTCAACTCTTCGGCGACGGCAATGCCCGGAAAAATGTGCCCCCCTGTCCCTCCGCCGGCAACGAGAAGTTTCATAGTGGTACCTCAGCCACGCGTGGTGAAGGTTTGGGGCGGCGGACAGCAACGCCGCTTTTTTGCTGCTGCCGTTCCGTGCTTGGAGCAATGGACAGCAAAATGCCTGTCGCGGCCAAACACACCATGAGGGAGGAGCCTCCATAGGAAATAAAAGGCAAAGTCAGCCCCTTCGTGGGGAGCAGCCCCAAAACAACGGACATGTTAACAACGGCATGGAATGCAAACAATGCCGTTATGCCCAATGCCACATAACAGCCAAAAGGCTCTGCAGCTTTTAATGCAATGCGTATTCCGCGCCACACAACAATGGCATAAAGGAGAATAACCAGTGTTATGCCCCACAGGCCCAACTCTTCGCCTAAAATGGCAAATACAAAGTCAGAGTGCGCCTCTGGAAGGAAAAACAATTTTTGCCTCCCCTCGCCCAGGCCCAGGCCCCACAGGCCGCCGGAGCCTACGGACATGAGGGATTCGGCCACTTGGTAGCCTGCCCCTTGGCGGTTGGCCCACGGATCCAAAAAGGACATAATGCGTTGGTAGCGGTAGGGAGAGGAAATAATGGCATGGTAGGCAAAGGGAATGGCCAAAAGCACGGAGCCCACCAAATAGGAAAGCTTGGTTCCCGCCGCAAACAGCATAACAAACATTAAAAACAACAGCGCCACGGAGCTGCCAAAGTCAGGCTCCAACATGCACAGGCCCACCAACAAGCCCGCAAGGAGAAGGTGCGGCAAAAAACCAATGGAAAAGGAGCGCACTTTCTCGCGCTTTTTGGCCAGAGAGTAGGCCAAATAAATAACCCAAACCAACTTGGCAAACTCCGAGGGTTGGAAAGAAAAAGCCCCCAGGCGCATCCAACGGTAGGCACCGCCCGCTTTGACGCCAATGCCCGGTACCAATACCAAAACCATCAGCGCAATGGCCAAAAGCAACAGGGGGTAGGCCAGGCGCGCCAGCCGACGGTAGCCCAGCTTTAGCCCCAGCACCAAAGCCAACCAACCTGCCCCTGCGGCCACCAACTGTTTTTTCAAAAAATAAAAACTGTCCCCGGTACGCTCATGGGCCAAAATGGCGCTTGAGGAATAAACCATCACCAGGCCGATCGCCGAGAGTGCAAGCACGGCCATGAGCAGCCACCCATCAAAGCTTGGCTTTTTCACCTCACTCACAGCGCCTCCACATATTGGCGAAACAGCTGGCCGCGCTCTTCAAAATTTTTAAATTGGTCCAAGGAGGCACAGGCTGGGGAGAGCAGCACCACGTCGCCAGGCTTGGCCAAACGCCTCGCCTGCAAAACCGCTTTCTCAAGCGTTCCACATGCCCACAAATCCTTCTCTCCGGCAAAAGCTTCTGCTAACACAGGAGCATCTTCTCCTACAGTGAGCACTCCCAACACTTTTTTGCGCGAAGCATTTACAAGGGGTTGATATGAGGCACCTTTCCCAAGTCCACCCACAATCAACCACATGGGGGCTGCTATAGCCTCGAGGGCGACGAGGGTGGATTCCATGTTGGTGGCCTTGGAGTCATTCACCCACTCCACGCCCTCCACCTCGCGTATAAACTCCAGGCGGTGCGCAAGGCCCTCAAAACAGCTCAGTCCCTGGGCCAAAGCCGACACGGGCAACCCTTGCGCGCAGGCCATGCACAGGGCGGCCATGGCATTGCAAAGGTTGTGGCGCCCGCGCAAAGCGCGGTTGCACAGCGGCAAAAAATGCCTGCCTTGCGGGGTATGCAAGGCTATGCCTCCCGGCGCCGCCTGGGCCCAGCCTGCGGCGCCTTCGGCTTTGTCCTTGGCCAAGGAAAAGCCCCACAGGGCACGCCCCTGCTGTTGCAGGGAGGCGGCGTGCTTCCACACCTGTGCGTCATCCGCATTTAAAACGGCATAGGCTCCGGGAGGAGGGCGCTCAAAAATGTGTAGTTTGGCTTGGGCATAGGCCTGCAGGGTGCCATAGCGCGCCAGGTGGTCGTCCGAGAGGTTAAGCCAGGCGGCGCCCACAAAACAGGCCTCATGCAAGGTTTCCAGCTGGTAGCTGGAAAGCTCCACCGCATGTGCCGCAAAAGTTTGGGTGCAGGCCTGAGAGAAGGGGCATCCCAAATTGCCGCCTATAAAAACAGGGGAGGCGGTTTGGGAGAGGAGGTGGCCCAGCAAGGCGGTGGTGGTGCTTTTTCCATTGGTACCCGTAATGCCCAAGAGGGGGCCTGCACCTTCAGGCAAACAGCGAAAGGCCAACTCTACCTCACCCCAGAGGGGAAGGCCCTGCTTCAAAACCTCTTGGCATGCAGGGGAGGCGGGGGGCCACCCGGGGCTTAAAACCACCACCTCTGCGTCCTCCCAAAAATGCGAAGGCAAGGGGCCCAGCTTTGTTTTTGCGCCCAGCGCCCACAGTGTTTCTACCTCTAGGGCGGGGTTTTCATCCACCGCCAACACCTCTATGCCTTTGTGGCGAAGGAGTTGCACAGCGGAGCGCCCGCTCTTTCCCAGGCCCAACACCAAGGCCTTTGAAGGAAGCTTAAAATGCTGCATGAAAGACAAAAAACCTCTCTACCTCAGTTTTAATGCCAGCAACGCCACGCCTCCACACATTATGGACATAATCCAAAAACGCACAATAATTTTGGGCTCTGCCCAGCCCTTCAACTCAAAATGGTGGTGTACCGGCGCCATGCGGAATATGCGGCGCCCTGTTGTTTTGAAGGAAAGCACTTGCAGCACCACGGACAAAGCCTCCACCAAAAATACGCCGTGGATGATGGCGGAAACCAACTCATTTTTGCTGAGCATGGCGAGGCTCCCCAGGGCGCCTCCCAAGCCCAGGGAGCCTACGTCTCCCATAAAAATGGAGGCCGGGTAGGTGTTAAACCAAAGGAAGGAAATGCCCGCCCCCACCATGCTGGCGCACACCACCGCCAACTCTGCCCCGCCGACCACCGGGGCAATGCCGAGGTATTGGTGGATGGGGAGGCCCACCAGGCGCTGGCCTTCGGCGCCGGGCGCCCAGTCCGCAATGGCCACGGTGCTTCCGCCCACATAGCACAGCACCGCAAACACCATGGCGGAAACAATGGCGGGGGAAATGGCGAGGCCATCCAGGCCGTCGGTGAGGTTGACGGCGTTGGAGGTGCCCACCACCAGCAGCCACCCAAAAAGCACATAATACCAACCCAAATCCGGGTTCATCCAGCGCGTGGGCACAAAGGGCACCACCAGTTTGGTATCCACAAGCAAGTGCGGCGCTCCGCCCTCCCAGGAGCAGAGGATGAAGGCCATGGCCACCGCATAGGAGAGGGTTTGCAAAAGCAGTTTATAGCGCCCTGCCAAACCCTTGGAGTTGCGTTTGGAGAGCTTCAAATAGTCATCCAAAAAACCAATGCCGCCGAAGGTGCCGCTTATCCACAAAACGGCCCACACGGGGCGGGAGCTTAAGTCGGCAAACAGCAAAGTGGCCAGGAAAAAACAGCCCAACACCAAAGTACCGCCCATGGTGGGGGTACCTTTTTTTTTCTGGTGTCCTTCGGGGGTGTCTTCACGCACATTGTCTTGTCCATGTTGGGCGGAGCGTAGCCTTTTAATGAGGCTGGGGCCCAACCACATGCCCAGGGCAAGGGCAGTAACGCCGGCGGCCACAATGCGGAAGGTGGGGTAGCGCAAAAAATTCAGCCAGCGGGCCCACTCGCTACCTTCTAAGAGGGTATAGAGTGCAAACAGCATGCAGCTTCTCCTTCTTTTTCTCCTTCACTCAAAGAGAGTGCTTCCACAATGCGCTCCAGGCGCATGCTGCGGCTTGCCTTCACCAACACCACCTCAGCTGGGCGCAACAAGGGCAAAAGCCCCTCTGTCGCCTCTGGAGTTTTTTCAAACCATAAGGCTGCCTCTCCCATGTGGGGGCGTGCCTTCTCCCAGGCCAGGTGCATGCGAGGGCCGATGAAAATGGCCAGCCGTGCATATTGGGCGGCCAATGCTCCCATGAGTGAGTGGGCTTGGGCTTCGCTTTCGCCCAGCTCCCGCATATCCCCTAAAACCAATATGGGGCGTTTGGGCGAGGCCAGCTGTGCAGCCGTGTATATAGCGGCCTGCATGGAGGCAGGGTTGGCGTTATAACAGTCATCGAGGATCAGCGTTCCCCCATGCCCCTGGCGCACACTCAGGCGGCGCGGCATGGCCCGGGCAGCCTCAAGGCCGCGCAGGCACTCGGCCACCTCGCAGCCCAAAGCCAGGCCCATGGCCAAGGCGGCTGTCGCGTTGAGGGCATTGTGTTTCCCCAGCACATGCAAGTGGGCTTCTAGGGTTTGCCCCCTCCACTCCCAGTGCAGGTGTTGCCCTTGCAGGCCCAGCAAAGCCACCTTGGCAAGCCTTAAGTCTGCATCTGCCGTTTTGCCATAGTGGAGTTTGAGGGCTTTGCAGCGTTTGGCTTGTTCCACAATATGGGGCTCATCTGCGCATATGAGGGCGGTTGCTTCTGCGGGAAGGGCTTCAAACAGCTCACCCTTGGCTTGGGCAACGGCTTCAAGGCTGCCCACTCCTTCAAGGTGGGCTTCGTGTATGGAGGTAATAAGCCCTGCCTGGGGTGCGGCAATGGCTGCAAGGCGCGAAATTTCGCCAGGGCCGCTCATTCCCATTTCAACCACGCCGGCCCAATGTTCTGAGCAGAGGCCCAACAAAGTGAGGGGGAGGCCTATTTCATTGTTGAGGTTGCCTTCGGTGGCCAGGGCTTTGCCGCGTTGCTTCAAAATGGAAGCTACCAAAGCTTTGGTGGTGCTTTTTCCATTGGAGCCCGTAATGGCGCCTAAGGGGATGGGGTTGCGTGTGCGGTGGAGGTGGGCCAGTTGGCCCAGGGCCTTCAGGCTGTTTTCCACTTCCAACAAGAAAAAATCCGCTGGGAGAGGGGCCTGTGGCACAAAACGGTGGAGCACCACAGCCCCCTTCGCCCCTTTTTGGGCGGCTTGTGCAACAAAGGCCTGCCCGTCATGGTTGGCCCCTTGCAGGGCTATAAAGAGGGCGCCAGGTTGGAGTGTCCTCGTGTCGGTGGACACGCTGGAAAACACAACTTCATGAGAGGCATGGGCCTGAGGCAAGCTTGCCTCAGGGGTGCTGGGAGGCAAAGTTTCGCGGCCCAAGCATGCCCGTATGGCCTGGGTTGTCCACAGCACCTCTGCCAGGGAAAAACAGGCCATGCTCAGGAAATTCCTTGAAGGGCCTTGCGTGCCTCCTCCAGGTCATCAAAAGGCTCGCGTATCCCTTCTTGTTCCTGGTGGCGCTCGTGGCCTTTGCCTGCAATGAGGATGACGTCACCCGGCTTGGCCAGGGAAATGGCTGTTTGGATGGCTTGGGCGCGGTTAAGCTCAATAACATAGCCGCGTTCGCCGGAGCGGATTTTGGCCACCCCCACTCTTCTCAAGTTGTGCTTCTCCAGCCCCGGCACAATTTCTGAAACAATGTCTTCAGCGTCTTCGCTTCTGGAGTTGTCTGTCGTCAAAATGGGCAGGTCAGCAACCTCTGCGGCAACCTCTCCCATTAAAGGCCGCTTTCCATGGTCCCTCTCGCCTGCGCAACCAAACACCACGGTCAGTTTTCCTGTGCATATTTTTCGAGCGGACAGCAAAGCGCTGCGCAAGGCCAGCTCTGTGTGAGCAAAATCCACCAAGGCCGTCACGCCATGGGCCACCACCTTCTCCATGCGACCGGGAATGTGCTTCATGCTTTCAACGCCTACTTGCACATCCTTGCGTGAAAAGCCCAGGGACAATGTCAAACCTGCTGCTGCTAGAATGTTTTCCAGGTTGTGTGCACCAATGAGGTGGCTTTTTATGGGAATGTCCCCGGCAGGTGTTTTGAGTGTGGCCACAATACCTTCGGCGCTGAAGCTTGTGTTGGCAGCAAAAAGCTCAGCGCTTTCTGCCATGGAAAACTTCCAGGCCGTGCGGCGTCCAACCCTAAACTCGTTGAAAATGCGCAAGGCATAGCTGTCTTCTGCTGAAACAACGGCCACGCCGCCCGAGGACAAGTTCTCGGAGAAAAGCTTGCGCTTGGCTTGGAAATATTCCTCCATGTCCCTGTGGTAGTCCAAATGGTCTCTGGACAAATTCATAAATGCGGCGGAGCGGAATGTCAGCCCATGCACGCGCTCCTGAGCGAGGGCATGGCTGCTCACTTCCATCACCACTGTCTCTATGTCGGCGTCCACCATTTTCCGCAAATATCCTTGCAACTCAATGGGCTCTGCCGTCGTATAATTGGGCTCAAAGGAGTTGCCTGCATAGCGGTTGGCAATGGTGCCTAAAAGCCCTGTGGAAGAGCCGCCTGCCGCACAAATGGACTCTACCAGCCAGGCCACCGTCGTTTTGCCGTTGGTTCCCGTAACACCAATAAGGTCCAAAGCGTCGGCGGGGCGTCCATAATAATTGGCAGCCAAAACGGCCAATGCCTTGCGTGCGGAGGAAACCACCAACGCAGGTATTTTTGTTTCGCCCAACTCTTTTTCGCTGAGTACAGCAACCGCACCGCGGTTAATGGCCTCAGCAATGTGAGCAATTCCATCTGTGTGTACGCCGGGAAGGGCGATGAAGAGTTCACCCTCCTTCACTTGGCGTGAGTCGGTACAAAGCCCTTGAATTTCAGCTTTAACCTTTGAGCTTAGGGCAGGATCTACACCTGTGCCTGCCAAGAGTTCTTTCAGCTTCATGTGTGAATTCTTTCAACGCTTCAGCGCGAAGTTGTGGAAATAGAGGTTGTTAATTCCAATAAAACCTGTGTGCCCTTGGGGGCCAAAACTCCAGCAGGTGGCTTTTGCATGGCAACTTTTCCACTCCCATAAATTTGTGGCGTCAACGCCGATGACAACACTTCATAAACTGCCTGTCGCCCCCAAAGCCCTCGAACGTCTGGGACTCTCACCCACCCCTCCTCTTCATCCTCATCTGTCATTGCCTGCATACGCTCAATGGCCTCAACCACCGCAGACTTTGGCAACACCTCAGGAGCATCCGCCAACACTGCCACAGGAGAAGCCGCCTGTGGTATTTTTATGGGAGAAACCCCCAAATAAGGCAATAGCTCTGCTGCAATTTCACGAAAAACCGGGGCTGCTACGCGGCCGCCGAATACTTCTGTTTGAGGCTCATCTATAACCACAGCTATTACCACCCGGGGCTGGTCAGCCGGCGCCACCCCCATGAAAGAAGCAATGCGCTTATCTGAATAACCTCGCACCACCAAATCTGCCTTCTGGGCTGTCCCTGTTTTGCCTGCAAGACGATATTCTTCCAATTTGGCCTGAGTGCCTGTTCCTCCTTTCTCAACCACGCTTTCCAACATGGAAACAACGGACTTCGCCACCGACTCTGATATAACACGCCGAACCACCTGAGGCTGGTTTTCCAATAAAACATTTCCTGCTGAGTCTACAACCCTTGAAACGACATAAGGTTGCTTCCATAGGCCACCATTGGCCAAAACACCATAGGCTGCAGCCATTTGGAGGACTGATACACTTAAGCCCTGCCCAAAGGATTGGTTGACCAGGGAGACCTCGGCCTGAGGGTAAGGCAATAAACCCTTGGCTTCCCCGGGCAAACCCGTGCGCGGCTTTTCTCCAAAACCAAAACTTTTCGCATATTCATGCAATTTTTCACGCCCCAAAACCTGGCCTATTTTTCCAATGCCTATGTTGGAGGATACTTGCAAAACCTGGTGTGTTGTCAACTGGTTATAAGGGTGTGTGTCATGTATAACCTTTTTTCCAACCCGCCAGCGCCCTTTTTCACAGTCCCACAGCGTGTCAGCCGCAATACGCTTTTCTTCCATGGCCGCTGCAACCACAAAAGGTTTGAAAGTGGAGCCCGGCTCAAACAAGTCCACCAAAGCGCGGTTGCGCATGTGGGCCTTGGAAACCTCCTTGGCCAGGTTGGGGTTAAAGGGCGGATGGTTGGCAATGGCCAACAGCTCCGCGCTTTGGGCATCCATCACCACAGCCATGCCGGCAACGGCCTGGGTTTCTGTCACCGCTTTGGCAATGGCCTTCTCGGCAACTCTCTGAATGTTTCTGTCCAAGGTGAGAAAAACCTTGGCCCCTTCCAGCACACTCCAGTTTTCAAGCGGGTTGGTCGCCAACTTGCGACCCTTCGCATCCCTTATGCTTTCACGTCGAATGTTTTCCCCCGAAAGCTCCCTCTCATAGAGCAACTCCAGGCCGTCCAAGCCATGTCCATCCAGGCCAACCACGCCCACCAGGTGAGCGGCCAACTCCCTGTGCGGATAATAGCGCCTTTGCTCCTTGGCAAAATGCAGGCCGGGCAAATGGAGGGCTTGGACTTTGGCCACTTCGCTTTGGGTGGCCTGGCGCTTTATCCACGCAAAGCGGCGCGCGCGCGAAAGGCGCGCCAGCAACTCCTTCTCATCCAACTTCAAACTCTGCGCCAAAAGCTTGGCGGACTCGGGGAGCGAAGGCAGCAAATGCGGATCCACCCAAATAGAGTCAATGTCCACACTCTGGGCCAATGCGGCCCCATGCCGGTCCACAATGAGGCCTCTTTTGGCCGGTATTTCAATGGCCCGCACATATTGCTCTTCAGCCATGCTCCTCAAACTGTCATTTTGCTCAATTTGCAAAAAAGCAGCGCGGCTCCACACACCTGAAAGGGCCAACAAAAAAAAGAGGCCCGCCAAAAACACGCGAAAGCGCATCCACCGCGCGGGAGACTTCTCAAAAGGGGAGTGAGCAGCAATGCGTTTGGCGTCTCTCAAACTCATAAAGGCTCCAGGCGTATAACGCTGCCTGGCCCAGGAGCTCCCATCCCCTCCCGCTCTCTGGCCAGCTTTTCAAGCCGCAGGGGAGACTTCAGCGTCGTCAACTCCAATTTAAGTATGGCATGCTCCCGCTGAAGTTTCTGGTTCTGCTGCTCCAAAGTGGAAAGCTCATAACCCATTTTCACCGCCATAACGTGGGAAGAGACATAAACCACCCCTAAACATACCACGGCACCCCAGAGCAGGACGAAGGGCAACACCTCCCCAAAAATACCACTCAACGTCAGGCCATAACGTTTGGAAATAGCCAACGCCATCTTCACACCAACCTTAAAATGGCACGCAACTTCGCACTGCGCGCACGTGGGTTTTGAAGGACTTCTTCCTCTGAAGGACGAATGGCTTTGGGCGTCAAAAGCAAAAAGGCTGCCTCCTTCACAAACTCGCCAGCTATGGGCAAACGGGCCTCTTGGGCCAAAAGTGGCCTCCTCCCGCTGAGTGCCAAAAATTTTTGCTTCACCAACCTGTCCTCCAGAGAGTGGAAGGAGATGATGGTGGCAACACCGCCCACCTTGAGGCACCGGGGTATGCTTTCCAAAGCCGACTGAAGGGCTTCCAACTCTCTGTTGGTGGCAATGCGCAAAGCTTGGAAGGATTTTGTCGCCACATGAATTTTTCGAGGCCACATGGCGCGCGGCACAGCGCGCTCAATGCAAGAGACAGCCTCCAAGGTGGTTTGCGGAAGCCCTCGCTTCAGCTCGCGTGCAATGGCATGCGCAAAGCGCTCTTCGCCAAATACACTCAAAATGCCTGCCAAGGCTTTTTCGTCTAAAAGCGCCACAAGCTCGGCCGCCGTCTTCCCTTTCTGGGACATACGCATATCCAAAGGGCCATTGTGCTGAAAAGAAAACCCGCGCTCCTTCGCCTCCAGCTGGCGCGAAGAAAGGCCCAAATCCAAAAGCAACCCATCACAAGGCTCTGAAAGCTCCTCCAAAACTTCGGCAAAATTTCCGTGCACACCCCTAAACTGAGCGCCAAAGCGTTGAAGGCGCTGCTCACAAAAACTTAAGGCCTGCGCGTCCTGATCCACCCCTGTCACCCTCGCCCCATGCAAAAGCAGCGCCTCCGCATGCCCACCTGCCCCCAGGGTAGCATCCACAATGCTTTTTCCCGCCTCAGGCTTCAGCATGCTTAAGGCCTCCTGGAGCAATACGCTTTGGTGTCCATGGCTTTCCAAACCCTCTCAAGGCCAAAGCCTTGCCCCCTCTGCCATGGCCAGGCCGCCAAATGAGGCGCGCGCAGGCCAAATGCCCTCATAATACTCAAAGGCCCCTTGCACCCCCGCTGAGCAAAAAATGGCATAAATATAGGGGGAGAGGCCGCAAACCTTCATCTCCCCACCCAGCTTTTTGAGGGAGTGTGCAAAGGGCACCCATGCGCAAAGCCCACGGTAGTCCACATGGGAAACCTCTGAAAAGTCGACAACAAACTCGAAAATGCCGCGCGCCACCAAACGCGAAAAAGCATCCAGCGCCGCCTTCATGTCATCCCGGTTTATTTCTCCTTCCAGGCGTGCAATGGCCACCCCATCCGCTTCAATGGAAAAAACCAAGGGCAATGCACTCACAAAACCTCCTTTTAACTGCGGCGTAACTCCGCCAAAACATTCAACAGAGAAGCGGACTCCACCGCCTCGCGCGCCTCTCTCTGCGCCTCCTGCCAACCCTCTTTGCACCACAACTCAATGAGCCTCACCATGCCTACCCACAACACCTCCTTCTCCAGCCGTGCATGGCTGCGCAAAGCCTGTGGAAGCAATATGCGCCCCAACCTGTCCAGCGGGCATTCCTGCGCGTTGGCTATATAAAGGCGCATCAGCGTCTTCACCCCCAACTCCATGGGGTTGCGCTTTCCAAGCGCCTGCTCCAACTGCTCCCACTCCTTGAGGGGATAGGCGTGTAGGCATGCATCCAAGGCCGTCGTCACAATGAGTTTGTCCTCACTGGAGGCCAGCAAAATTTCCCTCATTTTGGAGGGAAAGCTGGTGCGACCTTTGGAGTCTATTTGGTGCTCGTATACGCCGCGAAACACGGTCTGCCCTTCCTTCTTCTTTCTCTTCCTCTGCTTCTTTTGCTTCTCTTTTGGTTTTTTTATCCACTATTTTCCACTTTTTTCCACTTTTCATCCAGCTGTTTGGAAAAAACCTCCTGGTTTTTCAATATCCCCTCTCATAAAGTGCCAAATACTGTCGGTATCTTCGAAAGCCCCTTTTGAAAGGCAAACATGGCCCCCTCCACTCCACTCCCCTTTTCTATTGGAGAGACGGTTGTTTATCCAAACCAAGGCCTCTGCAATGTCACCGGCATTGAAGAGAAAGAAGTTGCAAACCAAAAGTTGCTCTTCATCCACCTCGTCCGCCTCAACAATGACGCCAAAGTTATGGTGCCCACAGAAAAGGCCCTCCAAATCGGCTTGCGCAAGGTGGCTACGCATGCGGAGGTGCTCTCTGTGCTGGAGTTCCTCAAATCCGACAGCGACAAAGCCTCGTTGGATTGGAAAACGCGCGCGCGCATTAATACGGAGCACATGGCGCGGGGAAGCCTCATGGGCTTGGCTGAAGTCGTCAAAGCACTCCAGGTGCTCTCCGAGTTGCGACCGCTGCCCACCAAAGAGAGAGAGCTCTATAACAACGCCCGCAGCATGCTCGTCGAAGAGATGGCCGCCTCCTTGCAAATGGAGCCCTGCGAGGCCGAAGATACCATCGACCTCGTCCTCTTCCCCGTCGGCAAAGCCCGCCCACGCCGTACCCTTGAGGAGTTTCAACTCGCCTTCGAGTCCCCCATGGATGAGGACTTGCTCTCTCTGGACGAAGACGAATTCCTCGAAAAAACAGAAGAGGAAACCGAAGAGCAACCCGAAGAAGAAGAGTTGGAAGAAAGCCTGAGTGCAGACGAAATAAACGCTTTAAAACAACGCGCTGCTCCTCAAAAAGAAACCAAAAAAAATAAAACCAAAGCCAACAACCCTCCCAAAACAAGCAAAACCTCCCCTCAAAAAAATGCCGCGGCTTTAGCCAAAAAAACGCCTGCACCTAAAACAAAAAAAGAAGCCCCCTCCTCAGCAAGCAAAACCAAAGCCGCACCTAAAACAGACAAAGCCGCCTCCCGCACCTCTATAAAGAAAAAGGCCTTATGATCCGCATTGCCCACTTCGAAGAATATGAGCCCAAATTCCTCCGCGCACTCCAACGCCATTTGTATACCTCCTTCGGCCTGGGCTGCGAGCAAGCAGGATGCGTCCCATGGCCCCTGGAAAATAGAGAGCCCAACAGCCCCGTCGATGGCCTCCTCCTGCTCAACACCGCCCCCAAAATCGACGGATTGCCCAGCGACCGCACCCTCTATTTGACTCAACGCAAATTACAAACGCGCAAACTCCTCACCGGAGAGCTGCATACCTCCGGGCTTAGCCAATATAAAGGCATGCGCGCACTCCTCAGCCTCCCTCCCCATGAAGAATTGGAACGCCTTCAAAAACAAATTTTTCGCCTCGCCATCGCCGAGCTGGGACATAACTTCGGACTTCACCATTGCTTGGATCCACGCTGCGCCATGTATCCCCCATGGACCCTTCCCCAGGCCAGCACAGAAGCCTCCTTCTGCAACTTCTGCCGCGCTTTAAGCGAACGCTATATCCGTCGATAGGGCCTTCCTTGGGCTCTGCACTTTGCCAGGCCACTTCAACTCCACCTGAGCACCTCAGGCTTCACCCTGGCTAAAACTCATGCGCTTAAGCGCAGAAAACGTGTGCCCTCAACAACATTTCCTGTTAGAAGTTTCAGCTTCTGCCATGACAACGCCCCCTCACAAAACACCCTTGCGCTTTTATGCCCGACCCAATGACTTGTGCTGGTGCAAAAGCGGCCTCAAATATAAACGCTGCCACAAAGAGTCCGACAACAGAGAATGGCGCGAAGAGCGAAAACGCAATGAGTTAACACGCATAAAACCCGGGGAAATAAGCCCAAGACGCATGGTCCCCCCCCATATTGCCGCGCCAGACTATGCCCTCAATGGACGCCCCGGACGAGGCAGCGGAAAAAAAACACTGAACCCGGAAGAGCTCTCCAGGCTACGCAAAGCCTGCCTGGCCGCTACCCAGGTGTTGAAACTGGCCGGCGCCGCCATCCAACCCGGAATAACCACCGACGAGCTGGACGCCATCGCCCACGAAGCCATTATAGCCTTGGGAGGCTATCCCAGCACACTCAATTATCGCGGCTTCCCCAAATCCATTTGTACCTCGGCCAATGAAATTATCTGCCACGGCATCCCCGATGGCAGACCTCTCCAAAACGGTGACATCCTCAACATCGACGTCACCGTCTTCCTCGAAGGCATGCACGGAGATACCAATGCGACTTTCGCCGTAGGCACCATCGACGAAACATCCACCCACCTCATCCGCCTGGCTCATGAGTCCCTATGGAAAGGCATCCACGCCGTTAAACCAGGCCTCCCTATACGCGTCATCGGCCAGGCCATACAAAACCATGCCCATGCCCACGGCTTGGGCGTCGTCAGTGACTATTGCGGCCATGGAATAGGCGACGTTTTTCAAAATGGCTTGCAAATCCCCCATGTGGATACCGCTGAGGCCACCACCCTCATGGTGCCGGGGATGACTTTCACCATTGAGCCCATGCTTACGCTCGGCAGCCCACACGCCGAGCACTGGAATGATGGGTGGACCGCTGTCACAGAAGACTTGGCCCGCACCGCCCAATTTGAGCACACCATCCTCGTGACAGAAACAGGTGCAGAAGTGCTGACACAAGAGCCCAACTCCAACACATAAAAAACCACCCCAACACTTCCAGACATTCCTTCCTTCAGCTTTCACCCGCACCACAACACACTTCAGCAATACCCACACCGCATTTTCTATTCTACATTCCACGCAAAACGGGGGGCTTTCAAAAGTGGAATGAAAAAAATGAAGCCGGCTGACAAATGGATACATTGCGCCGGGGAAATGCATGGCTAGGTTAACTCTACAAAGATGAAGAGCGTGGGAACCTCTCTTTGGAACCGTGCTGCCGCTGTGGTGTGGCCGCGGTGCTGTGGCGCTGTTGCTGTGGTGCCGGCGGCGTTGGCATTGGACAGGGGGCATGAAAGCGACATCCAAAAGCCTTGGGCCGGCAAGGCTCGAAGGGAGATTGTTCCGTGAAAATCCTATCCATATGGTCCATGCTGCTGTTGTTTCCTCTGGGGTGCTCAGGAGGGAGGATAGATTCAGGCTACTGGGATTGGCCAGAAGCACCAGAAGAAGTCGTCGAAATAGAGCCCCCCACAAAACCCAAAGAGCATTATGGCTCCTTTGAAGAAGTACCTCTGCCTCCACTGCGTGAGCTTAACCCGGACGACCCCCACCACGACTTGGATTGTGACGGAATTCCAGACAGAGAAGAAATAGAAAAAGTCTATCCCAACGGACGGAAGACGGACCCTTTCAAGCGCGATACCGATGGCGACGGCATTTGGGATGGCGTTGAAACAGGCCGCTCTTTTTCTCCGGACCCTCTGTGCGAAAATTATTTCCCCACACATTTGCTGTCCGCGACGGGAAGAACCATGACGGACCCCACGCGCATTGACACCGACTGCGACGGCCTTTCAGACGGAGATGAAGACAAAAATAAAAATGGCCGCATGGATAGGGAAGAAACAAACCCAACCAACCCCGATAGCGACAATGACGGCCTCTGGGATGGATTGGAATGGGGTGTCATGCAAGGGCTGTTGCTGAGAGAAAAAAGGCATGACAAACACCCGGACCCCCTCTGCTCAGAAGTGACGCGCTATGCCACAGAATGCCCCACTCAAAGCCAACGCAGAATAACCAACCCTCTCAACCCCGACACCGACGGAGATGGCATTGAAGACGGTGCCGAGGATACCAACAAAAATGGTTGCTTTGAGATGGAACTCCAAGAGACAGACAACTTAAACCCGGAGGACCCCAGCGACGAAGAGACACTGAATGCTTGCCGCACAGACAACCTGGTGCAGATTGACATACAACGACATTTTGCCGCGCAAATAGCGCTGGGTTTGCCCATGGGTTTTGCAGATAGCCATGTTGACATTCGGCGTGAGCATGCGGGTATATACACCAGGGGCCTTATGGGCTTGGATGCCTCAAGGCATGTTGCCTTCGTGGCTTGGCGACATGCGGCGTGGCAGGACATGGGAGATGTGCACAGCCTTGCGGCCTTGCGCCTTTTGGCCATGGCTCAATCCGTCTACCTCGGCGGAAACGCAGTTATGAGTGACTTCGCCTCCTGGGATGCACCTTCAACAGAAGCCAATGCTTTGAGCCTCACTTTCACCGTTTCTGGACCGGGCAATATGAGCCCCGCAGCGCGTGCGAATGACATTGCCCGGCTTCTCCTGGGGGAGGGAAATGGAGAGGACACCTTGCCCACACACAACAGCCCAACCGGCAGCACTCAATATATTCGCGCGCAATATGTGCTGCGCAGCAATGGCGAAGTTATTGTGGTGGTGGCGGTGGCACTCGACAACAACGCCTTCAGTGGAAGCAGTGGATTTTTCGGTGTGGCTGACGTGGCCGGTGGCGCGGCTTTGGCGCGCTATTTTGACCGCACCGTGGTGCACTGCGAGCGCTCCATGGCCATGCGCCAACCCGTGGACATTCTGTTTGTCGTGGATGATTCGGCTTCCATGGGGACTTCGCAAAACAGACTCTCTTCGGCCGCCACCGCCATGGCCAAAGCCTTAAACAACAGTACTCTGGATTGGCGCGTGGCCCTGGTGACCTCTTCCTATCATACGAGTGGCGAGAGAAACACGGGCATTGTCCGCGGCTTCACAAACAATGCGCAACAATTCCAAGCCTGGCTCACCCAAGACAGCACGTGCAACGCAGGCAAGTGCACAGGCAAGTGGAACAGTGCTATGCCTGCGCCGACCTGCGGCGGAAACACCACCCTCCATGGAAACAACGGCGGCTGTTGGATTGGCATTTCCGGCCATGGCTATGAAGGTACATTGGGGGCTGCACGCCTGGCACTCATGGACATGAGCGCACCTGGGGCGAAAGAGCACATTCGGCTTAGGGAGGATGCCAACATTGTGGTGATTGCTTTGAGCGATGCGGAGGATCAAACCACAAGCCTCTATGGCGCGAACGCAAGCGCGTCCACCTGGGAGGGCATTCAACACTTTGTCGACTTTTTCCAGGGAAAAGACACCGTTGTGCCCAACGGGAAAACCACCGTTTCTGTGCCCGCCATTCGCCCCGGAAAAACCATTCGGGTGAATGCGGTATATTGCCCGGCAGGCAAAACCTGCGGTGATGATACCGTCCCCAAATCCCCCGAAGAGACACGTATACAACGTGTGGTGAATGCCACAGGTGGCGTTGCCTCCTCCATCCTCGTGGATACGGCTATTTCCACCAGCATGGCGGAAATTGTGGACAGAGCCATTGGCGACGGAGGCGTGAAAACACAAAAACCCCTCCTGGGTGCTTCCCTGCGCGTGGCCATTCAACACCCCCTCAACAGCGAAACCTGTGACAAAACCAACGTACCCAGGAGCCGACAACACGGTTTTGACTATGACGGCCGCTCCCAGTCGGTTTCTCTCTTTGGTGACTGCCGACCGGCCGCCAACCAGGATAGCCGCATGGCCATTTCCTATCGCACTTGGGAAACCACCCATGAAAACCGTTTGCCTTGCGAAAATGACTTCTCCTTTGACTTCCAAGAGCTGGACTATTGCAAGGGACGACAGGTATGTGACATTGACAAAGACGTCTGCACTTGCCCAACTGAGCCCACCCCCTGCGGTGGCTGCCCCGCAGGAATGCGCTGCGATACCAAAACATGCACCTGCTTCACCCCCTTGGGCTAATAACAAGCCTCCACACAGAATGCTCTCCAAAGGCCCTGGCCAAGGGCCTCTTTCCTGGCCTCGCTCCACTTCCCCTGCCCCCTCGGCGGCAACGGGACAGAGCGGGGCCAGGTGAGCTTTAGAAAGCCGCAAAAAAAACTTTCTTCTGAAAACAACCTATGCCACAGCCTAAAACCCCTTCTGGTTGAGTTTCCATGGTTGTTCCTCACAAGTTAAATATAAGCATACGCCTTATGCATGGGTTAGATAACCCCTCTATGGAGAGAGCGAAACGAGGCAAAGCGTTGCCCGCGGAACTTCCGCACGCCATGGGGACTGAGCTTCGCCAGCAGAGTGTCCACATCTGCCGCCCAAAGGGCTGTGGGTATGTCGCCCTGGAGGGCTATTGCAGCGCCTCCATGAATGAGCTGCTCAGCACCCGGGAGAAGGAGGCCAGGCTGTTGTGAAGGAGGCACATGTGGAGAGGGCGGCACAAGCATTCAGCTTGTCCGCACGCGGAAGTGAGAGGGGGAGCCATGCTCTACCTCGACCATAACTCGACGACGGCGGTGGATCCATCCGTGCTGGAGGAAATGTTGCCGTGGCTTGGCCCAAGGCTCGGCAACCCATCAAGCATCCACACCTTCGGACAAGAAGCGCGTCGAGCACTCGACAAGGCCCGTGCGCAGGTGGCCCACCTCATCGGCGCGCAGCCTGACGAGTTGGTTTTTACGAGTGGCGGAACCGAGTCCAACAACCTCGCCCTCCTGGGGACAGTGGCCTCCTCGCGTTGCCCTCACCCTCGCATGGCTGCAAGCGCCATTGAGCACCATTCCGTCCTCACTCCCTGCCGCCACGTGGCAGAAAGGGGTGGCACACTCCTCTTGCTCGGCGTCGACGGCGACGGCCTTCTCGAGTTGGCTGCGGCGCGCTCCTCACTCTGCGAAGGCATGCTGATGGCCTCGCTCATGCTGGCCAACAATGACATGGGCACACTGCAGCCGGTGGGCGCTCTGTCCGAGAGAGCTCGCGAGCTTGGCATTGTGCTCCACAGCGATGCTGTGCAGGCAGCAGGAAAAATTCCCATTGATGTGAAGGCGCTTGGCGTGGACATGCTTTCCTTGTCTGGGCACAAGCTGCACGGCCCCAAGGGCATGGGCGCGTTGTTTCTGCGTCGGGGGACACCCTTGTCCGCGCTCAGCTTTGGAGGGCACCAGGAGCGCGGGCTTCGGCCTGGCACGGAAAACGTTGCGGCCATTGTGGGTTTTGGCAAGGCTTGCGAGCTTGCCGCAGAGCGCCTCCAGGAAGACGCCGCCCACATGGGTGCTCTGCGCGCTTCCTTCGAGGCTGCAGCCCTCGAGCGGCTCCCCGGGGTGGTGGTGAATGCTCAAGCGGCCCCGAGGCTTTCCAACACCTCCAACCTGAGCTTTGAAGGTTTGGACGGGGAAGCACTCGCCATAAAGCTTGAGCTCCTTGGGCTGTGTATTTCCACGGGGGCGGCGTGCAGCAGCCTGAGCCATGAGCCCTCGCATATACTCATGGCGATGGGGCGCTCACCCGCACAGGCCCGCTCCTCCTTGCGCTTCTCCTTCGGACGAGAGAACAGCCAGGAGGAGGTATTGCGTGCAGTTGAAATTCTCGTTCAGGCCACCCAAAGCATGCGGGAGGGTCGATGAGTTGGGAAGCCTCTGGAGCGCGCCAGGGCCCACGCATTGTCGTCGCCATGAGTGGCGGCGTTGACAGCAGTGTTGCTGCTGCTCTCCTCCAAAAAGAGGGGCTACAGCCCATTGGCGTTACGCTGAAGCTCCAAGAGTGCCACGAGGCCAAAGAGAGCCGCTCTTGTTGCGGCGTGGATGGCATTGCCCGGGCGCGTGCAGTAGCGGGGCAACTGGGCATTGCGCACTATGTTGTGGATTGCACGCGGGCGTTTGAGCTGGAAGTCCTCCGCCCCGCTTGGGAGGAATATTCGGCCGGCCGGACGCCCAGCCCCTGCCTGCTTTGCAATGAGCACATCAAATTCGGCCTGCTGCTCTCCTGGGCGCAACGCCTCGGCATTCCGCAGGTCGCAACAGGCCACTATGCCAGAGTGGAGCACTCCCTTAAGGGTGAGCCCGCCCTCTTTCGCGGGGTGGATGGGGAGAAGGATCAGTCCTATTTTCTCGCAGGCCTGAGCAAGGCCCAACTCTCCGCAGTCCTCTTTCCCCTCGGCCACCTCGAGAAGGCAGCCGTCCGCGCGCTGGGGTGCGCCATGGGGCTTAGCACCGCCAAGGTGCGTGACAGCCAGGATGCCTGCCTGGTCAGCGCTGAAAACTCCTTCGCCGACATGCTGCGCGAGCGCTTTTGCGCTGTGGGCAGAGCGGGGCCCATTGTGGATGAGGCAAACAAGCCGTTGGGGCAGCACCGAGGCCTCCACAACTTTACTGTCGGCCAGCGCAGGGGCTTAGAGGTGCCCTCAAGCAAGCGGCTGTGGGTGAAAGCGCTGCGCAATGAGGATGCTGCCCTTATCGTGACGGACCGGGAAGAGGCTTTGCTCTCACACCGCTTTGTGGCGACGGGGATGAATTGGCTTGTGGAGCCGGCGCCAGGCAGTGTGTGCGAGGTCCAAGTCCGCTCCCGCCACGCCGCTGTGCAAGCAACCCTGCTCAAACGCGAGGGCAGCTGCGTCACCGTGGAGCTCCACCACCCCGTTCGCGCGGTTACACCCGGGCAAGCAGCTGTTTTTTATGCACAGAGCCGCGTCCTCGGCAGAGGGTGGATCCACCTACCTTAGGGTGGTTTTATGTTGACATAAGCTCTTCGTGAGACGAGCTAAAGCGAGGCTCGCTTTGCCCGCCTACTCCACTCCATGAAGGAACACAGCTCAAACCCATGCACCCAATGTCAACAGAACCCGACATTGTGTCATGTTTTAAACGACAAAATGTCAACAAAAACTGACACTGTTAGGGAGTGAAAAACGCGCCTTGGGGCAATGCCGTTGTTTTCACTTAAGCAAGTGCATTTTCTTCCTTCATGGAGCGGAGGGAAGCTTTAGCTTGCCTCTTGAAACTATTTGCGCTCCCAAATGCGGTCGGACATTCTGGCCAGCACACCCCACATTTTGTCAATGCTGAGCTGCTGCTCCATAACCACCTTGTTGAGTATTTCTATTCTGCAGTGCAACGCCCCATTGCTTTGCTCCCCCTTGCCCAACTCTACCCAAAACTCTTCCAAGCGTTTCTCAATGCGCCTGGGCGCCAAAAAAGGCTCCAGCAGTTTTTTAAAAAAACTTTGGCGCGGCAAAACCCTCGCTTGTTTGAGAGGTGGCGGTGGGGGCCTTGGGGGCCACACCCTTTGAGGTGGGGGTGTTGTTTCAGCTTCAGCTTCTTCTTCAGGAGGCTCCACCGCCTTGAGTATAATTGTGGTTTTTTCGTGTATACCCCTGCCTGTTTTGTTGGGGTATTTGCCTTGCGGGTTTTGTCTGTTGTGCAGGGGCTGCTCAGCTTTTCTGTTTTCTCCATTGTCGGCCATGGTGCCTTCCTCTTCCGTGTTGGGGGTTAAATTTTTCCACCCTGTGGTCGGCGCCGTTTGGGCTCAGTGCAGCAGCCCAAACCCTCGTTTGAGACGCATGTATGGCGGCCCAAACGAGTTAGTAGACCGGTACGTAACGAAAGACCGGCGAGCCTTTCGGCTCCTGCGCCTGCGCCGCCGGGCAACCCGGAGGCTCTAAAAGGGAGGAGCGAAGGCCCTTCTTTCGCTTCACCTACCTTTCTTCATTACGTAACGCGGACTACTAAGCCCGGCCACACGATATTTCGTGCAGCACGAGGAACATAGCATTCTTTGTTTATTGGATGAAGCAAAATTGATTCAGAACTGTTTTTTCGCCTGGCGCGGGCATTTTAAATGAGGGTTTTTTTTGCCCTCCCGGGCAGGGTTGTTTTGCAGAGTGGGCCTGCGGCCCGGCTATTTTCAAAGGAAAAAGTTTTTTTTGTGGGGGGTTTTTATTTTTTCCCCTCCGGGGAGGGGAGAGTCGCCTCCGGCGAAGGGTTTTTTTCGCTTTCAGCGGGGGGAGGTTTCGCCTCCCGGCGAGTCACTTTTTTTGTCTGGACAAAAAAAGTAACCAAAAAAAGCCACTCTCCGAGGGCCCTGCGGGGCTCATCGTCGGTTGCTTCCTA